>Ga0101943_1000533_pt1 | contig 58884 bp, 48 predicted proteins | sample DewCreD2012metaG_5_FD_75244 | JGI IMG/M metagenome (GOLD analysis project Ga0101943, IMG submission 75244) | Hot spring sediment bacterial and archeal communities from British Columbia, Canada, to study Microbial Dark Matter (Phase II) - Dewar... ... | reverse complement strand
GGTGAGCCGAAATTGTTGAAAGACAACCCGGTAACAATTGTTCCCAGCGACGTACCACGTTTCAGTGCTCTACCGTGAGCCGAAATTGTTGAAAGCCAACAGAATACACCCGACCTCGGCGCCGGTTAGAGTTTCAGTGCTCTACCGTGAGCCGAAATTGTTGAAAGGAAGTATTCCCTTGCGAAATACTCCAAATCATCCGGTTTCAGTGCTCTACCGTGAGCCGAAATTGTTGAAAGCCCGTACCGAACACTCTGTTACGATCTTGACAACGAGTTTCAGTGCTCTACCGTGAGCCGAAATTGTTGAAAGAGTAGTTTATCCCAGACAATCCACTGAAACAGCGGGAAGTTTCAGTGCTCTACCGTGAGCCGAAATTGTTGAAAGGCTTTTTGTATGTCTTTCCTTTGATGTATCAACAATTTGTTTCAGTGCTCTACCGTGAGCCGAAATTGTTGAAAGTCGATTTAAGCGACAACCTCACTAAAGCCGTTCAGTGTTTCAGTGCTCTACCGTGAGCCGAAATTGTTGAAAGCATGCCTGTAATGCCGTATGCGATCCCGTAGCTCGTGTTTCAGTGCTCTACCGTGAGCCGAAATTGTTGAAAGCTGTCTATATGATTGCAACAATGCTTCAGCTTCCGGCGAGGTTTCAGTGCTCTACCGTGAGCCGAAATTGTTGAAAGATTGCCGCGCTGGTCAACTCGGTAAACGAATTGGTCAGATGTTTCAGTGCTCTACCGTGAGCCGAAATTGTTGAAAGTGTACACGGTGTGAGTATTTCATCCACCGATCCGACAAGTTTCAGTGCTCTACCGTGAGCCGAAATTGTTGAAAGCTCACCAACCTTATCAAAACCCGACCGACGCGACCGCAAGTTTCAGTGCTCTACCGTGAGCCGAAATTGTTGAAAGCATCTGGATCGGTCGGGCGCTGCTCTGCTTGCTTGAGTTTCAGTGCTCTACCGTGAGCCGAAATTGTTGAAAGCGGCCAGCGCTGGACAGACGCGCATAAAATCATTCGGTTTCAGTGCTCTACCGTGAGCCGAAATTGTTGAAAGGCGGCAAACGTTCGTACCGCGTCTTCGTTATCTAGCTTTTGTTTCAGTGCTCTACCGTGAGCCGAAATTGTTGAAAGCTACCCACTCAACACCCGCCGGAGCCTCTTCACAGGTTTCAGTGCTCTACCGTGAGCCGAAATTGTTGAAAGACGCGCCTGGTTGAGTACTTCTTCCGGTGTCGGTGCCGTTTCAGTGCTCTACCGTGAGCCGAAATTGTTGAAAGCAAACGTTCGTACCGCGTCTTCGTTATCTAGCGTTTGTTTCAGTGCTCTACCGTGAGCCGAAATTGTTGAAAGCTTCGGTAAGTCGCTGGCGTACCTGACGGATTTCTGATGTTTCAGTGCTCTACCGTGAGCCGAAATTGTTGAAAGGCTGAAGTCGCGCAAGCGGGTTGAAGAGCGAGTAGTAGGTTTCAGTGCTCTACCGTGAGCCGAAATTGTTGAAAGAACGTCGCGGATAAGGTCCCTCTCTAGCACTATCGTCGGTTTCAGTGCTCTACCGTGAGCCGAAATTGTTGAAAGTGTTCTACCGGCTGTTCTACCGGCTGTTCCCGATCAAGTTTCAGTGCTCTACCGTGAGCCGAAATTGTTGAAAGATGATGCTCTAAAAGAATTCGTTCTGTTCGATTTATGTTTCAGTGCTCTACCGTGAGCCGAAATTGTTGAAAGATCACCGGCTACACCGTTGCCGTTCGGAGCGAATTCGTTTCAGTGCTCTACCGTGAGCCGAAATTGTTGAAAGCGTTGTGTTGTCTGTCTGGAACGAAGGTCCGTTTCTAAGTTTCAGTGCTCTACCGTGAGCCGAAATTGTTGAAAGAACAAACAAATCCATCAGCGACTGGTTGGCGAGCAGTGGTTTCAGTGCTCTACCGTGAGCCGAAATTGTTGAAAGGCCGTACCGATCTCTGCCGACCATAGCCAGCTATCGGTTTCAGTGCTCTACCGTGAGCCGAAATTGTTGAAAGCTGGCCAGCACCGGAACGCCGCCAGTACCAGCCGGTGTTTCAGTGCTCTACCGTGAGCCGAAATTGTTGAAAGTTGTCTTTGTCTGCTGGCGAGCCGCGTTGATCGAACGTTTCAGTGCTCTACCGTGAGCCGAAATTGTTGAAAGCCGCCTGGTGGCCAGCAACACAACTTCATCATAGATGTTTCAGTGCTCTACCGTGAGCCGAAATTGTTGAAAGTCTGCTTCGCGTTTGTGATACAGATCAACGTCCGGTATGTTTCAGTGCTCTACCGTGAGCCGAAATTGTTGAAAGGGCGGATATTATGGGGGTTTACCAGCAAACCCCCAGGTTTCAGTGCTCTACCGTGAGCCGAAATTGTTGAAAGACAGAGCGGTCTATCTGAAGGTGGAACATCAATGCGGGTTTCAGTGCTCTACCGTGAGCCGAAATTGTTGAAAGAAATTCTCGCCGCCGCAAATCCGGCACAAGGCCTAGAGTTTCAGTGCTCTACCGTGAGCCGAAATTGTTGAAAGCAGCGTACATGGAGCCCAAGACGGCGACGAAGGAAGATTGTTTCAGTGCTCTACCGTGAGCCGAAATTGTTGAAAGCGGTGGCCTTGTAATTCTTGTGGGTGAAGGTTACCGTTTCAGTGCTCTACCGTGAGCCGAAATTGTTGAAAGGCGCTTATAGTATACCACAGCAGTAATCGTTTGTCAAGGTTTCAGTGCTCTACCGTGAGCCGAAATTGTTGAAAGGATACGCGATGGTTTCGTCTGCTCCATACGACCATGCGGTTTCAGTGCTCTACCGTGAGCCGAAATTGTTGAAAGTGCCCCTCAAATTTTTATTTTAACGTGAGTTTTGGATAGTTTCAGTGCTCTACCGTGAGCCGAAATTGTTGAAAGCCCTTGCTTCACGCACAACATCAACTGTCATAGCCGCGTTTCAGTGCTCTACCGTGAGCCGAAATTGTTGAAAGTGCTAGTTTATAAAGCCGCCAGGAGATATTCTTCGTAGTGTTTCAGTGCTCTACCGTGAGCCGAAATTGTTGAAAGAGGCGACGGGCTACGGATATATTGGCTTGACGGCAATCAGTTTCAGTGCTCTACCGTGAGCCGAAATTGTTGAAAGCGCCCGTTGCCACATTGGGAGCGTATCTTCGACTTTCGTTTCAGTGCTCTACCGTGAGCCGAAATTGTTGAAAGTCTCGGTAGACGAATACAACGAACGTATTGTTTTGCGTTTCAGTGCTCTACCGTGAGCCGAAATTGTTGAAAGGCCAACCTCTCTATTCCTACCCATGCGCTGTGATCACTCTCGTTGGTCGTTGTAAGCATCTCTGGAGCCTTCCTATACGTTCATTATATCTGTCCTGGCCGGTTGTGCAAGGGTTTGTTTGGGGTTGTGTTCGCAACTCCAGGTTTGTTCAGAATCTCGTCCGGGTTGCGAAGTGCATCGATCTGTCTCTGATGCGTTATCTACTCATTGGACGTAGAGCAACTGAGTACCAATACGCTGTTGATGACGGCTTTCGGTACTCAGTTGCGAATCGACTACGTATATGACTATTCTCAGGGTCGATCTATACGACGTCGTTGCAGAAGCGGCGAAACTCGCAGTTGACGCAGAGTGCCCGGCTCGACGGTGGCGGTGGTAGCGCTTCAGTCCGAATGGCTTTTTGCACCGCAGCAATCGTTTCGATTACGTTTTTGCGTAATTGGGGGCTGATTGGGACTTTTTCCGCTTTCCGTAATGGAATGTGGTATATCCATCCGGTTTCTACCGGTAAACCCCACGTCTCTTCTATGAGAAGTGCGTAGGCGCCTACCTGAAGTTTGAAGTGCGGCCCGGCATCCTGCTCGCTATCTTTGTAGTCAACCACGACTATTTTTGCTGCCGGGTCTGACCGGTTGGGTACTGCAATTGCCAGGTCGAGGATTCCTCTGACGCCAAGTCGCTCTGACCGTAGATAGACGTGGAAGAAACGCTCTCCGGTTTTCAGGCCATATGTGCGAAGTGAACGCCGCTCTTCCCGGTCTTCCTCAGCACGGTGACTCGCAGCTCCCTGACGCATTAAATCTGTCTTTGGACGAATGGCAGGCAGGCAGTAGGTGTACCACACAACCCGCGGACAGTAACGCCACTGTTTGATATCGCTGACTTCAATCGTATCAAGATCAGGCATCGTCATATTGCTGCTCCAGTATGCGCCGATCACTCCAGGTTTTGCTGTCGAAGACGAAAAGTTGGACGTTTGCGGTATGACCTTTGACCCGCCGGGTTATTTCGCCGAATAGTGCCCGTTGATGGGTCCGGCTGAGATTCCCGGCGAAAGCACTATATTGAATTCGTTGCAGGCCATAGTCGAGGCAGGCATCAGCGACTCGCTGTCTTGCCCGATCATTGGGAATGTCGTAGGTGACAAGACATTGCATCGCGGCCCTCCTTACCATCCCATGATGAATGGGGTGTAAGATTCACGCTCTCCCCGCACATACGTCGCAATGTGTCGCGCCTGACACTGGAGAATATGACGTAGTGGCTGACGTTTGCCTTCATACGGCTCTGTCGTTTCAAGCCGCTCTAAGACCTTAGTGGCAATACGTTCACGGGTTGGCTGGTCAAGTCTCCCATCTTCCTCACGCCCGATCTGCCAGCCACGAGTGATCTGCCCGAGGAGTGTCCGATCTACAACTGCTTGCCGGAATTCCTCGATCAGGTCGAGGACCAGACTGGGTTTTCCTGGACGATCTGCATGTAGTAGGCCAGCATAGGGGTCAAGACCCGCCAGTACTATCGCATGTTCAACCTGACCGTAGAGAACACCATATCCGTAATTGAGTACTTGATTAAACGGATCGCTCGCACCTCTTGTTTCCCGTCCTGGCCAGTTCAATGCCGGCGGTATCAGGGACCCAATCGCCTGCCAGTAGCGGGCTGCATAACGTCCTTCGATGCCCATTAATGCGTCACGAATGTCATCGACGGTCTCTCCATGCAGCCGCTCAACGGCAATCTGATAATCGACAACTTCTGCCGCAGTCGCCATGAGCAGTTCATATATTTCCGGTGCGGTTCCTTTACGATTCTTCGCAACATAGCGGAGAAGATTCGCTTGATTGCCGAGTTTGCCTAATGTGAATGCACGGGCAAGGGCGACACCAGCCGGGCCGTCATACGCGCGCAGTTGCGCCCGCCGGGTCAGAACAGTTCCGGTGAGGCCGGCACTGTACAGGCTGGCTTGCGGTGTACCATTGCTGCTAATGAAGTGAATCGGTATTCCCTCTTCACTACACGCCCGGATTGCATCACTACTAATGGCAATGCCTCCACCGGCGATAATTACCTGGCGCAGGTGCATGATCGGCACTTCTTTTTGCCGTTCGTTGTCCTTTGTGACCCGTAAACGGCCCTGATGCTTGCCAATGAAGCTACCTCGTTCATCGACGATGAGTTCCATGGTATAGCCTTCCTTTCAGGATAGAGTGCTGGTGTCGCCTTAGAAAGGGCAACAGTGATCGATTGTTAAGGTTCAAGTGCTCTTTTTCAATATACACATGTTTGCGCATGATGCAAGGAGATACGATACGAATATCTTTGCCATCGTGCCACACATAGACGATGAACCCGTGGGAATGTTTCCTGGCGCAGGGTGGTGGCAAGCGCCACCACCCCAACGCGCAATATGTAGACGATGACCCCACCGAAACGTTACTTCAATTGTTAAGGTGCAGAAGCAACAAACGCAGGTCAGGCCGGGTTGTCGCCGTTGCCACCATTGGAGCTACGGCCAGACCGGCATGCCCTGGAGAGTGTACCAGCCATCACCCTTGACTGCATTGCGCCCAACATGGATCAGGCTGCCCCATACGATGAGTTCACGCAATTCCGCCAATGGCCCACGAAAGGTTGCACTGCCGATCAGGCCACCAACCGGTGTCCGCCGTTGCTGGCGCGACGAGACGCTGACGACGTCGATCCAGCGCGTTTTGTCGGCGGTGACGGTCACCTGTTCGGCAAGGGCCAGTAATCCGCGAAAATCGATGGTGAGTGGGCCATCGCCGTAAGCACGCGACAGATCATCGAGCCGACGCATCAGGCGTTGGATAAGTGGCCGTAAGGCGATGGTCTTGACCAGACGATCTTGATCGATGAGCCGCATGGGGGTATGGAAGAAGAGGGTGATTTCTTCAGTCGGCAACCGCGCCGCGTAGTCACGTACTGCTGCTGCGTCAATCGGCAGACCGGGAAAATACACAGTTCCGCCGGGTAATGGGTAGAGCGTCTGTCTGGCTCCACTCAGAGGATGGTACGCCTCAATAGAGCGGAGAGCAATGCGGCCCCGCCGTCGGCGCAATTCGTCCAGTTTGACCCCGATGCCATCACGTTCCAGTTCCCGCACCGCCATCACGATGAAAGGGAACAGGTTTTCGGCATGCCCAAATAATCCCAGGCCAAACCGGATGGTATCGCCTGGCTGAAAATGCATGCTCTCACCCTGCCGGGCGTGCTGATCATCGGCGAGCGGCGGACGCACGACATACGGACGGGGCCGCTGGTCACTGCCTTTCTCATCTTCACTCCGCATCGGGGCGACCAACGCGGCAACCGGGCAACGACTGTAGAGGGGGCAATCGGCACACGTTGGTGCTTCTTTGTTGGCACAAAAGCGTGTCCATAGCGCATTGGAAACCGCACCGCGTACCGCTGGCCCACTTTGCGCCGCCAGGACAACCGGGGTTTCCGCCGTCGCGGTGAAGATGAGGTGATGTACGGTAAGTGTCATACTTAACTCCAATCTGGATCAATGACCGTATCGCCAAATGAGAGACCATTACGCGAGTCGTAGGGCGTTTGCACAACCCAGACCCGCCGCTGACCGGTCTCTTCCGCAGGTCGCACTTTGCCCTGACTGCGTAAGATGGCAAACCGCTGTTTGCTGATGCTGACCAGAAAGTCATTCGCCTCGATAAAGCGCTCTTCGACCAGCCGGCTGACGTAGTCGCGCTCGAAGCAGGCCGGTACCACGTCCACACCGTCAAACATCTGCTCGAACTCTTCTTCACGCTGGGCATCGCTTTGGAACGGGCAGAGACCGTTGATGATCTGTTCGACTTGCCGACTCATGTTCTGATACGCTGTCAGCCATTGCTGGCGCAGTAACGGGTCGGCATAGATGGTATCCAGCCAGGTCTGTACTGCGGCCTCATCGATAATGTCACCATGATGACGTTCGAGTTCGGCCAGCGTGACCCGCACGATGTGACCGGCCTGTTCGGGATCACGATGGCGCCCATAAACACCCTGGCCGTCGTTGGGCTGACGGAAGATGTAGACGGGACAGATTCCCTTCGCTGCCCGTCGATTGACCCGCCCGAAGCGTTGCAAGAGGGCTTCCAGCGGTGCCGGATCACTGTAGAGAGTGTCCAAATCGATGTCGAGGCTGACTTCGACCACCTGGGTGGCTACTAACGCTAACGGTGGCCGCCGGGCGCTATCGCTGCGACAGCGCTCAACGATTGTCTGCTCCAGCCGATTGCGATCACCATAGGTGAAGCGACTGTGGATCAGGATGAGTTGCTCGTCGCTCAAACCAGCCTGCATCAGTAGATCGCGCACCATCTGCGCCCGTGCGACCGTATTGACACAGACCAGAACCTGTTTTCCATCACGTACCGCGGCGACAATCTCGGTGATAATTGCAGGATCGGTCAGCTCGCCATCACGCAGGTGCAACTGATGACGACGGAAACGGGCAAAGATGTCTGGTGTCGCCTGAATGATGGCTGGGGTATCCAACACATCGCTAAGCTGTTCGATGATGAGCGTTGGGAAGGTAGCCGACATCACGAAGAAGCGGGCCGCAACATGCCGGCGCAAATAGCGCATCAAGCCGGTGATAAGGGCCAGCCGTTCTGGTTCATAGGCGTGAATCTCATCGAAGATAAAACCCGCCCGCGCATAGTCGGTCAGCATGGCTTCAAAGCCGCGCAGTTGAAAGAGAGCTTTGAGCAGTTGGTAGGGACTCAGTACTTTGAGGGGACGGGCGTGTAAGAGGTTGAGATTCTTCTCCCACTGTACCTTTCGCACCGTAGTTGCTGCCCATTCCTCGCCGTCCCGGAAACGGGCGTAGAGTGCCTGGGCAGCTCGACCGTGTTGAAGACCAACGACATTATTCCCGAAGAGTCCGCATAGTCGGTCGTACATCGCGTTCATACTGGCCTGGTAAGGAAGTGTGTAGAAGATGCGCGCCGGCGGGTTACTGCCATCACCCAATGCCCAGGCCAGTGCGGCTTCGGTCTTGCCACTACCGGTTGGCGCCATCAATAACACATGCTGCGCACTCGCACCGACACTTGCGACCTGATGAGAATATGTTTCTCGTCCGGCGGGAATGACCGCTTGCCACGAGTGGCGTATCGGTTCCGGTAGCTGCTGGAGATGCGCTGACGCCATGTGGTCGGCAGTGGTGATCAGGCCGCGCAACAGAATACCGGGAATGCGGGCAGTGGTTGCTGTGCCCGCAGCAGTCAAGGTATCGACCCACTGGTGATAGACCGACAGCCAGTGACGGATGCGTCTGGCATCAATCGGATGTGATTGCGGGTTGATTTCCGCAACCACATCTGCCATCCCCAGCCCGATACGCCAGGGATTCGCACACTCGCCAAGCCAGCGATGCAGAAGATCAGCAGTAGCCGGTTGCAGTTCAGCGCAAAGATCGCTTAACGGATCCTTGCGCAACCCGACAGGGTACAGCTCACGAATTTCCGGTGCATCACGGTGGTGCGACACAATCGCCGCTACGACCCAGCACTGTTCTAACTCATTCAGATCGTGCGCAATTGCATCGACAAAGGCCAGCGAGAGCACTTCGTGACGATGCGACCATGCCGGGCCTCCACGCAACCGTCGCTGAAAACCTGCCGCCGCCTTCCCGAAATCGTGGAGAAAGGTGGCCCAGTACAGGCAATGCCATAGGCGCACCTCGCCTGCCAAGTCTGCGAGGTGCGGCCGTAACCGATAGAGATCGGCCAGTCGGCAAAGGACATCCCATGTATGACTGGCTAATGTCTCTCCACCGTACTGCTGGCTCTTAGCCAACAGATCATCCAGCCAATCAGGCCATGGCGAAGGCTTCATCGTCTGCTCCTACGAAGGTATGAAACCACAAACCGAGTGGCAATCCATCAACAACCGGTGCTGTTGGGTCACTCCAGTATGTTGCCGATTGCTGACCGAAGCGCAACATCTGCCTGGTTGTAATCCGTTCGGTCAAGACCAGATAACGGGCAAAGCTGGGCTGCCGACGCTGACGATAGTTAATCCAGCGCGGCATCAGCGTGACAACACCCGCTGGGGCTTGAGTAGCCATCGCAAAGGGCAACAGGGTATGCTCAAAATAGACCTGATCGGCCTGCTGGAGATCGACAATCTCAATATAGGTATAGGCTGCCAGGTCTTGTGAACGACCCAGAACCACCGGGTAGCGCGGAAAACGAAAGGCATCAATCCACTCCGGTCGGTTGAGGTAGAGAGTCAACCGCGGGAAGAGCAGGAGCTGGCGCTTGAAGGGATTGACGTTCCCTTCAAGCACCTTGGGTTCGCCACCAGGCAATTTTCCTGATGACGCCGAGAGCACATGGATATGCTCAAGGTCGTGCCCTTCACCGGCAGCGGTGAAATGGTAGGCAAACGCCAGTCCTGCTGGATCGACCCAGTCGCCCAATGCGCTACAGATGTGCCCATAGATAGTTGCCGGCGGTGGCAATGGAAAGCTCGGCTGTACCCCCAACATAAAGTGAGGATAGCGAAAGGACGTTGTCAGGGCTTCGAGCACAATCTTGAGCGCCTGCATAATTCCTCCCTAATCCAGCCACTCAGGATGTGTATCACAGTCCTGAATGAAAGTGGCAAAAGCCTCACGCGGATGGCTCAGCATGATACGTGGCAAACCCTGGGCCGCAGCTTGCTCATTATGCTGAGCAACAAATTGCTCAAAAGCGTCCCGCGCCTCATCGAGATACCCCTTCACCCATCCCACATATATCGGCGAACGGATGCCATCGGCGAAGACACGCAGGGCTTCTTGTAAAGCGTCAATCTTAATTTCTGGTAGACCATTACGTTGCGCACCGACAGTATGGTGGAAAATATGATTACCACCCGTGGTAACGGCAAAGATCACGAGCGCCGGGCTGACATCGGTGTAGTGCAGGGCTTGTTTCGCACCACCCTCCAATTGCGCCATCCCGGCAAAGAGAGCCTTCACGCGAGCCAGACGCTCTTGCTTCGGCAAGCGGTACGACTTCTCGCTTTCGAGATGCTCGACTCCGGCCACGTCCTTCACCAGACGCACCCGCTCATCGTCGAGGTTGCGGAAACCGGTACGATTGCGGTATGAGAAGGTACCACATGCCCACAGGTCAAGCGAGAAGAGACCTTTCAGCGTGGTACGATAGAATTGATGCTCATGAGGCACCGGATTTCCTTCGTGACGCGACATCACACCAAAATCACTGGTCGGATCGACCGGTGCAATTGAGACCAGTGTACTCACCCGGAACGGTGAGGCGCGGGTAACTGTATCCGTCACCGGGGTAGATTCTTCCAGCAAACTCATCTGCTCTCGACTCTTCTTCGCCGTCTCACCTTTGCCCGGCGCTCGCATATACCCGAACAGATCATCGTCCCAGTAACGAATCGGGTTGGCGTCGGTATAGGCAATCTTCTCTTCGCGGAAGATCGGCGATGAACGCCACGCCGGTACCCGCCGTTCGAGCGTCGTGCGTAGCCAGTAGCGAAACGCTTGTGCCGACACATAGGGAAAATAGCCGGCTTTGGTTCTAATGACTTTGACGCCGACAGTGTTCTCTTCGCGTTCACCTGGAATCGAGCCGAGATTGTTGAGCGCCGACGCCGGTGCATCGATCAAGAATAAACCGGTTACGAAGGTCATGGTTGTTCCTCTCCTTTCTCCATTGATTATTCGCTAACAACAACTTCCGCATCATCTGGCACAGCATCAGGATTGCCGGCAATCCAGTCTCGCAACTGTTCAACCATACGGATCAACACCAGATCACGCATCAAACGCCAATCGCTGCGCAACACCTCCTCACCTTCCATAAAGACGGTGAGGAAACTATCAAGAGTGAAGAGCGTTTCGCGCCCTTGCGTATAGCGCGTGTAGTCGATATTCGTCCTGTTGAGCAGGCTCAGAAAATGGTCACTCCGCTGCACAGTGAAGAACTGACGGAAAAAGCGCTTCCCGCCCTGCTTGCGGGTGTAGTCGGCGAGTTTATCGCCCAATTCCTTCAAAATCGCTACTCGATCATCGGTCATAAGCATTACCTCCTGCACAAAGCGTTCAACCAGCGGCCACAAAACAAGGTCAATCTCCTGACGGAATGAATAGTCGCGACGGGGATCATCAGTAGATCGATTGGTAGATCGATTTATATCAGGGATGCGGAGAAAATAGGTACGCACAAAGCGTGCTGCCTGTGCCGGGAGCGTAAACAAGTCCTCGTACAGATAGTTCACCCGCGGTTCAGCCGCTTCGGCTGCCTTCCCGCGCTTCCCGGTCGGCACCACGCGCTGCCAGCTCCGGGCAACCAGCTCATTCCAGAGGTTGCGATAGGTCGGGGTGTAGACCGCAAGCAGAAAACCGGTAATCTGGAGCGGTAGATGATACAGCTCCAGGAATGGTGATTGACCGAAGTTAGAGAAATGGTAAGCCGTGATCGTCGTCCGTCGCGCCCCTTCGAGCTGCTGGCGCATAATATCGGCCAGCGTTTCAATCAGCAATGTCCGCAAACTACGCGGTGAACCGGGTAATTTCTCTTCGCCGGCCGCCTGCGCTTTCGCCACATCGCTCAGGTTGCGCTGCAAAAACCGATTGGCAAACGCAATCGTAAAGTGCTCATCATCACAATGCACAGCGAGCAGATTACCGCCTACCCTGGCACAACCCAACGGCATCGCCTGCAAAGCCAGAATCGCCTCCGGCGCCATCGGCAGACCGGGGTCACCGTTGATGAAGAAATTGATTGAGTCGTCGCCTTGCAACAACGGCATCTGTGCCCGCCCAACCCGTCCGGGTGGCAGTTTGCCCGACAACTCAAATGCCGCCGCCGGCAAACCGGTAAAGAGGCAGGTTTCAAGCGATCTGGCAGCCTCTGCCCACTGCCGCAGATGCTGCTTAGCCCAGTAATCACGTTTTTGACGTGCTTCAGCCTGTTTGTCAGGCGACAAGCCGGGACGGTCTGGGTTGAACGCCGGTTGGACAAACCATGCATTCGTGGTAAGCGCCACTGTTAGAAAGCTACGCAACGGCTGCCGCACATAATTTGCCTCAATGTAATCGGCAATACGTTGAAAATCAGCGGCATTGAGATCGGCAACACGTTGCTTCCCGACAAACGCCGTTATCGTGGCAAAACCGACATCAACGAACGGATGACCGGTGTAGCGTATCAGATTCATGCATACCCTCGCTATTCAACATCTGCTGCCTCAAGACGAAGTCTATCATCCCAGCCTGCACTATAGTTGCAGTTACGAGTACAGTGCTGCGGCTTTTCGCAACTCATCAGCGACCATGTGCACCAGTTCGGGTGGGGACAGTACCCGTGCGTGCGAGCCGTAGCCCAACACCCAGCGCTTGATCTCGCCGAGGGCACCACTCTGAAAGCGCAGGATCACCCCGCCATCAGGCTGATCTTCAAGCTGCTGGGTCGCATGCCATTGCCGTTCTCGAATATACGGCGCCTGCTCGCGGTCAAATGCGATCTCGATCAGCAATGGTTGCGTACCGCCTTCAACCACAAAACCATTGCGGAGATACGCTGCAATGTCAACTTTTGGATCGCGAACAAACCGTTCGTGCCGGCGAACCTGCCACTGTCTGATTCGGTAGAGTGCGAACTGGCGCAGTTCGCCACGGAGATGGTCGAAGGCAATCACATGCAGATCGCCACGCGCCAGAAAGAGATGGTACGGCTCTATCAGCCGGTGAGTCAGTTCCTGCCGGCTGGCAGTGAAATAGGTGATTTCAACCGGATAGCACTCACGAATACATTCGTGCAGCACCTGCACCAGTTCGGGATCAACCGAGGCTAACGCACCGGGCTGGAACGTGAGATGAGCCAGCAATGCATCAGGATGAACCGCTATTTGCTCTGTGATATAGGCTTCCATTCGCTGCAAAAGACGACGGAGTGGCGCTGCAAATGGAGTTCCCAGATATCGCCGGCTCAATTCGGTGCTGATCAGAAATGCCAGTAATTCACCCTCGCTGACCTGCAACACCGGCATGACCCACGTCGGATCACGATAGTAATAACCACCATTGCGACGACTGTAGGCCAGTGGTGCCCCAACCCGTTCGCGCAGATAAGCCAGGTCAGCGAAAATAGCCCGCTCACTCAACTCAAAGCGAGCACAAAAATCAGCTACCGACGGGTAGGTTCTGGAGCGGATGAGCGAGTCTATCGTAACCAGTCGTTCCAATCGCGACATACACACGCTCCTTCGCAGGTGAAGAGGATGGACACCTCTTCACCTGCTATCGGTACTTCAGCTACGGTAAGCGGATTGATACCGGTGTACCACCGATCACATCAGGATCGAAAACGAAGCGTAGCTCAGATGCATCAGCCGGCACTTCAAAACCGATCTGACCACGCACCGTCTGACCAGCAGGGAGTTCGCCATCAATCCTGACACCCGTCGCCAGCGAAGTTGCCGTAATATTCTCGGTATAGCAATACCCTTGCGCATCTTTGATCCAGGTTTGAATTGAAGAGAGAAACCGGGAACGATCACCACGATTCTCAATCGTTACGTCAACTAACACAAACCGGTAGCCATCGTCTGGCTGACTGAAGCGGTCACCAAGAGGTGATGTAACCTCATTGACCGTTATGACCAGATCACCGACCTGAACCGATTCACCGACATTGAAAACAGTGATTGGGCGCTCGCCAGGAATGGTTGCCGGCGGCTCTTGCCTGACCGGATCATCACCAAGGGCAACCGAAACCGTACCACCGCTGAACAGGTTGCCATCGAAGGTTAATGTCAGCCCACGTGCATCCTCCGGGATAGAAAATCCTGTCCACCCTCGTAAACGCTCACCAGGAACCAGCACGCCACCGAGCTGGCGATCACCGATTGCAACCGTCGCACTGAAATCGGGAGTATACTTGCGAAACTCAGCATCCTTGAGCGACAACTGCCATAAGCCGGAAACCGATTTTGGCGAGTCACCCTGATTAACGATCACCATCTCAACGGCAATGAACCGCTGTCCAGGCTCAGGCTGGACAAAGCTATTTCCCTCTACAACCTGCCAGCCGAGAACAATCAGATTCAGGCCATCAATACCGATAACATCACCGATGTTGAAGACCTGCGGTTGCGCCGCATCCGCAACGGCTGTTGCCTGTGATGTAGGTTGCGCCGCATCCGCAACGGCTGTTGCCTGTGATGTAGGTTGCGCCGCATCCGCAACGGCTGTTGTCTGCGATACAGGTGCTGATTGCTCTTCCTGAGCGGGTGATGTGGCAACGAGTGTTGGTGCCGCCGCACCGCCACCACAGGCCAGAACCAGTATCAGCATTCCCACCGCGATCCCAATGACAGGCCATGAACGGTACTGAGGTTTCATCGTCTGCATCCTTATCCGATTGTGATCAATCATGTTCTCTGATGTGAGTTATAGCACCCGACTCGCCCAAAAATGGCAACAGCATCCAAAAGTTGTTGCGAATACCGGTACAATCACCACCAGCGTCGAAACATATGCAACCGTCCCTCCTCATCCTCACTCAACAACAACCCACGTTCTTCGAGCAACGGTAGATCGCGGATCACGGTTGAGCGTGGCACACCCAGGCGATACGCCAGTTCAGCCGCAGTAAGTGGTGTTTCGGCCAGCAATGCTTCATATTGATCGAGACGTTGCCGTTTTCCCTGTTTGCTCCCAAACATCGTCTTCCTCCAGCATAAAGATCATGTCAGCCTGTGATGACCGGAGTTTGTTAGCGACGTGTTGCAAGTACTGCAACAATCGTCGCTTCTATCATAGCAAAATACCTGTTCACAAATGTGGATTTTAACCTGATAAATTAAAGCATTTTTGGCAAGAGAGGTTGAGAAGGTTGAGACAGACTTCGACCTGGAAAAGCGGAGGTTCAGGTCAGGCGGGCTAAAGCCCTACCGGACAGCATTGAAGTGCCGGCGGGGCTGGAGGTCATGCAGGCTGAAGCCCTCTCTGACGGCATGGAAGTGCCGGCGGGGTTGGGGGTCATGCGGGCTGAAGCCCTACCTGACAGCGTGGAAGCCCCTGCGGGGCTGCTATGCATTACCCACATGTCGCGCTGCGTTAGGCCGGGCTGCACGTGCTCCCCGTGACGCAGGCTTCCAGCCTGCGTGGAGGCATTCCTCTCCACCGCTGTCAGGTGCTGGCCGTGGCCGCTGGTGCGCAGGCACGAATCTCGTACAACGAAACGTCTACGCGCAGGTAGCGCATGCATGCCGGACCGACTCGATGATCGGTATGAGCACATTCAGCCTCCCCCGCTGACCTTACCGTTGTGCGCTCTGCTGCGCATGCCGGACCGACTCGATGATTGGTATGAGCACATTCAGCACCGCCGTGACCAGGATGGGGAACGGTATGCCACGCGCCGGATCGTGAGTACGGCTGCTGCGGCAGCATGGCTGCCGCACTCCAAACTGCGCGACACGCGAATGCCAAGCGGGTACGGCAATCCATCCAGCACGTGCCGGCACGGCTGGAGCAGCGCGTTGCCACTGGGCCAGTCGTCCACAACAGCACCCATAGCGATCATCCCCGCCGATACGCACGTGGTTGACACCAGTTATGGGTAATGCATAGACGGGGCTGGCGGCACCTTTCTGCGCCGCCAGCCCCGCCGGCCTTCCACGCATTGAGGCAGGGTTTTAACCTGCCGAGACGTGACACTTACTTACCCTCGCTCAACGCCTCAGCCAGCAGACTGATAGCCGCTGCACGGGGAAGCGAGCGTTGTTCACCGCGTTGTAAATCTTTGATCACAACCTCACCACGGGCCAGTTCGTCGGGGCCGAGGACCAGAGCAAACCGCACCCCACGCCGGTCAGCCTCCTTGAACTGTTTACCGATGTTCCCTGGTTCAAGTGCGATAAGGGTATTGATACCTGCTGCCCGCAGCTCAGCCGCCAGCCTCAGACTCTCGGCAACCTGTTCTGCGCCGAACAACGTCACAAATGCGAGAGCCGTTGTCTGCGGACGCGGGCCGAGGTTTAGCTCGATCATCACATCGTGCAGGCGGTCAATACCGAAGGCCAGCCCAACCGTAGGAATGTTGCGACCGGCAAACAGCCCGATCAGGTGATCGTAGCGACCACCTCCAAGCAGTGAACCCTCCGGCCAGTGCGGGGTAATCGCCTCAAAGACGACTCCTGTGTAGTACGAAAGACCGCGCGCCAGGCGAGGAGCCACCCGATACTGCTCAGCCGGAACCCCCATCGCCATCAGACCGTCCAGGACGGAATAGTTTTTCGCAATCCATCAACGCGAATTGGTGCAGCTTTCCATTGATGTTTCATAGTTTTACCGATTTGCCATTACAGAAATGAACAAATATGCCGGGATCAAAATAACAAAAATGAAGATCAACACGGCGGCAATTACCCATTTGACAATTTTGCCGGCCAGCGAAGACGCAGGATTAAGTGACATTGCAAAAATGCCGGCAGAAACCAATGCAAGTAACCAGCCGAGCACGAGACTGTTCGCACCAAGATACAAACCGAACGCTGCCGAGAACGAAGCCAAAGCGAGTACGACATTACGAGCCATAGCCAACACCTCCATTTGTGCAAAATAGCTATTGTACTAAGAGTACAATGTCACGAACCATCGTCACCGGCATTAGTTCACGCGGATCTTCTCCCGGATGACGAAAAACTACCATCCACGAGCCTTCGTCGTATGATCGTCGAATTTCAGGTACATACCCTAGCGCAAACCACGCTGGATTGAGCGTAAAATACAACTTCCTGAGCGGGTGATGTGGCAACGAGTGTTGGTGCCGCCGCACCGCCACCACAGGCCAGAACCAGTATCAGCATTCCCACCGCGATCCCAATGACAGGCCATGAACGGTACTGAGGTTTCATCGTCTGCATCCTTATCCGATTGTGATCAATCATGTTCTCTGATGTGAGTTATAGCACCCGACTCGCCCAAAAATGGCAACAGCATCCAAAAGTTGTTGCGAATACCGGTACAATCACCACCAGCGTCGAAACATATGCAACCGACCCTCTTCGTCTTCACTCAACAACAATCCTCGTTCTTCCAACAGCGGCAGATCACGGATCACGGTTGAGCGCGGCACACCCAGGCGATACGCCAGTTCAGCCGCAGTCAGTGGTGTTTCGGCCAGCAATGCTTCATACTGATCGAGACGTTGCTGTTTTCCCTGTTTGCTACCAAACATCGTCACCCTCCGGTATAAAGACCATGTCAGCCTGCGTTGACCGGAGTTTGTCAGCGACGTGTTGCAAGTACTGCAACAATCGGCTCTTCTATCATAGCAAAATATCTGTTCACAAATGTGGATTTTAACCTGATAAATTAAAGCATTTTTTGGCAAGAGAGGTTGAGACAGGTGAGAGGATCTCTCGCTCAAACTCTACAGAGGCTTCGTTCTGGAGAATAGGACATGCAGGCTGAAGCCCTCTCTGACAGCATGGAAGCTCCAGAGGAGCTGGGGGTCATGCAGGCTGAAGCCCTCTCTGACAGCATGGAAGCCCCTGCGGGGCTGCTATGCATTACCCACATGTCGCGCTGCGTTAGGCCGGGCTGCAAGTGCTCCACGTGGCGCAGGCTTCCAGCCTGCGTGGAGGCATTCCTCTCCACCTTTGTCGGGTGCCGGCCGTGGCCGCTGGTGCGCAGGCACGAATCTCGTACAACTAAACGTCCACGCGCAGGTATCGCATGCATGCCGGACCGACTCGATGATCGGTATGAGCACATTCGGCACCCCAGTGACCAGGATGGGTAACGGTATGCCACGCACCGGATCGTGAGTACGGCTGGCGCGGCAGCATGGCTGCCGCACTCCAAACTGCGCGACACGCGCATGCCGGGCGGGTACGGTAATCCATCCAGCACGTGCCGGCACGGCTGGAGCAGCGCGTTGCCACTGGGCCAGTCGTCCACAACAGCACCCATAGGGATCATCCCCGCTGATACGCACGTGGTTGACACCAGTTATGAGTAATGCATAGATGGGGGCTGGCGGCACCTTTCTGCGCCGCCAGGCCTGCCCCGCAGGGGCTTTTACGAATTGAGGCGGGGTTTTACCTGCCGGGACGTGACACTTACTTACCTTCGCTCAACGCCTCAGCCAGCAGACTGATAGCCGCTGCACGGGGAAGCGAGCGCTGTTCACCGCGTTGTAAATCTTTGATCACAACCTCACCACGGGCCAGTTCGTCGGGGCCGAGGACCAGGGCAAACCGCACCCCACGCCGGTCAGCCTCCTTGAACTGTTTACCGATGTTCCCTGGTTCAAGTGCGATAAGGGTATTGATACCTGCTGCCCGCAGCTCAGCCGCCAGCCTCAGACTCTCGGCAACCTGTTCTGCGCCGAACAACGTCACAAATGCGAGAGCCGTGGTCTGCGGGCGCGGACCGAGGTTTAGCTCGATCATCACATCGTGCAGGCGGTCAATACCGAAGGCCAGACCAACCGTGGGAATGTTGCGACCGGCAAACAGCCCGATCAGATCATCGTAGCGACCACCACCAAGCAGTGAACCCTCCGGCCAGTGCGGGGTAATCGCCTCAAAGACGACTCCTGTGTAGTACGAAAGACCACGTGCCAGGCGAGGAGCCACCCGGTACTGCTCTGCCGGAACACCCATCGCCATCAGACCATTCAGCACGGCACGCAGGTTGGCAATCGCCGCTACCGCTCGCTCATCGGCGGCCAGTTTTTGGGCAAGTGCATCCAGCACTTCATCTGCCGTACCATCAATTTGTACCAGCTCCAGAATCTGGTCAGCCGCGGCAGGAGTCACACCAGACTTAATCAACTCAGCCCGAACACCATCAGCGCCAATCTTGTCGAACTTATCGATGGCACGATAGACACCGCCGGCGGCCTCTTCGGACAAACCGCTCACCCGGGCAATACCACCGATGATCTGACGGTGATTCAACAGCGTGACAAAACCGGGGAAACCGAGCGCAGTCAGGGCTTCACACAACATCGCCACAATCTCGGCATCGGCCAGTGGCGAGGCACTCCCGACAATATCGAGATCAAACTGATAAAACTCTCGATACCGACCACGGGCGGGGCGTTCACCGCGATAGCTCGGCCCATACGCATACCGACGCCAGGGTAATGTCAATTGCCCGGCGTATTGAGCAGTCACTCGCGCTAACGGCACCGTCTGATCGTAGCGCAGAGCCAGACGGCGGCCACCGTGGTCTTCAAACCGGTAGATCAGCTTTTCTTCATCACCCAGCTTACCTTCCAGAGTCTCGGCATACTCAATGATCGGAGTTTGTAAAGGCTCGAAGCCGTGACTTTCGCTAATGCGCGTTAGCGTGTTGACGATGTACTGCCGTAGCATCATATCTGCCGGCAAATGATCGCGCATGCCCTTAACATTTTGAATCGGCGCCATACAACTCTCGTCTGTGTACAAAGAGGAATATCGAACTTGCAGGTATCATCCGGTAAGGTTGCGTGTCGATGTTTCGTTTTCTTCAATGTTCAGTGGCACACTGTGCCGACCGGCCAACTGGCCACACGCCGCAGCAATTTCCACCCCCCGCTCAACCCGCACGGTACAGGGAATGCCGTAATCGGTCAAAATCTGCTGAAATGTCGTCACACGCTCCCACTCTGAACGACCAAGTGGCGTACCGGGAACCGGGTTCCACGGTATCAGATTGACGTGAAAGAGGAGCGGGCCACGCGGTGCCGAACGGCGGAGCAGACGGGCTAATGCGATTGCCTGATGCGGATGGTCATTTTTGCCTTGCAGCAGCACATACTCAAATGAGACTCGCCGGCGCGTTTTGGCAATGTAGTTGCGGGTGGCAGCCATCAGATCGGCGATTGGATAACGCCGATTGACCGGCATCAATTCGCTGCGCAGAGCGTCATCGGGAGCGTGTAAGGAGATCGCCAGGTTGATCGGTAAGCGTTCATTGGCCAATCGCTCGATCCCCTTGACCAGCCCTACGGTGGAGACGGTCATACTGCGGGCACCGAGATTAAACCCCTGCGGATCATGCAATCGCTCTACCGCCTGCCACCAGCGGTCGTAGTTGGCGAATGGTTCACCCATCCCCATAAAAACAAGGTTACTAACGCGACCGGTCGGACCGGCCATGCCCATCGCACGTAGCTCTTGTGAAGCCCAAATTGCCTGAGCAACGATTTCACCACTGCTCAGGTTACGCAAGAGACCGAGCTGACCGGTGGCACAAAAGACGCAGCCCATGCCACAACCGGCCTGCGTTGACACACACACCGTTGAGCGGTCGGGATAGACCATCAGTACCGTTTCAACGACAGCACCGTCGGGCAAGCGGAAGAGAGCCTTACGGGTCATCCCATTATCGCCGATCTGCACCTGCTCGCAGCGCAGGGTCGAGAACGGTATCTCGGCGAGCCGGGTGCGCAGAGCGAGTGGCAGATCGGTCATCTGATCAACCTGACGGGCAAGGTTGACATACAGATGCCGGTACAGTTGACGGGCACGAAAGGCCGGTTCTCCCCAACTTTGCAGGAGTTCGGTCAGTTCAGACAGGTTGTAATCATACAAACAGCGTTGTTCCATAGCATAGTGCATTGTACCACGTTGCTGTAAGGCGAGCGCAGCAGTTTGTTACCAATGGGAACCAAATCGCACGTGCCGGCGTTTCAGAGTCGGTAGTTGTTTAGTGAAAGAGGAAAACAAATGCTGCGTCGAATCATTTTACTCGTTATCGCCGGACTGATGTTGATCCTGACTGCCTGTACCACCGCAACCCCGACACCACGAGCAGGGATCGTAACTATTGAGCGGGTGGATTTTGCAGTGCTCGAATCCAATCCACCCCAGGTGCAGGCACATATTGTCGGGTACCTGGGAGATGGCTGTACGACGTTTGCCGGGATCAATCAGCAGCGTGAGGGTAACGTCATCACAATTACGGTCAATGCTGCTCACAGCGGCGCCGAAGTTTGCCCGGCGATTGCGCCGTTGCTCGATCAGCGGATCATGCTGGAAGGGCCTTTTACAGCCGGTCAGTACACCGTGATCGTCAATGGGGTCGAGTATCAGGTGACGATCTAGTGCCTGGACAGACAATGTCGGGCGGGTTGGAAGCCCGCCCGACATTCACTATTGCGACAGTATAGGCCGGTTCTCCAGCACTACAAAATACGTTTACCTAACGCTGACAAAACCAGATCGACGGCCAACTGCGCAGTCGCGTTACGCTCATCGAGGATCGGATTAACTTCGACCACATCCAGACTACGCAGCGCACCACTCTCGGCGATCAGTTCCATCGCCAGATGTGATTCGCGAGCCGAAATCCCACTGCTTACCGGTGTACCCACACCGGGCGCCTCGCGCGGATCGACAACATCGAGATCAAAACTGAGATGAAATCCTTCAGTACCGGTCGTGGCAATTGCCAGCGCCCGCTCCATCACCGTTGCCATCCCACAGCGATCAATCTCGTGCATGGTAAAGACGGTGATCGGCGAAGCGCGCAATGCTTCCCGCTCCAGCGGATCGAGATCGCGCACGGCAATCAATACGACGTGCGCCGGATCGAAAGCCGGTATGCGACCGGCAAAACCGGTGAGCGTCGGATGCCCGCGTCCGGTTAACACAGCCAGCGGCATGCCGTGAATATTGCCACTCGGTGTCGTGTGTTCATCGTTAAAATCGGCGTGGGCATCAATCCAGATCAGACCAAGTCGTCGCTGCCGCGCACTCCCACTGGCGGAACCGATAGTTAAACTATGGTCACCACCCAGAATGAGGGGCAGCATCCCCTGCTGGACAATATCGGCCACCTGCCGGGCCAGCCGCCCACACATATCGGCAATCGGCTCAAGATAGCGCAGGCGTGAATCAGGTGGTGGCGGTGGGGTCGTCTCGACCATCGGCACCGTCAGATTGCCGAAATCAACCACCTGATAGCCCAACTCGCCCAGTCTTCGGCTCAGACCGGCGTAGCGAATGGCACTCGGCCCCATATCGACGCCACGCCGTCCGGCTCCAAGATCGATGGGAACGCCGAGAATTGCAATCTGTGATCCACTACTCATGAAGGGGTCGACTCCTCCTGGGCATCCGTCTTCAGCGAGAGGGTCTCTGGCGGGCCGAAGAAGACTTCGAGCACACCATTGCGGAAATAGGCCCGCCGTGCCGGACGTTCGGCCAGCGTCGTCGGCAAGAGCATATCACGGCGGAAATTGCCAATCTCGATGAACAGCTCATCACCGCGCTTCGTCATCGACACCTTACCGATCTCGACGTGCGGCAACGGCAAGCGCAGCACATACTCATCGCCCTGCTTGACAATCTCCTGGGTTTTACCGATGAAATGGACTTTCACCGGATCATCATCGCCGAACAGACGACGACCAACCATGGCCAAATCTTCAATACCGGCCAGATCACGCGCAAAGTAGGGGCTTTCCCAAATCGGCAAGGGGCGGAAGAGATCGTAGACCATTTGCCGATAACCCTGCTGAATACGGGCCAACTCCTGCATAAAAGCGCCTTCGACCTGATCGACCGGCAGCACCCGATTGAGCACGACTCCATCAACCGGATAGCCGAACAGCGCCAGATAGGTCGAGGCACGCTGCGCCTCTTTAATCACCATCCGCTCAGGGTTCACCACCAGGCGATAAGAGCTGATCTGTGGATCGGTCAGGGTTGCCCGCAGCGCTTCGACACCTTTTGTTAGTCGTTCAAGCTTGGCAAAGACATCGGTTGCCGGGACTAATTGTTTGACCAGTGGACGCGCCACCTTCAATGTCGTCGGCTCCCAATCCATCACCCGCGCTGCGTACCATTGAAAGGTTTCGGGCATCGTCAACAGGCGAACGGTCTCTCCGGTAGGCGCCGCATCCACAATCACCACATCAAAATTACCTTCACGCGCCTGGCGGCGAATATGGAGCAGGCTAACCACCTCTTCCATACCAGGAATGATCGCCAGCTCCTCGGCTGCTACTTCATCAACTCCGCGCCGGCGAAGCAGGTTACTCAGATAGACCCGCAACTCACCCCAATGCTCACGTACTTCGTCGAGCACATTAATCTCTTGCCCCCACAACCGTTCGGTAATCTGGGTAGGCAGCGAGCCTAACGGTGTATCAAGCGCATCTGCCAGACTATGGGCTACATCGGTGCTCACGACCAGCGTGCGATACCCTAATTCGGCAGCGCGCACTGCCGTTGCTGCCGAAGTGGTAGTCTTGCCGACGCCGCCTTTGCCGAGATAAAGGATCAACCGCATTGATGTATCCTTCTGTATCGGAATCTGAAGTAATGGACAACCGGTTCGCTCATTTGTTGATGCGACGCCGCATCAATTGTATATGTTGCAGTACGCGCCGTCAATCCTGTATGGTACACTATTGATGATGATACGTGATCATTGTTACTACAGCAAGATGTAAGGAAATTCAGTGCTTTCCGATCTCTTTCTTATTCGCCACGGTCAACCTGTTCACAATCCGTCTATTCCGTACCAGTTACCGCCAGGGCCTGATCTGTCAGAACGAGGGCGTGTTGAGGCTCGCCAGGTCGCGAACTTTCTGGCCGATAAAGGGATTGAGCAGCTCTTGGTCTCACCATTTGCCCGTACCACCCAGACGGCTGAGGTGTTGGTTGATGTTCTCAACATACCGGTCGCCTTCACCACCCTGGTGCAAGAGCATGCACCGGGCGAAACGTTCGAGCAGGTACGGGCGCGGATACGTGAGGTTCTGGCCGGACTGGCCGATTCGCCATACCGGCGAATTGCCATTGTCTCGCACGGTTCACCGATTCGGGCATTCCTGCTCGAATTGAGTCACGATCAGATCGATCTGCGTCATCACGTGTACCCTGGGGGCAATCCGGCCCCTACCTGTGGCATCTGGCACGTCACCTTTACCAACCAGCGGGCCAGCCGATTCGATCTGGTGTTCAAGCCGTCCTGAACGTAGCGGAGGCCGGTCATGAACGATCTCGATGATGTCATCACGATACTGGCTACAGCTCTATCCACGGCCCGTCATGTCACCGTGCTGACCGGTGCCGGCGTATCGGCTGAAAGTGGTATTCCAACGTTTCGTGATGCTCAGACCGGTCTCTGGTCACATTTTGACCCGGAGGAACTGGCTTCACCGGCAGGTTTTGCCCGCAACCCAGCACTGGTCTGGCGCTGGTACGCCGAGCGACGGGTGAAAGCCTGTACTGCCCAGCCTAACCCGGCCCACCATGCCCTGGCCGATCTGGCGACCCTGGTACCAAGGCTCACGCTGGTTACGCAGAATATTGACGGATTACACCAGCGGGCCGGTAGCCCACAGGTGATCGAACTGCACGGCAACATCCACCGTGCCCGCTGTACGGTCGATGGTTCAATCCATACCACCTGGGATTACGACGAAGAGCTACCGCAGTGCCCCAACTGCGGCGCATTGTTGCGCCCTGATGTGGTCTGGTTTGGCGAATATCTGCCACCTGGTGCCCTGGAAGCTGCTTATGCTGCAACCCTCGACTGCGATGTCTTCTGCTCGATTGGGACATCAGGGGTTGTCGAACCGGCAGCCTCACTACCACGCATTGCCCTGTCACGGGGCGCGACTGTGTTGATCCTCAACCTTGAACAAACCACTACCGCTCGCTCACCACTGTTCACCGTGTACGGAAAGGCCGGTGAAGTGTTACCGCGCCTGGTAGCAGCGGTGCGATCAATGCGTCGGCAACAGGGTGAATGAATGGCAATACTGGCTGTGTGTTCACCTGGAGCAACTCTCTCTGTGGGTCGCTTGTGTACGACCAATAAGATGGCAAATACGACACGTTGATCTCGCGCCTTGCCAGACGAATGCCCGGTAGGAGTGCCCAATCGTGCGTCACTACCGGTACGTCTGGGCCGAATCAGGGTTATCGTGACGGCGCGATCATCAGGTTATGGGTAAAGCCCGGCGTGATAGGATCAGTCGAATCGTGCAATAGCAGTGTAGCACAGGCCGCAGCCTGCGCTACACCCTATCTCCTATTTCCTATCTCCTCCCCTACTGCATTGCAGTCGTCGCCGCCTGGCGGAAGGCATCAACTGCGGCATCAATCACCCGCTGCGGATCACCACCTGCTGAAGTAACAATCGCCCGTAGCGTCTCACCGTTGCGGAGGCGCGAGCGGATGGTTGCCTGATCAAGGCCGGTCTGATCGGCAGCGGCCTGGATCAACCAGCCTAACGTGCTCCGCTGCGAAACCTTCGCAGCCCGGTTAGCCAGTTGGGTACCCAACGTCGTGTCGTTCACCAGAGTTGTTGCCCGATCCCGGATCGAGGTCAAAAGCTGATCGGCTTCCGCCTGGGTCAACCGTCCATTAGCCACCGCTTGATCGAGCCGGGTCTTGGCCGCATCAACGACTGCCTGCACCAGCGCATCGCCACTGCTGCCATTGGCGGCTGCAATATCGGCCAGGCTCCGCCCATTCTGCAACTCCGTATGAATGGTTGTTGTATCAAGTCCGGTAAGCGTACTCAACGTGCGCACCAGATAACCGACACTGACCATTCCCCATCCACGCCAGCCACCACCGCGCCCATAGCCCAGCTCGACCGTGGTCGGATTCGCCTCGACGACTTGAGCCGCACTAACCGATACCGACTGATACCAGAGCAGGGTCAACGCCAGCGCAGCGCCGGCAATACTACTGACAAGTGTTCGTTTCATCGTCAAACCTCCCTTGCTATGCTGTGTTGCGACTTCATCACGCCAGAATGATCCGGCGACATCTTCAGGGTAACGCACGACTTTGAAGAACTCGTGAAGTGGTCGTGAGAAGATTGTGGAGACGGCTGCAACAAATGGCAATCATTCACGTCGTATACCCAGGAAACGGGAACGACTTTGAAATCAAGGAGGAACATCATGGGAACCAACCGCCTAACCCGTAGCGCAACCGATAGCATGCTCGGTGGCGTATGCGGTGGCATCGCCCGCTACTTCGGTATCGACAGCACCATCGTGCGTCTGGTCTTTGTCCTGGCCGTTCTGAGTGGTCTCAGCCCGCTGATCTACGTCATTCTCTGGATTGTGATGCCGAAAGAGGAGCTGGCATTGCCAACCACACCGGCTCAAGACCCGACCGGCGAGTGGAAGTATGACCCGTACACGGGACAGAAACTCAACTAGCCGATCTACACAACAACAGCTCTGACGTACCGATACGCCCTTGCGTTGGATTATTGACGCAAGGGCGTCGGTCTTTTATCATTGACTCGTGATTATGGTTAGACACGTATGATGCAGATATGACCTCGTTGCCGGCACATGTCACCAACCCAATCATTGCAGCGCTTGGGCAACCAATCGAAGCCGTCGAACATCTCGGCGGTAGTTTTGGTGCTCGCCTGGCCCGGATCACCATTAAAGGTCAGCACTTCGCGCTCAAGTGGGCGAACAATGGCGCACCGGCTGCAATGGTGGCTGCTGAAGCGCATGGCCTGCAAACACTGGCAGCAACCACGACCATTCGCGTGCCGGCAGTTATTCTGGCCTGTGCAGCCGATGGGCAACAACCGGCAATCCTGCTCAGTGAATGGATCAGCAGCGACGGTCATCCACTCGATGCAACCAGACTCGGCGAGCAACTGGCGGCACTGCACCGTTGCACCGCCGCCGCCTATGGCCTGGAACGCGACAACTTTATCGGCGGGACACCGCAACGCAACGGTTGGAAGACTGATTGGATTACATTTTTCCGTGAACAGCGCCTGTTGCCGCAGATCGAACTGGCAGAACGTAACGGTCTGCTACACCCACGACGGCGCCGCGCACTTGCATACATCGTTGACCATCTTGACGATTGGCTCGGTGGTGTCGTTCATGTGCCATCACTTATCCACGGCGATCTATGGAGTGGCAATGTGCTAAACGGACCTGGTGGTACACCGGTCCTCATTGATCCAGCAATTTCCTACAGTGATCGCGAAGCCGAACTGGCCTTCACCGAACTCTTTGGCGGTTTCTCTCCTCGCTTCTACCAGGCGTATCAGGCAGCCTGGCCACTTGAACCCGGCTATCGGGATCGCCGCGATCTCTACAACCTGTACCACCTGCTCAACCACCTCAACCTGTTCGGCGAAGGGTATGGTGCCCACGTTGACGCAATTATTCACCGCTACGTGAAAGGGTAATCAACACCCCGTCGTTCCGAGTTTTCTCCCAAAATGATGTATGATATGGAAATAATTGATGTAGACACATCTACACTATCAAATATGATAATTGGTCAAAAGAGGGTCAACTTGACATGAAACCAATCCACGGCGTCGGCGCCGTTGTGTATCGCATTCAACCCGACGGCACCATCGAGATTTTGCTCATTCGCAAACGAAAAGGATTCTGGTCATTACCAAAGGGCAAACTCAAGCGCGACGAACCAGCGCTGGAAGCGATTGTGCGCGAAGTGCGCGAAGAGACCCACGTAACTGCTGAGGTGGTTGATATGCTGGGCAGTATTGACTACCTGATCAGCGGGCCACGCGGTCAGCAGCGCAAAATTGTTGATTACTACCTGCTGCGTGCGATTAAGGGACGCGCCCGACCAACGGGCGGTAGTGAGCAGATTGTGGCCGTCGATTGGGTGCCACTTGCCGAAGCTATAGATCGCCTTCAGCGTCCACGTTTACGGGCTATCGTGCGTGCAGCGCAGACCCTGTTCAGCGGCTGATCGCCATCACCGCTGCACCGGAAGTGTCAACCCAATTCAGCATCAATGCACAACTGAACGAGGACCATGACGTGCTATAATCAAGGTACACGACCAAAGGAAGGCACGTATGGACGAAGTTACCGCCAGCCAGCTTGCTCGTCGGATCGCAGAGCATCGGCCAGCCCTCGCCAAACGAGTTGCCGGACGATTGTTACGTGCATTCCCCGAATTAACCCACACCCTGCGCCTGGAAGAGAATTACGACCCGGTCGAACGGATGGCCAGCGTGGCAGTGCAACCGTTCGGTGATCTGGTGCGGGCAATCTTGTTGTTCAACACGTTCGAGATCGCCGAAACCGAATTACGCTGGGCACGGGGCGTATTGCCCCGCTGGGGAGTTGCGTATGAGCATACCACAACCATGATTCGCTGGTATTTTGAAGAGCTGAGTCAACTCCCTCTCTCGCCAGCCGAACGTCTGGTTGTGATGGAGGTTGAGCAATACCTGCTTCATTTGATAGCACGTATCTATCACTCAAACGAACCAAACCATCATCTGGTGAAAGCCTGATGGGGTAGGGTCCTCCTAATAGAACCAGACCAAATCAGCAACAACAGGGGCAGGTTGAACACCTGCCCCTCTCTTTGTTTACAAATCCATAGCTATGACCATTACAGACTGGACGGATAAGACACTCAGCAGCAGGACGTTTCGAGACAGTCTGACGGTGTATAGCTGTACGTCAGACAATCGTCACACCTTGCCATCAACAATGTCAGGCTCAGGCAATATTGGTTGGCTCGTCGTGCTGGAGCAACAACAGGCTACCACGGAGTGCGACGAGATCGGCTTCTGACAGCGATACCAGCAGTTGATCGTGAACTGAGGTCGCGCCATTGAGAAGTAGTAATGTCTTAAAGGCAAGTGGCCACGTCGGATCGGCAATCTCGGCGTGTAGGGGTTGATTACCGGTAAAAGGAAGTTGCGGTAACGTGTATGGTGTGCGACGAGCGGCGGTCATGGGTTCTCCTCTCAATCTGTATTACTGGTAGTGTAGTCGGAAATGATCTGTACGTCAAGAGTCAGGTAGAAGAACTCAGAACACGCTATCTAACGTTGCCGCGACACTGCATCTGAGTACTGCACCACTGTGCGCCCACTGTGTTATCTTCCTGAGCGCGCGAGCCTCCGCCTTACCCACCACCCACCCACGCTCCTGACCAACACTGAACCATTTGCACTCGCCTCCAGCCTATGCATTACCCACACCTGGTATCAACCACGTGCGCATCAGCGGGTATGATCGCCATAGATGCTGTTGTGGGCAACTGGCCCGATGGCAGCGCACAGCTCCAGCCGTGGTATCACGTGCTGAATGGGTTGCCTTACACGCGCATCGTGTGCGTGGCGCAGGGTTTGGAGTGCGGCAGCATGGCTGCCGCACCAGCCGTGCTTGCGATCACGTGGAGGGCGCAGCGGTTACCCCGCAGCTCTGCGCCCAGTGGGATCACGTTTCAGTGGAGATACCGTTGCCGACCGACATTACCCGTGGCGCGACGTTTGGCGTGCGGCAGCCGTGCTGCCGCACCAGCCGTGCTCACAACCTAGCGCGTGGTTCGCCGTTCCCCCTTCTGGTCACCTATGCATTACCCACACCCGGTGTCAACCACGGTTGTACCAGCGGGTATGATCGCCATAGGTACTGTTGTGGGCGACTGGCCCGGCAGTGCGCAGCTCCAGCCGTGCTATCACGTGTTGAATGGATTGCTGCACCCGCTCGTCATGCGCGTGGCGCATGGTTTGGAGTGCGGCAGCCATGCTGCCGCGCCAGCCGTGCTCACGTTCCGGTGCGTGGTACGCCGTTCCCCCTTCTGGTCACGGGGATGCTGGATGTGTTCATAACGATCATCGGGGCGGTCAGGCATGAATGCGCCACCTGCGCGTAGAGGTGTTGTTGCATCAGGTTCGTGCCCGTACACCAACGGCCACGGTCAGCACCTGCCGGCGGTGGAGATGATGCCTGTACGCGGGCTGGAAGCCCGCGCCACGGGGGCGCTTGCAGCCCGGCTAATGCAGCATGACATGTGGGTAATGCATATCTCCAGCGGGATCAGGCTGGGGTGAGGGCGTGTCGCATACCATCGCTGAGAACAGCGCACGCATGACCCGCTTCCATTGATCACTCCGGTGCTGTCCCTGGATGCAACTGCACGTGAAAGTGTAGGGGCGACGCATGCGTCACCCTTCTCAACCGGCAAATGGAACAACCACTACTTGACCTGGACGATGCAGTGAAGGATGATCACCAGAAAGAGTCACCCATCAGGAAAATAATTCGCGTCTGGTCAAGGGGCCAGGATGATGCAAATACGACTATCTCTTGATAGGAGAACAGCAACGTGATACCCTGTAATTGGGCAGCGTAGGGGGTAGCATATCGTGAGGAGGCGGTAGTGAAATGACGACGGATCAATTAACTAAGGTTCGCGAACTCATACGGCAACTCTCTTTTCAAGAGAAGTTGTACTTACTCAATGATCTGACAATGCAGGTAATCCAACAATCGTCCTCGGAAGTAACAACTCCAGAACCGCGACCACTCCCAAGCATCCATCTTGAAACATGGCCGAACAACCTGCCCCTTCGGCGTGAGGAATTGTATGACGATCGCGGACGCTGATCCAATCTTCCTGGACACAAATATTTTGGTGTACGCCAGTGTAGATACCTCGCCGTTCTACGATCTCGCCCGGGCGGCGATTACGGCTTTCGAGGCGCATCACACGCCACTATGGATTAGTCGTCAAGTCCTACGGGAATATTTGGCGACGTTAGCTCGCCCACACATCGGTATTCCAATCACAGAACTAACTGCTGCGGTGCGCCAGTTTGCGGTGCGCTTTCACATCGCCGAGGAAAGCCCATTAGTCACAGCCCAACTTCTTACACTGCTCGAACGGGGCTATAGCAGACAAATCCACGATACAAATATCGTCGCCACAATGCAGGCATTTGGGATAAAGCGGATTCTGACGAATAATCCAGATGATTTTGCACCTTTCGCATCGCTGATCACAGTGATACCACTTCTATCGTTGGCATCCCAACTGCCAGAGCAGGCAGAATAGAGCCTATTTCAAAAACATCTACAAGAAGGTATCTCATTCATTTCTGACAGATGACATGATCGAACGAGTACGGACATCATTCCCGTGACCAGCAGGATCAACGACATGACACGTGCCGGATCGTGTGTACGGCTGGTGCGGCAGCCATGCTGCCGCGCTGGAGTTTGGCTGTTTTGTGGACGCAGGAGAGATGACTAGAGTCGGGAGCAGACGCTGGTGACTCTCGGTTGCGTGCTGATGGATGGGTCGTTTGGGGGGTGAGAAGGCCGCTATCCCCCCTATGCCCTGGCCGCCCCGAGTGCGGAGTTGGACAGGGCGATGATCGGGTGCGCTTGGTTCAGCCAATCGTCCGTGGACGTCGTCCAGCGCGACCGACATGCCGCCGTGCCCCACAGGGCAGCCCGGTAGCTGCGCCACCGGGTGGTGAAACGCCACCGCTGCGCTCCCCGCCACCAGCGTTCCGGTCGGGTGGGGCCACGGATCCACCCCCACGTGCGATAGCCGGCCAGCACCAGCACCGCGGCGACCCAGCCACGCCACGGCCCACCGACCACCGCTGACCGCTGGTTCCCGCCCTGGTTTTGACCGACCCCAACGCCGGCGTTCAGCTCGCGATGAGCGACCTCCAGGTCCCAGCGCTGCCAGACCCAGGCCAGGATGTTACCCACGGACAGGGGTACCACCCAGTCCGTGTCCGTTTCCACCGCATTGACTAGAGAGAAGGCCGGCGCACGCCGTCCCAGGCGCGGACGGCGCTTCCCCTGCTGCCAGGTCGCCCCGCCACTCACGACCAGGAAGCGCGGACGGTCGTGGCGAGTACCACCGGAACAGTGGCCGTGGGGGTGGGGGACTGCTTCCTGGGCATCGCGTGCCTCCTGACTGATGGTCGTGGTCATAACCTTGTACGATACCATATACCATGCTGGCACCCGCATGGCAAGTCCCTCCCAGAAAGGGCCAAACTCCAGGGGCGACGCATGCGTCGCCCCTACGACTCACCGGTAGCACACCTGGTAACGCTTCACCACTGGACAGTAGGGGCACGGCATGCCGTGCCCCGACAACTCGCGTTCCCAGAGGACAACCTGTTCAGACATCCTGATCATGCGCCAGTGGCGCACGCTGCCAGCGTTCTTGCGAAGCAAAGACCCTCTCAGATCGCCAGCCGCGCTGCCGGATCACCGAGCAGCATATAGTTGCGCGCATCATTCCGCGCCATCCAGAGCGTCGAAAGCTCACGCGGTTCGGGTTGCTTGCCGAACTTGATGTTCTCCAGCTCTTCAGCCAGGGTGAGCGAACGGGCGGCCTGGATGATGTTGAACTGATCGGTCGCACTCCCCAGTCGTTTCCCGGTTACCAGACGCCCGATCACATCTTCAAAGCTCTGGGTTTGACCACGCGCACCATCCATGCTGAAGCCATACGTCCAGGCTCGTTCAACATGGCCAACCACACCTAGCGCACCGCGCAATAGCATCTGCTGCGGCAGTTGGGCAACGAACGTGAAGGGGGCAATAATTGGGCGACCTTTTTCGGGGTCGAAAATGAATTCGTCTTGCTGCGGACAACCGGCACCGTAACAGGCAAAGATCAGGGCAACCATCCCCTCAAGCGAAAGATTGGTCGGCAAGTCTTCCGCCGCAAACCAGTGCTCGCGCTTGATCCCACCAAAACCGGTCCAGTCTTGCGTCACGAGCGCGCCTTGATAGGGAATAAGCTCGCGATCAGTGGCCGGTAATCCCAGTCCATGGGTAGCGCTAAAGAGGATCGCCGGCGGTTGATTGCCATCGCGCAGGGCCAGTTCGAGATTGCTGCGTGTCGCATCCCCGGCCAGCAGGAGCCGTTTGGCAAAACCCTGTTTTTGCGGTAACCCACGCTCGTGCCATTTAGCCAGCGGGGTTACCAGTTCGAGCGCACTACGCTCGGTTGATTTGTCGAGATCGTGGCGCGTGCCGAAATAGACAATCTCGCGCCGCAGACGAATCTCTCGTGCTGCCCGCCGTTCGTAATCAACCAGCCGTTGGGCATAGGTACGATAATCGGCGTAGCGATGATGCCCACGTTCATCCGTAAAACAGAGCCGACCTACACCCCAGAAGATGTCGAGTTCGTATTGGAAATTGAAACTGATAAACGCGCGGTCGTTCTCAGCCAGTGGCCCTGGCCGGGCGGCGATTAGGAGATAGAAGGGTACACCCTGACTCGGCTTGACAGGGCCGGCCATTGTACCGTGGCGGGCCAGCCAGGCGTTCACCCGTTCACCGGGGCGATGCACCAGGACTGGCGCACGCTGCTCCCATGGTTGCTTCGGATCGGCATAGCGCCCGGCCCACTCGGCACAGGTTTCCCCCTGGCGAAAGTTGACTGCCGGTAGTACAATCCCCTGCTGCTGCGCCCGATGTTCAATCAACGGCCAGAGCGCCTCGATCAGACGCACATCGTCGGTTGCGCTGACCACCAGCGCCCAGCGCGCCTGCGCCAAATCTTCCTGATCGACCTCGGCGACGACACCAAAATGCTTTTCTTCGGCTTCGTTGCGGGTTTTGTGGAGCGCGTGCAGGTCTTTCGGGTCTTCACTGTGCTGCGCCAGTTCACTGGCTCGCTTTGCATCAATGCGCAGGAGTGGCTCGCCACGCCGGCCATCGATGCCGTTTGGATACAATTCATCGGGACTTTGATCATCGGCCACCAGGATCAGCGGGCCGCTGTAGCCGGTCACCACCGGCACTGCCGGCTCTGCGGGAGCGACCGGCACGGCTTCGGTGTCCGCCACGCTTACCGCCGATTGGACACCGGCCAGGGCCTGTACCCGCTCGATCAAGGCGTCGAGCCGGCTCCGCAGGGCCTGCATCTCGGTCAGGATGGCTGTGAGTTCGTCAGGTGCAGCCTTGCCCAGCACAGGAGCGACCGGTTCCGGTTGTTCAATAATCACACCCGTGGCCACCAGGGCGGCCAGGCCCTCATCAAAGATCAGTTGGTACGGTACGTAACAATATCCCGGCCCATCAGGATTTTCACTTGCCCAATCACTGCCCCACGAATTACGCACGATGAAGTAACCGCCGCCGGGTGCCGTCGGATCATCGCGATAGCCCAGCGCACACATTGCGTGCCCACCCAGACGTTGCTCGCCGGGCAATGCCCGCCGCACACGCCCGATCCGACGCACCTGTCCGCTACTCGTCCAATGCTCACCGATCATCAAGCCGATTAACACCGGTCGTCCAGCCGCCAATGCAGCTTTAATCTGTTGCACATCACGCGCCGGCAATTGTTCGACTGCCGCCAGTCGGCGTTGTTTTGCCTCCTGAAATGCAGCCGGACTCGGTCGTTCGTGCCCAGGGTTCTGGTTATCAACCGGCTCTGGCCGGTAGGGCCACGTCTCTTCCCGACACACCCCCAGCTCGGCCACCGCTCGCATCGCGACCAGCGGATTGGTACCAACATCGCCCGGAATCCGGTCACGATCCTTACTAATCCAGTAAATAAACTGCTCGGAAAGATCGGTCGGGTCTTTGCTCAAGATTTGCACCATCGCCGCAATGCTAAAGGCGACGCAAGTATTGCGCGGCCCCTGGCTCACCGGTGGGGGCAGGTTCAACAGTGGCGCCACCTCTGCCGGCAGCCCAACCGGTGGGCTGAACGCCGTCGCATCAACTTCGGGCAGATCATCGAAAATGGCGCCGGTACCAACCGGTTCCATTGCCACATCGACACTGAACGAGCTGGCGTCGGGCACCACATCCAGCGCCGCCATCACCATCGCTCGCGCATCATCTTCGCTGCGCCCCAACACCTGCGCCAGCGCAGCCAGACCGCTGCCCAAACCGGTATTGGTGGCCCGTGCCGTCGCCACCAGCTCTTCGACGCTGGTGATCCAATAGGCAGCCAATGCCGTTCGGGTTGCGTCATCAATGGCGGCCACTGCGGTCAATGGTGTGAGTGTGCGCATAGCAAATTCCCATCTCTATTATTAATCTTCCGGGCAAGCCGTGCCGGGCAATTGGGTCTCGTCATCCGGCAACATTACTCCATCCGAGCCAGGATACCGCGCAGCAGAGCGGCAAATTTCGGTTTGGCCGCTTCACCGGCTTCAATCACCTCTTCGTGGTTAGCCGGTGGGCCATCTGGCAAGGCCAGATTCGTTATCAGGGAAAAGCCCAATACCCGCATTCCGCCGTGTATTGCCACAATAATCTCCGGCGCAGTTGACATCCCCACCGCATCGGCTCCCAATGTGCGCAGCATCCGCAACTCGGCAGCACTCTCGAAATGAGGGCCACTCAGCATACAATAGACACCCTCGCGCAACGTGATGCCCAGATCGGCTGCTACTGCGCGGGTCAGCGGCACCAGATCATTATCGAAGGCGCCCACCATCGCCGGAAACCGCGGCCCCAGCCGCTCGTCGTTTGGGCCGCGCAGTGGATGATGGCCGGCCATCCCCGGCAGAAAAATCTGGTCGCTGATCCGCATAATATCCCCAACCTGCCAGTCGGGCCGTAAACCACCGGCAGCATTGGTAACGATCAGCGTCTCGCAGCCGAGGGCACGCAGCACCCGCACCGGAAAGGTTACCTCCTGCATGCTGTAGCCTTCGTAGAAATGAAACCGGCCACGCATCGCCGCTACCGGTTGACCGGCCAGCATCCCAATCGCCAGCTCACCGCGATGACCAACGACTTTTGGCTCGTGAAAGCCGGGAATGTCACGGTACGGAATCACAACCGCATCAGTCATCTCGTCGGCCAGCGCACTCAAGCCGGAACCGAGAATGAGGCCAACCCGTGGCGAGAGGCGCAGCCGCGGGACGATGGCTGCGCAAGCCTGTTCGATATCGTTATACATTGACCACCTGTCTCTATCTACACCGATCCTGACGGGATCAGTAACATCACCGGAACAATAAATCAAATACGGCTGAGCAGATCGCGTTTCTTCGCCTCAAACTCTTCCGGCGACAGAATCCCCCGATCCCGCAGCCGGGCCAGTTCTTCCAACGTGCGCTGAATATCAATCACCCCACCAACCGGTCGCCCGGGTACGTAGCCATCGGTTTCCAGATAGCCATACCCCCGTTCGAGATTATGCTTCGCTTCCAGCAATGCCCGCTTGAATTCCAGTGGCGCTTCAATCCGATCCATCAGATTCGCACCTTCGCTGCCGGACGCAGTGAGTATCTCGATAGTACCGAAATTGAAGATACGCCCGAAAATGCTCTGGCGCAATTCAATATCGTTAATCTTTTCGAGTGAGGAATCAATCACCCGTTTGTTAAAAATCCCACGTATCTGCAAAACCCGACGGTCAGTAATAACAATTTGCTCCGAATTCCAGCGTAAAAAGTCGAGAAAACCACTGATCAGTACAATCACACTGATCACAATACAGATCAGCAAAATCAGATTGCTGACGCTGATATTGCCAATCATCGCTGCCGGATTATTCCGAAACGCCATATTCGAGGCGACGCCAGCAGCCACCAGGATGGCAATCAACGACAATTCGGTCAAGATGTTCACAATCAACACAAAAATGTGCTGGCGGGCAATGTATAGAATTTGCTCTCCCCGCCCGAGCAGGCTTTCTACGTAACTCATGGCCCGCCCTCCTTTGATGTCGGCAGTGTCGTAACCATACCAGTACTACTGTGATGATAACAGATGATCGAGAAACCCGGCTGATTTAAGATCACGTTCGAGCAACAGGCGTAAGCTGGCCCGCAGGAGTGTAGCGGCTTCCTGACGTGTCGCTGGTGAAATACGGAGTGTTTCAGCAGCCGTCACAGGTTGCGCTTGCAGATAGCGCAGCAGGCGAAAGGTCGGCTCGTTCATTGAGAGAGCGGCTGGATCGGCGGTGCGATCACGGGGGCAGAGCACACCACCGAGCGTCGGGCTATACCGGTCGGCAGCCGGCGTCAACAGCTCGTTACAAACCACGCAATAGTGCAACTGCGGACGATAGCCGAGGATGTGGAGCAGGTGTAATTCAAAGCTCCGCAACGTCAGTTCAGGATTGGCGCTGCCATCCAGCGCTTGCAGCGTCTCGACCAGAAGTTGAAACAGGAGCGGGTTTTCTTCCGACTCAGCGGCCAGGCGGTCGTATAACTCGGCCACGTAATACCCACAGCCCAACCGTGTCAGATCGGTACGCAAGACCGGAAAGGCATGCACAATCTGACTCTGGGTAACAATATCAAGATTACGCCCCACGGCAAACATCATCTGCGCGTGGGTGAAGAGTTCGATGTGGCCGGCCAGCCGACTCTTCATCTTGCGCGCACCTTTGGCGATAACCCATCGCTTACCGGTTGGCGTAGCAATCAGGAGCAGACGATCGGCTTCGGCAAAATCGGTACGACGAAGAATAACCGCCTCGCTGCGATACACTCGCTCTCGCATGGAACCTGTCGCCATTACGCGCCGTCGGGCTGTACCGGCGATGCGCCTTGTGCGGGTGTGGTTGATGCAAGTCCCCGTCGGTGACCCTCGTTGACTTGTCAGTCTGACCCGCAAAACAATTACCGTGCTGTCGTTAATCAGGCATGCACAATGAATGCCTTATCCTTGCACGCTGTATTATAGCCGCTCAGAGAAGGCCGATCAAGCGATATTTCACTTTACCACTTCGCCGGTCTGAAGTACAATAGTTCGTCGGTGTGCAAGTATCAGACAACGAAGGATCGATGTACCTCAAACGACTGGAAATTCAAGGTTTCAAGACATTCGCGACCCGTACCGTCTTTGAGTTTCAGCCCGGGATTACGGCTGTGGTCGGGCCGAACGGGAGTGGCAAATCAAACCTGGCCGATGCAGTGCGCTGGGTGCTCGGCGAGCAGAGCATGGCCGCGCTCCGCTGCAAACAGGCCGGCGAGCTGCTGTTTGCCGGTGGTGGCAAGCGTCCGCCGGCAGGACTGGCCGAGGTGGCGTTGACGATTGATAACAGCGACCGCCTCTTGCCCCTCGATTTCGATGAAGTGACAATCACCCGGCGCGTGACGCGAACAGGCGAGAATGAGTATTTCATCAACCGCGCTCGTGTCCGACTGCGCGATCTGTTGGCCGCCGTCGAACCACTCGGCGGTTCCTACACGATTATCAATCAGGGTCTGGTTGATGCCGCTCTCACCCTGCGCCCGTCCGAACGCCGCCGGCTGTTTGAAGATGCAGCCGAAATCGGCGGGTTCGAGCTACGCAAAGCCGAAGCCATCCGTCGCCTGCGCGAAAGCGAGACCAACTTGCAGCGCGTCGCCGACTTGCTGGCCGATCTCGAACCCCGCTTGCGCAGCCTGCGCCGTCAGGCCGGACAGGCCCGCCAGTACCGCGAATGGCAGGCCGAACTCCACACGCTGCTGGCTCGCTGGCATCACGCCGGATGGCGCGAAGCGCAGGCTCAGGAACAGCAGGCCCGGCTGCAAGCCCAACAGGCTGAAGACGAACTGGCCCGCCGGCGGGCCGTGCATGCCGGCGCAATGACCGCTGTTCAGGTACACCGGGCGGCCCTGCGCGAACGGCGTGAAGCGCTCGGCGAATTGCATCATCAGGCGGCACTCCTGCATCAGCAGGCAGAAGCGATCCAGCGCGATCTGGCAATCGAACAGGAACGGCTGGCAGCGACCATCCGGCGCAGCGAAGAGGTCGAACGGCAACTGACCATGCTGAGCGACCGCCGCCAGGCGACGACCGATGAGCGTGATCGGATTGCTGCTCAACTGGCCCAGATCGATCAAGAACTGATGACCATCCGGCAGCAGCTTGCCATGGCCGAACGCGAACAACAGGCAGACGCCCAGACACGAGCGAGTCTCGCCGCAGCCCTCACGACGGCCCAGGAACGCGCTTTACAGGCGACGCGCGCAGAGGCGCGTGTGCTCAGTCAGATTGATCAACTGACGGCCCAGCATGAACGGTTACATGGTGAAATTGAACGACTTGCAGCGACGTTACAGCAGGCAACTATCAATGCCACTACCGCCCAGGCCGCGGCTGCCAATGCGCAGATGGCTTTAACCGCTGCCGCGCAGGAATACCAGGCAAGCAGTACAGTCGTCCAAAGCACCAGGCAGGCCGTCGAACAGTTACGTCAAGCGCGTGCGGCACTCGATGAAGAGCGGGCCGGCTGTCGCCACACGCTGGCCGAACGCGAAGCCCGTCTGGAAGCGCTAACCCGGCTGGCCCGTTCCCACGCCGGAACATTTGCCGGCGTGCGCACCGCACTCGAATGGGCTGAACGTCACGGTCGCCGGTTCACCCTGGTACAGCAACTGATCCGGGTACCACCCGAACTGGAGACGGCCATCGAAGTGGCGCTGGGTGCCCGTCTGCAACACATTGTGGTTGAGCAGTGGCGCGACGCCGAAGATGCCATCGCCGAACTCCGCCGCACCGGCGTGGGCCGGGCCACCTTTCTCCCGCTCGACACCCTGCGCCGTCCAGATCACAGCCGTCGGCCTGCCTTCTCATCCCAGGTCATTGGCGTGGCCTCAGAACTGGTCACCTGCGATCCCGATTACGCTATCGTCGTCGATCAACTCCTCGGTCGCACCCTCGTTGTCACCGACCTGGCAACGGCACGCGCCGAAGTGCGCAATCTCCCCCCTGGCTGGACGATTGTCACCCTGGCCGGCGACCAGGTGCAGAGCGGCGGTGCAGTCACCGGTGGTGCACCAACCAAAGAGAGCGGTGCCCTGCGCCGCGAACGTGAACTGCGCGAACTACCGGAACAGGTTGCCGCTGCCCGATCAGCCCTGGCCGCCATTGACGAACGGCGCCAGGCGCTTGATCAGGAGTTGCAGGCAACCATTACCCGCCTCCGTAACGCCGAACAGGCCGAACGCGAAGCTCAACGGCGGCGCGATGCCGCCCGCAACGCGCTGGAGCAGGCGCAACATCGCGCCCGCCAGAGCGAGCAAGAGCAGCAATGGCTGGTGAACCAACAGGAACGTCTGCAACAGGAACTGACATCGCTAACCGCCCAACTCACCTCCCTGCGCGAACAACAAACTGCGTTGCGCCACGAGCGATCAGTTGCCGAGGCCGAACTGGCAGCGTTGCGCGAAAAGCAAGAACAGCAGGCCCAGGCCGATCGTGCCGGACAAGAGCGGCTGGCCAATCTACGGGCCACGCTGACCGCCGGCGAAAGCCGGCAGCGCATGCTCGCCGAATTGCTTGCCGGCCACGAACGCACCCTGGCCGATCTCACGCGCCAGGCTCACGACCTTGAGGCGACCCTAAACGCGCTCCGCAGCGAACGGATCGAGCGTGAAGCTGGTTACGCCACCATGATCACCCGCCAGCAACAGCTCTTGAGCGACCTGCAAACCCTGCGGAGTCACATCGAACCGCTGGAAGCAGAGATAGGCGCTGCGGAAGCTGAACTGTCTCAGCTTGAAGCAGCCGAGGTTCAGGCAACCAACGACCTGCTGGCTGCGGAAGCCGAACACAGCCGGCTCGTGCGCGAAGCGCAACGCGCCAGCGACCGGCTCGAAACACTCTTCGAGCGCGCCGCTGCCGATGGAGTTGACCTGACGGCCCCACCGCCGGCTGAGGAAGGGCCACCGCTATCCGAACTACCGGCAGCCATCGAAGCGTTACGGGCACGCATCCTACGCCTTGGCGTCGTCAATCCCCTCGCACTGGAAGAGTATGAAGAAGCGGCGAACCGCCATGCCTTCCTGACCAGCCAGGCTGCCGATCTACGGGCTGCCAGTGCCACCCTGCACCAGCTCATTGCCGAACTCGACGAAGCAATGCACAGCCGCTTCGAGCACACCTTCAATGCAGTAGCCGGCGAATTCAGTGCCGTATTCCAGGAACTCTTCGGCGGTGGCAGTGCCCGCCTCGAACTCGTCGAAAGCACCGACAGCGACGAACACAACGGCAAGCGCACTGCGCCGGGCGTAGAGATCATTGCCCGCCCGCCGGGCAAACGACCACAAAACATCGCCCTCCTCTCCGGCGGCGAGCGCACACTCACGGCGGTGGCGCTCCTCTTCGCCATCCTGAAAGTCAACCCCAGCCCCTTCTGCATTCTCGACGAAACCGACGCCGCCCTCGACGAGAGCAACATCGGGCGATTCCGCACCATGCTCCAGCGCCTCACCGACCGTACCCAATTCATCGTCATCACCCACAACCGTGGTACGATAGAAGTAGCCGACACCCTGTACGGCGTAAGCATGGGTGACGACGGAGCATCACGGGTTGTCTCGCTGCGTGTCGCCGAATACGTGGGAACAGCGCCATGATCAATGCCGCCGAATTAAGCGACATCCTGAGTGGTCGAGTCGGATCAATCACCATCACCCCCACTGGTGAGCGGCGGATCGACGATCCGCCGCCGGGGGCCATCCTACCCGGCAGCTTCAACCCATTGCACGCTGGTCATCTCGGCATGCAACGGGCCGTAGTCATCATGACCGGAAAACCAGTCCACTTCGAGCTAACAGTCCGAAACGCCGACAAAGGCGAACTCGCGCTTGAAGAGATTGAACGTCGGATCGCCCAATTCCAGCACCGCCACCACGTCATCCTCGCCGCCGCCCCCCTCTTCGTCCAGAAAGCCCGCCTCTACCCCGGTCGGGCATTCGTCCTCGGCTACGACACCGCCCTGCGCCTCGTAACCCCTCGCTACTACGGCGACGAAGCGGCAATGTTCGCCGCCTTCGCCGAACTGGCCGCAGCCGGATGCCGCTTCTTCGTCGCCGGGCGCCAGATCAACGGGCGCTTCTACACCCTCGCCGATCTGCAACTACCGGCAGGCTACGAACAGCTCTTCACCCCCATCCCCGAAGACCTCTTCCGCCGGGATATTTCTTCGACAGAGCTGCGGGCACAACGCGAGCGGGAGCGGGGAAGTAGCTGAAATGTGGCGAATAGCCCACTCTTCGTATACAATATGATCCTGCTGTTGCAGGATCAGAGAAATCAGGCATGAATACCATTCGAGCTATCGATCTATTTTGTGGTATTGGTGGTAATTCCTGCGGTGCGCGAGCGGCAGGGATCGACATCGCTGCCGGTTTCGACAAATGGGCACTCGCCGGACAGGTATTTCAGGATAACTTCCCGGAAGCACGATTTTACAACGTTGATCTTGCCATCCTGTCACGAAGGCAGATTCACCACTTTCACGAAACAATTGGTCACGTTGATCTTATTCTTGCTTCACCGGAGTGTACCAGCCACAGCGTGGCACGAGGCGCGAGTCCGAAAGACAAGGCCAGCCTTCGCCTTTCCTGGAATGTCTGGCGGTTTGCAGAAGTGTTTCAACCACGATGGGTAGTGGTTGAAAATGTTCCCGCTTTTCGTTTATGGGAACACTACAGACATTTTCTTGAGATCATGCAGCGTAGTGGTTATCGTGTTTTGGAGCAGATGCTGGTTGCCAGTGCATTCGGTGTGCCGCAAAGACGCCGTCGCCTGTATCTGCTCTTCGACCGTGATCGTGAACCACGCGCAGTTGTGCCCTGTCGTTATGAACCACTTCCAGCATCGTATGCGATAAACCTCAATGGCTCCTATCGTTATACACCACTGGTAACTGCAAACCGGGCTGCCCGCACGCTGGTAAGAGCACAGAACGCTATCGATGTTCTGGGCAGGGATACACCCTTTTTGCTCGTGTATTACGGTTCGGACAAAGCTGGTGGCTGGCAGTCACTTGACACACCACTGCGCACCATTACAACCCTGGACCGCTTTGCACTGGTGCGCCCGGACGGTCGTGGCGGCCATGAGATGCGAATGCTTCAGCCGCCTGAATTGAAAAAAGCGATGGGGTTTCCGCCGGAATTTGTCATTAATCACGGTAACCGCAGAGAACAGATTAAGATGTTGGGAAACGCCGTGTGTCCGCCAGTGATGCAGGCTATCGTTCAGACGCTGATTGCTGATACATGACCAACGATACGCTGCTTCCATTCAGCTCCGATGAGGTACAGGCCCTGCGTGTAGCGTTACACCAATGGGGGGCTGAGCATGTACGCTCATTTCCGTGGCGGCAAACGACGGACCCATACCATATCTTACTGGCAGAGATTTTGCTACATCGGACACAGGTAAAGCAGGTTGTGCCGGTATATGAAGCCTTCCTGGCCCGCTATCCTGATCTCACATCGCTCTCACAGGCATCTCAGGGTGACATCTATCAAATGCTCGGTTCACTGGGGTTAACCTGGCGATCCCGGTTGTTCTACGAGATGCTTCAGGCAATTGCCACTCGCTACCACGGCAACGTTCCACGCCGCAAAGAGGATTTGCTCTCCCTTCCCGGTATCAGTGATTACATTGCCAGTGCTGTACGTTGCTTTGCCTGGAACGAGCCAGAGGTTCTACTTGACACCAATACCGTGCGCATTACCGGACGACTGCTGGGCTGGCCGGTCAGAGACTCATCCCGACGCAGCGCACGCTTTCGGCACGCACTTGCTTCGCTCCTCGACCATGAACAGCCACGAATGTTCAACTACGCCCTGCTCGATCTGGCGCACCTGGTTTGCCTGACGCGCCGGCAACCGCTCTGCGCCCAATGCCCGCTCAACACCTGGTGTACCTTCGCAACACAGGAGTCCACGGCGTGACATCCGCTCACGATCTGACCGTCTGTCCATTTGTTGTCGGACCCAAAATTACCGATCTGCATCTGTTCGTGGGGCGAACAGAATAGCTGGAGCAGACCATGAAAAAGAAACAGTTATGTCGTGAAGACGTGCAGAGCACCTCCCGATTGTATTTGAGCGTGGTCAGGAATACTTCCGCGAAATCTGGACTCAGAATCTTGACGAGAGCAGTCATGAACTGCTATGTTACATGCTAACGCCTTCGTGCGTGCCGTTGAATGCCGATCATTAGGCAGTTACCCGCTGACTGGTGCAGAAAGAACGGTTAAAACCTTCCCTGCACAACCCGACAGGTTATGACTTCCAGGTACCATTTATCGGTCTGTATACAGAACGTCTGATCCGCGAGGAACTATGAACATTCGCGATGAACTACTGACTGCGCTGGTTCGTGAAATCCTGGGACCCCGCAATGGACGGTACGAAATCCTGCCGCAAGACGAGGACCCGCGCCAGGAATACATTACCGGTGTGCTGGAGCCGCGTAATGCCCGCTCGCAGGACGAACGTATCGAAGACCAGGTAGATCAGGTCATTGAAGAAACCTCCAGTGAAGAAGATCAGGATAATCAGGGCTTTGTGGCAGCGACAGGCATGTTCTCGCCTGCTCTCGACCCACGGGCATTGCCTCGTTCTATCGGGCTAAGCTTCACGGTGAAGGCAGCACAGGGTGATCCGTATATCGAAATTTGTATCACCTGGGCACGTTATCTGCGCAATACCGACAAAGAGTATGAACGCAAGCCGGAGATGTATCTCAGCGGACCGGTGAATGCCACCCTTGATAGTCAGTCCTTCATGCCAGATAAAGACATCCGTTTACTGGTTCGCTCTCGTCGTGTAGAGGACAGTTACCGCATCAGTATTTTCCTGGTCAATGAGCGTATCGTGCCAGAAGAATCACGTCCGCAAACAGAAGATTATCTCTTTCAGCCGCAAATTCGGGTTCATCTGTCGGCCGGTACACATCTGATCCCGGTACAGATAGCTGAAACAGAATCCACGCTGCTGGCTGAAGAAACCCGCGAAGAAGAGTCGCTGGCTTTACAGTATCGGCATCGCACCGCCCTGGCCCGTGGTCACATGTGTGCGGCGATCTGGAAGGAGATTGACCCGGAAAAGTCTACCGCCTTTGAACGTCCAGCGGAAGCGCCTTTTGCATGGACGGACGCAGAGATTGTGCCGGAGACCGAACGGGCAAAATTCTCGCCCGCCGACGTGCGTACCGAACTTGTCCCAATATATCTGGTTCAATCTCCAGATATTTCATGGAACACCAGTTATGGCCCGTCCCCGGAACTCCGTGCTGAAGTTCTGGCCGAAACGTGGCAACCAGAAGCGTTACGCGCTGCTCTCCAACCACTGGTAAACGGTTATCGTGCCTGGATCACAGAACAGGAACGTGCTGTTCCAACTCTTGATGGTAACTTTCAGATGGCTGCGCAGCGCAATCTGGAAGAGTGTCAACGTACCGCGACCAGGATTCAGGAAGCGATTGACGTGCTCTGTACAAATGAAGACGCACGCCTGGCGTTCTGCTTTGCGAACAAAGCCATTGCCATGCAGGCAGGCTGGAAACATCGCGGACAGACCGGTGGACAATTTACCTGGCGCCCGTTTCAACTGGCGTTTATCATGCTGAACATTCCCCCACTGGTCAATCCACTGCGTCCTGACCGCGAAACCTGTGACCTGTTATGGTTCCCCACCGGTGGCGGCAAAACCGAAGCCTATCTGGGTCTGACAGCTTTTCTTCTCGGCCTGCGCCGTCTTGTCGCCCGCAGGAACCGGCAGGGAGACACCACCGGTGGTGGAGTGGCGGTGCTCTCGCGTTACACGTTACGTCTGCTTACCATCCAGCAGTTTCGTCGTGCTTTGGGGGTCATTACCGCCTGCGAAATCCTGCGTGTCTGGGGACTGAAGGATAACCAACCGGCCGGCTGGCGACCACAGGCATGTCTGCACAAAGACGATTTTCTCTGGGGCGGCGTGCGTTTCTCTGCCGGTCTTTGGGTCGGTGGCGGCGTCACCCCCAATCAACTACGCGGATTTGGTTTTACAAATGCAGGCAATTCCTATTCTTACATTCCTGGCGCACTTGATATTTTGAAAGGCATACGTCAGAACCAAAAGAATGCATCATATGTATCCCAAGGTGAACCGGCTCAGGTCACTCAATGCCCGGTCTGCGGTGCGCTGCTGGCGGTGCCGGAAGAGGGTTTGGGTGAAGGGTCTCATACACTGTACCTGACTGGCATGAATCTGCCTCCAACTGCACCAATCAATATCCGGCATCCCAAACCAAAGGTTAAGATCGAGAATGTCCGTATCCGACACTTCGTCAACACCTGCAGCACGCTGGTTCTACAGATACGCATTGAACCACAGGAACAATGGAAAGCTGAGGAAGTGGATACCTATGTCTGGAATATGCTCCAGCCACTCCTTGGCGCAAATGCAGCATTTCAGGCTGCCCGTCCATCACGTCCGGGTTATTACATCATCAGTGTTACAACTCAGAGAAATTCATCTAAAGATATCGACTTTGAAATCTTCTGTCCTAATCCCGACTGTGAATTGAACCAGCATGCCTGGGCAGAACAGGTACCGCTACCACGCGAGAGCAGGACGGTTCAATGGAGAGGGCAGGTCAACCTGAGGCTTGCAGCACAACGTGAGTCTGGATTACCACTCTCCGATGACATGGACTGGCAAGATATTCCAGAGCCTTTCCGGGAAGCAGGGTACCAAAAACGTTCACGAGCCATCCCTGTTCCCGCTTTTACTGTTGATGATCAGATCTATGCTCGCTGTCCATCGCTGGTCATTTCAACGGTAGATAAGTTTGCCCGTCTGGCATACGAAGGAGAAGCAGCGGCATTGTTTGGTAATGTCACTCATTATCATGCCCGTTACGGTTATTATCGTCAGGGCAATCCCGCCGATCATCTTGCTACATTACCAAAATCGAACAGGGTGGGCTATTTCCGGCACCCCTCGCCAGAAGACGCCTGCGTACAGGTCGAGCCTTTCGCACCGCCCGACCTGATTTTGCAAGACGAACTGCATCTCATCGAAGGTCCACTGGGTAGCATGGTGGGGATTTACGAGACAGCGGTAGACTATCTCTGTCAGCGTGTAGTGAATGGTAGCGTGGTGCGCCCTAAATACATCGCTTCCACCGCCACTGTCCGTCGGGCTGATCCCCAGGTTAAAGCACTGTTCAACCGTTCACTGGCGCAATTCCCACCCCCGGCACTCTCCGCCGATGATAGATTTTTCGCTGTTACTGGGGAAACGCATCCGCTTGACGCCACTCGACCGGGGCGGTTATACGTTGGTGTCTGTGCTCCGGGCAAAGGTGCGCAAACACCAATTGTGCGCATCTGGTCGGCTCTCTTGCAGTGTGCCGAAGATTTGCGCCTCAATGGAAGACCCGATAATGAGCTGGATCCATTCTGGACGCTGGTGGGATACTTTAACGCCTTGCGTGAACTAGCAGGTACTCTCTCTCTTTACCGGCAAGACATCCCTGAATGGCTGAAGCATCGGTCTTCCAATCGCCGAAATCTGGATGAATATCAGCGTGTGGAACTCTCCAGCCGCTCGAAGTCGACCGAATTACCTAATCTGCTGCGCAGACTGGAAACTGCACTACCTTCACCGTCCACACCGGATGCTGTTTTTGCGACATCGATGTTTGGAACCGGAGTGGATGTTGATCGGCTGAGCCTGATGGTAGTACACGGTCAGCCCAAAACAACCTCCGCATACATCCAGGCGACTGGACGGGTAGGACGCAGAACCTGTGGCCTGGTGATTACCTCCTTTCGCGCCACCCGTCCACGTGACCTCGATCACTATGAATTTTTTACGGGCTACCATCGTGGTCTGTACCGGCATGTCGAGCCGGTTACAGTTGCCCCTTTCTCGCCACGGGCCCGCGAACGTGCCCTGGGACCGGTAGCTGTCATTCTCCTGCGTCTGGCACGTCAGATTGGCGGGGTTGATCTGGATGAACTATGGCGCGTGGAACAGCGTATCAGCAGCAAATTTTTCTCAGGCGCACACCATATGCGAGACAAACGCTATGCTCCAGAGGTCAAAACTATTCCAGGTCTATTTGAAGAACGTGCGCAAAATCAGCCATCAGGCCGCCGACCTGCGCCTGGGGACACTGAACGGGAAGCAAATTCAGAACTCGACCGCTGGCGAATGATTGCCGAACAACACTCCGATCCAGACGAATTCGTTTACAGTGAACCGGCTGTGATTCGGGCACCACGACGCCATGTTGTTCTTGGCGACTCACAACATCTGGGACGGTTTGAAGTTGCTTTTGAGAATGCCCCTCAATCTTTGCGCGATATTGAAGAAACAACCATGTTCGAGGATTAAGCCATGCCACAAATTCGCCGTTCTCAGTTTTTGACCACATACGGACCCGGCGCAATCCTGGAAGGGATTAACGGCCCGCGTATCATCCTTTCAACAGAACTCTCTGATGTCTTTTCAGATATAGATAACCCGACACGCTTTGAAATCACCGATCAACGTCTTTCTCAGGGCTTGCTGGGAGGGGCAGGGATTTTGCGACTGCCTTCCAACGCGGAACTGGGCAAGCCAGAAACTAAAGCGTTGTATAAAACAAAAAGGTTTCCCGCATGGTCACTGTGCCCGATCCATAACATTCTTTACCGAAAAACACAGGACGACGATCGAATCTGTCCCCGGTGTCCCCGAGCGAAGAACAAATGGGAAGCATGGCGAATTGCCAGCCGGCAGGCCATTCGCTTTGTACGGGCATGTCCCGCCGGACATCTGGACGATGTTGACTGGATAGGAATTATCACACACACACAGGAAAACTGCTCTCCCTCTTTTCTGTTATGGCATGGCAGTGGTGCATTGAAAAATATCACGGTCGAATGTCCCGATTGCAAGGGGAAGATCAATCTAGGCGTCGCATACAGCCAGCCCTGGCCCTGTTCTGGGCGCTTCCCGGAAAAGGAGCCAGAAGGAGGCGGCGCATTCCGTCCCGGCTGCCAGTACGAATCCCGTATCATTCAGCGCGGAGCTGCCAATTTGCGCATCCCCGAAATTGTCTCTGCACTGGTTATACCACGGTGCGACACCAGCCTGCATCGCCTGTTACAAATCAGCGATATTTACGCCATCGTGTTAATGCATGAGACCCGTCCATTTGGGAGTAAGCAGGAGTTTATCAGAACGCTGGAAAGTCTGGTCAATCGTCAAAAACTGGAACCAGAAATACTTCGCCAGATCGAATCTTATTCTGAAGAAGAGATCTTCAGCGCTATTGGAGACATTCTCGGGCTGGCAATTTCCAAAACACCATATGAATTTCGTCGGGATGAATTTCATGCTTTGCTCCAGGCGGCAGAGCGTGGACATCCCCCTGCACCGCCGAAACGCCCTGGTGAAGTGCCTAATTTTGAGGTGCAGCTCAGTCAGGTACGTCGTAATGTAGTATGGAACCGGCTGCACTTTCGCGTCACCCCCGTCAGTCGCTTACGGGTCGTAATGGTGCAGCGAGGTTATCGGCGCATTCCGGCCGGTCAGTCAGCAGGAGCGCAAACTGTTGACACCGTTTTTGAATTATCTTCTACCCCTGGTCGTCGCTGGTACATCGGAGCAGAACTCTCCGGCGAAGGGATTTTCATTGACCTTGATCTAAAGACCAAACCTTACAACATGCCGGCTCTGAATGATGATGATGGTTGCGTGGCACAGTTATGGTGGCAGGCGTGGCAAAACCCGGATGAATACCTGGGAAACAGTTTGCTTGCCGGCGACAGCCATCAGCTTCATCCCACCTTCGTCTGGTGGCATACTCTAGCACATCGATTGATCAATGCCCTTTCAGTCGATTCGGGCTATTCCTCAGCCGCTATTCGTGAACGGATCTTTCTTGACGTGGATGAGCGAACAGGTCAGGCGAACGGAGGCATCCTGCTGTATACTGCTCAACCCGGTGGAGATGGCACACTGGGTGGATTGATTGCCCTGGTACCAGAATTCGAGCGAGTCCTGGAACGTGCTCTGCGCACACTGGACATCTGCTCGAACGATCCACTTTGTGGTGAGGAAAGGTTTGGCAGGGATCGCTACAATGGTGCAGCCTGTTATGCCTGCTCGCTGGTGTCTGAAACTTCCTGTGAACATCGGAATATGTCGCTTGACCGTAAATTACTTCTGGAAGGGTTACAATGAGCAAGATTCAGGTTGTTGTCAGTGGTCTGGGATGGATGGGAAGTGGAATCGGTTCAATAGAGTCGGCAATTGAGGAGCTGCTGGAAGAAGCTCGGGATGAAATTCTGCTGACAGCGTATGCTATCGGCAAAACTGATCGGATTTTCAAGCTGCTAGAAGTAGCGTTGTTACGGGGAGTACGTGTACGCATGATTGTCAATCGTCTGCCTGAACAACACGAATCAATTCAACACATCCTGAATGAGTTACAGAAGAAATACCGCCACTTTCAACTCTATCCGTTCAACCCTGGTAACGAACGCGGCGATCTGCACGCTAAAGTACTGGTAGTTGACCGGAAACGTGCCCTGGTTGGTTCTTCAAACCTTTCATACAACGGGCTGATTCTCAACCATGAAATGGCTGTTTTGATTGATGGTCAGGAAGCAGCGACAATTGGGGTAGCAATTGACAGACTGACTGGACATGCAGGGATCTAACTATCATCTCATGACATCCTGTAGAAAGAGGCGATGCCCGGTTGATCGTGTGAGTCAATCGGACACCTAAAACCGCTTCTGTCAGTGACCTGCCGTTCGGTATATTTCAAACGTTTCCGGTACGAAGTACAGTGGCAGCATAAACAGGGCACTCACCCACAATACAGGCACTCCATCCTGATCGCCCGAAGCAAGCCATCCAGCAACGTGCTCGCATATCTTCCCACCCCTTCCGACCACAATGTCCCACTTACCACATCACCACCCTACTCCCACACCGCACTTAGCCCTTTTTTCCTATTTCCCCCCTCTTCCCGCAATGATACGATCACATTGCCTGCGCCGACACCATTGCAACGGCCGGTGCCTGCACGATGACAATTTAGAATCTCGATGTTCAGACCTTTACCCACAAAGGATTAGAAACACCGCTATGAACATCACAACTCGTGCCCTCATCCTGCTCATCTCCCTGGTGACGCTAAGTGGAACAATAACTGCACATCTCCCGTACCTCAGCGCCCAAAGTTCACCAACGCAGATACACATACCACTAGTAATGAATCCAGGTTCTACCGGCAGCTCTTCCGGGGAGTGGAGTCAGCACGCTCACAATGCCCAGCACACCAGCTATACCGCGCAGGTTATGCCACCGCCCTGGCGGTTGCGCTGGATCTGGAATGGCGTCGATGCCAATGGTCGCGTGCGCAAAGTGACCAGCACCGGCTCGCTGCCGCGCAATGTGCAGCCGGTAACCGGCGGTGGACGGGTCTACATCGCTGCCGGCACTGATGGCGTCTTTGCCCTCAGTGAAAGCAGTGGGCAGCAACTCTGGCAGCGCAGCGGCATTGGGACTATCAACTCGACGGTCGCTTACGATCACGACACCCAATCAGTCTTTGTCGTCTCGGCCAATGGCACCCTCTACAAACTGCGTGCCAGTGATGGGGTGGTGCTGGGTCAATTTGCCACCGGTCAGAGCAGCACGCTATCGTTGCCGCCAGCTCTTCTGCCTGATCGAGTGCTCTTCGCGATGGGCAATTCGGTCTACGCAATCAACAAGCAGAAGATGCAGCAAATTTGGGTCTACAACGCCGGCGCGACCGTGGCCGTGCCTCCCGCCTACTCCCCTTCACGCGGTCTGGTCATTGTCGCTACCGAGCCAGACCTGTATGTACACGCTATTCGTAACAGCGACGGTGGACGGCAATGGCGTGTGCGCCCCGTGCATGCGAGTCGTTCCTTCGCCGACCCCACCAGATACCGGTACGGCTGGCCGGTCATCGCCGACGGCAGCGGGTATGTCTTGGTGAAAGTGCAACTGGACTGGCACACCCTTTGGCGCGAATGGCCACAGACCAATAGCGCCATGCGGCAGATGCTGAGCCAGAATCCGGGTGATCAGGCACTCTTCGTGCTTGATCTGGACGATGGAACTGTTCCTTTCATTGCTAATGTTGGTCACGGTGGCTACGGTGACAATGATTATATGCCGATGGGGCCGCAACCCGTTGTCAAGCGGTTACCCAACGGCAAAGAGGTCGTCTACACCATCATTCGCGCCCGTCATGCCCACGACGCCCGCTGGGACTCCCACTTCGGCGAGATGGTGCTGGATAACACGACCGTGAGTGGACTTACCGGTGGTGATGTGCGCTTTATCGCCTTCGACTGGCCGCCCGGTGAGGCCAATCCGTACCTGCTCACCGACGAACAGCCCAATGTTTCGATGGCGGGAGATATTCTCTTCGGTGGGCATTGGGAGGCCGGTTTTGCCCTGCGCATCCTGGATCGCTCGGACGCACGCGGTAGTTTTACCAACAAGATCACCAGCCAGCGCCTACCCACGGTCGCCACCTCGCACGATAACCCGGGCACATGCACTTTCAGCGCTTCCCACTATTGCGCCGGTGGTCTCTACAACACCCGGCCCTACGACTTCGGCTTCTATATTTACTACAACCAGGGTACGGTATACGATAGATACTGGAGTGAATACGCGACCTGGGTTGTCAGCAACGAGAATCTCTATTTCCGTAGCGCCGATGGCGCAATTGTGGCGCTGACCGCCGGGAATCCGACGAGTGGATGGAACAATACGCCAATGCCGACTGTTGCCGACGCCCCCCAAACCATTCCTGTGACGCATGAAGCGATCGTCATTCCACATACCGCCACGCGCGAATGGGCAGGACATACGGCCACGGTCACCGGTACGCTTCAGTATGTTGTCAACAACGGCAAGCAGGTTCTCCTCGGCTTCAGCAATCCCCACCAGGGAACCTTCAAAGCCATCATCCGCAAGGCGTACTGGTCACAATTCAGCGTCCCGCCGGAGCAGATGTACCACGTCGGCCAGCAGGTTGCCATCGTTGGTCAGATATCCTGGTATCAGGGCGATCCGGCGATCTTTGTCACGACGCCGACCCAGATTCAGGTGTTGGATGCGGAGTGAGGGGGTAGCAAAGTACAGATCGCGTATGACACTGCTGCGGAGGAACAGGCGTGACTGAATTGCTGTCAGCAATCGCTCTTGCCGATGACCCGGCGACTGTTATGGCGCTTGCCACTCTAACGCGATAGTAGTCTGTCTGAAACACAATACTGGTAGGGGTCGGTGAAGGCAAAGTCTTCGCCGACCCTTTAGTAAAATCTGTAGAGGTTTTTCGGACTGATAAGCAGGTGTCATCCATAACAGCAAGCACGGCACTGGATGAAATCGCCTCCAACCACCAGTTGCTAATACTCTGTACAACCTATGCACCACGACAAAGCATTGCGACGCTTGACACAATAACCTCAGATAGCTAATCACCCTGATCATTCTCTGGGTGATAGTCCTGCATTAGACAGTACCAACTGACAGATAGCACCTAACCGATGCTGCTTTTCATGGCAGATCATGCTACGCACAGCCACACATAAGTACAGCGAGCACTCGCCAGGTTGAAAAGTTATGTCAATACACAACCTCGATATATGTTTGTCAATCCTGGGAGTGACCAAAGCCGGGCGGTTGAAAAGGTGTAAAAGGCACTTTTCCAACTTCTATGCAACGATGCGCAATCGTCAGCGCCCTGGTAATGGCTGGTGTTATCACTATCACCAACGCCTGAGAAGACCCGTTCCGTACCGTCATAGGACAAGATTTTTCACCATCCCTGGTACTAAAAAGTGATTGACAAATGGTTGCACAACGCCCGGTAGTAGCAACGGCCCTGCAAGGTTATGCCGACGGGCACGAAAGAGTGCATTTTGATCCTGCTGCGCTTGCGATCTTTGCCAGCTATATGCGAGAACGGCCGGTACAAGCATAAACATTCGCAACCAGGGATACACGGCCAACGTCCGCCCGGCATTGGCCATATCACGAGCAGCAGTGTCACCGGTTCTATGGTAACTGTGCATCAATCACTCAGGTATGATCTTCTTTATAGTGCCTTGCATAACGGAAAGAGTGCATCAAGCGGATAGCGATGACTGCCCAGGCTGACGATCATCCTCCCAGATCACGGCAGGATACCAGGGAACGGAGCACACCTCGCCCTACCTGCTGTTGCGCATGGTTGAAACAGATTTCAGGTGGCTACCACCTCACTGTGCCACCTCCCCGCCACTACCACCGAATGTATGTTAAAGTAAAGCAGATCGCACCTGTTAACTCAAACGCACGTCAGGCAAATACCGTATCAACGGAGCAAACTCATGTCGTACCCATCGATACGCGAAATGCGTGAGGCACTCGAAGCCCAAACCCTCTCGCCATATGCCGCCAGAAGTGCTGATGCCGTGCGCGATGTTCCCGAACCCCCATGCCCCATCCGCACGGCATACCAACGCGACCGTGATCGGATTTTGCATTCCAAGCCATTCCGGCGCCTTAAGCATAAAACGCAGGTCTTTATCGCACCACTCGGCGATCATTACCGCACCCGGCTAACCCATACGCTTGAGGTGACGCAGATTTCACGAACGGTCGCCCGTGCGTTGCGGCTGAACGAAGATTTGACGGAAGCCATCGGTCTGGGGCATGACATTGGTCACGCTCCGTTCGGTCACGCTGGCGAAACGGCGTTGAGCCGCATCTGTCCCGGTCATTTTCGTCACAACGAGCAATCACGTCGCATTGTTGAAGTGCTCGAACAGAATGGCGCCGGCCTCAATCTGACGTTCGCTGTGCGCGAGGGGATACATTTCCACTCCAAAGCCCGGCGTGATATTACGGCAACTGCCTGGGGCACCGCCAGTACCCTCGAAGGCCAGATTATTAAGCTGTGTGATAGCGTGGCCTACATCAATCACGATATTGATGATGCGATCCGGGCCGGATTGCTGCGCAACGAAGACCTACCGGCTGAATGCGTGGCTGTGCTGGGCGACAGCCATAGTAAACGGATTGCGACTATGGTCAGCGATTTGATCTATCATAACTGGTGGGCCACCGGCGAAGGGTCGCCACCTGATCCGCCTGTGCTGACGATGAGTCAGCCCATTTTGACCGCAACCAATACGTTGCGCGAGTTTCTGTATCAGCACGTCTATCTTCGTCCTGAAGCCAAAGCCGAAGATGAGAAGGTGCGCTTTATTATTGAAACGCTTTACCAGCATTTCAGCCGCCATCCCGAAGAGATTCCCGCTGAACTACGCACTATTGTCGAGCAACGCGGTGAGCCTATCGAACGAGCGGTGGTTGATTATATCGCCGGGATGACAGATCGCTATGCGCTCGATACATTCAACCGCATTTTTGTCCCGCGTCTGTGGCACGTGCTGTAACGCCTCTGTGCAGTAATCTGCCGGGTTGAGGAAGGTTATGAGCGTTATTGATGATATTAAAGCCAATATCGACATCGTTGACCTGATCAACTCGATGGGGGTTGGCCTGCGACGCAGCGGGCGCAGTTTTGTCGGTTTCTGTCCGTTCCATCCCAATACGCGCACACCGGCCTTTCACGTCTACCCCGACACCCAGAGTTTCTATTGCTTCGGCTGCCACGCCTCCGGTACCGCCTTCGATTTTGTGATGCGTAAGCAGGGGTTGGACTTCAAGGGGGCGTTGGAGCTGCTGGCTGCAAGGGCCGGGATCAGGCTTGAACCGAAGAATGATGCCCAGCGCCAGGAAGATGCGCGGCGGGCACGGCTGCTTGAGATTAATGGTATCGCCGCTCGCTACTTCAACTATGTGCTGCTCAATCTCAGTCGCGGTGAACCTGGCCGTGATTACATCGCCAGGCGCGGGATTAACCAGGACGCAATTGATGCCTTTCAGATCGGCTATAGCCTCGATGACTGGAATCATCTCTTTTCCTATCTGCACGAAAAGAAGGGCTACAGTGTCGAAGACCTGATCACTGCCGGGTTGGTTATTCCCGGTGAACGTGGCCCCTACGACCGCTTTCGCAACCGGATTATCTTTCCGATCCGTAATATTCGCGGTGAGGTGATTGGCTTTGGCGGTCGGGCACTGGGTGACGCTCAACCCAAATATCTCAACACTCCAGAAACCCCGCTGTTCAAGAAGAGTGAGGTGCTATACGGGTTAGACCTGGCCCGCGACGCGATTCGGACGGCCAACCGGGCGATTGTGGTTGAGGGATATGTTGATGTGATTACCGCCCACCAGCACGGCTTTCGTAATGTGGTGGCACCCCTGGGAACAGCCCTGAGCAAAGCTCACATCAACCAGCTTAAACGGCTCACCGATCAGGTCTACCTGGCGCTTGACGCCGATGCTGCCGGTCAGAAAGCAACCCTTCGCGGTCTGGAAACCATCCGCACGACGAGCGAAGAGGAAGGCGAAGGTCGCATGGTGACCACGGCGCAGGGGATCGTTCGCCTGGAGAACGATGTGACCATCCGGATCATTCGCTTGCCGGCGGGACGTGATCCCGACGAGGTGATTGCTGCCGATCCCCAGCTCTGGCAAACCCTGGTCGATCAGGCCGCACCGGTGATGGATTTCTACCTTGAGGCATACACCGCCGGTCTCGACATGCACGATCCGACCCAACAACGGCAGGCGCTTGAGCGAATCATTCCCCTCCTGAGTGAGCTTGACGGCGCTGCCCAGCGGGTCTACGTTGCCCGGGTCGAACAGCTTACCGGTGTCCGCAGCGAGTTAATCGTTGATCTCATTCGGACCCGTCTGCAACCAACGCGACGGAGCGAGCGGAACCGCACATCACGGCCATCAGCACCACCGTTACCGGCAACATCTCCGGTAAGCACCACACCGCTCGATGAACACCGTCGCCATACCGAAGCCTACTTGCTGGCCCTGGCCCTGCGCTATCCCTCGGTGAATCTGGCCATCGAAAATCTGCTGGAGAACCTCAAAAAACAGCACCGCGACGCCGGTGCGCTCTTCGGGGCCGGTTTGGAAGACCTGCTTGAAGAACCGCTGCATCAGGCGATCTGGCAGGCGTATCTGGCCACACCGCTTGAGTTGCGGCCAACCGACCCAGAGAGTTTGCAATTCTGGGTAGACACGCTCGGCGAGCCATTAAGCAGCGAGGCCAAAGCCCTGCTCGAGGTTCTGAACCGTCGCCCTGACGATGTGCGTTTCAGGCACGAAGCCGAACAATGTGCCCGTCTGATCCGCAAGGCGCAAATTATGGCCCGCATCCGTCGCTACAAAGAGCGACTGGATGAATTGACTGATGAAGAAGAAATCCAACAGGTTTTGCAGCACATTCGCGATCTGAGCAGCTACGCCGAACAGATCACACGTCCACGCCAATCGAGCACGTTTCCCGATTTACGCAATCTGCTCGGCCAGTGAGGAGGGAGAAGATAGGAGGGAGAAGATAGGAGCGAGAAAATAGGAACGAGAAAATAGGAGCGAGAAAATAGGAGCGAGAAAATAGGAGCGAGAAAATAGGAGCGAGAAAATAGGAACGAGAAGAGAGGAACGAGAAGAGAGGAACGAGAAGAGAGGAACGAGAAGAGAGTCTCCCCACATGCAGTGGGATCACGTTTCGGAGAGGATACCATTTCCAGACAGAGGTGCCCGTGCCGCGTAGTTTGGCGTGCGGCAGCCACGCTGCCGCGCCAGCCGTACTCACCATCAGGGGTGAGATACAGCATTTACCCCCAGTCACGGGGACAGGGCGACAGTCACACTTCCACAGGATTATTGGTAATAAAAAGCGCACGCGGGAAAGGGGAGAGACACGCCCCCCAGCCCAACCCCGCTTGGGGCGGGGGTAGGCTCCTCCCCCCCAGCGGGGATACGCTCTTATCTCCTCCCCCCAGCGGCTATGCATTACCCACAACGCTATAGGTACCATCTGCGCTTCTCATCAGGGACTCTCGCCGCCTGCGCTCTCCCGGGCATCACTGCTCGGTACCAGCCCCGTCGTGATGCCGAAGCTATCCGGTTCATCCGCCCGTCGCCCCAGGGATCACCGACGGCACCTGGATGGACACCGTGGTGGCACACGGAGGTATCTTGCGGGATAGGTCAGGACTGGTGCTTCCCAGACAGGCGCTCATCCCCGCCGTGGGCGCTGCTGCACCCTGATCGGGCATCACCGGGTGCCAGCCAGCGACGACTGTCGTGCCGTGGATGACGGCAGCATCCCGTACCGGCAGTGGTAGGGGCGCACGGCCGTGCGCCCCTACCGGACACGGCCAAGGCGATCCCTGGTGGCCCGTGATACACCGATGCATCGTATCGGCTACCAGGTGACTTGTGGGTAATGCATAGCCCCAGCGGGGGGAGGCCGCTATGCATTACCCACAACGCTATAGGTACCATCTGCGCTTCTCATCAGGGACTATCGCCGCCTGTGCTCCCCCGGGCATCACTGCTCGGTACCAGCCCTGTCGTGATGCCGAAGCTATCCGGTTCATCCGCCCGTCGCCACAGGGATCACCGACGGCACCCGGATGGCCACCGTGGTGGCACACGGAGGTATCTTGCGGGATAGGTCAGGACTGGTGCTTTCCAGACAGGCGCTCATCCCCGCCGTGGGCGCTGCTGCACCCTGATCGGGCATCACCGGGTGCCAGCCAGCGACGATTGTCGTGCCGTGGATGACGGCAGCATCCCGTACCGGCAGTGGTAGGGGCGCACGGCCGTGCGCCCCTACCGGACACGGCCAAGGCGATCCCTGGTGGCCCGTGATACACCGATGCATCGTATCGGCTACTAGGTGACTTGTGGGTAATGCATAGCCGTTGGGGGGAGGAGAGAAGAGGGTATCCCCGCTGGGGGGAGGAGAGAAGAGGGTATCCCCGCTGGGGGGAGGAGACAAGAGCGTATCCCCGCTGGGGGGAGGAGACAAGAGCGTATCCCCGCTGGGGCTATGCATTACCCACATGTCACGCTGCGTTAGGTCGGGCTGCAAGCGCTCCCTGTGGAGGCATTCCATCCACCGTCGGCAGGGTCTGGCCATGACCGCTGGTACGCAGGCACGAACCT
>Ga0101943_1000529_pt1:47500-50000 | contig 59224 bp, 51 predicted proteins | sample DewCreD2012metaG_5_FD_75244 | JGI IMG/M metagenome (GOLD analysis project Ga0101943, IMG submission 75244) | Hot spring sediment bacterial and archeal communities from British Columbia, Canada, to study Microbial Dark Matter (Phase II) - Dewar... ... | reverse complement strand
TGCAATGCCCGCCGCACCTCGTAAATGACCACAAAGATGGCGGTCAGCAGCCATTGGGTGGCGCTTACGGCATACCAGGCTGCCATCGGCAGCCGGTGGGCGGCCTTCAGCCAGCCGGTCTCGACGAGCAGGATCGCCAGGATGAAGGCATCGCCCGCCCGTGTTTGTCCCAACTGTGCGGTCTCCGTGGCGGTGGCGGATGCGGCGGGCGACGTCGCCTGCAACCGCTGAACGATGGTCGGTCGCTAAATGTCCCAGCGTAACCGCACCGTCTCGACCATCGAGGCGGTTACTTGGCCGGCTTCGGCAACCTGCGCGGCGCTCAGCGCCTGGTTCACGTGTTCGGCCAATTTCGCATCGTCCGGCAGGGTATGCTCGGCGATCACCGCCTCCAGGATGGCCCGGATGACCGCCTTCTCAACCGCTGTTTGGGTCGTGACGGCAGGCCGCCCGAAGATGGGACGGTCGAATAATCCGGCCAGCCCTGCTTCCCGCAGCCGTTGCTTGTAGATCTGCACCGAGCGAGACCAGCTGAACTCTACCGCCTGCGCCAGCACGGCCTGGGGGACGATGTCGGCAGCCTCCAGAATCTCCAGCGCCAGCCGCAGCGCCGCATCCGGGTCTTTGTCCTCCGGCAGCCAGGCCAGAAAGCGGTTGAGCGCGGCCATAAGCGCCCGGTGTTCAGTTGATAACGTGCAAGTCGCGTCAAGACGAATTTCCACTTGATTCACGTCGACAAGCAGCGCACAAAGCGCCTCCGCCAGTGCCGTGCAAGTCGCGTCAAGACGAATTTCCACTTGATTCATCCCTGCTGATGTTGCGGGGGAAGTGTACCACAAAAACGGAATTGACTTATTCGGCGTGTTCCACGCCTCTAAGCGTTACATGGGTATCACATGTCTGGCCTGTCTACTCCTAATTACTACCGCTTTGCTTGGACAGTTTGGGGATCAGCCAGGACAGGAACGCGTCCGTGGAGCGGGTCTGGAGAAGGAGGCGGCCCGGACCGGTCAGATCCACCACCAGCCCTTCCCCACTGAAAATGGTAGACTTCAGTCCGCCTATACGGCGGACCTTGAAGTCAATGCCCTCGCTGAAGGCCACCAAGTGGCCGGTATCCACCGTATAGGCCTGCCCAGGTCCCAGGTTGACCTCGTGGATGGCGCCGAAGGAGGAGAGGAGGAGTTTACCCGTGCCGGAGGCCCGGAGCATGATCAACCCCTCGGAAGCGAAGAAGGTCTTCGCCCCACCCCATTTGGTGTCAAGATTGACACCCGCCTCCGAGGCCACGTAGGAACCGGACTGGACCAGCAGGTTCTCATCGCGCAGTTCCAGGACAAAGAGGTCGCCAGGGAGAGCTGGTGCGACGGTTATCTCACCGCCGCTCGCCGAAGCGCGAAAGATGTTCTGAAAGAAACTCTCCCCTGCCAGGACGGAACGGGCCAGGGATTTCAGGATGCCGCCCGCCGCCTTCGTCTCCACAGTCACGCCTTGGGACATGCTGACCATGGCGCCGCCTTCCACCCGAATCTCCTCGTGCGGGTCCAGACGGATCACCCCCAGGGAATATGAGGGACGGTACAGAATGTGGACTTCCATTTTCTCTCCTTGTAACTGATATATTCATGTAGCGTTTAGCGTCGCAAGAGACGACGAACAAAGTGAAATTCAAGTTTTTTCCGATTACGCCCACTCACAAGCAGAGGCATTCCAAGCACCATCAGCGGTACGAGGATCAGAACAATAAACCAGACAACGCCACCAGGCTCACCGAACCAGAAATTCATCAAATCGCCAAACGTGAACAGCAGGTTGGTCAGTATATGCCCAAGCATCCCATACCAGAAGCCCAGCCGAATGCGCAGGTAGCCGTAGGTCAGGCCGCCGATGAGTTGGGGCAAGACCAACAGGAGGACTGCCCAGAGTGGCGGCTGCTGGGCATAATTGCCGAGATGCGCCAGCGCAAAGAACAACGCGCCCAGGTAGTAGTACCAGCCCACATAGCGGTTGAAAAAGTCCGCGTAGCGATGGCCGCGGCGTTCCCGGACCCAAAAGAAGAGGCAGATTCCTGCCGAAAGCGCCACGTAGAAAAGCACGTTGGCGCCGATGTACAGCGATTCATTGTTGAATACGTCGGCAAACAGTTTGGGTGCATATTGCACCGTGGACAGGACCAGCGAGATGAAAAGGAACAGGAGATTGGGCGCCAACCCCAGCCGAAAATAGATTTCCTCGCTCACCGGCGCAACCAGGACGCCTCCGAAGAGCGCCATCAGGGGATCGAACTCTGTTTGTATGCTCTCGATGGCGTATCCGCCGGCTTCGATGAGCAAATCCAGGGGGGTTGTCGCCAGCGACAACAAGATTTCCAGCGCCACGATCAAGATAACAAGCGTCAGTTTTTGCCCGATGCCTGCGCTTAACCGTTCGGCGAGCGGACGGCGCAGAAAGTTCCAGAAATCGAGTAAGGGATGAGAAGGGGAAGAGTTCATAAGCAGCA
>Ga0101943_1000526_pt1 | contig 59455 bp, 48 predicted proteins | sample DewCreD2012metaG_5_FD_75244 | JGI IMG/M metagenome (GOLD analysis project Ga0101943, IMG submission 75244) | Hot spring sediment bacterial and archeal communities from British Columbia, Canada, to study Microbial Dark Matter (Phase II) - Dewar... ... | reverse complement strand
TGGACTACCGGCCCCTGGCCGGGGACGAACCCGAGGCTGCCCGGCTGCTCGAGCGCCCCGAGCTGGCCTGGGTGACCCGCGACCTCGAGGCCCAGGTGCAGAGCTACGCCGTCTCGCAGGTGGTGCCCGAGCACCTACGCGAGGTGCGCGAACGGCGGCTGGCCTGGATCGAGAAGACCCGCGCCGCGGTGAAGGACCGCCTGACCAAGGAAATCGCCTACTGGGATCGCCGCGCTGAGGATCTCAAGCTCCAGGAGCAGGCCGGTAAGGTGGGCGCCCGGCTCAACTCGGGGGAAGCGCGCAAACGGGCCGACGAGCTGCAGGCCCGCCTCGAGCGCCGCCTGGCCGAGCTGGACCGCGAGGCCCAGATCGCGGCCCTACCTCCCACGGTGCTGGGGGGTGTGGTGGTGGTGCCCCGGGGCCTGCTGGCGCAGATGGCCGGGCGGCCGGCCTCCGATGGGGGCCTCCCCACCGACACCCAGGCTGCCGCGGCCCGGGCCCGCGCCATCGTGCTGGAGACCGAGCGCAGCCTGGGCTACGAGCCCGTGGACCTCGAGTTCGAGCGCCTGGGTTACGACATCGAAAGCCGCGACCCCAAAACGGGCCGCCTCCGCTTCATAGAGGTGAAAGGCCGCGTGGCCGAGGCCGAGACCGTCACCGTGACCCGCAACGAGATCCTCACCGCCCTCAACAAGCCGGAAGACTACATCCTGGCTTTGGTGGTCTTCCAGGAGGACGGGAGCCACCAGGTGCGCTACCTGCGCCGCCCCTTCCACCGCGAGCCCGACTTTGGGGTGACCAGCGTCAACTACGACTTTGCGGAACTGCTGGCTCGAGCCCAGGAGCCCCACTGAGAAAACGCCACCGCACGTTGAAGAGTTGGTCTATACAGATAAAGTATGATTATCAAACTTACGCAGAATCAAGTCCCCACCGCTCCCTCCTTCCCCGAGCGCAGCGACGGCGGCCTCCTGCTCTACGCGGGCCACGAGGTCTTCCCCTAACCCGTCGGGTTTTGGCCGCGCCCTGGTGGCGCGTGTTGTAAGGTTTACACAGTGATGATGAAGAAAAAACTCATCGAAGCAACCCTACCCCTGGAAGCCATCAACGCCGCCTCCGCGCGGGAGAAGTCCATCCGCCACGGACATCCCAGCACCCTGCACCTCTGGTGGGCCCGCCGCCCCCTGGCCTCGGCCCGGGCGGTCATCTTCGCCCAGATGGTGGACGACCCCTCGGCCTGCCCCGAGGAGTTCCCCACCGAGGAAGCCCAGGCAAGGGAGCGCGAGCGCCTTTTCCGCCTCATAGAAAAGCTGGTGCAGTGGGAGAACACCACGGACGAGGCCCTTTGGGAGGAGGCCCGCCAGGAAATCCGGAAGAGCTGGCGGAGGGCTTGTCAGGACAATGCCCATCACCCCAGGGCCCAGGAGCTCTTCAACCCAAAGGAGCTTCCCGCCTTCCACGACCCCTTTGCCGGAGGCGGCGCCTTGCCCCTGGAGGCCCAGCGCCTGGGCCTGAAGGCCTACGCCAGCGACCTCAACCCCGTGGCCGTGCTCATCAACAAGGCCATGATTGAGATTCCTCCCCGCTTTGCGGGTAGGCCCCCGGTGAACCCCGAGGCCCGGGGGAAGGAGGCCTTGATGGAGCGGGAGTGGAAAGGGGCCCAGGGCCTGGCCGAGGATGTGCGCTACTACGGCCGCTGGATGCGCGACGAGGCCGAGAAGCGCATCGGCCACCTGTACCCCAAGGTGAAGATCACCCCTGAGATGGCCCAGGACCGGCCCGACCTGAAGCCCCTGGTGGGCCAGGAGCTTACCGTAATCGCCTGGATCTGGGCCAGAACCGTAAGGAGCCCCAACCCCGCCTTCGCCCACGTGGAGGTGCCCCTGGCCTCCACCTTCATGCTCTCCACCAAGCCGGGTAAAGAAGCCTACGTGGAGCCGGTGATTGAGGGGGACACCTACCGCTTCACCGTGAAGGTGGGGAAGCCCAAGGACCCGGAGGCGGCCAAGAGGGGTACCAAGCTGGCGCGTGGGGTGAACTTCCGCTGCTTGATGTCGGGGATACCCATTACGGGGGACTACATCAAAGCCGAGGGTCGAGCCGGGCGAATGGGGGCCCGCTTGATGGCCATCGTGGCCGAGGGGCCAAAGGGAAGGGTTTATCTGCCGCCAATACCGGAGCACGAGGATATAGCACGCCAGGCACAGCCAACTTGGAAGCCCGAAACGCCTATTCCACCCGATCCACGGAGTTTGTGTACGCCTCCCTATGGCCTGACGACATTTGGCGACCTCTTCACCCCCCGCCAGCTCGTAGCCCTCACCACCTTCGCCGACCTGGTGGGCGAGGCCATGGAGAAGGTGCGCCAGGACGCCCTGGCCGCCGGCCTCCCCGACGACGAAACCCCCCTCCGGGAAGGCGGCACCGGTGCCCGGGCCTATGCGGAGGCGGTGGGGGTGTATTTGGGGTTTGCCCTTTCCAAGGTTGCCAATGTTGGATCGTCAATAACATCGTGGATGAGTGATAGAGGGGCGCTAAGGGAAACATTTGCCCGCCAAGCAATCCCTATGGTTTGGGATTATGCCGAGGTTAATCCCTTCTCTCATGGAGGAGGGACCATAACTAGTGCCTTGGAAAAGAGCGAGAAGGTTTTGCTTTTCTTCCCCGCAAAGCCCGTTTCCTTTGCATTACAGGTGGATGCTACTACTCAGGACTTTGGTTTTAGCAAGGTTGTGTCTACTGACCCTCCCTATTACGACAACATCGGCTACGCCGACCTCTCGGACTTCTTCTACGTCTGGCTCCGGCGCTCTCTGCGTTCCGTTTTTCCTGAGCTCTTCGCTACCGTAGCCGTGCCCAAGGCAGAAGAGCTGGTGGCCACGTCCTACCGCCACGGAAGCAAGGAGAAAGCCGAGAAGTTCTTCCTGGAGGGCATGACCAAGGCCCTTTCCCGTCTGGCGGAGCAGGCCCACCCGGCTTTTCCCGTCACCATCTACTACGCCTTCAAGCAGTCGGAAAGCGAAGGGAACGGCGAGGCCCGGCGCACGGGGTGGGAGACCTTCCTGGAAGCCGTCATCCGCGCGGGGTTTTCCATCACGGGCACCTGGCCTATGCGTACGGAAGGTGAGGGCCGTATTGTTGCTAGAGACACCAACGCCCTCGCCTCCAGCATCATCCTGGTCTGCCGCAAGCGCCCGGAGAACGCCCCCACCGCCACCCGCCGGGAGTTCCTTGCCGCTCTTAAGGAGGAGCTACCCCAGGCCCTTCGCCTCCTCCAGGCGGGCAACATCGCCCCCGTGGACCTGGCCCAGGCGGCCATCGGGCCGGGGATGGCGGTGTACACCCGCTATTCCAGGGTGCTGGACGCGGAGGACAACCCCGTTACCGTGCGGGAGGCCCTTTCCCTCATCAACCAGGTGCTGGACGAGGCCCTGGCCGAACAGGAGGGGGACTTTGACCCCGACACCCGCTGGGCCCTGGCCTGGTTTGAGCAGGTGGGCTTTGGCGAAGGGGAGTATGGCGTGGCGGAAACCCTTTCCAAGGCCAAGAACACCAGCGTGGAAGGGCTGGTGGAGGCGGGCATTCTGGAGTCCAGGCGGGGCAGGGTGCGTCTTTTCAGGCCGCAGGAGCTGCCCGCCGACTGGGATCCGGCCCTGGACACGCGCTTTCCGCACTGGGAGGTGCTGCACCAGCTCATCCGCCGCCTGGAAGAGGGGGGCGAGCAGGCCGCTGCCGAGCTGGTAGCCAGCCTGGGCAGCCAGGCCGACACCGCCCGGGAGCTGGCCTACCGGCTCTACACCATTTGCGAGCGCAAAAAACGCGCAGAGGAGGCGCTTTCGTACAACGCCCTGGTGCAGAGCTGGCCCGAGATTGTGCGGCTGGCAGGGGAGAGGGATAAGGGAAGCGTGGCCCAGGCGGGGTTGTTTGCAGTGGAGGAGTAAGACCGTATGGCCATTACCAACCGTGAACGTGTGGGCAAAGCATTGGACTTGCTGCGCGATGGGCTGGCTCCTTTCGTGGAGCGCGAGGTGCAGGCGGCCATCAGGGCGGGCGCTGTGAACATGGAAACCGTGCGCCGCTTTGCCGAAGACCCCCTGTTGCGGGACAAACCCATCGCCGAGTGGGACAGCGCGGGCTTGCTGAAGCTGATGTGGGAGACCTGGAACGATGTTTTCCGCAACACCCTGGGCTTTCCTGAGCGCAGCCTGGTGAGCGAGCTGCGCGACTGGCGCAACAAGTGGGCGCACCAGGAGGCTTTTTCCAGCGACGATGCCGACCGAGCCCTGGACTCCATGGAGCGGCTCCTGACCGCTGTTGCGGCCCCACAGTCCGACGAAATTCGGCGCTTGAAACTGGAGCTGCGTCGGTTGGTCTTCGACGAGCAGGTGCGGGGTGAGAAGCGCAAGGCGGGCGGTTCGCTGATCGAGGTTGCGGCCAGCGGGGAACTCAAGCCCTGGCGGGAGATTGTGACCCCCCACCCCGACGTGGCCAGTGGGCGCTACCAGCAGGCCGAGTTCGCCGCCGACCTCTGGCAGGTGCACCTGGGCGAGGGGAGCGACGAGTACCGCAAGCCCGACGAGTTTTTCCGCCGCACCTACCTTACCGAAAGCCTGAAGCGGCTGCTGGTGGGCGCGGTGGAGCGGCTCTCGGGCAAGGGCGGCGACCCGGTGGTGCAGCTCCAGACCAACTTTGGCGGGGGCAAGACCCACTCCATGCTGGCGCTGTACCACCTGTTCTCCGGGGCCAGGCCCGCGGAGTTGCCCGGTGTGGATGCGGTGCTGGCCGAGGCGGGTGTACAGGAATTGCCGCGGGTGCGCCGGGTGGTGCTGGTGGGGAACAAAATCTCACCCGGCAACCCCGTGACCAAGCCCGACGGCACGGTGGTGCGCACCCTGTGGGGCGAACTGGCCTACCAGCTCGGGGGCAGGGAGGCTTACGCCCGCATCGCCGAGGACGACAAGAACGCCACCAGCCCCGGCGACCGCCTGCGGGAGCTGTTCAACGCCTATGGCCCCTGCCTGATCCTGATTGACGAGTGGGTGGCCTATGCCCGCCAGCTCCACGACCAGAGCGACCTGCCGGGCGGGAGTTTCGAGACCCAGTTTTCCTTTGCCCAGGCCCTCACCGAGTCGGCCAAGCTGGCCAAGGGCTGCCTGTTGGTGATCTCGCTGCCCGCTTCGGATACGGCGGGCTCGCCCCACGCCCAGGCCGACGATGTCGAGGTGGGGGGCCTGCGCGGGCGGGAGGCGCTCGAGCGCCTGCGGAACGTGGTGGGGCGGGTGGAGTCGTCGTGGCGGCCGGCCAGCGCCGAGGAGGGCTTCGAGATCGTGCGGCGCAGGCTGTTCCAGCCCATCTCCGGGCCGGAAGCCTTCAAGCTGCGCGACGTCACCGCGCGGGCCTTTGCCGATTTCTACCGTGCGCACGCGGCGGAGTTCCCCTCCGAATGCCCCACCTCCGACTACGAGAAGCGCATCCAGGCGGCTTTCCCCATTCACCCCGAGATCTTCGACCGGCTGTACGAGGACTGGTCCACGCTGGTCAAGTTTCAGCGCACCCGCGGCGTGCTGCGGCTGATGGCGGCGGTCATCCATGCCCTGTGGGAAAAAGGCGACCGCAGCCCGCTGATTCTGCCCTCCACCATCCCTGTGGACGACCCGCGCGTGCAGTTCGAGCTGACGCGCTACCTGTCCGACAACTGGGTGCCCATCATCCAGAAGGACGTGGACGGGCCCAACTCCCTGCCCCTGCGCATCGATGGCGAGGTGCCCAACCTGGGCAAGCTCTCGGCCACGCGGCGGGTGGCCCGCACCATCTACCTGGGCTCGGCGCCCAAGGCGGGTGCGGCCCACCGGGGCCTCGAGGATCGCCGGGTGAAGCTGGGGTGCGTGATGCCGGGGGAGTCGCCGGCGGTGTTTGGGGATGCGCTGCGCCGGCTGGCCGCGGCGGCGACCTACCTGTACCAGGACGGGCCGCACTTCTGGTACGACACCCAGCCCACCGTAACCAAGCTGGCCGAAGACCGCGCCGAGGAGCTGAAGCGCGACCCCGACAAGGTGGCTGGGGAGCTGGAAAAACGCCTGCGCGCCGAGCTGCGAACCACCGGGGACTTTTCTCGGGTGCACCCGCTGCCGCGCTCGGGTGCCGACGTGCCGGACGACCTGGATGCGCGGCTGGTGGTGCTGCCCGCGGAGTACCCCTACAGCAAGGAAGAGGGCAACCCCGCGGAGAAGGCCGCTCGAGCCATCCTCGAATCGCGCGGCCATGCGCCCCGGCTCTACCGCAACACCCTGGTGTTTCTGGCCGCCGATAAGGTACGGCTGCAGGATCTGGACGAAGCCCTGCGCAAATTCCTGGCCTGGGACTCCATCCTCGGCGAGCGGGAGACCCTCAACCTCTCGCCCTTTCAGGCCAAGCAAGCCGAAACCCAGCGCAAAGCCGCCGACCAGGCGGTAACTGCCCGGATTCCCGAGGCTTACTGCTGGCTGCTGGTGCCCGAGCAAAAAACCCCCCAGGCCGGGATCACCTGGCAGGCCCTGCGCCTGGCCGGCAACGATGCCCTGGCGGCTCGAGCCAGCAAAAAGCTAAAGAACGAGGAACTGCTGGTAACCAGCCTGGGCGCCACCATCCTGCGCAAGCACCTGGACAGGGTGCCCCTCTGGCGCGGCGATCACGTGGCCGTGCGGCAGCTAGTCCAGGACTTCGCCACCTATCTCTACCTGCCCCGCCTGGCCGGGCCCGAGGTGTTGCTGCGCGCAGTATCGAACGGCCTTTCCATGCTCACCTGGCAGAGCGAGACCTTCGCCTATGCCGAGGGCTACGATGAAGCTGATAAACGCTACCGCGGCCTGTGCGGCGGTCAGGCCCTGCCGCTCACCCCCGAGGATGCCGGGCTCCTCGTCAAGCCGGAGGTGGCCGCCCGCCAGATGGAGGCGGAAAAGCCCCGTGTTGTGAATGGAGGCAGCACTACCAATGGAAATGGAGGGGGGGGGACTGCGCCGGTTGACCCCAAGCCTTCGCTGCCGCTAAAACCCAAAAACACGCGCTTTTACGGCAGTGTGCAGCTAAATCCGACGCGGGTGGGGGCCGATGCAGGTCGGATTGCCGAAGAGATAATTGCCAACCTGGTAGGGCAGGGGGCCAAGGTAGAGGTGACCCTGGAGATCAGGGCCCACAACCCCTCAGGCTTTGGCGAGCAACTCATACGTACGGTGCGGGAGAACAGCCAGGCGCTTAAGTTTGAGCAGTTTGGCTTTGAGGATGAGTGACCGTGCGAGGTACCCGCACCTCACTGGGTGAACAAATCCCTTACCTACCCCGATGGGGGGGCGAACCACACCCCAGGCTCGCTCATCAAGGCGCGGGGTCGGGAGTGGGTGGTGCTGCCCGAATCGCAGCCGCCCCTGCTCATCGCCCGGCCCATCGGCGGCACCGAAGAGGAAATTGCTGGCATCCACACCGAATTGGAAGAGGTCAGTCCCTCCAGCTTCGGGACACCCACCCTGGACGACCCGGGCGACTACCGCTCGGGGCGCCTGTTGCGGGAGGCGGTGCGCCTGACCTCGCGCAACGTGGCTGGGCCCTTCTGCTCCTTTGCCGCATTGCGGTGGAGCCGCGCCCCTACCAGCTGGTGCCGCTCCTGCTGGCGTTGCAGCAAGACCCGGTGCGGCTGCTGATCGCCGACGACGTGGGCATCGGCAAGACCGTGGAAGCCCTGCTCATCGCGCGCGAGCTGTGGGATCGGGGGGAGAGCGGCCTTCGTGCAGTCTCACCCGGCCCACACCGCGGCCTGGGAGCGGCTCGAGCAAACCCTCGAAGGCACCCACCACGGCGTGGTAGCCACCCACACCTTAGCGGTTGGTGGGGGTAGTTGACCCCAAGTCCGCCAGCATTGCCTCAAAGGTTCTCTTGAGCACCGGAATCTGCTTGCGACAAACGGCAAAAACAATCTCGGGGTTTATGTCGAAATAGTGGTGACTGATAACGTCGCGCATTCCCTTGACCCCCTTCCAGTCCACATCGGGGTACTGAGCCAGTAGCTCGCCCCCAGTGATTTTGTCCAAGTTCTTACAGCTCTCGCCGATAGCGATGAGCATCATACCGATGGCGTCGAGCATGTCGTATCCCGCATCGCTCGACACGAAGTCGCTAGCCTGGGAGATGCCCGCTGCCCGGCGCTCGATGCGGCCAATGGCCGTCAGAATCTGTAAGATAACCTCCCGGATCAACTCACGGTCAGACATAAATGGCCCCGCGCTCGATGCGTGCTTTTAGGAAGCCGTTCATGAAGGCGGAGTAGGGAATTACATCAACAGGACGCCGGAACCCGGACTCCAGCTCCTCCTTGATATGCACCAGCGCAAAGAGATCTGGTTCGCTTAACTCGACAACAACATCAATATCGCTGCCAGGCTGCGCCTCACCCTGAGCGAAAGAACCAAACAGCGCGAGGCGGTTCACCCCGTAGCGGCGGGCAAGCTCTGGTTTGAGCCTGCGTAGTTCGGTGAGGATGGCATCGCGGGTTAGTGGCAGTTTGGTCATGGTTCTATCCTTCAAGGTCGTGGCTATTTACGTCACAGGAAACAATGTCATCAATACAACCATTGTATGCAGCACGTGTAGCAGGAGCAAGGAGAAAATATGCAAACGCAGGCTCTTGTGAGTGCCTGAGGTGAGCACTGGGGGGCTCGAGCACCGGCAGTTATGTCCAGCGACTGTAAAGAAGCTGCCCTCGGTTGTGCAAAATACCCTAGGGCGGTTTGACAAGCTGCTAATCTTTAGCAGTATGAGAAAGCGTTACACGGGGTTTGTATTGCCGCTGCTGCTGGCGGTGGCCTGGGCTGCTTGCATCCCCGCGCAACAGCCCCAGGGCGCGCCCCCACCCATCGAGCGGTACCGCTTTGTGTTTCTGGTAGATACCTCTGGCTCCATGATGGGCCTGGGGGACGGGAAGGCGGTTATTTTTCCCAAGGTGCAGGCCGAGCTGGTGCGTTTTCTGAGAACCCTGCCCGCCTCGGAGGTGGTGTTTGTGCCCTTCCACCAGGGGCCCCAGGGGGAGCGCCGCTTCCGCCTGCCCGATGAGCTGGGTCAGGCGGTGGCCTATGTACAGAACCTGAAGGCCGATGGACAGAACACCTGGATCTATCGCACCCTGATGAGCGTTTTGCGCTCCACCTCCTCCAGAGAAGGGGTGGCCACCATCTACTACATCTTTACCGACGGCATTGACAACGACCGCCAGGGGCCTTACCGCATGGCCGACGTGGTGCGAACCCTTCGGCTCCAGCAAGGGCCCTACGACTGGGTGTACTACATCGCCCTGGGGGTTTCCGTCCCCGAAGAGGTACGGCAGGGTTTGGGCAGCCTACCTCGTACCCGCATCCAGGAGGCGGGGGTGGGGGAGGTGCCCACCCTGGGGGCCTACACCTTCAAGCCGGCGGTGCTCCAGCTTGGTAACCTGCTGCAAACCCCCGAGGCCCGGGTGGAGGTGGCCCTCGAGGCCCAGGGACGGCCCCGGCCCCTGCGCCTGGTGGTGGACGATGCGAGCCTGCAGAAGCAGGGGGCCTTCCTGGAAGTGTCCCCCAACCGCCTGGAGGCGGGCAACCGCACCCTCACCTTCCGCCTGCGAGGCCAGAAGTTGCAGGAAGGGGAGTACACGGCCTGGCTCTGCCTCGAGGCTGGCGAGGGTGCCCTGGTGCGCCCGGAGGCCATCCCGCTGCGCTTCGCCTACCACCCCCCTGCTGCCTACACCCTGACCCCCGAGAACCCCCCCGAGCGGCTGGAGCTGCGCCCTGGGGAGAGCGCCACCCTCCAGTACCGGCTGGAGGGCAACGCCTGGGCCCGGGAGCCCCTCTCCCTGAACATCGAGGCTCCTAAGGGCCTCGAGGCCACCCTGAACGGGCAGGAGGGCCCTGTGGGGCTGAAGCCGGGGGAAAGGCTCGAGGTGCGCCTCACCAACCAGGGCCTGACCCCCGGGCAGAGCGTGCAGCCCAGCTTCCAGGCCCAGGCTCCCTCCGGCAGCCAGCTCGGCCCCCTGCCCCCCCTGCCCTCCGTAACCCAGCCCAAGACCCTCTGGGAAAGGTTGCTGGACTACTGGTGGCTGCTCCTGCCCCTGCTGCTCCTTTCCGCCTTCCTCCTGGCGCGCTGGCTGGCGGCCCAGCGGCCCTGGGGGCAGGGCCGGTACTTTGGGCCTCCCCCGGAATGTGCGGAAAAACCCCTTAATCTCAAGGGCCGGGCCGACCTGGGGCAGGTGGATCCAAACCTCAAGGGCGTGAAGGTGTACCCGCGCGGCGAGGAGGTGGTTCTGGAGCTCCCCTCCAGCCTGGAGGCTAAATACGAGAACAACAGACAGCGGAAAATGCCCCTGGAAAGCGGCGAAACATTTTCTCGAGGCACCCGGATTTACTTCTACGACGGCCAGCGGGAGATTGCAAGTTTCAAGGTGGAATCCTGAGGAACGATTCGTATGGAAACAAAAAGGCTTAAGCGCACGGTTCTCATCGGCCTGGGCGGGACGGGCAAGTGGGCCCTTCTCCACGCCAAGAAGAAGCTGCTCGAGGCGTTTGGCGAGGAGCCCCCTCTGGTCAAGTTTCTGCTCATCGACACCACTGCCGCCAACAATGATCACCTTCTCACTTCCGGCGGCAAAAAGGCCCGCCTGCAGGCCAGCGAGATCCTCCACATCGAGGCCCGGGGTGCGAGCCTGCTGCCCAAGGTGCACGACGAGATCCGCGAGTGGTTCCCCCCCAAGGCCGACCTGAAGGCCAATATCCTGGCCGGGGCCGGGCAGATCCGGGCCCTGGGCCGCCTGGCCCTCTTCGCCAACGCCAGCCTGGTGTACGAGAACCTGCGCGACCTGCTGGCCCTGGCCCGCGACTACAAGGACGAGCGCCCCAGCGGGGAGCGCCGCTACATCTACGAGCCCTACACCCCCCACCTCACGGTGGCGGTGGTGGGCTCCCTGGCGGGGGGCACGGGCTCCGGTACCTTCCTGGACGTGGCCTTCCTCCTGCGCCAGCTCATGAAGGACGAGGACCAGCTCTTCGGCTACTTCCTCCTGCCCGATATCTACACCAACCGCCCGGGCACCCAGAACGTGGAGGCCAACGCCTACGGGGCCCTGAAGGAGCTGGATCACTTCATGAACTTCAAGGAGAACCTGAGCTACACCTTGGGTGGGCGGCGCATTCAGGTGGAGAAAAAGCCCTTCGATATGGTTTTTCTGGTCAACCGGCAGAACCGCGCTGGGAAAACCTTCAACGAGGTGGACGACCTGACCGAACTCCTGGGTCTTGGACTTTTCCTCCAGGCGGGCCCCATGGGCAAGGAGCAGGCCGATGTGTTTGACAACATCGCCCACCAGCTCAACGAGCAGAAGGGGCGCTACTACGGCAAGACCGCCCACTACGCCAGCTTTGGGGCGGCGGAGCTGCGCTTTGAGCTCGAGAAGGTGCTGGGGGAGGCGCGAAAGCAGGCCACGGCCAGGGCCATCCAGGAGCTCCTGGCCGAGAACCCCCCCTGGGAGCCCGCCGGGCTTCGACAGGCCATCGAGGAGGCCCTGGGGCAGAGCTCCCCGGAGCCGGAGGATCTTCCCAGGGTGCGGGGCGCCTCGAGCCCGGAGGGCAACGCACAGGTTATAGCAGAGCTCGAGGCGGCCCTCAACCTCCTCAAGAACCGCGCCAGGGAGACCGCCCGGAGGGCCTGGGAAGAAGTCCGCCTCGACCCCTGGCCCCACCTGGAAAAGGCCTTCCTCGACTACCCCCTAGGAAGCCTGGTTCGGGGGATGGAGCGGCTGAGGGAGGAGCTGAACAAAAGCAAAGATGACCTCAGGGCCAGAGCGGAGGAAAGCGAGCAAAACCTTCAGGAAAGCCTGGATTCGCTAAAGAAGCGGTTTGGCGCGTCCCAGCCCAAGGGATTCCGCCGGCTCTGGAACCCGTCCCCACCCGTGCCCCTTCTTACCAGCGCCCGTGTCAGCGATACGCTGAATCTGGCCTGGGATCTGGGCGTGGCCCAGGCCCGCGCGGAGCTGGCCCAGGAACTCCTGCGGCAGTTGGAAGCAACCCTCGAGCGCATCAAAACGCTGCGCCTGCGCCTGAGCAACCACGCGCAGGCCGCTCCTTCCGCCGCCTCCGCCCCCGCCCTGGACTGGGATCGCGCCCCCTTCACCCTCACCCTGCCCCCGCCCTACCTGGCCCAGGAGGCCCAGGCCGTCCAGGAGGGGCGGGTGGAGCTTAGTTCCCTGAGGCAGAAAGGCCTCCGGGCCCTGCTGGAAAACACCGAGGAGGTTTTGCAGTCGCTGAGCCTGGGGGAGGTCGGCCTCTCGGACTGGCTGCGTGGGGCGCTGCAAAATGGGGACGAGACCCTGAAGGAGTCGATCAAGCGGGCTTTCCGCGAGCTGGATCACCTGGCTGCCCCCGCCTGGGACTACCAGGACGCCTGGGTTTCCAACCCCAACCTGGGGTACCGGGAGATGGTTTCCATCCTGGGGGTAGGGGAGAAGGACGGCACCCACGATCCCCTCGAGGTCTCCGAGGATATCCTGAACATCCTGGCAGGCAACATCCACGAGCGGAGCAAGCTCCAGAAGGTGTCCACCGGGGACGGGCGGCGGGTGCTGCTTTACCGCATCGAGGCCTCCATTCCAGCCTTCGCCCTGCGGGGCGTTGAGGCCTACCGGGAGAAGTACCAGGCCCTTTCCAAAGACCGCAGCTTCCACCTTCACCGCTCCTGGGAGGAGGGCCTCGAGGATCTCTTCCCCCTGCCCGACCCAGAGGAGGCCGCCCGGATATGGACTCGAGCCCGCCTTCTAGGCGTTATCCGCGAGGACAAAGGGGAGTACAGCTACGAGGACACCCGCGAGGTGGGCGGACGACGCATCGCCCTGGGCAACACGCCCGGGGAAGCCTTTGAGGCTTTTGCCCAGGACTTCTTCGCCTTTAAGGAGGTGGAGGGCCAGGTGGTGAAAAAGGATAGGGCCTTGCGGCGGGAGCGGGAGCGCCTGCAGGCGTACCTGAGCAAGGTGCAGGAAGCCCTGGAAAGCCGCAAGGGCCTGCTCCAGAGCCGCGACTCCTGGACAGAGAAAGACCTGGCGATGTTCGAGCGAGAAAAAGCGGCCCTGCAAGCGCTTCAGGAGGAACTCCAGAGCTACAACCCCGATAGCGGCAAAGACACCTTCCCCTCCCTCTAGCCATGGTGCACCCCACCCTACTGCTCGTCTTTCCTAGCGCCCGCTCCCTGGTGGAGCCCCTTTATGCAGTATGGGAGAAGAGGCTGGGCCCTAAGGCCCTGGCCCTGGAGAGAGCCCAGCCGCAAGCCTGGCGGAAAGAGTTCTGGCGGCTTCTGAACCAGGGCCGCCTTCTGACCCTGCGTGCGCGGGGTTTCCCCCCAGACCCCGCCCCTACCCTGGTGGTGGTGGCCAGTCCCCTGGATGGGGAGCTCGAGGCCACCCTGGCAGAGCTGGAGACATTTTTCCTGGGTGCGGGAAGCCAGGGCCTCGAGGCTCGGTTGCACCTGGTGCTTCTCCTGCGCAACCAAGAGGAGTTCCGGGCCGCCGGTCGCTTTCCCCCAGACCCCAACCACCCCCTACCCAGCCGGGTCTGGCCCCTGGCCCTGTGGAACCGCCAGGGGGAGCATCTGGCCCGGGAGGAGTACCTCCAGGTATGGGTACAGTATTTTGTGGAGGCCCTGCTCCACACCAACGCCCCCCTCCAGCCCACCCGGGGCCGGGACTGGATGGGGCTGGGCATCGCCTGCATGAAGCGCTCACAACCCCAGGCCCACGACCTGGTTCCGGGGCTCTGGGAGGCCATCAAGGGGGCCGGTGAGGGGTACTCGCCAACCCTCAGCCTCCCCCCGCCCCCAGGAAGGCCCTCCGAGGCCAGGTATCCCCCAAAGCCAGAGCGCCAGGACTGCTTACACTACCCCGAGTGGCAGGGCTCGCTCTGGGAGAGGGCCCTGCAGGCGCTGTCTCAGGAAGAGGAGGCGGCTCTGGAGGAGGCCCTGCTATCCCTGGAGAACCCCATTCGCTTTTCTGGCGTAGACCAGGCCCTTTGCCAGGGCCCCAAGGCCCTGGAGGCCACGCTGACGGCCCTCCGCGGGGCCCAGGCCGAACTCCAAAGCAAGCGGCAGGCCGTGCTGGCGGAGCTGGATGAGGGCCTGGGGCTCCGGGGCCAGCGGGCCCGTTATCGTAGGCTGAAGGCCCGCAAAGACCAGGGACGACCCGTTGATACAGAGGAGTTCAACCGCCTCGAGGCCCTCTTCCAGGGGCTGGACGGGCTTTTGGAGGAAGGGCGCCTGGATGCGCTTTTGGAGAAGGACGGGGAGGCCCAGATCATTCAGAACAAACTGAATGACCTAAAAGCTGAGCTGGCGGAAGGGCAGGAGGCCTGGAACAAGCAGGAGGCTGTACCACCACCTCCGCCTCGAGGGCTCCGGGGTTTTTGGGAGCGGTTTCGCCCCCGCCCCACCGCTTCAGAAACCCCCTCCAGCCGCAAGCGGCTGTGCGACGAGGCCTGGAGCATCCTGGGGGAAGCCCATGAGCTGCACGTGGCCTACGCGGCCAGGCTGGCAAAATACCGGCGCATTTACCTGGAGATCAGTTACCTGAACGCGCTGCTCCCTGCCCTGGCCGAGGAGGAGCGCCAGCTCCAGGAAACGCTCGAGCGCATCCAGTCTTTTAGCCCACGGCCTCCCTCGAGAACCCACAACCCCCTGGTGGTTCGGCTTACCGGGCCCCGGCCCCCCCGCTCGGCCTACCGCCAGGAGGCCGCGCGGCTTTTGCAGGATGGGATTCTGGAGCATCTGTGGTACGGAGACGACCGGGAAGCCCTGGAAGAGGAGCTGCTGGAGGGGGCCGAGCGCCTCCTGGCCCACACCCCTCCCCCCGAGCCCCTGAACCCCTCGCCCGAGGCCTGGGCCCTCCTGGTGAAGGCGGCCACCCCCCAGGTGCCGGTGCGCACCTGGCCGGAGCACCGCGTCTACGCCTATGTGCTGGGAAGCGCCCAGGGACAGCGCTGGGGGGAACCTTACGCGGAAGAACCTGGGCGGGAGGGGGAGGTGGTGCTCTTCCGGCTCCTTTATCCCTTGACGGCTGAGGATCTGTGGCGGGAAGGGGCGGAGCCTTTCCCTGAGGAGGGGGAGGAGGTCTCTGCGCCAGAAGCCTCTTCACAAGGGGACGCTCCTACAGATGCTCTCCGCCCCAACTCACTTCTCGATGAATTGCAGGGGCTTTTGAGATGAGGAAGGTGGGCAGTGGTGCTTTTGGAAAAAGCTGAACAAGCGTTCCCGGGCCATATCCTGGACAAAGGCCTGATTCAGGAAGAGATTTTCTACCGCATCCCCCGCTACGTGGTGGAGTACCTTCTGGCCCGCATGGGGGGCCACCGTGAGGCCGTGGAAAAGGTGCGCAAGCTCCTGGAGGAGCGCTACCTGGGCCCCGGCCACGAGCAGTGGATCAAGGACCAGCTCCTGCGCGCGGGCCGGTTTGTCCTCATCGACCGCCTCGAGGTGCAGGTGGATCTGCAGACCGGCACCTACCGGGGCCGGATTCCCAGCCTGGGGGAGCACCCCTTGGAGGTTCGCCCCCGCCTGGCGGAGGAACACCCGGGGGTGCTGTACGGGATGTGGGGCACCCTGGAGCTCCTCTACGACCCGGCCACCCGCAGGGTGCGCCTGGGGCAGTTTGTGCCCTTCGAGGCGCACCTGAAAGACCTCGAGCCCTTCCAGCGGGGCCGGCAGGCCTTCACCGAGGAGGAGTGGACAGATTTCCTTCTGGGGGGCGTGGGCATCAACCCCGAGGGCCTGAGCGAGCGGCAAAAGCTCCTCTACCTGGCCCGGCTGGCCCCCCTGGTGGAGCCCAACCTGCACTACCTCGAGCTGGGCCCCCGCCAGACTGGGAAGACCTACCTCCTGCGCAACACCTCGGCCGAGGCCCATGTGGTCTCCGGGGGCAAGGTGAGCCCGGCGGTGCTGTTTTACAATCAGCTTACCCGTCGCCCCGGCCTCATCCCCACCTACGAGGTGGTGATCTTTGACGAGATCGCCCACACCGCCTGGGAGGATCCCTCGGTGATTTCCATCCTGAAGGACTACATGGAGTCGGGCCAGTTCAGCCGGGGTGGGAAAACCCTGGCCGCGCAGGCCTCGCTGGTCTTCCTGGGCAACGCCGACGACCCCACCCCGCCCGTGACCCGTGTTCTGCCCAATGGGCTGCGAGGGGATACGGCCTTCCTGGATCGCATCCACGGCCTGCTCCCCGGCCACGAGTTCCCCAAGATCACCCCCGAGCTCCTCTACCAGGGCCCGGCCCTGGTGGTGGACTACCTGGCCGCGGCCCTGCGCGGCCTGCGCCCCCTGGCCTTCTCCGTGGAAGTGAGCCTGCCCTCGGGGTACACCCAGCGGGACATCCGCGCGGTGCGCAAGTGGCTTTCCGCTTTGCTCAAGCTCCTTTACCCTCACCGAGCCTGGCCGGAGGGGCGGGTGAAGGAGCTTATGGACTTCGCCCTCGAGCTGCGGGAACGGGTTTACGAGGAACTCCATCGCCTGAACCCGGGCGAGTTCCCCAAAAGGGCGCCCCCCAGGCTGGGGTGGGAGGAGCTCCTTTTCCTGGTGCCCGAGGCCTACGCGGACCTCTTCCGGGCCCTGCAGGAGGCGGGCCTGCCCCCGCCGGAGGAAGGCCCTGAGGATCTCACGGAAGAGGGGCGGGTTATCGGGCAGAGCCTGGCCCGCTGGGGCCAGAGGCGCCTGGTGCCCCCGGGGCTTGGGGCGCACGGCCTCGAGGTTCACCCGGATACCCCGGTGGTGGATATACGTACTTACCTGGAGGGAGGGCTATGACGGGTAGTGCATCTGTTTGCATTTCGGAGAGTTTCTATAAGGGTAAGGATCGCCTTAATCAGATGGAACGGGGCCAGATAATGGATGCCCTTCTCAGCTTCTTCCAGGATCCTAGCTACCCTAGCTTGAGGCTGGAGAAAATCCATAATGACTTCTGGTCTATTCGAGCAAGCCGCGATCTGCGCATCATTCTTACTCGACAAGCCCAGGTGTGGATAGCGGCTTATTGCGGTCATCACGATGAGGCTTACCGCTGGGCGGAGCGTCGCCGGGTGGAGATTCACCCCCAAACCGGTGATATCCAGATTGTTCGCATACCCGAGGTGGATACACCATCCATGGAGCCTCCTGCCAATGCTCCTCTAGCCCGCTACGACGAGGAGTACCTCCTGAGCCTGGGGGTGCCCCAGGATTACGTAAAGCCCCTGCGCTACGCTACCGAGGATGGGGTTCTGGAGCTGCTGGACGGGCTTCCTCAGGCGATTCAGGAGCGCATTTTAGATCTTCTGGATGGCAAACCTGTGATTCCGCCGCCCAGAATCCAGGTTCAGAACCCGGAGGAACTCCTGGCCCATCCCCTGGTTCAGCGGCAGTTCGTCCTGCTCAGAAGCCTCCAGGAGGTGCGCCAGGCCCTGCAAGGCTCCTGGGAGGCCTGGCACTTCTTTCTGCATCCCTTGCAGCAGGAGGTGGTGGGGGCTCGCTTTGGGGGGCCGGCCCGGGTGACGGGCGGGGCGGGCACGGGTAAGACCGTGGTGGCGATTCACCGTGCCCGCACCCTGGCCCAGCGCTACCCACAGGCGCGCATCCTCCTCACCACCTTCAACAAGGGCCTGGCCCGGAAGCTTAAAGTCGCCCTCAAGGGTCTGGCCGGGGAGGAACTCCTCAACGTTTGGGTGGATCACCTGCACAACCTGGCCCTGCGCCTCCACGAGGAGGTTGCTGAGCCGGTGCAGATATGGACGGAGGAAAAATACCGTCCCATCCTGGAAAAGCTATGCCAAGGCCTGCCCTACAGCTCGGGCTTCCTCCTCTCCGAGTGGGAGATGGCCGACGCCTGGGGCCTGTACACCTGGGAGGCCTACCGGGGCTTTTCCCGCGAGGGCCGGGGCACCCCCCTGAGCGCCCGGGAGCGCCAGGCCCTTTTTGAGGTCTTCCAGCGGGTTTGGGAGACCCTGCGCGCCCAGGGGGCCGCCACCTTTAGCGGGGTTTGCCACCGGGTGCGCGCCGCCCTGGAGGAAGGGCACCTGCCCCGCTTCCGCGCGGTGGTCGCCGACGAGACCCAGGACTTCGGCCCCGCCGAGCTCATGCTCCTGCGGGCCCTGGCCGAGGAGGGGGAGGACGACCTCTTCCTCACCCTGGATCCCGCCCAGCGGATCTACCGGGGCCCCACCTCCTGGCGGGCGCTGGGCCTCGAGGTGCAGGGGCGCTCCCGCAGGCTTCGGGTCAACTACCGCACCACCCGGGAGATCGGGGAGCTGGCGGAGCGGACGCTTCCCTCCCAGGTGGAGGGGGAGGCGCGGGGGAGCCTGGCCCTCCTCCGGGGCCCCACACCGGAGCAAAGAGGATTTAGCCGGGAGGAAGAGGCCCTGAAGGAGCTTTTACGCTGGGTTCGTTGGCTCTTGGGCCAGGGTCTGGAGCCCCGCCAGATTGCCGTTTTGGCCCGGGTGCACAAGTTGGCAGAGTCGGTGGGGAAGCGTTTGCTGGCAGAAGGCCTCCCCGCTCAAAAGCTGGATGAAGACGGGGAAGGGGTCTGGTACGGAACGGTGCATGGGGCCAAGGGCCTGGAGTTCCGGGCAGTGGCCCTGTTCGGGGCCAGCGCTGACCTGTTCCCCTTGAAAATCCTCCTGAATAAGGCCGCCGACCTTCAAGAAAAGGCCCTGGTGGAGGAGAAGGAGCGCAGCCTGCTGTACGTGGCCCTCTCCCGGCCCCGGGAGTACCTCTGGGTGGGTTACTGGGGCGAGCCCAGCCCCTACCTACCTTCCTAAGATATTGAGCTGGGGAGGGCTACAGGCTTCTCGGGGTAGTCGTTGGGGGAGGCTTCCCGCTCTTTCACCTGGGCAAGATCCCACACCCGCTCCCAGCACCCACCGAGCAACTCCCCGAAGGAGGGGAGGCGGGGAAATTCCTCTTCGGCCCTGGTCTTCCAGAAGTGACCCGTACCGAGCCCCGGGGAAAGCACCAGCAGATCCCGGGCTCGAGTGAGGGCCACATAGAGGAGCCGCGCCTCCTCTTCGATCTGGCCGCACAGGCTTTCCTTTAGAAGCTCCGCGTAAAGCCCACCTGGTTTTTTGTCCAGGCGAATTCCGAGGCCCCTCTCGGGGTGGAACAGGAGGAAGGGGTTGGGGGCTCGGGGCCTTCTGTCCAGGCCCACCAGGAAGACCACCCGCCACTCCAGGCCCTTGGCCGCGTGAACGCTCAGGAGCTGGATGGCCTCGAGGCCTCCCAGGGGCGGCTGGGGTATCTCCAGCCCGCGGCGCATCAGGGCCCCAAGGCGCTCCACCACCCCCCAGAGCCCTTCGCCGTGGGCTTCCAGGCTTCTGACCAAGTCCAGGAAGGCCCTGTAATTCGCCAGGCGCCGTTCCGGCCCCGGAAGGTGGGCCAGGACAGCGGTATACCCGGTGGCCAGGTCGGCCTCCTGCAGGAGAAAGCTGGGGAGCAGGCCCCGCTTCTGGCGCAGCCCCTCCAGAACCCGCCGGGGTGTTTTTGGCCCATCCGCCTGGAGGGCCTCCCACCAGGAGACCCCCTGCCGACCTTCGGCCAGCCGGTGCAAAACAGCGTCGGGCACAGCAAAGTAGGGGCTGCGCAGGAGGGTGAGCAGGGCCAGGTCGTCCCGGGGGTCGGCCAGGAAGTTCAGGAGGGCCATCCCGTCCCGGGCCTCGGGGGTCTCCAGGAGGTTGCCCCCACCAGCCGATACAGCCGGGATGCCCTCGGACTCCAGGGCCCGGACGAAGGGCTCGAGGGTGTTCCAGGTACGGGCCAGGATGGCGATCTCGCTGGGGCGCACCGGGCCGTCGGGGAGGCCTTTTTCCAGAAGGTTGCGCACCTCCCAGGCCACCCGCCGGGCCTCAACCTCTCGCAGATCGTCTGTGCTGGACGGGGAGTCGCTAGAGAAGACCAGGTGCCACAGGCAGGCTTCGTGGCTGTTCCAGGCGGGGCGGGTGGGCTGTAGGGGCTGGTGCAGGGGGCCGAGGAAACCCTCGGCCAGGAGATCCACAGCCTCCAGGAGGGGGGCCTGGGTGCGGTAGTTGGCCTCCAGCCGGACGGCCCGCCCCCCGGGCCGGGTTTTCACCTCCTCCATGAACCCTGTGAAGACCCGGTGATCCGCGTAGCGGAAGCCGTAGATGGCCTGCTTGCGATCCCCCACCACTGTCACCGGGGCCTCCCCGAAAAGCCGCTTGAGGATCTCCCCCTGGATGGGGTTGGTGTCTTGGTGCTCGTCCACCAGAAAGGCCCGCCAGCGTTCCCGGTAGGCCTCCAGAACCGGGGGGTGATCCAGGGCCCGCAAAGCGTGCACCTCGAGGTCGGCGAAGTTCAGGACACCGTCCTCCCGCTTGCGCCTCTGGAGAAAATTCCGCACCCCCTGAAAAGCCTCCGCCAGGAGGTGGCGGTGCTTCAGGAGGAATAGATCCCCCGAGCCCATCTCGGGCAGAAAAAGGGCTGCCCGCCGGGCCTTATCCTTCAAGTCGCGCAGAAACTCCCTGGCCTCAGGAGCCCGGGGCAGCTTGAGGAAGCGGATTTCTTCCAGATGTTTACGGGCCATCTGGGGGTCGTTCTCGGCCGCCGCGGCCGCCTCCAGGAGCATGGATACCGCATGGTAGAGGTTGACTAGCTGGCTGGGGTGGTGGTGGGACTTCATCTTCCGCAGTTCTCCATCCATCTCCTCGGCCAGGCTGTGCACCTGATGGGCCCACCGCGCTCGACCCTGGTGAAACGCCCGCTCCAGGGCCTCCTGCCCCCCGGCCAGGCGCTGCTCCAGGGTGCGGAAAGCCTGCTCGGCCTCCAGGGGTTGGCGCAGGAGGGTCAGGAGGGCCTCCTCCAGAAGGCTGTAGGGAAGAAGTTGCTGGAGCTCCGGGGGCACCCCCTCCTCCAGGGCCTCGTCCAGGTGCTCGGAAAGCCACAGGGTGCTTTCCACCTCGTCCAGAACACGGAAGGAAGGATGAACCTCGGCTTCCTCGGGGTATTCCCGGCAGATGCGGGCCGCCAGGCTGTGAAGGGTCCCGATGGGGGCGGCCTCCACCTCGTAGGCCCGCTCGGGCGCCACCTGGCCCTGGAGCACCCGCCGCACCCGGGCCCGGAGCTCCCGGGCGGCCTTCTCGGTAAAGGTCACGGCCACGATCTCCAGGGGGGAAAACCCCTTATGCTCCACCAGCCAGAGGTAGCGGTGGGCCATGAGGTGGGTTTTGCCCGTCCCCGCCCCGGCCTCCACCGCCACCGGACCGTCGTGCTCCACCGCTGCCCGTTGTTCCGGGTTCAGGCTCATACCTTCTCCTTCCGCGCAAAGTGGGCACCGTGGCGGCACAGGGCCTTGAAGCCGCAGCTCCAGCAAGCCTTCTGGCTCCAGTCAGGGGGGAAAGCGGTCTGGAAGAAGCTTCCAGGGTTGACCTCAGAGGCCTGGTCTTCTCGAGGCTCCCCGTAGAGGTGCACGAACTCCACCTGGGCCTGCTCGCCCACCACCTCGGGCAGGATGTTCCTGAAGACGTTCAGGGCGGGGTCAGGCCCCTCCCGGCCCACATAGACCAGCACCCAGAGCGTCTCCGAGCGGCGCTCCACGTGATCCAGCCGGCCCTCCAGCGGGATGCCCTTCCAGGTGGCGGTGAAGGGGGCGTCTACCAGGAGAAGCTGGCTTTCCTGGGGCAGGATGGCCTCCGATTCCAGGCGCGCCCGCAGGGCCTCCCGGTGGCCCCGGGCCAGGGGAAGCTGGGGCAGGCGTTCCAGGGCCGCTTCCTTGGGGTTGGGGTGAAGGCGCACTTCCCGCAAAAGCCTCCGCAGGGCCTCGGCCCGGGGGTCTGGGGCCCGGTGGGGGCGCAGCACGCCCCGCAGCCAGAAGCGGAAGGGGCAGCGCCTGAGATCGGGAAGGGCTTCCAGGGGGATGGGGCCCCGGGGGATTGCCCCCACTTCCCCCTCGTGGCTGGGTATCCGGTCGTAGAGGCGGTGAAACTCCACCCACAGGGCTTTCCGGGCTTTCTGGGCCACCGGGTCTTGCAAGGAGAGCTGGGCCCACCGGGCCTCGATGGGGCTGGCTGGGGGGAGGTGGGCGGGCGGCTGGGCCTCGAGGCCCAGTTCCTCCAGCAAGGGGCTTGGGGCTAAGGGCTCCCGCCCCAACCGCAGGGGGAGGGAAAGGTGGAGGGTCTTTTGAGCGGTGAGGAGGAGGGCCAGGGCGGAAAGGCGTTCCCGCTGGGCAGCCTCCACCGGGCCTTCCAGGGGCAGGCCGTGGGCTTCTCTGAGTCGGCGGCGCAGGTGGAAGGGCAAAACCGGGTCGTCCGCTACCGGCTGGGGCCAGAGGCCCTCCGCCGCCCCCAGGACAAAAAGGTGATCTACCGCCGCCCCAAAAAGGGCCAGGGGGCTGTGGAATTCCACGCCCTTACCCGGCCAGTAGGGCACCGCCTCCTGTCGCAGGAGGCTTCGCAGCTCTTCCGCTAGGGCCGGGCCTTCCCGCACCTCTCTCTGATAGAGGCCGAGCAACTTGCGGATGGCCTCCTTGGCGGCCCGCTCCCGGGGGTTGGGGGTGGGTAGGGTTTCCACCCAGTCCCACAGGGTTTGGGCGTAGGCCAGCCCCGGGGCCTCCGCGGGCAGGGCCTGGAAGGCCTCCACCTCTGGGGCCAGGGGGTGGCGCTTCAGGAGCCGCAGGGGCGCCCCCTGCCAGCCCGAGGCCCAGGCAGCCAGGAGGAGATCGAAGGCCCGCCCCACCAGGGTTCGCTCCAGGGAAAGGCGCTGAAAAAGGGACAGGGATAGACCGTACTCCCGGGCCACGGCCAGGAGGAGGGGCAGATAGACCTGCTCCTCCCGGGCCGAGATGGCGATCCGGCGGGGAGGCACCCCAGCCTCCAGGCGGGCCCTGACCTGTTTCAGGGTGTGGCGAACCTCCGCCTCGGGGTCGGGGTGGACAGAGGCGGAAGGCTGGGCCTGAACCCATTTCCTCCAGTCCCAGGGGCCCGGCTCTCGCACCACTTGGAAGCCCTGGGCCTCGAGGAAGGCCGCGGCCTCCTCGTTGGGGCGGAACAGAGGGTCATCCCCAAAAGGGAGCCAGACCTCGCTACCTGGGGCGGCCAGGCGGGCCAGGAAGGACAGCTCTCCGGCGCCTAGGTAGGGGTAGCCCAGCACCTGGATGGGCCGGGGTCGGGAACGGGCGCGGTGGAAGACCTCTGCCGAATCACAAAGCCCTTCCTGCCGCAGGCTTTCCAAATAGCCCTCCAGGGCCTTGCGCAAGGGGCCTGCCTCCAGGTGCTCGGGCTCGGCCCCGGCTCGAAGGAGAAGGCGCAGGGCCGGGAGCAGCCGGGCTGCTTGCTCCGGGCCTGCCACCCGGGCCAGCCGCAGAAACCGCTCAGGCCCTTGCGCTACCCGAAGCCCGGCCATGGCTACTTTTTCCAGAGATTGAAAGGGCACCCCATAGCGGTAGGCGGCCTGGGGGGTGGGCACCAGCACCCGCAACTCCCCCCGCGGAGCCGGGGGGCGGTGGGTCAGGTAGAGGGTGCGCGCTAATCCCATAGCCGGGCCACCTCCCCAAAGGGAAAGCCCTCGTCCGCCAGGCCCCCCGGGGCCACCACCCAGAGGACGGGGAACCGGGGGGGCGTTTCGAGAAAGTCCCCATACCCGTCGGTGAGGTAGACCGCCAGGATCTCCCCCAGGGGGTTCTCCTGGGCCTCCAGGTGGCGGAAGAAGGGGCGGAAGTCCGTGCCGCCGCCCCCCCTTGGCCTAGGCCAGGGGCCCTCGGGCTCCAGGGGGTAGGGGCCGTAGAGCTGGGCGTCCGCGTAGTAGAGCTGGGCCTGGGTTCGGGGGTAGGCCCGCAGGATGGCCCGCACCTCTCCCAGGAAGCGGCTGAGCACCGCGCTCCCGATGGAGCCCGAGGTGTCCACCGCGATGTGCACCCGCACGTTCCACTCCTCCAGGGCCTCGAGGTAGAGCCGCTGGTGCACAAAGCGGCGGTCCAGGCCACCGAAGTCCGTGGGGGTGGGGGTGAGGAAACGCCAGAGGAGGGTGCGCCAGTCCAGCCGCCCCTCCACTGCCTCCCGGTACTCCCTCGAGGCCCCCAAAGCCCCCTGGCCCTGGGAGCGGCTCCTGTAGGCGGTCTCCACCGCCACCTGGGCCTCCCCCAGAACCCGGCGCCAGTAGTCCCGGAGGTTGCTCGGGGCCAGGGCTTTCCCAGACCCGTCCTCGAGGCCTTGACTAAGAGCGTTTCCATCCCCTTGATTGCTGCGCTTCTGAGAGGCTCCTTTACCCTCACCTCCTTTTTCCTGGGCAGGGCTGCTTCCTTCTGCACCGGCCTCGCTGCCTTCTTCCCGATCCCCGCCCTGCCCCTTTTCAGCGCCACCTGGCTCGTCCAGGGACTCGTACTGGGAGGGGGCCTCCTCCAGCAGATCGGGCTGGGGTAAGGGAGGGGGCTCGGGGAGGAGTGCGTAGACCTCCTCCACCGGCAGATCCTGCAGGGCCAGATCCCGCAAGGCCCCCTGGGGCAGGCAGCCCACCCCCTCCCGCTCCACAATGCCGTTTACCACGATGTCCGCCGCCACGTTCCAGCGCAAAGGATCCCGCCCCCCCCGGCGGGGCAGGTGGCTGTAGGCCGCATGGAGAACCTCGTGCAGGAGAACCCCCAGCGCCTCGTCGTCGGTGAGGGTCTCCACAAAGGCAGGGTTGTAGTAAATGGCGTAGCCATCGGTGGCCATGGTGGGTATCTCAAAGGTCTCCCGCAGGGGGGCATGCAGGAGGAGGGTGCCGAAGAAGGGGTGGTCGGCCAGGAGGCGCAGGCGCAGGCGGTGGAGGCGTTCCCTTACCACAAGCTCCCCCATCCCGTGTTCTCGGTAGCAAACCGGAAGTAGCGCTGGCCGAACTGGTTGAGCCCTGGGCTCTGCTGAACGGCCTCTAGCCATACTCCACGCTCCAGACGCTCCAGGACGATAAAGGCAAAGAGGTACAGGAGCTCGTCGAGAAAATTGTGCTGGATGAGCCACTCCCCTGCCCGGGCCACCTGCCTGGCCTTCTCCACCCGCCGGGCCAGGCCCACCACCGCCGCGTAGCGGGCGGAGAGCTCCCTAGGAGGCTTGGGGTTTTTCCCCTCGAGGATGGCCTCGAGGTCGGGAACCTTCCGCAAAACCCGCATGAAGGCCTCAAACTCCCCCGCGGCCCCGGGGCCCACCGCCGGGGCGATGGGGAGGCCTTTCTCGTGGAGGCGGCTGGCCATCTCCCAGCTCCGGGGGCTAGGCCAGGCGGGCTCTTCCCGGTGGAGCTGGTGCAGGAGCTGTGGGCGGAAGCGCAGGAAGGCCAGGATATCCGGGTGCAGGCCATTTTGCACCGCGTACTGGGTGAAGGCGTCCAGATCCGGGCGGACGTGGAGGTGGAGGAAGCGGTTGGCCAGGGGGGCGGGCATGGCGTACACGCTGGCCGCATCCTCCTTGCGGTTGCCCGCCGCCCAGATGAACCACCCTTCGGGCACCCGGTAGGCGCCCACCTGCCGATCCAGGATGAGCTGCTGGGCGATGCCCTGGACGGCCGGGGGGGCCATGTTGAGCTCGTCCAGGAAGAGGATGCCCCGGGGCCCGTGCACCTCCTCCCGGGGAAGGAACTCCGGGGGCCACCAGCGGCTCACCCCGTTCTCGGGCACCGGCAGGCCGCGCAGGTCCGTGGGGGCCAGCTGAGAGAGGCGGAGGTCGATGGGCTCGGGCAGGCCGTGCTTCTGGGCCACCTGGCGCACCACGCTGGACTTGCCGATGCCCGGCGGGCCCCAGATCATCAGGCTCAGGGCCAGGCTTTTGGCCACCAAGCTGTCTAAGAAGGCTAGGAGCTGGGCAGGGGTCATCTCCTCAGGACGGCTCATGCTTCCTCCTCGCGCGGTCCCGCACCACACTGGCGGGATCTTCTAAAAGCTTCTGCCGGAGATCCTCCGGTAGGTCGGGCCTCGAGGCCACCTCCGCCCGCACCGCGGTCTCTGGGTTCTCCGCCAGGCGGGCTAGGAGGGCGTGGGAAAGCCCCGGGCGTTGGGCCAGGAGGAGGCGCAGGTGCACCGGGCCCTCCAGCCAGGGGAGAAGGGCCGCTTCCGGGAGGGCGGCGAGGGCTTCCTGGGTGGCCCGCTGGGGTACAAGGACGTAGAGGCGGGCTTTGAGGTCTGGGGGGAGGTCCCTTTGAAGCAGGGCCTCTGCCCACTGGGGCTGCCCCTCCAGCTTGGGCCAGAGGGCCTCAACCAGCTCCGGCGGTAGGTCTTCCCGCTGGCAGAAACCTTCCAGGGCAAAAGGGTTTTTACTCCGGGCTATCTCACGCAGCACCCTTTCGGGGGTGGCCGGGTGGCGGGCCAGGAGGATCTCCAGATAGGGGCCTCGAGGGGTGAAGGCCAGGGCTTTGGGCAGCACCTCCTGGCTTTCCTTCTCCATGGCCTGGAGCAGCCGGATCAGCCCGTGCACCGGCTCTTCCTGGGCGCCGGGATGTTCCCAGGCCAGGGCCCTTACCTCCGGATCGGGGTCTTGCACCAATTGAAGCAGGATATTGGATGGAAGGGGCTTTTGGGCCAGCACCAGGCGCAAAGGGGTGTAGGGGATGCCAACCAGGATGGGCAGCCAGAATGCAGGCACCTCTTCCCAGGCCTGCACTGCCCGCAGCAGGAGCAGGGGAGAGAGCGAATGCAGGTACTCTTGGGATTCAGGGACGAGCCAGGCGGGGTTGGCCAGAGCCGCGCACGGGCACACCTCAGCCAGAGTCACAAGCTCCTCGAGGGGTGTCTCGGGATTGGAGGCCCGTGCGCAAGCTTCATCACTTGTCAATGAATCTAACATATATTTTACCTAGATTACACGATTACACCCGCATGGTGTAATCCCGTGTTTTTGCCAAGTGGCACACAAAGATGGGTGGATAGCCTAGCCTGCCCGCCAAAAAATTGATCAAGCGCGGTGCGCCCGGCAGGTGAGAGGAAAATCTGCAACGAAGGCCCACAGGCAACAATATGCGCAGCTTTGAGGAAGGCGCCGATCTGCTCGGTGCGATTATCAAGCTCAGCCGTCCATCCAGTGCCCCAGCCGATCCCGCTTGGCTGCCAGGTATCCCTCGTTGTGTGGGTTATCTCCACTTCGCAGGGGCACCCGCTCGAGAATCTCGAGGCCGTAGCCGGAGAGGGCCCGCACCTTGCGGGGGTTGTTGGTCAGCAGGCGTAGGCGGCGAACGCCCAGGTCGTAGAGGATCTGCGCACCCACCCCGTAATCGCGCAGATCCGGGGGGAAGCCCAGGGCTAGGTTGGCCTCCACAGTGTCCAGGCCTCTATCCTGCAGGGCGTAGGCCCGAATTTTGTTGACCAGGCCGATGCCCCGCCCCTCCTGGCGCAGGTAGACCAGCACCCCCTGTCCCTCCTGGGCGATCATCCTCAGGGCCAGGTCGCGCTGGAAACCACAGTCGCAGCGCAGGCTGTGCAGCACATCCCCAGTCAGGCACTCCGAATGCATGCGCACCAGCAGCGGCCCGCCCCCCGCAACCTCCCCCATGACCAGCGCGGCGTGCTCCTCGCCGGTGAGGGTATCGCGGTAGGCGATGATTCTGAACGCCCCGTACTGGGTGGGCAGGGCGGCTTCAGCCTCGCGCACCACATAGCGCTCGCCGCGGCTCAACCTATAGCGAATCAGTTCGGCGATGGTGCCCACCCGCAGGCCGTGCTCAGCGGCGAACTCCAGGATGGCCGGCAGCCGCATCATGGTGCCGTCGTCGTGCATGAGCTCGCTGATGGCCGCCACCGGCTTGAGCCCGGCCAGGCGGCACAGATCCACGCTGGCCTCGGTGTGGCCGGCGCGGCGCAGCACCCCGCCTTCCCGGGCCCGCAGCGGGAAGACGTGACCCGGGCGCACGAAGTCCGCGGCCGTCACGCCGTCTTTGGCGGCCAGGCGCACCGTGGTGGCCCGGTCGGCGGCGCAGATGCCGGTGGTCACCCCCTCGCGGGCCTCGATAGAAACGGTGAAGGCTGTCCCCCTGGGGGCGGTGTTGTCCCGCACCATGGGGGGCAGCTCGAGGTGATCGGCCCAGGCCTCGGTCATCGCCAGGCAGACCACCCCCCCGGTGTAGCGGATCATGAAGGCCATCCACTCGGTGGTCATGTGTTCAGCGGGCATGACCAGGTCGCCCTCGTTCTCCCGATCCTCGTCGTCCACCAGGATGACCGGGCGACCGGCCCGGATCTCCTCCAAAAGTTCAGGAATCGAGCTGAGCATGGCATCCTCCCGTTTGGCTCATCAGGCGCTCCAGGTAGCGGGCCAGCAGATCGACCTCGAGGTTCACCTCGTCCCCCTCTGCCAGCTCCTTCAGGGTGGTGACCTCCAGGGTGTGGGGGATCAGCGTCACCCAGAAGCGGTTGCCCTCGACGCCGGCCACCGTCAGCGAGACCCCGTCCAGGGCCACCGAGCCCTTGGGGGCGATGTAGCGAGCAAGCTCCTGCGGCACCTCGAGCCAGACGTCCCAGGCCCCCATCTCGCGGTTGATCCGCACCACCCGGGCCCGCCCGTCCACGTGGCCCGTGACAAGGTGCCCGCCCAGCCGGTCGCCCAGCGCCAAAGCGCGCTCGAGGTTGACCCGCTGCCCCACCTCCCAGCGCCGGGCTGTCCGGCGGAGGGTCTCCTGGGCCAGCTCCACGGCAAAGCCCGCGGATCCCAGCTCCACCACGGTCAAGCAGACGCCCGAAACCGCCACCGAATCCCCGGGCCTGGTGCCTTCCAGCGCCCGCTGGGCCTCGATGAAAAGCCGCCGCAGCCCACCCATCTCGCGGGCCTCGCGGATCACCCCTGTTTCCTCGACAATTCCACTAAACATCCTCACCTCACCGAAAGATGTCCCGGCCCGTTCAGCGCCAGACCGGATAGGCCTCCAGCCAGATATCCCCTTCCAGAAGCTCCAGCCGCCGGGTCTCGAGGCCCAGCGCTTCGTCCATGCGCCCGGCGGCGAAGCCCAGCAGGGCCCCCCGCCCCTCTCCTACCAGCTTGGGCGCCAGGAACAGGGCCACCTTGTCCACCCACCCTTTCCGCAGCAGGGCGCCGGCCAGGGTGGGGCCGCCTTCCAGCAGCACCCCGTCCACGCCCTGCTCCCAGAGCCAGGCCAGCGCGGCCTCCAGGCTCACCCGGCCCCCCTCCCGGGGCAGCTCGACCACGGTGGCCCCGTGCCGCTCGAGGACGCGAATCCGGGCGGCGGGAGCACCTGCACCCACCAGCACCGCCACCCGCGCGGGCTCACCCCTGGGGCCCGGTGCGAACAGCCGGGCCCCCGGTGGGGTGCGGGCCTCGGTGTCCAGCACCACCTTGAGGGGGTCGCGCAGGGGGGGCGGCTCGAGCAGGTGGGGAAAGGCCCGGAAGTCGGGCTCGCGCACGGTGAGCTGCGGATCGTCCGCCAGCACGGTGCCCACGCCCACCATCACCGCCGGCAGCCACTGGCGGTAACCCTGGGCCACCCGGCGGGAGAGGGCGTTGGATACCCAGGCGGCGTGGCCGCTCCGGGTAGCCACCTGCCCGTCCAGGCTGAGCGCGGCCTTCCAGAGCACGAAGGGGCGCCGCCGCCGCAGGGCGTGGAAAAACACCTCGTTCTGGGCCCGGGCCTCGGCCTCGAGCAACCCTAGCTCCACCGCCACCCCAGCCGAGCGCAGCCGCTCCAGGCCCCCCTGGGCCTTCGGGTTCGGGTCGCGGGCTGCCACCACCACCCGGCCGACACCGGCCTCGAGGAGGGCCAGGGAGCACGGGGGGGTGCGTCCGTGGTGGTCGCAGGGCTCCAGGCTTACGTAAAGGGTGGCCCCCTGGGCTTCTTCCCCTGCCTGGTGCAAAGCGAAAACCTCGGCGTGGGGTTCCCCGGCCCGGGGGTGGTATCCTTCCCCCACGATGCGGCCGTTCTTAACCAGCACCGCGCCCACCAGGGGGTTGGGATGGGTGTGGCCCCGGCCTCTTTCCGCTAGTTGTAGGGCTCTTCGTAGATAGCGCTCATCCAGCGCCTGCTGCAAAGAAAGTTCAGGCACACCTCCGCCGGGTTGCCCCGGCGCTCACCTCCTTCTCCCATCCGGACTTTTACCGTCGGCCTCAGGATTTCGCTGAGTCGGGCCCCTTGGGGGCTTCGCGGGCTTTCACCGCCGGTCGGGAATTGCACCCTGCCCTGAAGGAGGGCATAGCGTAGCTTAGCTTATTACATAACCCCACTGACTCTGTAGGGCACACTGCTTTGTCGCCGTAGACCTGCCGCTCTAGTATGGCGTGTATGAAGCGTGTTCAAACTCTCCTCTCGGCCCGTGATGTTCGGATAGCCTTCGTAGTAAGCCGTTTCAACGAGCGCGTTACCCGGGCGCTGCTGGATGGGGCGCTCGAGGCCTATACCCGCCTCGGAGGCAACCTCGAGGAAGCCTGGACGGTCTGGGTGCCGGGTTCCTTCGAACTCCCTCTAGCGGCTAAAAAGCTAGCCCAGCGCCCCGAGGTGGACGGGGTCGTGGCCTTGGGGGCGGTCATCCGTGGGGAAACCCCGCACTTCGAGTATGTCAGCGCCCAGGCCGCCAGCGGTTTGATGCAGGCCATGCTTGCCAGCGAAAAACCCATCGCCTTTGGCGTGCTCACCACCGATACCTCCGAACAGGCCGAGGCCCGGGCCGGGGGTAAGGCCGGCAACAAGGGGGTGGAGGCGCTGTACAGCGCCGTGGAGATGGTGCAGCTCCTGCGGGCTTTGCAAACCCCTAGCTGACCTGTGGGTTGGCGCTGCAGAATGCAGCTTGCACCTCCTCCCAGGCAGGCAGACCGCTGTGGGCGGGCCCGGGTAAGGGGCTCGAGCGGGTTGCGTTGGTTGTGAATTGCCTGGGCCGCTGCAATGTTCTAGACTTGCTGATAGGCAATTGGAGGAGGTGAGCATGGAGCACATCGACCAGGAGATCGCGGAGGAACTGGGCTTTGGTCTGGTGCCCAATGTTTTTGCCTATGCGCAAAGCTCCGAACTAAAAGCGGCCTTATGGAAGGCTTTCCGCCACGTGGTGCTACGAGGGCTGCTGCCCCGAACAGTCAAGGAGATGATGGGGGTGCTCGTCTCGCGGGCCAGGGGTTCGAGCTACGCCGCCGAGGTGCACCTCCACGCCTTGATGGTGCAGGGCACCGAGACCGCGCTGCTGGAGGCGCTGCGGCGTGGGGAGGTGCCTTCGGGCCTGCCGGGTAAGGTACAGGCCTTGCTGGCTTTCGCCCACAAAGCGGCCACGGCCCCCGATCCAGGGCTGCTGGCGGGCCTGCGCCAAGCCGGGCTGAGCGAGGCTGAGGTGCAGGAGGCAGTAGCGGTGGTGGGGCTTTTTGCGCTGGTCAACACCTGGACTGATCTGCTTGAGATTCCTGTAGACCCCCTGTGAGCCTCGAGCCCCTCCTCCTACGCCTGCTGCTGCTGCACGAGGCAGTGGTGGGTTATGGCAGCCTGGATTTTAACGGGGTTCTGCAGCGCGCAAAGCATGCAGCAGAATGGATTTTTGAAGATGGTAAGCTGGAAGTGGTGCGCCCTGAAGCAGCTATAGGCCTTCCAGCGCGCGGGAGGGTGCCGGGGGGCTATGGGGCCTACTTCCCCGGCCCACCGGAGCCGCTGTACCTGCGCCTGGCATACCCAAAGATAGATGACGCCACCGAACTGCGCATAGCGGCCCTTTTTGTTGACCATCTGCTGGCAGCCCTGGAAGGGGCGGGCTACCGCGAGGAACTCGAGCGCCAGGCCCGCATCGACTGGCTCACCGGGCTGGGCAGCCGGCGTTTCCTCGAGCGGCGGCTGCAAGAGGGTCTTGGCGAGGGATGGGGTCTGGCCCTGCTGGATCTGGACGGACTTAAACAGGTCAACGATACGCAAGGCCACCTGGCCGGGGATCGCCTTCTAAAGGCACTGGCCGAGAGCTTGCGCCGCTACGCCCTCGAGGCCTACCGCCTGGCAGGGGACGAGTTCGTCGTGGTGCTGAGCCGGGAGGATATTCCACGGCTTCACCGCGCCCTGGAGGGCTTCGCTGTGAGCTATGGGGTGTCCTGGGCCGAAGAAGCACAGGGCGAAGCCCTGCTGGCGCTGGCCGATGCGCGGATGTACCAGCAAAAGCGCTCCAGGGGGAGGGATCGGTGAGGGATGAGGTTTTTCGCATTGCGGTAGAGACGATTCTGGCTGGGGTGGTCATTACGGATGCCCAACTCCCCGACTACCCAATCGTCTACTGCAACCCAGGTTTTGTGCAGCTCACTGGCTATCCTTCAGAAGAAGTACTGGGGCGTAACTGCCGCTTCCTGCAGGGGCCTGCTACCAACCCTGAGACCGTTGCGCGCTTGCGCCGGGCTATTCATGAGGGGCGCCCAGCGCACGTCCTGCTGCTCAACTACCGAAAAGATGGTCAACCTTTCTGGAACGATCTGCGCATTGCGCCGGTGCGGGATGTGGAGGGGCGGTTGACGCATTTCGTGGGCATCCAGTCCGATGTGAGCGCGAAAGTGGAGGGCGTTCGTTTGCTGGAGCAGGCCCTGGAGGAGTGGCGTAGCACAGTGGACACGCTGCCTGAAATGGTATTCATGACCGATGAGGCCGGGCGCGTGCGACGGTGTAACCTGGCTGCCGCGGAGTTTTTTGGCTTGAGTTTTCACACTATCATAGGCCAGCCCCTGGCCAGTCTGCTGGGTCAGAAAGAGGAGCTCTTTCGCGGCGCTGGAGGGGAGTTTCGCCTGGGACGTAGCAGCTACGTTGTGCTTAACTATCCGATCCCCCGCCGCCCGCATGAATGGGTTCATGTGGTGCGGGATATCACCGCCCAAAAAGAGATCGCATCCCAGATGGAGTGGCTGCTCACAGCGGTAAAGCAGGCTGCAGAGGCTATGGTGCTTACCGATCCATCCGGACTAATCGAAAGCCTCAACAATGCGTTTCAAGCCAAGACTGGCTGGCAAGAGGAAGAAGCGTTGGGCAAGGATATTTTTACGCTGCAGGCCATCCCACCAGAAGTCGCATCTGAGATACGCCAAACACTAGGGGCTGGACGGGTGTGGAGTGGTAGCTACCAGGCCTGCCGCCGCACCGGTGAGGTTTACTTGGCGGAGGCTACGATCTCACCGGTGAGGGATCTCAAGGGGCGCATAGTCAAACTGGTTCACATCCAGCGGGATGTAACGGAGCGGCGCCGCCTCGAGGCTATCGCCGAGACCATCAACATGACCGAGCAGATCGGCTATGTTTTCGCCGGTCTGCGCCATGAGCTGGTGAACCCTATCGGCTCAGCCATGATGGCCCTCAGCGCGTTGCGAGAAAATGTGGCCCTTTGGCCCCTGGAGAAGGTGGTGGAGTACGTAGAGCGGGCCCTGGCCGAGCTGGATCGGGCGGGTTATCTGCTGCGCACCCTCAAGACTTTTAGCCTGGAAGAGCTCGAGCTAGCACCGCTGGAGCTAGGCGCCTTTCTGCGACAGTTTGTGAAGCTAATACAGGAAGATTTCGAGCAACGGGGTATCAGCCTTTCTCTTGCTCCCACGCAGGAGAAAGTGATGGCGCTGGCTGATCCCAGGGCGCTGTACCAGGTACTACTCAATCTGCTATCTAACGCTGCAGATGCCCTGGAAGGACAGCCTTTGCGAGAGATTAGCTTGCGCCTGGAACGTCAGATACAAACGGTCGAGCTGGTAATAACGGACACTGGCCGGGGGATGGGGCCAGATGAGATGGCCCGGCTGTTCCGCCCCTTCTACACCACCAAGCCGCAAGGAAGCGGGCTTGGGCTGGTCATCGCTCAACGGCTGATGGCGGGGATGCGGGGTACCATCACGATAAAAAGTGAGCGTGGCCGGGGTACCGAAGTAACCCTTACCCTTGAGGGGGCTTGAGGATACCCCCAAGCTGAAGGCGGGCGAGCGCCAGCCGCTCCGGCCCCTCCAGTAGCAAGCCAAGCAAAGCTGTGGGTTTCTTGAGGGGACGTACCAGCAGGGCCCACCCTGAGCTGCACAGCGTCAGCTCTTCCACCTCTGCGCCGGCGAGTTGCTGGGCCACTTGACAGGCCAGGGCCAAAGAAGAGCCAAAACCCGCCACAACCTGGGTGAGCTCGCCTGTTCCGGCCAGCAGCTCACCCTTGGGCGTCAGCAGGCATGCGGCCTGTACCCCCTCGATTTGCAAACTCGCCTCCAGCGGAAACTCTGGGCTCTGGGCTTTCTCCTTATGCCGGGCGGCCTCAGAGAGCAGCTTGCTAATCGGGATGGGCCTGCCCGAAACGCCCGGTTGCGCCGGGCGCACCTCAATATGCACATCCTGCCAGGATAAGATTTCCAGGGCTGCCGCTTCTCCCCGCAACGCTCCTGTGGCAGCCCCGATCAGAGCCCCTGCAAAACAGTGCAATACCCCCATTTTTCCTTCAGCCGTCACCCAGACATCACAGACTTTGCGCTCCAGCTCGATGAGCTGTAAGACCCTCGATAGGGTGGGGGCATAGGCCCTGCTCATTTCCCCTGCGGACAGCGCCCGACGAATGGTCTCTAGAAGCTGTGGCAGCCGAAAGGGCTTCTCGAGGTAGGTGTGGACAAGACCCTGCAAAGAGCGCCCCATCGCCTCGCTGCCGTAGGCTGTCATCACCACAATTGGCATACTCGGAAACGCGCTTGCTGCGTAAGCAACAAGCGCGAGTCCATCGGTGCCCGGCATTCGCAGGTCGCTGATCAGGAGATCCACATTTTCCTTTTCCAGGATGCGCACCGCTTCCGAGCCGTCTGTGGCGGTGAGCACCTGGAATTCCTTGCAATACGGCTGAAGTCCCTCAGCCAGGCTGCGGAGGAACAGCGGCTCATCGTCGACGATGAGCACCCGCCTCACAGGGTGAGCTTGCCCTCCACCTCAGCGAGCTTGAGGCGGGCCAAGGCCAGGTTGGCCCGTCCTCGGTCAAGCACATAGTAGAAAAAAAGGTTGTTGTGTTTTTGGCCCAGCCGAATCAGGTGGTACTGCTTACCAAGGGTAATCAGGATATCCTCGATGCGATCCTGTAGGCCCAGGCCCTGCATGGTTTTCAGTTTGGCCCGGACAACCTCGGTGTTGCCCGCAGCGGCGAATTCTAGGTTGACCCCCCCACCGGCCATGCCCAGGGCCATCCCGCTCTTGAAGTCCACCAGGGCCGCCCCCAGGGCGCCCTCGAGCCCCAACAATTCTTCCAAGCATTCTTTTACGTTGCTAGCCATATATCCTCCTGCCTAAAGTTTAGCTAGCTGCCCACTGCCCCTTGGTTTATTTGTCACAAGCGCGGTAGGACTGAACCTGTTCAGAAGTACGTTGAGCTGTGCATGGAAAACCTGCAATGGAAAGGGGCGGACTATCCAGATTCGGTTCTGGGCGATTGACAGCGGCGGGGCCGTACAGAACCTCGATTTGCGAACAGGGCTATACGGATTTTGCCCTATACTCCAGAGGTAGTTTCTGGAGGTCATGAAGAATGGATCTGATCGGTGGTATGGCCCTGCCCACAGGGGTGGTATTGGTCAGCGAGGAACGAACGGCGGTGGGCTATCACGAGAACGGCGAGCTCCGCCTGTACACCCGGACGATTGAGGCTGGGAACAGGGGGCGCGTCAGGCGGCTGGCCCTGCTGCTGCTGGAAGGGTTGAGAGGTCTGAGCCATGTTTACAGTGGAACCCCTGACAGCCGGCAAGATTTCATCTACACGATGATCACGATTGTCGTTGGGGCCATTACTGGTATAACCATCCGGGCGCTGGGCCTGGCCACGTTGCAGGTGGCGTTGTTGGCCAACCTGCTGCTGGTGGTGGGCTGTGTTCTGGCCTACCACTACTACGAGCCTTTCCGCCGGTTCGTGCTGGAGTTGCGCCGCTACCACGGGGCCGAACATAAGGTAGTGCAGGTATTGCTGGCGGGCCGACCGCTAGAGGATGCGAAAGACCCTTCCGTTCCGATCACCACCGTTAATTGCGGCGCCAACCTGTTTGCCCTGGTGCTGCCGTTTGGCGTGCTTTTCTTCTTCGCTCCGATATGGCTGACGATCCTGCTGGGCCTGGTGCTGCCGTTTGCCCTGTTGTCCCTCTGGGGCTGGATGCTGGATTACCCGCAGCACCCCATCGCCCGGGCCTTGCTGGGCCTGGGGCTGTGGTTCCAGCGCTTTACCGTGGCGGAGCCGGAAGAACGGCACCTCGAGGCCGCCATCCTGGCTGCGCGGGCGCTAAAGTGTGAAACGGTTCAGCCGTCAGCTTAAACGCAGCCTCGAGGCAATTAGTGGCCCGCTCGATTTTTATGACTATTTTGATATGACTGTAATAGTCATATGCGCAGCGTTTCCATCAGCGAGGCCAAAAGCCGCTTGAGCCTGCTCCTGGACTGGGCAAGCAGGGTGAGGAAGTGCTCATCCTGGATCGGGGGGCCCCGGTGGCCCGCCTGAGCCCCATCCCCCCTGCTGCCGAGGAAGCCCTGGCTTTCCTCGAGCGCACCGGCCTGGTTCGTCGGGGTGAAGGAAAAGCGGCTTTGGAGGGGCTGCCCTGGCCGCAAGCCCGTTCCAGTGCCCTGGAAGCCCTGCTCTCCGAGCGGGAGGCGGGGCGTTGAGGTGCTGGGATAGCTCTGCCCTGGTACCCCTCCTGCTGGCCGGGCCTGCCTCCCCCCGGAGGCTGGAGCTTTATCGGGACGACCCTGCGCTGCTGGTCTGGTGGGAGGCGGTTCCGGTCAAAAATCATGGCTGGTTCTGATGGCCAACCTAGAATCTAAGACCGTATGTGGTTTTCGAGGAAGCCGAGGTAGAGAGAAGGCTGATCTTTCTCAAGACCCAGGTAGAGGCCAGGCTCCAGCACCTCGAGGCCCGTAACCAGATCATCCATGCATAGGTGTAAAGAGGTGCCCGCCTGGGTATTGACGGAAGGCCCCACACCTCTTTTACCACCTCGAGCTCAAAGGCTTCTACGAGCACAAGGAGGTGGAGGAGCGTTACACCTTCCTCCTGCCCAACAACCCTAGCCGATAGAGCCGGCCCGGGCCCGCGCCCTTTGATACCGTTTCCGCTTGAATCCTTCACCGCCCTGCGTAGTCAGAGGTGAAGGATTCAAGCCGACCGAAGGGAGTAGAAAAGCCTTTCGGTAGTATCGTTTAGGCTTGCCACAGTGAACGATACTACCGAAATGCGTATGAAAGGGCTGCTGGGGCCCCCCGACCCCCCGTGCCCAACCGGCGCTTCCACCTGCGCACCCTCTTTTTGCTCCGGCGCCTGCTCCGCTAGGCCTGTCCTTACCTCGAGCCGCCTGCTGGCAAGCCTCAAGGAGGCTCCAGCCATTCCGTAATTAAAGCCAGCCCTTCTCCCGGGCAATGCGGGCCGCTTCCACGCGGTTCTGAGCCCCCAGCTTGCTGATGGCCTCGGAGAGGTAGTTGCGCACGGTGCCTTCCGATAGCCCCAGCTCGGCGGCGATCTCGGCGCTGGTGCGGCCCTCTCCAGCCAGGCGCAACACCCTGCGCTCGCGGTCGGTGAGGGGGTCTTCCTCGCTCCAGGCCTGCGCGGCCAGAAGGGGGTCGATGGCCCGGCCTCCCAGGTAGACCCGGCGCACGGCCTCGGCCAGTTCGGAGGAGGGGGCGTCCTTGAGGAGGTAGCCGCTGGCCCCGGCCTCCAGCGCCCGCCGCAGGTACCCGGCGCGGCCAAAGGTGGTCACGATGACAACACGGGTTCCCAGGCCCAGCTTTTTCACCTCAGCGGCGAGCTCGAGGCCGCTCAGGTGGGGCATCTCGATGTCGGTGATCAGAAGGTCGGGCTGGTGGGTTTTTACCTCTTCCAGGGCGCTCCGGCCGTCTTTGGCTTGAGCCACCACCTTGATGTCGCCCTCGAGCTCCAGCAGCGCGGCCAGGGCCCCCAGAACCAGGGCCTGGTCTTCAGCGATGACGACGCGGATCATAGGGTATCGGGGCTGGGATGAAGGGTTTTGGAGAGCGCCTGGGAGGAGGTGCGCTCGGGGTCGGCTGTGGGCAGCCACAGGCGTAGCTTGGTGCCGCCGTTACTGCTGCGCTCGAGGCGGCCCCCCAGGGCCTCGGCCCGCTGGCGCATCCCTTGCAGGCCCGAGCCCTCCTCCAGCACGCCGCCCTTGCCGTCGTCCTCCACCTCCAGGAGCACCCCGCCCCCTGCCTTCAGCAGCCGCACTGCGCAGCAGGTGGCGCCCGAGTGGCGGATGACGTTGGTCACCGCCTCGCGCAGGGCCAGGCCGAGGACGCTTTCCTGGGTGGGGGAGAGGGTGAGCGGCTGGATGTAGCAGTCGAAGCGAATTCCAGCGGTCTGCAAGGCCAGCCTGGCCCCCGCCAGTTCGCCCTGCAAACCCCGCGACCGGTAGCCCTGCACGGCCTCGCGCACCTGGGCGGTGGCCTCACGCGAGATACGCTCGACCTCGCGCATCTCCTGGGCGGCTCGAGCGGGGTCGCGCCCTGCGAGGCGGGCGGCGAGCTCGGCCTTGAGGGTGATGACCGAGAGGGTGTGGCCTAGCAGGTCGTGCAGGTCGCGGGCGATGCGCTCACGCTCGGCAATGGCCGCCAGGCGCTGGTTTTCTTCTAGGGCCGCCTCGAGCTCGCGGCGGTGTTGCTCCCGCTCGGTCTCGCTGAGGTTGCTAAGCCCCACCCCCAGCACGAACACCGCGGTAAGGACGGAGGAGACCATGCTGATCTGCGCGGGCGTCCCCACCCCCATGAGGATCAAAAAATAGAAGGCTGTGAGCCCCACCAGGCCCCAGACAACCCGCAGGGCCAGCCTCGAAGGCCACAGCCCACCCGCGAAGGCTGCGGCGTAGATCAGGTAGACGTTGGCGCCGTAATTGAAGGGAGCTACCGTCAGCCCCAGGGCGGCCAGCGCGGCGGTGGCGACCAGGTGGGCGCGGTTGTGGTGGGGGCGCCGTAGGAAGAAAAGCAAACAGATCGCCACCGAAAGCAGCGTGACCGCTGCGTCAACCCGGCTAAACCCCGGATCGAGGGCGGGCTGCCACAGCAGGTTGGCCAGGTAGACCAGGTAGGCGTAATCGTACCACCGGGGCCGCCGGGCAGGCGAACGATTGGGCTGAGGGGTGGGCATGGCGGCTAGTAACCTCCCTATTTTACTTCGTCGCCTAGCTAAAACGCTGCCCTTCATCACGCCGGTAGCCCCACAGGGCCAGGGCTCCAAAAATCAGAGTGAAGACGGCCAGCCAGGCAAAGTCCTGCCCATGCCAGGGCTGCCCGGTCACCGCCGGCCACACCACCTCGCCCCAGCGCCGGGTGGGGGTTAGGAGTGAGATCGGCTGCACCAGGGTGGGCAGTTGCTGTGGCGGTGCACACAACCCGCCCGCGTACGAGAGCGGCAGGTAAAAGAGCTGGGCCAGGGTCACCGCACCCCTGGAGGAGGCGAAGTAGCCGATAGCAAAGCCCAGCAGGCTAATGGGAATTGCACCGGCCAGCAGGGCCAGCGCCAGGCGGCCCCAGGCCACCGGCGGGAGGTGGACGGGCGTGGTGAGGTGGGCCACCAGGGCCATCACGATCGTAGCGCAGGCGGCAAAGGTGAAGCCGTTCAGAACCCTCGAGGCCAGCCGCACCAGCGGCGGGGCCGGCAGGGTGCGCTCGTAGACCGCCCATGCCGAGGCTCGATCGTGGGCGATGCCCACCGCAAAGCCAAAAAACAGCGCCCCCATCACCGCGAAGATCATGAAAGAACCCAGCGCGAAATTGGCCCCGCTGCTGTCCCGGACGCTAGAGGGAACGAAGAAAAGGAAGAAGAGCGCCGGAAAGACGATGCTGCCGATAAAGTAGCCGGGGTTGCGGGAGAGGGAGAGGAGACCGGCTTTGTACTGGGCGAGAACGAGTTGCATCTTCACTCCTTTTGGGGCTCGCCCGTCAGGGCGACAAAGGCTTCCTCCAGGCTCACCGACCGAACTTCCAGGCCCTTGAAGGCTACGCTTTTCTGCACCAACTGGCGCACCACCGTGTCGGCCTCGGGGGTGTAGAGGGTGAAGGTGTCGCCCTCGCGCTCGAGCCGGCTCACCCCCTCCAGGGGTGGAAGCTGGGTGGCAGCGAAGCGCACCTGCTTGAGCCCGACCCTAGCCTTGATCTGGCCCACCGTTCCCTCGGCGATGAGCCGGCCGCGGTCGATCACGGCGATGCGGCTGGCCAGGGCCTCGGCCTCCTCGAGGTAGTGGGTGGTCAGCAGAACGGTGCCGCCCTGGGCCTGGTAGCGCTTTACCCCTTCCCATAACGAACGCCGCGCCTCCACGTCGAGGCCGGTGGTGGGCTCATCGAGGATCACCAGCCGGGGGTTCCCGGCAAAGGCCAGCGCGACCGCCAGCCGGCGTTTCTGCCCGCCGGAGAGGCCGCCGCACTGCCGCCGCTCGAGGCCACCCAGGCCGAAGCGCTCGAGGAGCTCCCGGCGCGGCGTGGGATTGGGGTAGTGGGCCTGCACCAGCTCGAGCACCTCGTGCACACGAAGCTCGTTGGGCAACCCGGTCTCCTGTGGGGTCACGCCCAGGTTGGCCCGGGCCTGGGGGTCTCGCGGGTCGAGGCCGAACAGCCAGGCCCTCCCACGGTCGGGCCTGCGCAAACCCGCCAGCAGGCTGATGGCTGTGCTCTTACCCGCCCCGTTGGGGCCCAGGAGGGCCAGGAGTTCCCCCTCTGTTACCTCGAGGCTCAGCTCCTCGAGGGCCTTTACCCGGCCGTAGTGCTTGGAAACCTGCTCGAGCACCGCCGGGCTCGAGGCTTTGTGGACGACCTTTGCGAGACTGCGAACCATGCATTCCTCCAGGGCCCAGTCTGGCAAGGATGGGGGAGGCACGGTACTGGTAAAAATCAGCGTGCAGAGATGACAAATGTCAAGGGAGGGGGATGCGTGCTTCAGAGAACCTCAAGTCTTACCTCGCCGATCAGCGCTTTGACCCGGTTCAGATCAGGAAATTCCACACCTTCGCCACCGGCCCGGGCTGCCGCCAGCGCTGTTGCAAACCTGGCTCCGTCCGGCCAGGGGCGCTGATGGAGAATTCCCGCAACAACCCCGGCCAGTAAGGCATCTCCACAGCCCACGGTACTCTTCACCTGAACCCTGGGTGGGTGTGCCCAAACGCCTTCCTTGGGAGACAGGAACACCGCCCCATCGCCCCCCAGGGAGAGCACCACGTGCTGTGCGCCCAGCGCCTGGATGCGCTGGGCAGCCCAGATGGCATCCTTTCGGTCTCTGATGGGCAGACCCAGCAATTCCTCGGCCTCGAGTCGGTTCGGCTTGACTAGAAAAGGCCTGGCAGGAAGCGCTTCTCGTAAAGCCGCTCCTGCTGTGTCCAGCAGGGCGCTGGCTCCGATTTCATGGGTTTTCTGCACCAGGCTGGCGTAAACCGTGGAGCTGGCTCCAGCCGGCAGGCTACCCGCTAGAACTACCTGGTCACCTTCTTCCAAAGGCTCAAACAAAGCTGCTTCAATCCGTTTCCACTCTTCTCTGGTGAGGGCTGGCCCTGGGGCGTTAAATTCGGTAACCTCGCTGCTGTTGGCATCGATAACCTTAAGGTTGCAACGGGTAGATTCGGTGATCTGCACACCAATCAACTCAAGGCCGGTCTCGGCTAAAACCAACTGCTCTATGGCTAGACCGAAACTGCCCCCTAGTGGGGCTACGGCCCGAACCCCGATGCCCAGCCGGGCCAGCGCCCGCGCCACGTTAATACCCTTACCGCTGGGCTCTACGTCCATGCGCTGGGCTCGGTTGAGCGCACCTAGCCGGGGCGCGCTAAAGCGCATCTTTACGTCCAGTGCTGGATTCAGGGTCAGGGTGATGACTGTCTTTGGTCTCATGCCTTCCCTTCTGGGACGAGCAGGCTGGATTGAACCTGAGCCAGGGCCTGGAGTAAAAGCCCATAGGAGCGACGTAGCTTGGCTGCCGCTTCCGTCTGGCCTGGCATGTAGCGAGCTCGAGGCTTCAATCCCTTAAGCTCGCCCTGGAGGGGCTGGCCTTGCAGGTGCAACCAGGCCAGGAGTGCCGCTCCCCAGGCTGCTGCGTGTGGACACTCGTAGATCTCGATGGGCCGCCCCAGCATATCGGCTTTGATCTGCATCCAAACCGGGTTGGTCGTGGGGCCGCCTACCGCACGGATGGGGTCACTCGACCCCTGTTTACCAGCCCCTCGCATACGCTCCAAAAGCCGGTAGCTCTCAAAAGAGAGACCCTCGAGCACAGCCCTGGCAAGGTGCCCTGAGTGGTGCGACTCCTGCAGGCCCCAGAACACCCCGCCTGGCAAGGCAACGTCCTCTGGGTTATCGGTAAGTTGGCGCAGATGAGGGATGAACCGCAGGCCATCCGCACCGGGGAGAATGCTAGAGGCCGCCTGGGTGATGCTTTGGCGGGCAGCTTCTACGTCTTCACCAGGGAAGAGGGCGTGCGCGAACCAGTCGAACACCGATCCCGAGGCCCTCAGTGTAGCCATAAGGTAGTAGGTGTCCGGTATGGCATGATGACCGACGATGAGGGTGCTCGAGTTTAGAGAATCGACCAGGTCATCCGGGCCGATAATCTGGAGTAGGGTTTCAGCGGTACCGCAGGCATTGATGATGGATCCGGGATCGAGGGCGCCGAGACCCGCTGCCGCGCAGGCCTGATCGTGTCCGGCCTCCATGACCGGAAGACTGGAGGGAAGACCGCTCTGGCTTGCAGCCTCAGGGGTTACGGGGCCGATGGGAGCGCCGGGAAATCGCAGGGAGGGGAGTAAACCAGGGTTCAGCCCCACCTCGAGCAGGGTATCTTCCATCCAACGGCGTGACAGCAGGTCAAAAAGTAGGGTGCGGGAGGCCTGGGTCAGACCCATCTGCAACCTCCCGGTGAGACGGAAGGCAATCCAATCGGCCACCGAGACCCAGCATAGACTGCCCTGGAGCAGCTTTGGGCACTCCTGCCGTAACCATAAGAGCTTGGCCAGGCTATAAGTGTGATCGGGCAGCAGGCCGGTTCGCAGGCGCAACCGGCTTGGATCCAGGGCCAGCAGAACCTGGCTTAGGTGCTCAAAAATCTCCTTGGGGCGTTCATCGTACCAGGCCATCACCTCAGGAAATCGCAGGCCACCATCCCGTCCCAGCAGCACCCCGGACTCCCCAAAGCTGCTAATGCCCACCACCCCCAGCCGCTCCCATTCAGACTGGGATAACTCCTTGGTTAGCCTGCCAACCAACTCCGCAACGCTTTCCCATAGCTCGTCTGCCAGGTAGTAACCCTGCACAGACCCAATGCGGTTCAGGGGTGCAGGGGCTTGATTAAGGGCAACCACCTCGCCTAAAGGGGTAAAAACCCCCGCCTTGATGAAACTGGTTCCTATGTCGATTCCCAAAAGAAGTTGCATGCCCGGCCTCGAGTGCTAGTTTCTGGAATGAATACCCTGGCCCCTACGCTGCTCCAACACTGCCAGTGCACCGTGGAACACGGCTGCGGAGTCCAGCTCAGCCCAGGTCAGGCGAATCGTGGTGCGGGGATAAGGACGGCGTAGGTGCTCGATAACCGTTTGGCTAAAAGCCTCCCGGGGGTAGCCTTCCATCTGGGGAATCCCACCGCCTATCACACACACTGCCGGGTCGAGGAGGTTGATGGCCGTTGCTACCGCATATGCCTGATCCCGCACAAACTCGTGCAGAGCTCGATCCAGCCCTGGGTCTTCATGGCGACGTACGAAAAGCTCAGGTACAGGAATACCTGTCTGCTGGGAGAGCGCGTTCAGGGTGTGGCCACAGGCGTAGGCTTCCAGGCAGTCCAGATTGCCACAAATACACACGCGACCCTCACCCCGGATGGGGATATGCCCCAGCTCGAGCCCCACCGAGTATCCCCGGTAGGGCCTGCCTTCAAAGAGCATGGCAGCCCCCACACCGGTGCCGAAAAAAACACCCAACACAGAATTCGCGCCCTCTGCAGCCCCGGCGCGATACTCTCCCAGGAGCAGCAGGGCGATATCCCGTTCAAGGTAAACGCGGTACCCTAGCTGCACCTCGAGCTTGCTGGCCAGGGCGAGCCCCTCGAGCTGGGGGATGTTGGGACTGGAAAGCACCTTATCCAGATCGCGGTCAAGGCTTACCGGCACCCCCAGGACAGCGGCCTGGGGGGAGAGGTTCTCCTCCGCAGCATAAGCCTCGAGCAGGCCCGCTAGGGACGCCACTGGGGTGGGGGTTCGAATTAAATCGGTGGAGAGCTTTTTAATTTCCTCTCTAAGGGCAGGGATTCGCCGGCTTACCCCTTTGCTACTGACTTTTCCCACAAGCCTTATATGCCCGATCCTGATCTTGGTTCCGCCTATGTCGGCCACTAGGATAACGGGCTCCTGCTTACTTCGACCACGACCTTTAGGGGTCGACCCCGGCGGGTTTACTACATTAGTATCCGAGAAGTCTACCATTTATAGTTAGCTAACCTTACTAATAATCCCATACTGTGTCAATAGTTGACCTTGGAGCAATAAAAGTCCGCAAATAGAGTTTGCGCGGTAAAATGAAGATAATCTACCTGTTTGCATATTCTGCCAATAGGGTGCTGCCGTTGGGCATCGCTGGACTCCCTTGCATTATTTAGTTAGGTTGCTTTATTATATTGCAAACCATCTAGGGCAACGCTCTGCAGGCGTTAGTCGGCTCTCTTGTTCGAGTTATTGAGACCGGGCCGCGAGACTGTGAAACGCACACCACTTTTTCTATGAAGAAGACCGAATCTTTGAACAAGACCCCACCCCAACCGGTGCTGGACTCTCTCAGTGGGCATCGTCCGACAGATGCCCGCAGACTCAATCGAGCCAAGGCCCTCGAACTACTAAGGGTGATGCCCAGGAGCCGGGCTGAGCTGGCTCGAGCGCTGGGGCTTTCTAAACCCGCGCTGGGAGACCTGGTTGGTGATCTGATTGAACTGGGGTTGGTTCTGGAAGCAGCGCCAACTTCCATTCAGCGCGGCCGCCGCCCCGCGCCGTTGCGCATCAACCCAAGGCGTTTCTGCGTGATGGGAATTGACCTTGGCGTGGATACCTATGAACTAGGGTTGTACAATCCTCTGGGCCAGCCTCTGCAAATCCTGCAGACCCCCTCTGGCGTGGGCAAGGGTGCCGAGGTGGTTTACAGCCGTTTGCTCGAGGCCGCACAACATCTGATCGAGCAGGCACCGGTACCTGTTGTAGCGGTAGGTGTGGCCTCTCCGGGGCCCATCAGCTTCGAGCGCGGCCAGATTCTAACCCCCCCTCATTTCCCTGATCTGCACAACATGTACCTGGTCGAGCGCCTTCAGCGTGACCTGGACAGACCCACATACCTGGAACACGATAGCGCTGCTGCCGCACGACGCTTTTTGCGGTCCACCTCAGCCGAGAACTTCATCTACATCCTGCTACAGCAAGGTATTGGTGCCGGCATTGTAATAAAGCGACAGGTATATCGAGGCCATCACGGTTTCGCTGGGGAGCTGGGCCACATGTCGGTCAATATGGACGGCGAGCCTTGCCCATGCGGCAACCGTGGCTGCCTGGAGAATGTGGCCGGTACCACCGCAATCGAGTTTCGCTACCTCCGCCTGACCAAAGAAAGCCTTCCGCTAAGCACTATTGCTGAGCTTGCGCATGCTGGTAACCCCCAGGCCCTTCTCTCCTTCGAGCAGGCCGGGCGGGCACTGGGCTGGGCGGCTGTAAACCTGGTCAACTTATTCGACCCCGAGCTGTTGGTGCTTGGGGGGCCAGGCGCTGCTTATGCAGACTTGCTCATCCCCAGCCTGCGACACCACCTCAACACCCGCGCCTACCCCTACCTGGGTTGGGGGGAGCACCTACAAATTCTGGTTGACCCGCTTCTAAACCCCATTGGCCCTGGTGCTGCTGAGTGCGCCCTCGAGGCCATCTACCTGGGAGATATTCCGCTCCCATAGCGGAGGGAAGGAGGTCGAGGAACTAGACAACACAACAATCGGCAAACGGCACCTTGGCAAGCGGTTCTGAACCTAGCAGCGAGATACCTGATTGGGAAGCAGGTTCTGCCGAAGGATACCTTCCCTGGAGGAAGCACATGAGCAAACGAGTGAAGTGGGTACTTACGGTTCTGACTTTGGGTCTGTTGATTGCGGTGGCGATGTACGGCCTTGCCCAGCAACAGAAGAAGTACACCATTGCTCTCATTCCTGGTCTCACCACCGACGGCTTTTACATCACCATGCACAAGGGCGCGGAAGAAGCTGCTAAGAGGTTGGGTGTGGAGTTGATTTTCCAAGGCGGCCCTGAGTTCAGCCCCACCACACAGATTCCAGTACTCAATGCCATCATCGCCCGTAAGCCTGATGCCATCCTGATTGCCCCTACTGACAGAAACCAGCTCATTGCCCCCTTGAAACGTGCCCACGAGGCTGGCATCAAAATCATTACCGTGGACACCTTCATCGGTGAGAATGGTCAGTACCAGACCGGTAAAGGCAACGCCGACTTCCCACTGGCTTACGTGGCTTCTGACAACGTTGAGGGCGGGCGCATCGCTGCCAGGGCCCTGGCCAAGGCTATCGGTGAGAAGGGCAAGGTCTACGTTTCAAACGTCAAACCGGGCATCTCCACAACCGACCAGCGCGAGCAAGGCTTCAAGGAGGAAATGAAGAAGTACCCCGGCATCACCGTGCTCGCAACCCAGTACAACGATAATGATGCTAATAAGGCTGCCTCACAGTTGGCGGCTGCGCTGGCCCGCAACCCTGACCTTGCCGGCGTTTTTGGCGCAAACCTATTCAGTGCCATAGGTTCAGCCAATGGGGTGAAGAACGCAGGCAAGCGCGGAGCAGTAAAAGTGGCGGCTTTCGATTGCCCCGAATCCATCATCAACGATATAAAGGGTGGAACCATCGATATGGCCGTCTGCCAGCATCCGGCCGAGATGGGTCGGATAGCTGTCGAATGGGCAGTTAAGGCCCTTAATGGTGAGAAGATCCCCAACCGCTATGGCACCGGCTACACCGTGATTGACAGGGCCAACGTCGATAGCGCTGAAGCCAAGGCTGCTATCTACTCCTCCAAATAGATTCGGGCTGGGGGCGGCTAGCAGTGCGGCTGCTCCCAGACCTCATGGCTTCTATACGAGCAACTTCGAGAAAAATCAAAGATCAACCAATGTGCGACCTTAAGAGCTTATCGATAAGGGAAGCAGATGGCTTAGCTGTCATCTAATCAACGGTGGGCGTTAAATACACGTAGAAAAGCTCCCTTGAAAGGAAGGTTACTTGTTGTGAATCCACCTATAACAGGCTCCGAACGCAAACCTTCGGCCTGGCTTGGTTTTCTGGCTGGGGCCTGGTCGTGGCTTTTCCTGATCTTCATGACTGTGTTTTTCGAAGTATGGGCCAGGATGGTCTACGACAGCAGCTTTATCCTCAATGCTACCAATATTCAGAGCATACTTTTGGCTGCAGTACAACCTTTACTGCTCGCCCTGGGGCAGACCCTAGTGATCATTGCAGGCGGCATCGACCTCTCAGTCGGCTTCACATTGGGCTTAGCAGCTGTGGTGAGTGCCCGGGTCATGCAGCACCTCGATCCCTCCATGCCTGCAGCCCTCTCTTTTGTGCTGGCATGTCTTTTTGCGCTGATCGCAGCGTTGAGTGTGGGTGCAGTTAATGCCTTTCTGGTGGCGCGGCTCAATGTTCCCCCCTTCATCGGAACGCTGGGGATGTATGGGGTGGCCAGGGGTGTCGGCTTTCTGGTCGCGGCGGGAAACACCGTACCTACCGACAACCCTGTTAATTCCGCAATGGGCAATGGCTTTGTGCTGGGTGTAATCCCCATACCAGTGCTGATTACTGCGGTGGTGGTACTGTTTATGCACTACCTATTAAGCCAGACCAGGTTTGGGCAGTACACCTATGCTATCGGCGGTAACCGCCAGGCTGCTGAACGGGCTGGCATCAACGTAACGCGCCACACCATGCAGCTCTATCTAATCACGGCTTTGCTGGCAGGCATCGCTGGAATTATCTACACCGGGCGCTTCACAGCCGGGGCCGCCCAGGCCGGTGAGGCCACCCTGTTGGACTCCATCGCTGCAGTGGTAATCGGAGGGGCCAGTCTGTTTGGAGGTGCCGGAACCATTGTAGGCACAGTGATCGGGGCTTTGATTATCGCAATCATTCAGTTTGGCCTGGTTTTCATTAACGTGCAGCCCTTCTGGCAGTTCATAGCGGTAGGCTTGGTGATCATCCTAAGCGTGCTGGTGGATCAGGCTAAGCAGGGGGTGGTAAGGCGATGAGCAGCCCCCTGCTGGAAATTCGCGGTATCACCAAGCGGTTTGGTGGGGTGACCGCCCTGAGCGAGGTATCGTTTCAAGTCTACCCGGGCGAGGTGCTAGCCCTAGCTGGTGACAACGGCGCTGGGAAGAGCACCCTGATTAAGTGTATAAGCGGTGTTCATCAACCTGAGGAAGGGCAGATTTTATTTGAAGGGCGCGAGGTGCGTTTTCACAACCCTCGAGAGGCCCGGAACGCAGGCATTGAGACCATTTATCAGGATCTGGCCCTGGCCGATAACCTGGATGTTGGGGCCAATGTTTTCCTGGGTCGTGAACCCATGAAGCGAGTCCTTGGACTGCCTGTACTGGATCGGGCCAGGATGCGGGCTGAGGCCCGCGCTGTGCTGGATACCCTTGATATTCACACGGCTTTGAACCGACCTGTTAGCGCGCTTTCTGGTGGGCAGCGCCAGGCTGTGGCCATCGGGCGGGCTGTCTACTGGAAAGCCCGCTTGCTGATCATGGACGAGCCTACCGCCGCTTTGGGGGTGCCCGAGCAGCGCAAGGTGGTGGAGCTGATCCAGCGGCTGAAGTCGCAAGGGGTGGCCATCATCTTCATTTCGCACAACCTGGGTGACATCTTTGCGGTTTCGGATCGAATCCTGGTGCTCTTGCGCGGCAAGAAGGCAGGCGAGCGCAGGATAGGCGAGACCAGCGGTGATGAGATCGTGAAGCTGATGGTTGGGGGATGAGGTGAGCCATGCCTAAGCTAGCCATCCTGACCTCTGGGGGTGATGCACCCGGTATGAATATGGCGGTATGGGCGGCATGTAACGCTCTCGAGCCTCGAGGATGGTCGTGTGTGGGGGTTCGAGAGGGTTTTGCTGGTCTGCTGGTAGGTAACTTTGTCGGCCTCAATGCGGCCTCCATCCTGCCCTATACCCGCCTGGGCGGTACCTTTCTGGGCACCTCGCGAGATCCTGGGTTCAGAGCCAAGCTGCCAGAAGCCTTGAGGGCTTTGCAGGCAGCCGGCATCAACCACCTGATGGTGCTGGGCGGGAATGGCTCGCTCCAGGGTGCCAGAATCCTGGCCCAGGCTGGCCTCTGTGTGGTGGGGCTTCCCGCCACCATCGACAACGACGTGGCTGCCTCGGAGGAGTCGATTGGCTTTGATACCGCGCTGAACCTTGGATTATTGCTTCTGGATCAGTTTCGCGACACCGCCGAGTCCCTGCCGCGGCTGTGTGCCCTCGAGACCCTGGGAGGCAGCACCGGCTTCCTGGCGCGGGCGGTGGGTCAGGCTGGTGGGGCCGATGCCTTGCTGCTGCCGGAGGAGCCCCTCCCACTTGAGCACCTCTTAGAGATTACCCAGACCGCTGTTGCCCGCCATCGCTTTGCCCTGATCGTCGCCTCGGAGGGCTACCCCGGTCTCGAGGCCACCTTAGAGGCGCTGTCTGAGCGGGTTGGCCTGCGCCTGCGCTTTGCACGCCCCTCCCACACCCTGCGGGGTGGCAGGCCTAGCGCTCGCGATCGCCTGCTTGCACGGGTGTTGGCCGAGGCTGGGGTGGAACACCTGGCTAACCATCGCTCGGGGGCTTTGCTGATCCAGCAGGGGCAGCCTGTTCTGGTTCCCTTTGAGCAACTTGAACCGCACAAAACCCCTTTCGGACAGGTGTAGCCTTTATATAACCCGCGGGAAACTTTGCCCTTTGGCTTGTTCTAGCAAAGTATTTTTTCACTCGAACGCCCTTTTGCGCTTCCCGTGGGAGCCCAGGAAGAAGAAAAATCAGGAGAACACCATGCCCTTAGTTACTGCAACCGAAGTTCTTAAGCCTGCTCGAGCCCATAAGTATGCGGTGGGGGCCTTTAACTGTATCAACCTTGAATACGTTCGCGCCGTAGTGGACACCGCTGAAAGCCTACGGAGTCCGGTTATAGTGGCCCTGACCACCGGAGCCTTGGGCTATGCCGGATGGGAGGCCCTTCCTGCTGCGGTGCGGGCGGTGGCTGAGGCTGCCAGCACCCCCGTGGTAATGCACCTTGACCATGGTCAGAGCTTAGAGGATATCCGGCGTGCGCTGGAAGCGGGCTTCAGCAGCGTGATGATTGATGCTTCACACCTGCCGCTGGAGGAGAATATCTTGCTCACGCGCGAGGCAGCCCAGATGGCCCACGCGGCGGGGGTGAGCCTGGAGGGGGAACTGGGCCAGATCGGCGGTAAGGAAGAGGAAATTGTCTCCGAAGGGCTGTTAACCGATCCGGAGATGGTGCCGTACTTTGTGGAAGCTACCGGCCTGGATGTTCTGGCAGCCTCCTTCGGTTCGATCCATCAAAAGGCCACACGGGATGCGCATTTAGATCTGCCCCGACTGGAAAGGATCGCCGCGGCCACGCCGTTGCCCCTGGTGCTGCACGGGGGCTCGGGTGTCCCCAACAACATGCTTCAGGCCGCTGCGGGGCGGGGGGTGGCTAAGGTCAACGTGGGAACCGAACTTCAGCGCACCTTTGCCCGTGCCCTGCGTAATACACTGCAGTTACAGCCTGAGGAGTGGGACGTGCGCAAGCTGCTCAAGCCCAGCATCAAGGCCATCGCCTCGGTTGTGCGAGAGCGGCTTGAGGTGCTGGGTAGCGTAGGTAGGGCCTGAGAGGAGAAGCGAGTATGAAGACATTAAACCAACGCCTGCACCGCGTTCTTCCTCCAGATCGTAAAGCCCTGATTGTTCCCATCGATCATGGTCTGAGCCTGGGCAACCTGCAGGGCCTGGAAAACCCTCGAGCCACGCTGCAGGCCCTCCGCGAGGCCGGGGTGGACGGTACTTTGATGTCAGCCGGGCTTGCTAAACAGCTCGGCCTGGAGCGGGGTGAAATGAGCCTGACCCTGACTATGGACTCACAGCTCTGGGGTAACCGCCCAGGGACTTTGGAGCAAATCAAAGCCGCAATTCCCGTTGCGACAATGCGCCGTGCTGCAGCGCTGGGGGCGGATGCAGTAAAAGTTCTTTTTCCCTGGGGCCTAAGCCTCGAGGTGATTGAGGCCAATATCCGTCTGATCGCTCAGGTGGCCGAAGAGGCTGATCAGTACGGCTTTCCGCTGATGATCGAACCCCTGTGGATGGGCGGGGCCTTGCCGCTGGAGGAGCACGACCAGGCTATTGTTCACGGGGCGCGCATCGCCATGGAGTTGGGGGCCGATATCCTGAAAATTCCGGCGGTGGGGTTGAGCGCCCTCGAGCAGATCCTGGCCTGGGAAGTGCCCACGGTTTTTCTGGGTGGAGCTAAACAGGACAACCCTGAGGTGCTATACCGGCGCATCTCGGAGGGGCTTAGGAGCGGAGCCCGTGGGGTGGTGATTGGGCGCAACGTCTGGCAGCGCCCAGATATGGCTGAGGCTATCCAGGCCATCCGTGCGTTGATGTAAGGTGCGGTTTAAGGATGAGGAGATGAGGGCTATAGAAGCGGTTTCAGTGGGTATTCTGGTGGCAGATGTAATCGCCAGACCGGTACGAGGTACCGCCGAGAAAGGCCGCCTGGAGCTGGTAGACAAGGTCTTGCTCTGTTCGGGAGGGTCGGCGGCCAATACCGGGTATGCCCTGGCGCGCTTTGGCATCCCCACGGCGGTGATTGGACGTGTCGGGCAGGATGGCTTTGGTGACTTCCTGGTTGCCGAGGCCCGGCGACATGGGGCCGAAAGCCTGCTTATCCGCGATCCTTCAGCAGCCACCTCGGCGACCCAGGTGCTGGTGGATGAGGAAGGGGAACGTACCTTCATCCACGCCATCGGGGCCAACGCCAGGCTGGTACCAGGTGACGTGCCCCTGGAAGACTTGCGAGCCCGGGGAGCCAGGTTGCTGCACCTGGCGGGGTACTTTGCCCTGCCCGGGATGGAAGGGGTGGACGGGGGCCCAGCACGAGACCTTTTTGCCCGCGCTGTGCAACTCGGCTATGTTACTTCGCTGGACAACGTCTGGAATGCCAGAGGAAACTGGGAGCTGATAAATCCACTGCTGCCCCACACCGATATCTTCTGTCCCAGCATCCACGATGCTCGTCACATTACCCGAGCCCACGAACCCTACCTCGTAGCGCAAAAGCTATTCGAGCTGGGTGTGCGCCGGGTGGTAGCGCTCAAGATGGGCGCCGAGGGGTCTTTGGTGATGAGTCGCGAGGGTGAGAGCTATCAGCTACCCATTGTTCCGATCCACACGGTAGATGGCACTGGCTCGGGCGACGCGTTTATCGCTGGTTTCCTGGCAGCCTGGTTGCGCGGCATGAGCCTTGAGGCCTGTGCTAAGTATGGCAATGCGGGGGGGGCCATGGCGGCGCGGGCGATGGGTGCGATGAATGGAATCACCGACTGGGGCGAGCTCGAGATCCTCGCAAAGCAGATCCTCTAAGGCAAACTTCACCCTGGGGTTTGCATAGGTTTTTAGGGATAGCATATGAAACGTTCCGAAATCAACCGTATCATTCGCGATGCAGAGACCTTCGTGCGGGCGCAAGGGTTTTTCCTACCGCCTTTTGCAGACTGGACTCCCCAGGAATGGCAGTCCAGAGGCCCCGAAGCTGCCGAGATCGTGCATAACAGCCTCGGATGGGATGTGACGGACTTCGGCCTGGGTGAGTACGAGAAAAAAGGTGTGCTACTCTTTACCATCCGCAACGGCACGCTCGAGGAGCTTTCCAAGGGTGTGGGCAAAGTCTATTGTGAGAAAATCCTGGTCTGCAATCCTGGCCAGATGGTGCTGCATCATTTTCACTGGCGCAAGACCGAGGACATTATCAATCGCGGCGGAGGAAAACTGGAAATTGTGCTGCACCAGGCTGATGCCAATGGGCGGCTTTCCAATGAGGATGTCCGTGTGAATTGCGACGGGCTCTGGCACACGGTGCCGGCTGGCGGCCGCATCGTGCTTTCCCCTGGCGAGTCTATTACCCTCAGACCCTTCCAGTACCACCAGTTTTCTGCCCTTGAGGCCCCGGTGTTGGTGGGAGAAGTCTCCACGGTAAACGATGATGCTAGCGACAACCACTTCCTCGAGCCGGTGGGCCGCTTCCCTCAAGTGGAGGAAGACGAAGAACCCTACCGCCTGCTTGTAATCGATTACCCACGGTATTACCCATATGCTCGAGGGAGCCGCGCAGGGTAATAGCCAACTCAACTTCTTTGTGCAACCTGCCGCCCCGCCTCGAGCGCCCGCACCCCATGCAAAATGGCCCGTCGCGCAGCGTCGGAATCGGCGTAACCCGAGCGGAAAAACTCCCAGGCACACAGATAGAAGCCGGCGTAATCGGCGGCCAGTTGCTCCTGCCCGGCGGCCTCGAGCTGTCCCACCAGGTGGGTGCGGTTGTGCCCCCAGGCCTCCTCGAAGCTCCTACCCAGGAGCGAGAGTACCCGTGAGGCGGTGGGCCCTACCCGCCAGGTGAGTTGCCTCAGGCAGTGGAACAGGTACTTGCCGGGCATATCGATGAAGTTGAGGGGAAAGGCTTTCAGATCCTCGGGTTTGGCACGCTCGAGCAGGCCCCAGCGGTCGGCCTCCCGCACGGCCTCGCGGTCGGTGAGGGGGTGCACCTCGGTATAGGGCATACCGAAGAGGGTCTGCACGATTGCGGCAGGGGAGGGCGAGAAATTGGGGTCGCTCAGGTACGGGTTGATAACCATGATCTGGGGGCGGGGCAGGTGCAGGGGCTGTGGGACGCGTTGAAAAAAGCGACGCTCCATCTCAGCCTGCACCGCCAGAGCCAGCTCGATGTCGTTAAGAAGCGCTGGATCGCGAAGGACAAGCTGCACGTCTATGTCGGAGAGCTCGGGCACGTAGTCGAGCGGGCTGTCCCAGGGCTTGAGGGCCGAGCCCTTGGCGTAGATGCCCACGAAGGCCTCCTCTCCGAGCTGGTTCAGCAAGGCCCCCAGCACCGATTCGAGCATGACGACAACCTCTAGCTGTAGCTGGGTTTTGGGGGGATAGCCATTCTCCCAGCGGGGTGGGCTTATAAGCATAGGCCGCCCATCCTAACAGGTTTTCTGCGCAGGCTCAAGGCACCCCCTGCGCCTTGCTGCAGGGGTGTTTGAGGTGGTTAAAGACATTCTGTGTGCGGCCCTGCGGCTTCAGCGCACACCACACCCAACCTCTAGCCATCCAGACGCCGGGCCAGCCACCCCCTGGCGGCCTCCAGCTCCTCCGGGTGCAGCTCATGGCCGGCCTCCTGCCAGCGCAGCTCAACCTGGGCGCCGGCCCGCTCAAGCCAGCCCGCCAGGGCCTCCACGCGCTCAACAGGAGCCCAGGGGTCGCGACGGCCCGCGGCCAGGAAAGCGGCTTTGCCGGAAAGGCTGGGTGGGCGAGAAGGCTCCAGGGGCAGCACCGGGCGGAGCAGCACGCCCCCGGCCAGCGCCTCGGGGTGCAGCAGCATCAGGGCGGCGGCCATGTTGGCGCCGTTGGAGTAGCCCAGGGCGTAGACCCGGCCCGCATCGAAGCCGTAGCGTTCGGCAGCTTCCTGCACGAAGCGGGCGAGGTTGGCGGCCTGGGCCATAAGGTCGGCCTGGTCAAACACCCCCATCGCCAGCCGCCGGAAGAAGCGCGGGGCGCCGTTCTCGAGCACCTTCCCACGGGGGGAGAGCAGGTTGGTCGCCGGGGCCATCTGGCGGGCCAGCTCCACCAGGCTGTGCTCGTTGCCCCCGGTGCCGTGCAGCAGGAGCAGCGTGGCCCGCGCGCTACCGGGCTCGTAGCAGTGGACGAAGCCCAGCTCGGGGGTCATGGCTCCACCTCCGGCGCGGGCAGGTGCAGCTTGGGCAGCGCGGCTTCGATGCGGGGGCGCGCCAGCTCGAGCCAGGGTGGCAGCACCAGCCGCTCGCCCAGGTGGGCGGGGTCTTCGTCTACGGCGAAGCCGGGGCCGTCGGTAGCCAGCTCAAAGAGCGCCCCACCCGGCTCGTTGAAGTAGACCGACTTGAACCAGAAACGGTCGATCTGCGGCGTGGCCCGCATACCAGCGGCCTCGATGCGCGCCCGTACCGCCATCTCGTGGGGGGTGTCCTCCACCCGCCAGGCCAGGTGGTGGATGCTGCCCCGGCCCCAGCGGCCCTGGGGCAGATTAGGCAGCTCCTTGATGTCGAGGAAATTGCCCGAGCCACCCCCGTTCACCACGAAGCGGTTCCAGCCTTTCTCCTGGCCCGCCCCCACAAAGCCCAGAGCCTGGCCCAGGAACTGCGCGGTGGGGTAGAGCTCCCGCACCCACAGCCGCGCACCGTGCAGGCCCATAATTTGCTTGTCTTCGGGAACGGGGCTTTCCTCCCAGGGGGTGAAGGGGCGGGGGCCGGTTTCCACCAGGGCCACCTCGAGGCCGTCCGGATCCTGGAAGGGCAGGGCCCGTTCCCCGAAGCGCACCTCCACCGCCCCCACCTTGACCCCGTAGCGCTGCAAGCGCCCGGCCCAGAACTCCAGGCTGCCCTGGGGCACGGCGAGCTGCACCTCCACGGCCAGGCCGGTGCCCTTGCGCGGGGCGGCCAGGTTCTCCCAGGGGAAGAAGGTAAGGTCGGTGCCAGGGCGGCCCTCGGCGTCGGCGTAGAAGAGGTGGTAGGTGCTGGGGTCGTCCTGGTTGACGCTCCTCTTCACCAGCCGCATTCCCAGAATCCCGGCGTAAAAGTCCAGGTTGCGCTGGGCCTGGGTGGCCATGGCGGTGACGTGGTGCAGGCCGTTCACCCCCCTCATGCCCGCACCCCCGCGCCCGGTTGGGCGAGCCCCAGTGCTGGCGTGTGGTGAATTCCGTTGGTTTTCTCCATGGTGTGTTCTCCCTCGAGTGCACTCCTTAGTAATATTATACATAGCACTATAAATAATCAAGTAAATGGCCGGCCCCTCCACACCGCCGGATCGCCTCTAAAAAGCCCGTATGGGCCCAGGCTATTGAGGCACGTAACGCCCCGCCATGGCCGCGATAAGCCGGCCCCGCGTCACCACCCCTAGGAGCCGCCCTTTCTCGTCCAGTATGGGCAAGGGCAGCGCGGTTTCACTGAACAGCGGCAGGGCCTCTTCCAGGGTCTGACCGGGCGAAAGCGCGGGTAGGGGTTCCAGGAGGCTCTCCAGCCCACCACGCTCCCCTTCGGCCTTAAGCGCTTCGGCCAACTTTTCAGCTCGCACCATTCCCTGAAAAAATCCGCTGCGATTCACCACATAGGCGCTTACAGCACCGGCCTGGCCCATCTTGCGCAGGGCTGAGCGCAGGCCCTCCCGTTCCAGCACCACGGTCACGGGTTCCTGCACGAGCTCCTCAACCTTGTAGATTTTGGCGGGGTTGACGCCGGATAAAAAGGCGGCCACGTAGTCGTCCGCAGGACAGGCCAGGATCTCCTCCGAGGTGCCCACCTGTACCACCTCCCCGTCCCGCATGATGGCGATACGATCCCCCAGCCTCATCGCCTCATCCAGGTCGTGGGTTACAAAGACGATGGTCTTTTTTAACTCTTGCTGCAGACGCAAAAGTTCGTCCTGCATCTCCTTGCGGATCAGGGGATCCAGCGCGCTGAAGGCCTCGTCCATGAGCAGGATGGGGGGGTTTGCGCAAAGGGCCCGCGCCAGGCCAACCCGCTGTTTCTGTCCACCAGACAACTGCCCTGGGTAATGCTTCTCATAGCCGGAAAGCCCCACCCGCTCTAACCAGGCCATGCCCTGCTCCTCCCGCTCCTTACGGGAAAGCCCTTTGAGCTCCAGCGGGAAAGCCACGTTGCGCAGAATGTTGTAGTGAGGAAGCAAAGCAAAGTGCTGGAAAACCATACCGAAGGTGTCCTGGCGGAAACGCAGAAGCTCTTTGTGCGGGAGGGTGGTTACCTCGGTATCACCAACCAAAACCCGACCTGCTGTGGGCTCGATCAGGCGGTTGAGCACCCGAAGCAGGGTGGACTTGCCCGACCCCGAAAGCCCCATGATCACAAAAAATTCGCCCTGCTTCACCTCCAGGTTGATCCTGTTCAGGCCCAGCACGTGGTGGGTCTTTTGAAAAAGCGTGTCTTTATCGGTGCCCCCCTGCACCATTTCCAGGGCTTGTCCGGCCTTTGGGCCGAAGATCTTGTATAGGTTTTCTACACGTATAAAACTCATCGCTCCTCCCGGTAACGTTTAACGGCCCGTTGCCCGGCTGCCTGAATCAGTCGATCCAGCACGATGGCCAGGGCCACAATGGCCACCCCTGCCACCGCGCCCCGGCCCACATCCAGGCGCTGGATTCCCAGAAGAACCTCCTCCCCGAGACCTCGAGCCCCAATCATAGAGGCGATAACCACCATCGCCAGGGCCATCATGGTGGTCTGGTTCAACCCTGCCAGGAGGTTGGGCAAGGCCAGAGGCAGCTCCACCTTAAGCAGCCGCTGCCACGAAGTGGCCCCGAAGGCCTCGGCAGCCTCCATAACCTCCCGCTGCACCATGCGCAGCCCAAGGTCGGTAAGGCGGATCATGGGGGGAACCGCATAGATGACCGTGGCGATCAGGGCTGGAACCTTTCCCAGACCAAAGAGCAGCAGAGCCGGAATCAGATACACGAAACTGGGCATGGTCTGCATGGCGTCCAGAATTGGCAGCATGAACCCGCGGAAGCGGTCGCTCCGCCCCATCAGGATTCCCAGAGGGAGGCCGATAATTACCGAAACCGCCACCGCAGCTAGCACCAGGGCCAGGGTCTGCATGCCTTTGTCCCACAGACCCAGCGCCTCTATCAGCCACACGCCAAGCCCCATGCCCAGGGCAAAGACCAGGCGGCGGCTCAACCACCAGCCCGCCAGAAACACCAAGCCGGCTACCCAGAACCAGGAAAGATCCCGCAACAACCCCTCAAAGAACAGAAGGAAGCTCAGGAGGCCCTGAGAAATCGCCTCAAAGGTCTCTCCGTAGTTTTGAACCAGCCAGCGCACAAAGGCATTGATTGCCTCCGCAAGATCCATAGATTTACACCTCCAAAGAAAGGGAGGGGGAACCGAGGCCCCCCACCCCCATGGCTAGCGTTAGAGCGCTCGCTTCACTCTTTCAGCAACTTCAGCAGGCACCCAGGCCGTCCAGAGCTCTGGATGGGTTTTCAGAAAGTGGCGGGCCACCTCCTCCTCCTTGGCCCGGTTTTCCTCCATGTAGGCCAGCAGCTCGCTGGTTAGGGCGTTGGAGGTGCGGTACTTCTTTAGGAACTCCACCACGGAAGGAGCCTCACGGGCTAGACGTGTATTGACCGCGTTGTAAACCGTTTCCATGGGGAAGGCGGTGGCCTTGGAGGGGTTGTCCTGCCCTATAAGGGCATTCCAAGTCTCGGCATCATAGGAGGGTTCTTCCAGCATGGTCAGGTCGTATTTACCCAGAACCCAGGTAGGCCCCCAGTAGTAAAAGACGATGGGACGCCCCCGCTCGTAGGCCGAAGCAATGGCCGCCACCAGGGCATCGGAGGTGCCGGGGCGGAAGTTGGTGAAGTGGGCCTCGAGGCCGTAGGCTTTGAGCTTTTTGGTGTTAACCCTTTCCGCGAACCAACCCAGCACCCCGTTGTAGAAGCGCCCTTTGCTGGGCTCCTCGGGGTCGCGGAAAAGCGTCTTGTACTTTGGAAGGTCAAAAACGGACTTCAGGTCGGGCGCCATGGGCCTGATACCCCTTTGGGAATCGCCCTTAATCACGTAAGTGGGTACAAACCATCCCTGCACCGCATCGGGAAAGGTTACCCCAAGGCGCTGTATCTTCCCCTCCGTTTCCAGTTGAGTAACCACGTCGCGGGTCAGGTTGTACCAGATTTCCATGGATACATCGATGTCCCCCCGGCCCAGTCCGGTGATCAGCGGGATGGAAGTGCCCGGTAGGGCGTCTGTCTTACACCCGTAGCCCTTCTCCAGGATGAACTGAGCAATCCGGTTATGCACGCGGGCGCTTTCCCAGTCGTAATCGGCAAAGACAATTGGCCGATTTACCTCGCATTGCTGGCCCATAGCAGTGCCAAAGGCCACGACGAGACTGAGTAGAACAAGTTTTCCTCGCATTACCACCTCCGCAGGCAACTCTATTGCGGTTGCTTGACGGACTTGTGAGGGGTGGAAGCGAAGGGGTTCATTCTCACCTATGAGAACCACCTCGAGCCAGGCTGGAAAAAAGGTTTTTTCTACAAGGCTGGTGGGCACATGAAAGAAGACTTAAGTACCCCAATTCGGGAAAGCCATCCACCCCATTGTTCCGCACTGCCCCACCAGAAGGCGCCAGGCGGGGTCGCGCTCCATCAACTTGAGGAGGCCATAGCCCAGGAGCACCGCATAGAGGTGAAAGACCAGCCCCCGGGTCTTGCG
>Ga0101943_1000517_pt1 | contig 60532 bp, 74 predicted proteins | sample DewCreD2012metaG_5_FD_75244 | JGI IMG/M metagenome (GOLD analysis project Ga0101943, IMG submission 75244) | Hot spring sediment bacterial and archeal communities from British Columbia, Canada, to study Microbial Dark Matter (Phase II) - Dewar... ... | reverse complement strand
TGAATTATTATTTGAACTGCTGCCGCCAGCGTTTGGCGTACCGCCAGTTTCTGGGCATGAGTCAGTGTCGCTGGAGCAGATGCACACGTTCATCGATCAGCTCCGGCAGAGCATGCGTGAGTCCCCCCTCTACTCTTTCCCAACTCCCATCTCTACCACTGCTACTTTCTCTAACATCCACTGCACAATCATTTCCCACCGTGTTTCCTGTGCCGTATACATCAGCAATCCCCCTGCCACAGTACGTGCCAGTGGTTGATACTCCGGCACGGCATACACTCGTAGTCCCTCGGTAGTAAACCCAACATCAAAGATACACGTCTCCCCACGTAGCGCCCGTAAGGTAAGCAGCACAACTACCGGCTGAAGCCCGGTTGACGCTACTGTTGATGCCGCTGTTGGCACTGCTGTTGACGCTACTGTTTCTTGAGATGACGTATCACGATCAGGTACATCACGAGCAGGTACAAACTCGGTGACAACGACAACACGAACAGGCTCTGTGTGCGTGTGTTCTTCGGGTGCCATCTCATCCTCCTTGCGTATATCGTTGCTCAATAGCTTGCAGACAAGATTGGAGGTACTGTTGGTCACGGATGGTACCGTCGATGAGGGCGCGATACGACACCCACGCGGCAAACGGCCAGTGATACCAGTAATCTTGCCGCCTGGTGTTCTCGCGACTGGTGTTATGGTGTTCACTGTTGGCCAAATACACATCATCAGGTTGACATGCGAAGGGGCCGATGGGTGCGTTATCCGACCAGACGGCAATATGTTCAAATGGTGAGTAGTGGTGGTCGGCGGCAAGGCGGGTAAAGAGGTCGATGAGGCGCTGCATTCCGTCGATGGTCCGTTGTTCAGGAACAAACCGATCATAGGAGACGCGGGCGATGGCGGCAACGGCAGCGCGAACATCACCGTATTCCACCATCGGGGCGTGAACGGTATCTTCGTGCCAGCGGGCTGACATGAGCGCACCGCGGATACGGGCAGCAAGGTGTTGCATGGCCTTGTCTGCGGTGGGATGATCGCGCAGGGCGAGGAACGCCTGCCACGCCGATACGGTACCGGTGACGACACCGCGGATCATGCGGGTTGTTGGGTAAAGGCGGTTCTTTTGCTCGTTGGCCAACCCCTCATCACCGGATAGACGTTCAAGTTCACCTACCATTAAAGAAACACGATGATGGTAGGCATCCCACGTATGATGGAGCGCAGCAGACGTGCGTTCATCGGTAATCGGACTGCCGGATTGCATCTGTCTGCCGCGATGGTAGAACGTCGGCGGATGATAGTACCCTGGTGATGTTACATCACGCATCGCCCGCGCCGAGGCCGCATTCCGTGCAAACCGTCGGTGCGTTAACACTTCCACCCATACGTATACCGGCACCGTCATCACTACCGTACATAACCCGTATGCCGGTAGTGCGAGCGCCGGTCCCGCACGTGCCGGTAGGTGTGTATGCGATGATGGCGGATAGGTAGCAGCTACAACACGAACATCTATCGGCGTTGCTTTCCACATACGTACTCCCTCTCGTGTGCTGTCGTGTCGTTACTATACCGGTTGCGGTGTGTCATTGCGGAGAACGGCAATAGAGAGCAATGACGGTGAAGGCTTGATAACGTGCTCACGTGTCAAGAGGGAAAAACTGCTGTTTTGCCGCGGTAATATACCACAGATACGCTTTTCCGTTTCCCTATCACTCCCACACCAATACCCGCTTACCGATCATCGTATCACATACCGTCACCATATCCCCGCGCTTCTGAAACACAAGTCGATCATACCATCCCCCATCCCGCTGTATCTCATCTTGCCGCGGTCCCTCTTGTGATTGCCGTTCAACACTATACACGTCGATCCACGTCTCACCGTCTGGTTGCGGCGTGAGCACGGCGTACCCTATCTGCGTAAATGACCCGTCACCGCGCGAGAGGAGGTTATCGCGGAGATACTTCTGGCCATACCACATGTCATCCACACATGCCCCGATCCCAATCCCCCAATACGCACTCCCGTCTTCGCGCTGTGCCCCTTGCCGATGCACGTGCCCAAACAATACATGCCGTCGTAAGCGCAACGCTGCCCGCGCCGACATCCGTAACGCCGCCGATACCCCCCGCGCCATACTCAAATGCGCCACACAGACATCATCGTTCACAAACAGATAATCCCGATCCGTCACCGCTACCGGATACACAACCCCCCGCCGGAGATATTCCCACATCACCGGCGGATACGGTAATTGTGACGGTACGCGAGATGATGAACCACGCAATGATCCACGTGATACTGGCGCACGTGATGATGACAGGCGCCGCGCCAGTTCCTCACCCCGCGCAAGTGCTGCGCCGATGATGTGCGCAAACGACATATGCGCCCCTAGTTGCTTCACAAATCGGTCATCATGGTTGCCCATCACGATATGCACCGGCGCAATGTGTCGTAATCCGTGTAGTAGCAGCCCTACCCTGTCCATCTCCTCGTCTACCGTGTATAACCGCCGTACCGTCGCCGTGTACGGTGATAACACCGTGTTGTCAAACAAATCACCCGCAATAATGATCCCACCCGGCGCCGGCAATTCCCCCGTTGCTGCCCCCGTGTGCGCACTACCATTCCCCACCTTTCTGCGTTGTTGGTTCTGTGTGGGTGTAGGATGTGTCAAAAAAGAATACGATGACGTAGTGACTGATGATGGAATAGAAAACTCATCAGTGAATGATGTAGTAAATTTATTGTTGAGTAAGTTGAGCAATTTACTTAAGAATACCGAAATCACCCCATACGTTTCTGCTTCTCCATGCGGTAAATGACAATCGGAGAGCACCAACAGCGGCAAGTCACCGACAACGTGATGGATCGGTGGTGTCAGATCAGCTTTGTCATCTTCCGACGGAAACATCAGATGATCGGATGTTTGACAATCATGGGCATCATGGAGAGATGATACCGTCGGTGATACTGTTGGTATTGGTGATACTGTTGGTGATGCTGTTGGTGATGCTGGTGGTGATGATGATACTGGTGATGGTGGTGGTGTTTGAGCAAGGGGATAGGGAATGGTAGCGCGGCGGCGGCGATACCAGCTACGGAGTGCCTCTGGAGAAGGGAAGTGGATACCGTAGTGGGAGAGGTAGGTATGGAGGGCCGGCCAGGTGGTACAGCCGTGAGGTTGGGCTAAGAGCGCGCGGATATACTGTTCCTGCTCGTGCTGGTGATCCTGCCGGTGATCCTGATGATGGTGCAATGACTGATGGTGCAATGATGATGAGAAGCTCATAGAAACCCCCGTAAGCGTGATAGTTCAGATGATAGAGTGCGAATGATAGGGTAAAGAAGATATTAATCAAAAGGTGAAGTATCTACCGGCGCCGCGTCTACCGGCGCAACATTTGGTGACACAGGTGTAGCATCGGGTGTCGGATTAGCGATTGTCGAAGTATCCGATGGTATGGTACCTGATGTTGGAATATCTGATACCATAGTGGTTCCTTTGGCTATATCGATACCGGGAAAAGCGGGGGCGCGTTCCATGACGGCGTGGTAGACGGTTGGAAGGGGGAGGACGGACGCGATATGGCGCGCGCCTTGGGCGGTATGGGTTTGACCAGTAGTGGGGTCGGTATAGCGGTACCACGGGCCGGAGCGGGTAAGGATGCCGACACGAAGGGCAAAATCCACGTGGTCTTGTGGAATATCGATCCCGCCGTGGGAGAGGAGGGTATAGGAAGCAACGCCGTGGGAAGGGGCGGCTTTATTTTTAGTCACTTTGGCAATAACCTTAATACCGACGTTAGGAACGGTTTCCCCTTTTGCCAACTCAATACGGGTATAGATGGAGTGGTGGTAGAAGTGAAAGCCGGCGGGCTTTTTATCGGGGCCGCGCAGCAGGCCGGTGGTGATGTTGGATCGGTATTGGTTGATAATGAGCAACGTACTCTTGTAAGTGAACAAGGTAGGAAGAACGCGCTTCAGAAAGACGGTGGTAATACGGGCCATGGCGCCAACTTGTGTACTGTAGGAATAAGCTTCGTGTTTTTTTGGTGCAGGCACGTCGGTCACGTCGTGCGGAATGAGGCTGTTGATACTGTCGAGGATGATGAGGGCGTGCGGTGTAGTCGCAGCCTGTTCAATGTGGGTAAAAACGTCTTCGGCGATGGAGTGTTGGAGAACATAGCAGTAGGAAGCCGTACCAAAAAAGCGGCGGGCGTAGGATGGATCAAGGGAGAACTCACTATCGACATAGTACACGGGGTGACCCGCCGCCAGATGCTTTGCGGCAATATGCAGGGCGAGAGTGGTTTTGCCCAGCCCCTTCTCGCCGACAATATCGGTAATATGCCCGACGGGGATACCGCCGCCGGTGATGGTGTCGATAGCCAGAACCCCCGACGGGAGAAACTGCTGCGGTGTATCCAGGAATGCCAGAAATGGTTGAAACATAGCATGCCCCCGAAATGCTATTTGTCATAGGTATACGACGGGTGAACATCGACGACTACGTACCGGCCCATAGACGGGAGGATGTCGCGCGCTGCTCGTTCCATTGCCTGTTTCATTGCCGTTGCGATGTCGTCTTTGAAGCGAGCCGGCCCTTCGCATACCAGTTCATCGTGTACGGTCATCATAATGCGGGCGTGGTACGGTTGTACGGCGGCGTGAACGTAGACCATTGCTTGTTTGATAAGGTCGGCGCAGGTACCCTGGATCGGTGCGTTACAGCTTTGCCGCATGATGGCTGCGCGCTCTTTTGGTGTGGTAGCCGGCGGATACCAACGTCGCCGCCCCAATGCCGTACACGTAAACCCTTGTACCACGCCGTCACGTTGGGCGCGATCAAGCCACGCGCCTGCTTGCGGAAACGCTTCTTGTTTCCACAAAGTGATGATACGCTCGGCCTGTTCGGTGGTCACGTGGATGTTCAACGAGGCCAACTCGCGGTTAATCGTTTTTGCCAACCCCGCGCCGGTTAAGCCGTAGGCAATACCGTAACTCACGGGCTTGGCCGCCTTGCGCAAGGTCACGAACGGTTCTTCTTTCCGCCGCGCTACCGTTGCCTCCGGCGCTTGCGGGTGAATAGACGCGAAGGCACGGCGCACCACGTATAGGTGTAAATCATCCTCACCGCTGGCACTGGCAACAATCAGGCGTTGCAATTGCTCATCACCGCTCATATCGGCAAGAATGACCAGCTCAATGGCGCTGTAGTCGGCAATAAAGAGCACGGTATCGTCAGGCGCGCCGTGCTCAACGTCGTACCCGATACAAGCGCGGATCGTGGTTGTCAGTCCTAGCCCGCGCAATGCCGCGTCGTTGGGGAATTGCTGCAAGTTGGATGAGAACCGTCCCGTTGCGTGAGCACCGAGCTGCCGATAATAGCCGTAGTACCGTTCGCCGGCAGCGCGCAACGGTTTAAGGTACGTTGTCGCGACTTTGGTCAGGCCGATGTATTGCTGGTACAACGCCAACACCGGATGACGATATGCCGACGGTTTGGTAAGCTCTTCCGGTATGGGGAAAACAATGTCACCCCGCGCCATCTCACCTGTTGTATCGACCTGCGCATCGGCGCGTAGGACATTTTCGCGACTAAGCGACGGCTGCCCGAATTGGTCTACCACCGGCACGCCGAGACGGGCCAGAATGGACCAACATGTGCCGAGCGCTATTTGTTCGCCGCGCGTTGTCGGTTTACTGTTAGGATTAATCGTCACACACCCTGTCGGTGTGACGGCAACGCGGGTAACAGCGTCGGCATGTAAGGCATACCAACTGAGCACGTGCAACACATCGGTTCGGCGGCGGTTTACTTCATCGCTCAAGCTGGCCACAAGGCGTGGCTTGATCGGAATACCGTGGTACTCCATCTGCGCCACGATTGGGATAAGACTCATTTCCAACCTGGCAACACGCTTTAGGTTGTACCGTTCTAACAAGGCGCGTTGACGATGAAAGATGGGAATGAGATAGCGCACGTCATCGGCGGCGTAGCTGTGGTGCGCCTCGGTAATGTCACCGCCGAAGGCTCGTTGAAGGGTTTTATCCAATTGCACGTTGCAGTACTGTGCTGCGAGGTCAAGCAACCTGATACGGTGTGCCGTCGGCAAGCCGGCCCGCAGCAATGTTTCGGCCAACATCGTATCAAACGAATGAACGGGTAAGGGAAATCCGGCGGCATACAGAAAGCCGTAGTCAAACGCCAGATTATGCCCGATGATAAGATGACGGTTATCAAAATACGACGTGAGCCACGAAAGAACATCATGCACTCCGATGGCGCGCACGTCGCACACCACCACCTGCGTACCGTCGCACACCGACACCAACACCAATTCATGTTCACGCGGAGATAGCCCTGTCGTCTCCGTATCAACAGCAATATACGTGCCGCGCAACTCTGGTAGTTCATTCCGCTCGGTAATCAACCGGTACGGAATGTCTGAGAGGAGAAGATGATTTGCCTGCGTAGCTTCATCTTGTCGCGCATTCATAGCCGCCTCCAATATCCGTATTCGTTCACTCACCCGCCGGCAGTCACATCAACCCTCGCCCTTGAGCGGCTCCACGTCACAGCGACAGATCGTGACATCGACGGTATCGGTGCGGTACGCAATCCCGTGGGCGGTGAGTATCGTATCGTTAAGAAGTGACAACTCGCCTACGTAAGGGTCGAGATAGAGTACCAGCGGTACTTTACCGTCGAGATACACAAGGTCATCGTTGGGGTATGGGGTATACGTGCGCTGCGGCGTGTACGCAACCTCTACCACCAATACGCCGGTGAGTGTCATATCAAAGACATCTTCACTTTGCCTGGCCTGCCGCACAGCGGTGACAACCCCGCGGCGCTGCCACGTGCGCGGCATCTGGTCATACGCATGTCGCCACGTGATGTGTACGTCTACTTCTTGTCCAACGGGGAGCACGTGTTGATACTGTGTTACCGTTGCCCTGGTCAATCGCTTGCGCGTCATACGTTGTCCCCCTCGGAGAACATTTCACCGTTCATCATCCATCTCGTGGAGCAGTCGCTCAACCGGTGTACTCGCGGAGCGACGTTTATGTACCGTCATCGGCGAGTAGGCAATGCTTGGGCGCGGTTGAAACCCGTAGTGCTCACGCACCGTCTGTAGCCACGGCAAAAAGGCCTCTGTTGGTACCCAATGTAAAACGGCGCGAGCTGGGTTGGTTTCAAACAGCGCTCCTGGTCGAATAGTAGCCGAGCCGAGAAATCGAACCGGAAACATCGCCGCTACGGTAGTCGGCGACACGGTAACGTTACTCGCAACGTCGTGCAGCCCGTAATGGTTTGGTAACGGGAGCGGATGTTGAAACCGCTCGGCTATCAACGCTGCATCCTCATCGGTGCAAAAGAGCAAGGGCGTTGTATACCCATGCACGCGCACGGCCAACAGCGCCGCAACCACGCCGTACATCACCATTGCCTGCCGCTGCGCGATCAACTTCTCCACGGTTGGGAGTTGGATCGTGTACGCCCGACTTGACGTTGATTTTGCCTCAATCATGAGGTGCGCACCGCTGTAAACTGGTACAACCACATCACCTTTGAGCGCGCCGGCGCCGCTTAACGGTACACGGTCGGCATGTAACAATTTTGATAACTCGCGCTCAAACAACGTCCCCCGCCGTCGATTACTACGCTTACCCATGATCGACCTCCTATGTGTCTGCGTGTAGCTCTGCGTAAGGTACGTATCAAGTAGTCTGCCGTACAGCGCCGGCATGCGGCTGTTCGACAAAGCGGAAGCGGCGCGTATCCCACGCTACGATGATTTTGCCGATCGGCCCGTGCCGGTTTTTCACTGCTTCAAACACGCACGGTACAAGTCCTTGTTCAGTGCGCTGATCGTGCTGCATCGTGATATGGATTTGCAGCGACGCCTCGCGGTTTAAATCGCTCCCATCACGGATGGTACCCTTCTCTTCGTGGATTTGCGCGGCCATCACCACGGCCACGTTGTACCGCTTCACAAACTCACGGATGAGCCGGTAGGCCGCCGTTAAGCCGTAGTGAATACCCATATCGGTATCCACCACCAGGAGTTGCGCATAGTCCAGAAAGAACACTTCTACCCCGTGCGTGTTGTGTAGGTCGGTGGCAATGCGCACGAAGTCGTGGGCCGTCATCCGTTCGCGGTCGATGATGTGCATCGGATACAGCGTTAACTCTTCAAACGCCGCCTTGATGAGTTCGCGCTCGTCATCCGACCATGGGCGACCGTCGAGATGCAACCCGTTGTACACCACACGCGCATCGAGGCCTGTCATCTCGGCCACAAAGCGGGCCACGAGTTGATCCTTCGGCATCTCAAGAGAAAAGAACGCAATTGGCGATCCGGCCAGCCCCAGGTGATGGTTGCGCGCCATATTGAGCGCAATGGCACCCATGACCGCCGTTTTCCCGCCACCGCTTTTACCGGTAATCACCGTGATGCCGGAGCGCGGCAACTCACCGCCGATCAGCGCGTCAACATACGTAATGCCCGTACTTAACAGCCGATACACGCCGGATTGCCGCTGCTTGACGCGCTGTCGCAACTGCTCAATCCCGCTGCTGATACCAGTATCAATCGTTGCCACCGGTGTAAGTTGCTCTAACAACCGCTGCAGCCGATCGAGGTTAGGCTGGTACATCGCCGCTTCTTGCGCGGCAAGTTCAGAAAAAACAGCAAGACGTTTCTGAATATACCGACGCTCCAAATCGTCAAGAAGCGGGCGGGGGTCAACATCAAGGCGCATCGTCAACTCCGGTGGCAATTGCTCACCGTTGAGTTTGGCCCGCACCCCGTCTACCGTCACCGTGCCCCATTCGAGATAGCATGCAACATACGCCTTGGCTATCTCCTGATACACCGTAAACAAGTGTTCACGCCCGCGCAGCGACAACACTAGATGCCAATGCTGCGGGTTGCGCAAGGCATTCAATAACCGCGTTTCGACAACCTTTACATCATCTTGCTCACCAACACGCTGTTGAGGCGCTCCGTGCGCCGCCGTTGCTTGTATTGCCACCTGCGCAGCCGTCTGTGTAATGAGTGACATAGGTACACACCTTTACTGCATAATCAGTCGGTACCAGGTATCGAATAACGGTGCCGACGCGATAACCGAACGATACGCTTCTACACCGTACCGCAGAATGTACGTATCAATATCCATCTTCTCATCGTCATCGACCAACGGTAACGTTGCTACGCGCAAGTGTGTGGTGTGCACCCGCAATCGCTTCACAAGGTCGATGACGGCGCGATAAACATCATTCATGTGCTGACGCTGATGATCAAAACAAATGACGACATCGGACCCCGCATTAACAACAAGCGACATGCGCAGCCCGTCGGTCAACCCATCACGGAATGAACGAATACCAGGGAGGGCAACGGATGGAATACCCGCCTGCACCGATGCTAACGCCTTCAGTTCGCCTTCGGTGATAACCACCTGTGGCGACCGTAACGCAGCGGCGTTATACGGAATGTCTGCCCACCGGTAATACGCCGAGCGGTACGGCGAAAGATACTTCACATCCGGTAAGTGAGCTACCGCTGGATCGTACACCCTGCCGCGTAGATCAATAACCGTACCCTGTGTGTCAAGATACGGAATAAGTATCCGACCGGCAAGAAACGGTTTACGATCCGTCGTGATCAAACCCGCTTCATACGCCTCTCGCGTGAGCAACGGTGCAAAGAGTTTTGGTGGGCAATAACCGATGCAGTACTGTTGTGCTGTTGCGCGGGTGATACCGCGTTGCTCAAGATAGGCGTAGTGTTCATCGCGCATGTGTTCTGCACACCACTGCGCGTATGCGGTGTACACCGCGCGAATACCATCGCGAAACGATGAGCGACGCGCATAATGCGGTTTGTGCTCACGTTGACGACAGGTGTAACCGCAATTGAAACAATACCCCATACCGTTGTGGGGGGTCACATACAAATTGTGCCCCCCACAGGCAGGGCAGGAGGTTTTATAGCCTTTGCCCATACGTTTTCCGGTACCTTTTACCAGACTTCGTCTTCGTCAAACAAATCATCAGTATCGTCTTCGTCATCAGTATCGTCTTCGGGCTGTTGCACAGTCGTGTTCGGTGTTGACGGCGCTGAAGAGGCCGGCGTTGACGGTGGATACGCAACTTTTTGCGGATAAGTCACGTACCCGAACTTTGCGCAAATCTCTTGCCATTCACCGCCGACATTCATCATGTACTCCACCATCTCAAGCGGCGCCGGCTGCGGCCAACTTGTGAGATCGTAAGCCTCCGGCATTTCGACCTGATAGACGGGCGGCGGCATCGTGATCACGCTGAACGTGCGGCGCGTTTCCTTCCCCTCGCCTGAGATGACATACAGCACGGGGCAGGCGCTCAAGTCAACCTGTTGAAGCTCGCCGGTGAGCGGATCGACGGTAACGGCTTCTTGTAGCGCACGGAGGAAATCGGCCATGGCCGACTTACCCACCAAATCGCCGTTGCGGTCGTAGAGTTGACCGCTGCCGAGTTCTAAGACAAACGGCTTGTTACGGATAGTCGGCTTGATGGCTTCGTACTGCGCGGGAAACTTACCCGACGGGTCAGGATAGATAGCAACATTGTTGCCGTAGTCATCGCGGATCATCTTCACCGCACTGACATCCCACACCGCAATGAAGCAACGCTGTTGCACACCAACGAGCATATCATTAAGTGGCGACTTGAGTACGTCGCCTTCCCATAATAACCAGCCGTTGCGGTGGTCACGGGCCACACCAAGCACCACAGGTACCCGCACCCCGCCCTTCTCTGCCGTGTACGTCTTTGTCACCCACCGCTTGGATGTTGGGTCTTGCTCAAACCACACCGTCTTTACATGCACTTCAGGAATGGCTGTTTGAACGCGAAACACATACCGACCCCGATTGCGAGGATAGAACACGTCGCGAAAGATGGCCGGATTGCGCTTCTCTTCTGCTGTGGGCGGTTTTAGGGTTTTACCGAACATGACATACTCCTTATCAACGCTTAAGATGCTTGCTCAAGTAACTCAACAGCCTTGTTGATCTTCGTCAGCAATACCGACCGAAATTGTGTGTGGACTTTGAGGAGTACACGTGAAACCTCGTAGCGTGCCTGCTCGTCAACGTCATACTTCTGTAACAAACCGTTGATGGCGTTATTAGCCTCAACCCACTTACCGTCGAACTGTTCGAGCAAAAAGGACATCGTCTTACCCAACACATCCCTAGGCGTCATACATGTCTCCTTTCTCACTCCGTTTGCTGTCACCATAGCTTTGTCACTATCGCCAGCACCGTCATTCACGCCGGCTGTTCACACAATAACCGTGCTTTCTGGCGATTGCAAGAATTGCCCTTAAAAATGTGTACAAACAAGTTGGCGACAGTGTGCTATAATACAGGCAACGAAAGAAGTCACCAGAAACTAAAAGGAGGGAACCAGGATGAAAATCAAAGTAAGGAACGCCAATATAGCCGTTGGTCTTGCCTGGCATTTGGCAGAAAAAGCAGAGAGCACTCTGTGGGAAAATGCCGCACACAAGGCGGCAAGGAATATCGAAGATTGGTCAAATAGAGGATGGCCACGCATTTCAGTGACGGCATCTGGAACGTATGTGCCATCTTCGGATGGCCGTGATTTGTATCTTGTTTCAATGGAAGAAAAAACTTGTTCCTGCCCTGCTTTTAAAGCCGGCAAAAAGTGCTGGCACCGCGCGGCAGCGCGGATGATCCGGCGCATGCTCGATGCAGGCGCTGTTGAGCTGGTATTGGACATGACGGAAGAATTGTTCGCGGATTAGATCAAAAACAATCAACTATCAGCCGCCGGCGTTGGTTTGCCGGCGGCTCTCTTTTTGTCTTCAGCCACATTCTTAATTACGCTCTCGGTGTAACTGCCGCAAATACGCCCGATACCGCATATTAATACCGTACAACGAAAGTGCGTACAACGTCATCCCCCACACCGTAATGTGGTAGAGCGGCAAGTTGTACTGCGCCGTAGGATACGCCGTTCGCTCGTGAAAATAGCTTGACAACAACCCTTGTTGTATTAACTCCTCGGCCCGTTCTCCTAGTACATCACGATCCAATAATTGCACTCCGATCCGATGTACGGGGTCTATTTCTATTTCCAACGGTTGCGCGCGGGCCTCTTCTACCGTACACCACGTGTGCCGAAACACCAAATCTCTCCCGTCTTGCTCGAACGTCTCCGGCACCGCCGGCCCACCATCAACACAACACATCACCCGCAACGATCCATACTCCGGTATAAAAATCGTCTGTGTTTCTACCCATAACGGATGCAACCGTAACCTGGCGTCGTGTAATACGTTTCGGCTGTATAGGAAAAGTGATAGTAATCCATACCCAAAAGTTTCACTTTTACCATTTACACTTGCAAGTTCATTCATAACCTGGCCCCCTACATTCTCTACTAAACCGCAGAATATACTGATAGAAAACAGTGTCATATTATCACAAATCAGGTAATCTTTGACAAGGAAAGTATACCGAATCAAAAACTCTTTACACTTGTCACTGGTAACAACCACGGCGGCCCGTTCTCACGCAAGGTTGAGAGTTGCCACCATGCACGCACCACGCAAATGTCAAGGCGCGCCCAGGTTGTTCATGTCGCAGTCTACACGATGAAAATCACATGAACAACGTCAGACGGTCACTCACAGTACGCCACACGCGCACTACCAGACAAGCCTTCTGCGCAACGATTGCTCGAAAAAAGCAGATTTTTTTCAACCATTGTGTGAAGGAAATCACAATCGCTGATTTAGCGCGTTATGACGCGGTAAAACAAGTGTCAATTTTTTGATCAGTGTTTTATGGCGTTGTGACGTGGTAAATCGCGATTTTGTCGGAGACCTGAAACGACAGGAAGGCTTTAGAGGCACGATGATGGAGGGGGTCGCTATCATGATACCCCTCGACCATTTATCGCGCGTCCTGAGCCTTCCTGTGAAGCCACAGAGGCATTCGCAAGTGCATAGCTCATCGCGCGTGTGCATGTGTGTGCATGTGCGTACCAACTCAGCACCCACCCCTCAGCACATCGTCAACGGGTAAACGACGTGTTTTTGAGGTGAAATCGTGTGTTCACCACACCACAACGACAAGAAATGCCACAACACGCAGACATCACAAATTGCGCATATCGCGATATACAGCGTCACAACGCGGAAAACACGTTACTTAAACGTTTAAGTGCTCGCAAAGCAACCACGTGAGAGGCAATTTGCCGCATTGTGATGCGGAATAGAAGAGAGGGGGAGAGAGAAGAGAAGAGAGGGGGGAAAGAAGAGGGGGGGTAGGGGGGGGTGATGATTAGGGGGAGAGAAGAGATAAGAGCGGGGGAGAGATGATATGTACGTGTAACTGTAACAGTTACAAATAACAGCAGTTACAAAAAACATGTCACGGTAAATAATAACTCAAAGAGCTATATAAACCTGTGATATGTAACAGTAACTGGGGGGGTGTGGGGGGGTTTTTGAGAAAGTGCCGTTCAATCACCTGCGCTCAAAAACCAGAGCGCGCCACTTTGAACAAACGCGCTGGTGGCTTGTGAAATTTTTCACTAGGAAAGAGCTTCCACGATGTGGAAAGGTTAAGAAGCGGTTAACGTATCTACGAAACTGGTACATTTCTTGTCGTGGTGTAAAGCGTTTTTGAGTTTAGTTTTTTATACTGTGTTCACAGTTTCTACAAATAACAGAGACGGGTTAAATATTATTTTCCAACCCGTCTCTTGTGTGTAAACTGATTATTTTGTTGATTATTGTCGGTAATTATTCCTTCATACTAAGGCGATACACATCGTGAACGATAGCGTTAAACAGAGTACGTGGCATATCGGTTTTGATGGAGCAGCCAGCAGCGTGAGGATGTCCACCGCCTCCATACTTATCCATGATGGTATGAATAGCCTTCGCGTCAGGTGCGCTGCGGATGCTTACACGAAGGGTTGTACCATCATACACGCCAACGATGGCGTAGCGGTAATCGCTCAAACTCCGCATTGCTTCAAGAGCCTTTTTGAACGTGGGGCGCAGCCCATCGATATACAGCGTGTAGATACCGTTGTCTTCGTGATTGATATTCCGGTACAGCCAGCCGATGTCGTTAAGATCGTCAAGGGTGAGGGTCGGCTGTGCTTCACGGATACGACGTAAATCTACATAGTCGATCATCTCACGAGCCGCATCGAATGCGCGGATAAGTTTTGTACGTTCGATGGTAGGCGAGAATGAGAGTGTATCCGTTACTAACCCGTAGTAAGCAGGGGTAAAGATGGAGTACGGGGCTGGGTGTGAGAGGTGGACGCACTCGTGAAGTGCAAGGCGGGCGATTATAAACGAACACGACGGCGCATTCTCGTCAATGTAGACACTCGGAATAGGAGTGTCTTTCTGTGGGTGGTGATCGATAGCGATATGCACATTGAGTACCTGCGCAACCGTGCCGGCCCGCTCCGGTAGATGTGCGTCTACCAGCAATCCAATATAGTCTTGCGGTAGACTGAGGGTAGCGGGCGTGAAGATAGGCGTGTCGTAGAGAAGGGGTCGGTAGTGTGGTTCAGGGTCGGTTTCCAACACAACACCACGCGCATCGTGGCCTTTGTGCTTCAGCAGGTGATACATACTCACCGCCGAGCCGATAGCATCCCCGTCGGGGTTCATGTGCGTGGTAACGAATACCGGCACACCGCGCATAATATTGGAAAGTTCAAAGTACGACATACTATCCCCCTTTCGTTGTGTATGTTTTTTACCTGCGATTACAGCATATAGTTGTTAGTATGGAAGTGAAGTAGTGCTGTATGTGTGGCTGTGTTATATGTGGCTGTGTGGATCGGCAAGTAAACGGTGTAGAGCAACTACGTAATGTTAGTGACCACGTGAGGATGTTATGTTGATTACAACGCCGTGCAATTTAGATTATCTCACTAAATACGTGCGAGTGCGGATAGGTGATAGTGAAACACCGTACCGATACAGCGATGCGGTTGTGCGCACGGCATTGGTAACGGCGGTAACGTCGATTGCGCACTTGTGGGATACGCGGTATTTCATCTATGATCCGTTAATGGATCGCGGCATGCAGATGATGACGCCGTTCGGCTTGTTAGACAAACCCACCGGATTGCAGGACTACGACGCGATCCGTAACCCAACGATTGAGTTTTCCTCAGAGCCGCCGCCGATTATCGATCCTCGTGATGAGTTTCCCATCGTATGCGCCGCCGCTATTCTATGTTTGCGTGCGCGTATATCATCGGATATGTCATCGTTAATCAGTTGGCAGACGCCCGACTTTTCGTACAACGCCAATACAGTAACAAAGCAGCTTTCCGGCCAGATAGAACAGTATCTTGACGAGCTGAAGGCGTTCTTCTCGCGGCGATTGGGTCGACCCGTGCTTTTTGTTATTTAAGTTGTTATGTGAGGTGGTGTGTTATGACAGAAAACGATATTGTGATGCTCCTCGTGTTGTTGGGAAAGACAGAAACCAGCGCCCGCGCGTTGTGTGCTGTAGCAAAACAGAAAGAAGGTTGGTACCAGGTGTATGAAAATCCAGACAAACACGCAACTGTAGCTCTCCGTTATGATGAAGAAGCTGGATATGCGTTCAAGGTCACGCAAGCAACAAAGGTATTCGGTATTACCGTGAAAGAAATGGTAAGTGTTTCGTATCGAAAAGAGAACGCGTTACAGGCGCTACGTGATGTTTTGGGAGCACTTTAGGGCAAATAGCTGTGTAAATTGCACGTCTAACGATGAATAGAAGTAGTAATGGTGTAACTTAGTCAATGAAAGGAGGAGGGGTAATGCGATCGGTAAACCATCAGTTTTTTGGTCTTGAGGATCGTATCGTTAAGATGTACCGCAAGGCGGTGCCGAGTATTGTTGCCGGCAAGCGCCTTGATCCGTTCCGCGAGGATGCGTTTATTGAGATGGATTTTCTCTTGTGCAGCGATCCCGAAGCGCTCGACCCGCAAACTGGCAAGTTTACATGGAGCACGGTACACGACGTGATCGCGCTGTACTCGCCGCGTGAAGTGGCGTATTTCGAGCAGAAGAACGCGGCGCTGATCAAAGAGGGGTTGCTCACCGTTTATACCGGCCCGCTAGCAAGTGAAGCGGTAACGGCGCGGCCCGATGCAGAGTTGGCGGGGCTTCTTAAGGCACCTAAGCCGACATTTACCCGCAAGATTGCCGAGTTAACCGACGCCGAGTTGTACCGATTACATACACTTATGGATGATAAAACCGAGGCGTGGCGCGTGCAGGCGGTACTCAAAGAACAGCAGCGCCGGAAAGAGACAGAAGAGGTCGATGAAGATCAAGAGTAGTCGTGTTGTAGAAGTCGTGTATAGGAGTGACGCATGACATTGCCCGCGCCGTGGTCATTTCTGACACCGCAGCAACTTAATACATTACGTCAACAAGTTTCGGCGTGGCTAACAACGTCGCTTACCGTGCGTTGGCGCAGTATCACGACGCGGCCCGACGGTACAACGGTGCCGGTTTGGACAGAGCAGCCGGCGCAGGGGTTTGTGACGCCACGGCGGGCTATTAACAACCCAAAAGCTCTTCGTGAACAAGAGGCATTCAATGTCGATGTGTGGGTGTATCTGGCGCATCCGGTCACGGTGCAGAACGGTGATCAGATTGTGTACAACGGGCGAAACTGGACGGTGGTTTTTACTCGTGAGCCAAACCCACTCTTTCAACTTGTTGGTATAACGGGGACGTAGCGGGTAGGAGGTTCTATGGGCGCTCGGTGGACATCGCGACTATCGGTAATTGCCGCTAAGATACAATCCGGTTCCGAATTGACGGCTCAACGGGTTGGTACACAGATTGTGCAAGAAGCTAAGAATCGTGTACCGGTGGCCACATCATCGTTGCAGCGCACCATTCGTCTTGTCGGCCCGTTGAACGACGGCGGAGCCGTCCACTACCAGGTTATTGCTGGTGATCCGACGGCGCAACGGTTGGGGTATTCCTACACTGTGTACTACGCGCCGATTGTCGAATACAATATCAAGCCATATTTGACGCCGGCGGCTATGACAGTTGATGTTGTGCGTGAAGCAAGGGAGGCCGTTCAACTTGAGCTGCGCTCGTTGTGAACACGACGCGACGGCTTGGGGATATTGACATGGTACCGTTCATCGAACAGCAGATTTATCAAGATGTGTACGCGACGCTCTCTCCCGTAGCACCCGTGGAGGGGGGCAACCGCAAGTTGTTCGCCGTTCAAGCGCCGGCAGTAGAAGTGTCGCCGTGGCTTGCGCCGCCGTATATTGTGTACCGGTTACAAACCGATGCTGCGGATCGCGGGTATCAGACAGATGTCGTTATTCAAACCGTTCTTGCCGTCAATATCGTTGCTCTGACAACCGACGACATCGCGATGTACGGTACGGCGGTGTACACCGCGCTGAACGGTCGTCAGGTTGTCGATGTGACGCCACAGTTTCATCGTATTCGGTATCAATGGTTAGCCACGCAACCACTTTTTGGCGCGGCTCCGTTTCTCTCTGTGCAGCTTTATCGAGTACTTGTAAGTGTTTCTGTTTTGTAATTAATGAGATGTGGAGGTGAACGATGCTACTTGATGCAAAGGCAGGTGCATTGTGGGTACGCACTTCGGCACCGAGTGGGCAACCAGGTGCTGCGGATCGGTTGTCGTATGTCTCTGAGTTTTCATTTGATGTCTCGAAAGAGACGCAAGAGCGCGGCCCGTATGTTGGCGATGCTGCTTTTACCACAAGTTCAAATGTGACCTATGAGGGGTCATTCAGTATCGAGGTGCCGCGGGCCGCTTCTCCAGTTATTAACATGTTAATGACGGCGGCTGAGAGTACGTCACAAAAGTTGTGGATGCAGTTCCGTGAAGGTGAAGTAGACGGGTCAAACTCGTCCGCCGTTCACGTATTCACCGGCGTGACTATTACGAGTTTAAGCGTCTCGAACGACGGTGAAACGGTCACGTATGAGGTAGAGTTTACTGCCGATGGGCACACCTATACGGCCTCGACCTTGACGTAATGTAGGTTGATGTAGTGTACGTTGACGTGATGTGACAAGGATTTGGTATGACACAACGACAATCACGACGGCAGCGTGACACACGACAAGCGTCGCAGCAGGCGGGGCTACAACCGTCCGCGTTGCAGGTTATTAGTCGCGAAGAGGCGTTAACGGTTGATGGGTGCGCTATATGGCCGCACATTGTGTCGCAATGGGCTAAAGACGACGGGACGCAGCGTGGCGTTAAGTTGCGCGCGCTCACGCTCAAACAACGGATGGAGGCCCACCAGGCTGCCTTACGTGATGATAAGACGATTGATCAATTTCGGTTAATGATCGAAGAACTTCGGCGGGGTATCATCGACCCGCCCAACATCCCCGCCGAAGTCATTGAAAGTTGGAACGCCGACGTGGTGTTGGCAATGTACGAAACGCTTCAGATGATTGGCGGTTGGAACCCGATCATCGTTGAGCGAGAGCTGGAGCGGTTGGCGTCTGGTACCTCATAAGACATAGCGGTGCATAGGGTGCAACATCCGGCGGGGGCGGCAGTGTGGAGAGGGGGGGCGGTGGTACATCTACACCGTATTTACAACCTACAATCAACGTATCACTCACGAGTACTATCTCGTGGTGATAGGCGCCGTACTGACCCTCTCTTTGGGCAACGGCGCGACGGCGGGCCGCTCTCAAGTCAAAAAGCGTTACCACCGTTCTATCGTGCTCTTGATGCGGCGGTGGCGCTTACCGAGACGTGTATTTTGTGGATGTACGCCGTTGCACGGTTGACTGAAACACCAATTGGCGACGTACTCTCGTGGGATACGTCAACGTTGATGAGTGCCGTTGTGGTGTACCGTTGGGACGCAATCGTGAGCGATGCACATCGGCTAGTACAGACACCGCCTAAAGAGCGTGCCGGCGTGCGGGCCGAGGTGCTGCGGAAGGGGGATGACGGCAAGCGCGCCGTTCGCCTTGCTAGACGATTGCGTCGGCAACAGTCGTAGGTGGTGGTATGCAATTACAGGCCGGTGAGCTTGTTGTCGATATTAAAGTGAATAGTGCCGATGCACTAGCTGCGCTCAAAGCGATTGATCAGCGTGGGCAGCAAGTTGCTCAATCGCTGAACAGTCGTCTAAGCGCGGCCCACAGTGCTGCGGCACAGAGTAGTACCCGACAGGCAACGGCGTTGCAGCGCACACAAGACGCCATGTTGCGTATGGCAATGGCCGAGGCGCGCCTTGCGTCGGCAACGGGCAATACGGCAGACGCAGTCCGCATTCTTGAACAAGCATTACAACAAGTGACGGTACGCACGCAGGCAGTTGTTCAAGCCAAAACAATGTTGGTGCGCCAACAGCAGCAACTTGCCGGATCGTCGCGCTCGCTGCGACAGAGTTTAGAACAAATCGCACAGGCAGGTGGTACGGTTGCCGGCGCATTCTATGCGATAGGCACGGCCTTTGGTGCGTCGTTTATTGCTGATGCTGCTATTCAATCGGGAAAACTTGCGCTTCAGTTGAACGACGTGCAGCTTTCGTTGCGCGCCATTGCCGGATCGCAAGAGTTGTTTAACACGGCAATGGAGAAAGCCGCGTTCTTTCAGCGATTGTATGGCGGCACATTGGCGGATAACGCATCACGTCTCCAAGACTTTGTGATGATTTCCAAGCGTACCGGCGCGGAAATGGAGAAGTTGATCGAGACGGCGCAGCTTCTTGCCATTGTCAAGCCGGAACAGGGGATTGAAGGCGCATCGTATGCGCTTTCTGAACTCCTTGCCGGTGACTTAGTTTCCATCGTTGAACGGTTTAACCTCTCCCGTTCGGCGGTGCGCGAGTACCTAAACGAGTTTAAGCGTACCGGTGATGCCAATCGGCTACTTGAGGGGATTAATGAGTTACTGGCCAAACAAGGGGTAACGCTTGATGTTGTTAACGAACGAGCACAGTCGCTTTCGGTGACGTATAACCGACTTGGTGCGTCATTTGAGCGGGTGCAGCGAAACGTCGGGCAGGCGTTGGCCGAGAGATCTGCATGGGCAGCACGGGGGTTGACGTTCATTCTTGACACCATAAGCGGTGCGCCAAACGAGATAGAGCAAGCGGTTGCCGATATTGGTAAAAATCTTCTTGAGGGAGCGAAATCGTTTGACGAGTACCGGCAAGCCGTTCAACAAACAAATGCTGAGCTGCAAACTATTCGCGATAAGCAGTTTATCGGTGTAGCTCTGCCGAATATTGAACAGTTATCAGAAGCACAATTCACGTACTTTCAGTATCTTAAAGCTACCGGCGCTTCGTTTGATGAGGCATACCAAAAGGCGTCTCAGTACGGGCAAGAGTTAGTCGATTTAGGCGACGGTCAGTACATGGTGGTGGAAAGCTCTGACGCGCTCCGACGGGCGCAAGAGCTTCTCCAACAGGCGCAGATTGACGCAGCAGAGACAGCGCGACGGGCGGGGCTGCTTCGTGAGAACGAAGCGCAAACACTCTACCAGGAAGCAGCAGGGAAGATAGCGGCCCGCGTGGAAACCGAACGTCTGTCACTGGCCCAACAGCAACTGGAGCAGGCAATACTCAACGCGGCATATTCAGGCGCGTCGCTTGATACACAAATCCAGTCCATTGCGACGCAGTTTTCACTTACTGAACAAGAAGTACGCACGCTTGTTACCGAATACCAAAACCTTATCCTTGCACAGCAAAACGTCGATGCCGCACTGACGGCAACGGCAAGCGCGCAGTTACTTTCATCATACCAATCTCAGCTACTCCAACAGCGCCAGCAAGAGCTGGCAACTGCCGTGCAAACTGCCGCACAAATGGTGCAGAGCGCGGCGGGTGATACGTCGGTGTACGAGAGCGCAGTTGCAACCCTGGCGTCGGAGATGGATATTAACGTTGATGTTGCGCGTAACCTCCTTGATGCGTATCTTGCCCTTCAAGAAGCTACCGCAGATGCAGAGCAGAATACCACCGCATTACTTCTTGCGCGTATTGAAGAAGCCGCGCAGTCTGAAGCCGCGTCGCTTGCCTATCAAACCCTTGATGCAACAATTCGTGACGTGGCCCTTTCCGGCGAGGATGCCGAAGTCGTCTCCCAACGCCTTGCCGAGCAGTTCGGTGTTGAAGCCGAACAGGTGTATAAAGCCATCATCGCTTACCAACAGTTGCAACAGCAGCAGGGCAATACACAACAAAGTGGCTATCAGCTTGCCGCGACACAGATTGAAAACTCGTTGCAAGCGCAATTGCTGAAAGTGGCTCACGATGAGTTAGCCGTCGCGATTGAAGCGGTGGCTCAGGAAGGCGGTGACACGTCGGCAAAGATGCGCGAGTTGGCCCAACGGTACAACTTAACAGAAGATACGGTAAAGCGCCTTGTTGAGGCGTATCGCAATCTCCAGAAGGCGCGGGATCAGGCTAAAGGAGTGCTCGAAGGTTTAGGCGTACCAAGACCGCAAAACCCGTTTGCGCCGCGCTCTGCGGGAGGTGGGTCGCGGAGCGCACGCACGGCAAAAACCGATGAGCAGCGACAACTCGAACAGCAAGCACGTGAGCAACAGCGCCTTCAAGAGCAGATTGAGCGTGACACCGAACGTCATTACGAGCGGTTAGCGCAACTGTACGAGCGGTTTCAAGAGCGGATGCGGCAGGCAGAACAAGCGTTCGCGCAACATCAGCTTGAGGGGCGCGCTGACTTCTATAATGCGCTCAGTCGCTTTGAGGATAACGAGTTACGAAAGCGGTTAAGTGCTGCCTATGAGCAAGGCGTACTCGAAGCGCAGCAGTTGGCTGCCGACAAGGGGGCCGATGTCGCCGATGCGTATCTTGAAGAGTTGACAAAGACCCTTCTTGCTCGCGCACAGCGTGAGCAGGCGATAGCGCAGGCGATGATGGAGGGGGATACAGGGCAAGCTGAATATCTGCGCGGCGTTGATGAACTTTATCGTCGCGCCGAGCAAGCGAGATTAGAACGGATCAAGCAAGGTGAGGCGTCTATCCGAGCCGAGTACCAACAGTCTGTTGCCGAACAAGAGCAAGCTTTCTTGAAATCGGCGCAGGAGTGGACGTTGCGTGAGCAAGACAAGAAACAGGCAGTTCTCGAAACAAACGCGGCGTTACGTGAGCAGGTAGCGTTAGTACGGCAACTTTCGGGCAATACACCAGACATCCGTGCCGGCGGCGCTATACCCGCAATCGCTCCATTGGGTGGTGCTTCTGCAAGTGCGGTAGAGACGTTATTACAGCGTATTGAACAGGCCATTCGCGATGTACAACGCGCGATCGAACTCTTGCGTTCGCCGATGCTCATTGGGGTGTAGTGTTGTGGACAGCGCGGTGTGTACTGTAGACACTGCTTGTAGCGTGAGGTGGTTATGGGGCGCGCGAACATTATCAGCAACGGCATCACTATTAAACCGCTTGTGGAAAGCATTCAACATCGCAATGAACCGATTGTTGACGATGTGAGGTTGTACAACGGTACGTTGCAGCGGGTGTTTCGCGCCGTCAAACACGTCATCAGTTATGAACATGACGCATTGACTGAGGCTGAGTTACTGAATTGGATAAATGCGCACCCATTCAATACATCATACTCACACACCGATGAGTTGGATGTAACCCGTATTGTAGTGACGCGATCCTTTGAGTATCAAGCCGTCGAGCAGCCGACGCTTACCACGCGAACGTACAGCGTGCAAGTAGAGGTCGAAGAGGTCTAGGGTTGATGTAGTTTAGCGGGGTGGATGTATGACGTTGCCGGATCGTCCGTCACTGTTAGCCGATGTTCGCCGACCCACGGTAAGCGTTGCTTACCATAACGGCAGTACGTGGGTTGATGTCACGGCGTCGGTGATGAATGTGTCGGTACAGGCATCGCTACCGGATATGCTCTCGTTCGGGGCCGGCCCCATTCCGACGGCGCGGGTGACGCTCGGAAGTTCGGCTTTTGCGCATACGCCGGCATACGCACCTATCCGTATTGGCTACGGATTGCACGGTTTTTCGTCACACGTTCGTGTGTTTGTCGGCTATATCACGAAGATTGAGCGTACACCGTTTGAGATGCTGTGGGATTGTGTCGGTATCGGAGAGCGTATCGCAGCAAGTGCCATCCGTGTACCGGTGCGGAGATTTCGCCCCGCCCACACGCAGACGACCACTACAAGTATTGAAGACCCAAATAACCCCAACTATCGCGGTGGGATGATTAACGAGGTCTTGTGGCAGGCCGGCGGGCGTCCGTTTGAACAACAGACACTTTACCCCGATGCCCCATGGTACTACTCGTGTACGCACGCGCTCATCACGCCGTTTTGGACGTGGCTTGACGGCGAAAATGCGTGGGATGATGTGGCGCGTCTCTGCCGTGCCGTCGGGTCGTTGCTCTATCAGGATAACGACGGCGTGATCCGTTGTCGTTCGGTTATCCATGCGATTACCGGCGCGGCAACGTTTGGATGGACTGATGCTCCGCTTACCGCAGCACAGCGTGTAGCGCAGCAACGGCACGGCTACCAGGATATTCAAGAGCAACGGGTATATACCAACGTACCGTCGGAAATCACGGTACGCTACACCCGCCGCGGGATCAGCGCCGTCGGTGAACGATACAGGGACACCATCGCGCGTGTTGTCGCGCCGGCTCAATCCACAATCGTTACCCTTGCCCTCCAAGAGCCGCTTGTTACCCTCTCGCGGATCGAAGTAGACGCCGCCGAGTTGCCCACCGGCGTGCAGGTCGCGCCTACAATTGCAGTAGGTGTCGCACAGGCGCAGACGGTGGAATGCGCCATCGGTAATCCAAGTGCGACGCGGGCGATGTTGATTACCGGTGTTCGTGTGTACGGTACCTGTGTCGAAGCAATCGAGCAGAACGAAGTGAGGTATGGGCTAGACAATCCGCCGACGGTTCTACTTCGTTCAATGCGTACTGAAGATAACCCGTATATCCAAGATGAGCGTCACGCGCATGCGCTGGCGTCGCTTATTACAACGATCTACGGCAAGGTACGTCCGGTAGTGCGACTGCGCAACTGTCCGAGTGATCCCGATCGTCGGGTGGGTGAAGTGGTGACGATAACGTCCCAACAACTATCGTTATCCGACACGCGGGCGCTTATAACCGACATCACGTATAACGATAATGCCTTTATGGATGTAGATTGTGTCCTTATTCCAGATATTGATGATGTTAATGCATATTACATTGTTGGACATACATATAGCAGCGGTGATACGAAATTGATCGGTTGGTGAACAACTATGCCTGGACTGTTAGACGTTACAGCATTGCCGGAGTGGTATAGCGGTGCGATTTTGAGCGCATCGGCACTAGAACGCTTACGTGATACCGTGCTGCGTCTTGACGGTGTAAGTGTGTTGCCGTTGCCGGTATTTATTTCCAATGTCGGGTATTTTGTCAGCGATTATCAATATAACCCGACAACCATTTGGCGAGGCGGTGTCACGTGGCGAGTCGGCGCTACGACGTTGGCAATCATCTACGAGTGGCCCGGATCGGTGCTTAGTGGTGATCGTCTTGTTATCCGTCGTCAGGGTAACGGCGTGGCGGTAGAGACGGAGTACACACCGTCATCCGGCATTCATCAGATTACCATCACACCAACCGAATATACCGACCTCGAAGTCGTGCGTATTGATGTTCGTATCAAAAGCACATCTCGCCCGTCGCGTGAGGCAGGGTGGCCGAACTATGTACGTGTTTTAGACGTGTGGATACAACCCATTCAGCCACCGTTTACCCTCCCGTCGCTGCCGACCTACGGACAGCTTACCGAGGCCAATCTCCAGGCCACAACGGAGTACGCGCGGTGGCTTCTTTACGCATATGGGCAACAGATATGGCCCATTCCGTCGCTCCCGTTTCGTCTCGAAGCCAACGTAACGTATACCCGCCCCTCTGGATTGGTAAAAGACATCCGCCGGATGCGTGTGTACGGCAGCGGTATCCGCCCGTCGAACGACTATACCGAGCTGTCTATCGAGGGTGAGGTGTTTTGCTATCAGCCCGCCAATCAAGAGGGTATCTATGTAGCGATTAACGGTGTTGAAAGCAGTGCGTCATATCAGTTGCCCACCAAAACAGGTCTCTTTCCGTTCACACTTGCCGTACCGATCACGGCAGTAACGGCGGGGCAGCGGTTTATCTTTGATATTTATCATCGGCAAGAGGTATTGTCGCAACCCGAACCGTGGAACCGTGTTACCATTCGTCGTATTGGTGTCCGCCGTTCAATTCCTAACGCGCCGGCGCTGTATCATTGGCAGCCACAGGAAGGTATTCCATTTCCCACACTGCAATCTCGCTTAAACGACATCAATACTCAAATCCTTGCCGTCTACAACCGGTACGCCGCCGCAACATCGTTCTATCAACGTCAAACCGCCGGCACTGCGCGCACGGCAAAAGACGATGAGATTTTCGGCTACTACGAGCCGGTATTCCCACTCATGGGGTACCGACGCGGCGAGGCGTTGATCGTCCGCGGGCAGTCGGCGCAACTTGTCGGCGGCGCTCTGACCAAACTCGAATTAGACGAAAAGGCAAAGCGTACCTTGTGGGATACGTCGTTTACTCTCTCCCTTGTTTCTGCCCCATCAGAGCAAACAGTAGTGAAATATTTTGATACGGTACCGTGGCTACCCGTCGGCGCGTGGTATGCCGTGCGTGGCGAACAGGTATTCTACGCTGCCGAATGGTTGGGTGGATTGTAGTAGAGGAGCACGAGATGGGAAAGAACACACCGCAACGACGAATTGACGCGCCGCGTGATGGCGACGGATCGCGTGATGCTGAAATCCAACTTACGCAGGGAAATGCGATCCTCGGCGCGCCGCTTATTGACGTACCGACAGATGTAACGTGGGTAACAACATATATTGATATTTCCGACTATACGCCGTTGGCTGCGGTTGAACTCTCGTGGCGCTTTGACAACGCAACGCCGCCGGATGTTTTTCTTATTCAATGGAGTACGTCATCATCCTTTACCAATCCAACGACGGTATCGGTAGCGGGTACCCAATGGACGGCAACGCTCCGTGGCTTACCTACCGATACGCTGTTGTACATCCGCATTGCAGCGCGGCGGGCCGGCGTTGTTTCCCCGTGGTCGGCAAGTATTACCGGTACTACGGCGTCGGACACGACACCGTTGGCGGCGGTGAGCAGTCCGGCGGCAACGTGGGACATTACGACAGGTGACGTCACCATTACATGGACGCCGCCGACAGACCGCCGCTACAAGCATACAAATGTCATAATACGCAACGCTTCAACAAATGTCATTCTGCGTACCGTTACTGCGGTGGCAGGCAGGTATGTGTGGACGTTTGCGCAGCAAGTACAGGATACCGGCGGCTCGTTTGTCTATTCTATCCGTATTGACTTTCAACCTATCACGACGCGCAATATCGCCGGTACAACGACCCAATTAACCGTATCTGCCCCGTCGTTGAGCGCACCGACGGGAGTAACCACGTCGTGGGACGGCGATACCGGCACGGCAGAAGCCGATTGTCTGATTACGTGGAACCATGTAAGCGGTGCTGCATACTATGATGTTTCAATCAATAGTCTTAGTCGCAGTGTCGGGTATGTTAATCGCTATTTGTACACGTATGAGCAGAACCGACGCGAGAACGGCGGCAACGGCGATCCAACCCTTACCATCGCGGTGACGGCGCGTGATGTGTACAACCGCACGGCGACAACAGCGCTTACCGCTACAAATGCCGCTCCGCCAACACCGTCGGCACCGACGATCACCGCATTTTTCAGTGCGTGTCGGTTTACGTGGCCGGCAATAACCGCTCGCGACGCGCGGCGGCTTGCATTGACGGTACAACGTGATGGAAGTGATGTTCTCACCGTTACGCTATCACCGCAGACAACCGAATACTTGTTTGAGGCGTCACAGAGCGGCACGTATCGCGCGCGGTTAGTTGTGGTTGATATGTTTGAGCAGACGAGTGCAGCGTCGGCGTGGAGTAGCACGACGTCGCTTACCGACACTGCGCAGTTTGTTCAAGAATTGCGCGCCGGTGTGACTTATCGTGATAGTGTTGGTACCGCGTCGTCAACGTTGAACGCATTAAAAGACGCAAATACATCATCAGGCGGTGTCTCGTACAGCGCATCATCAAGTTGGCGATGGATTGAAGCGAGCTATGATCGCGAAATCCGTCATCGTACAACGACCTTGAGCACGGCATCAACCACGATTGCTGCATATATTGGTGTGTCGAATGACGGATCGACGTACACATGGTATACCGGTGGTACGGTAAGCGGCGGTGTGTGGACGCCAACACAACAAACAAGCGAAAGTGCCGCGCAGACAAATGCCACCTCGTTGGCGGCGGGTGTGTATCGCATTCAGTTGCCGTCGCCGGTGCAAACACGATATATCAGGCTCGGATTTCGTAATACGTCGGCGGCGGTGCGCATTGACGAGTTCTACCCGCGCTCACTTGTGCAGGGTGACGATATTGAAGCGGAGACGATCCGCGGTATTCACATCGCGGCATCGTCGATTACGGCGGATCGTCTGTCGGTGGATAGCCTAAGTGCCATCAGTGCCGATCTCGGTACGGTAACGGCGGGATCAATTACCGGTGTAACGATTACCGGTACAACGATTACCGGTACAACGATTAGCGGCGGGACGATTACAGGGTCAACATTTTATACAAGCTCATCGTTGCCGCGTATTGAGGTAGATAGTAATGGTCTTCGATACCGCGCGGCTGACAGCACAACGCCGTTCTATGTGAGTGTTTCTAACAACGGTACGTATGAAGCAGGAAATGTACGGACAACTAAACTATTCGCTGACGAAATACGATTAGGCCCAAATGTTACGCTTAAGGAATTCTCTAATTTTGGCTTTGATGCGCCGTTATATTTGGGTAATATACCCAGTTCTTACACACAATGTGGACTATATATAGATAGTTTTGGGACATATACTGGTGTCGTTTGGGGCTTGTACGATGTTGCACTACAACGAGGTAATACAAGAGTTCTTATCGAGAGCAACGTAGTCACCACATCTGCACAAACCACAATTATTAATGCAAATACTACAAGTATTCGTGGCTTAACGGTGGGGCGTACATCACTTTCGTTGAGCGGGAACGGCTCGAACCTGGCAGATTTTGCATTTGCGCGTGCTTCTAGCCCAGGCGACGCCGGCGACTATCGCTTTATCTTGCGTTTAGATAATTCAGACAACTTCAACATTATTAGTCGGAATGATGATGGCTCGTTTAGAGACTTTGTTTTGTTTATTCATCGTCTAAACGGGCATCTTGGTTTTGGTGGCACACCGTCTGTCTCCAACGGCGGCGTGGGAAGTATTGATGTTTACGGTGACGCGCGTATTCGGGGTACATTACGGGCCAAAACCGACTGGACGACTATAACATTGGAAAACAACTGGCAAGATTGCGGGTCGTTAACCGGCGACCCGTCGGTGGCGTACCGGATCATGCCCGACGGTACGGTGCAGTTCCGCGGTGCTATCCGTCGCACGAGTGGTACGTCGCAACGAATCTTCACGATGCCGACGGCTTTGCAAGGAAATGTTGTGCGGCGCGTTGTGGTGTCATATCGCTCAAACAACTCTTCGGTATTTGCGGCGTCGCAGCTTACGTATAGTCCTTCAAACAGTCACGGTGTGTTTTTTGACGGCCCTTCGATTACCAACTCGTCAGGAACAACTGTCGAAGGTGTTGTCATGTTGTGGATGACATGGAACTTGTTAGGGTAGTCTAACAAGAATTAAAGGGGACGTAACGGTCGGTGTTGGGAAGTGGTAGGAGTTCGCAATCCCCCACCACCACCAACACCGACGGAAACGGAGCTGTGGAGGTAGTACCTGTAGGAGACAAAAAGACAAGACGTGAGCGGTAGACGTACATACCGCGCATGGTCGTATGGAGCAGACGAAACCATCGCGTATCGAGGCGGGCCGGCACCAAACATACAATACGTGTTGCGCGGCCCGCTCGATATTCATCTACTGCCTTCTGTATCCATCGCAGTATTCCACGTCCGTATGGTGGATTAAGCCATACATTTCCGTACCATGACACACGCAACCCGTCTCGATGATCCGGCAGCGGATGATCCAACCCGTACCATTCTTTGGCCTGAATATAGGCTTGCGCATGACAGTTGGATGCCGGATCGAGGTCAAACAGCGCCCCGCCGATCAACAGCCGCGCGTGCTCGATGACCCACGGCGGTGTAAACCATTCCCCACTCTGTGACGACAGTAACGAGCGGTGCATACGTGTATACGTGTGTAGTCGTGTACTGGTCTACAACAGCTAATCCACAACAGAAGCTAACCACAGCGACGGGGTGGCAAAAAACAGCGGGTATCCCTCGTGTTGAGACCCACGCCGCGGCCAGTGGATGGTATACCACATAGCATCCCCTTGCTTGTACATCACGTCGAACACCCCACGATGCACCCGTGCGCTGCGGGGTTCATCTTCATCTGGTTCTCCCCCCGTTGTGTCAAGCTCCAGGTTGTGTATGGGTTGCCCGTATTCATCACCGATAGTCAATACGTTCTCGTTGGCGGAGACGGTGATGATGGTACTCGGCAGCTTGAGGTGGGTAATGGTTGTAAGTGCGGCATACGGGATGACGGTAAACGGTGCGCGTTGTCGTTCGCGTTCAAGTTTGGGAATGACGCGCTGCACTTGTTGGATGTGGTGATTGTGTCGCAATGGATGATCCGGCATATGGATTATTCCCAGGCCGATAGAGAGCTTGTTGATCGTATGCCACGCCCACGTAATGTTGTGATGTGTGTACACTCGTAATGATGTCTGTTCGGGGATGACAAGCGCGCTGTTGGTGTACAGACCACCTGTGATCGGTGTTTGCACAAGGCGCGTGCCGATGATATGGTCAGTTGTTATACAAACACCGGAGTTTGTGAGCGCAACGGCGTCATAGGCGTTTGCCATCTTGCCGACATGGTACATCCACGTCTCCCACAAAATCGGTGTGGTGGTGGTTTCAACCATCAACGGGGCCGTTTCGAGGAGTGGGAGAAGGAAGTATTCAAGCGGAGTTGTCGGATTGTCAGGCACCGGCTCTAAGGCAAGCGGCATACGCATAATACCGCGTGAGGTCTGTACCTCACTTGTTGCGTTGGTAGGGTTATAGATTGTTACGGTTGTCGTAGCTCGATGCTCGATCATTGTCATCGGAGCGCGACACCACGAGAGGTGCGTATCACCGTAAGCACGCGGAAGATGAACGGCAACTGCGTGTGACGGGATACCGTTTGCCGACGCAACGCAGACAAGAAACACGCCTGCCCTATCTCGCTTGAGATAGAGCGCGGCGTTGTACGTTTTTACCCCGTTTCTGGCCCGCTGCGCGCGCTCGATATACGCACGCACACTAGCTTTCTGTTTCTTAGTAATCTCGAATAGCAACATTGACTTGTACCGGCATAATTGCCATAACCGTTTTCTCGGTTTCGATGATCAACGGTCTGGTACCAAACACATCAAAACTTACCTCCGTTGTCATAAAAACATTGTATGTTGCCGTCGGCTTGATTGTGCTGAGTGCGCGGTCAAGAAATCCGGCATTAATGATGAGCGCAGCCGACGGTCGCACACGATGATCGGTGTGTGGCACAGTGTTTTGTGCAGGGATGCGGGCGCGCTCCGTTTTCGGTGATGGACGGTAATACACGCCGCCGTTGCGTACACCAACGGTAAATAACACGACGGCATCTTCTTGATTTTGCACCCCCATGTGCATGTTATCTTTTTGTCTCTTTGGTAGCACCTTACGCAAAGATTTCAGGTCTTTTCCGCTCACGGTTGCACGTGACAACATGGTACTGTCGATGATGCCGGAAAAGAGTGACGGCATACCTGGAGTGTATCCGTGATTGCCGTCAAGCCAATATATCCGTAGCCCGTCGCCTGTTGTTACACAGACGCGATGGAACGGGTGTCCGACGGTGATGTCAAGACGATGTACGTGCTTAATCTTCGGTAACAACTTTTTCAACACCTCAGCAGAGACTTGCCCGATAAGCGGGCCTTGCACTATGTAATTAGCACGCGGGAATAGCCGATATTCCGCAAGCTGCACGTACTGTTTGATTGCCATAAAGCCATCGGAGGCAAAGAGGAATGCACCGTCGTCATCAGTATAGAATGCAACGCCGTGCAACCGATCCACGCCACCGCAAAATGCCAGTCCGGCGCGCAGGGCGTCATCACAGTCGGTAAACGTCGCGTGCAGACTGGCATCATTGACATCAAACTGATATTCGGTATCAAGGGCTTGCGTGTGAAACATAACGTTACCGCGCGCAAGTGTACCGTTCATGTCGCCGGCGTTGTATGTAATGTGCAGGTCTCCCGTTTCGTCATACAAGGTATCAATGAAAGAGTCCGTGAAGGCAACATCGGGGAACGGCGCTTGAATGTTGGGTACGCAGACGGCGACCCGATGATTGGCAATGTAGAACTCCCCGTCATTTGTAAATAAGTAAAGGCAACTGACCGACGGGTCGTGTTTGGACTTGCCGAAGCGTTCGACTTTGTTCGTTGCAGCAAGCAACGTCATAACCTGTTCACTAATCGTTACCGTTGGCATTTAGCATTCTCCTTTCTTGAGTACTACATAATCCCGCTACTACCAAATCCACGCTCGCCCCGCTCACTCTCAGATAGTTCGGTTACGTCAAGAATGGGTGGTAATTCAACGCGAATAATAACGAGTTGTGCAATACGCGCATTCTCCGGTACTACCACACGGTACGGAGAGAAGTTCATCAGCAGCACGCGCACCTCACCACGGTAACTCGGATCGATGGTACCGTGAAACGCATATACGTGCGATGCTTTGTCAAGAGAGATGGTATCTGTATCCGGCGGCAGCAGCGCTCCTCTTCCAAATGCAAAGCCGCTCCGTGATGATACGCGCGCCATACATCCGTCTGGCAACTCCAGTGCAACACCGGTAGGGATGCTCACGTGAGCATAGGGTTCAATGATCGTGGCCTCGGCGCTGAGGATGTCATATCCAACATTACCTTGCTTCGGTGCAACAATACCACCGGTTGTTCGTAATCGTTTAACTCTCAAAGAGAGGGATGTTGGCGTACATGTTGAATTGTTGTTCTGATCGTTGGTGCTCATCAGTCTCTCCTTTATCTTCTGGGTGATTGCGGTACCACGACACAATCCCATCGAGTACATCACCGTCACGTGCGGTGCGCGCTTGACGAAATGTTATCGCAGCAAATCGCTTACTGTTCGGTTCGGGAAACGTGTGTATCACGCGCAGCGGTGTGTTGTTCTGTTGTGACCAAAAATTCGGTGTTGTGTAGAAAAACAGACTGCTTATCTCAAGTTCGGCAGCTCCGTATTGACTGTGCATCTGAACGGTTGGGTAAATAAACGAACACCATTCATACCGCACATCATTCACAACCACATACACATCAACCCTATCAATAATCATTACCAGCGAGAGCAACCCTGTTGATGTGAAGATGAAGGTCGGCTCGCGCTGATGATCGTGTACCGATTTGGCCCACGTTACCAGACGTTTTCCCTCGAACAACGAGAGGTCAAACGGTGTGTTGTTAAGCGGGTTTTCTAAGCGTAATGACAATGTGTAATGATTGTTTTGATCGTAGAAGTCATCAATCGTCATATCATGAATTGACGCGATACGCGCTTTGTGAACATGTGAGAACGTTTTTGGTGCGTTATCGCGTGGTTTGGCAAATGGCCTCCGCACAAAGACAAGTTCGCTAAAAGAGTTACTACTACTACTTAACACGTGTATCACCTCCTTTCGTTTGTGACATACGTAATCACTGTACCACGATGTCATGAGAAGTCAATGATTGCTCGCAATGATACATGCGTATGTTTCTGTATTTCCCATCTATTTTATTAACTATGTGCAGGTATGTGATACTTTTTTCCAGTGGTGATAGTGTGTCGTGTAGTGTTCGCGCAGTGTATTACATGATGTATTGCGTAGTGTGTTGAATGTTGTAATACGCAGAAAAACTACATCATATGCCAACACATGTATTCCCAATTCATCGCAGCGTAGCCACCGAAGCAAATCCGTTTGCACGTGCGCTCACGTTTATCCTGACCGACTTTCTGCCCAACGCCAATCGACAGGCTATCCCTGTTGACGAGGCTGAACGGATCATTGCGTCGGCAAAGGGGATGCCGATCAAATACGAGCCTGTCAACGAGGGGCACGCCGGTGCTTTCCCTATCGGCGTTATCGAGCGCGTATGGTCTGGTGTCGATCCCGTCACCAACCAACCGTGTATTTATGCAAGCGCCGTTCTGTGGGAGAGTGAGTATCCAGACATTGTTGCTGCGCTTAAACGCGAGTTTGAAACAACCGGCGCGTTGGCTGTCTCGTGGGAGTTGATGTATCAGGATGCCGAAGAGCAGGACGGGGTAGAGTGGCTGCGCGGTGTTACGGTTATCGGTGTGGCTATTGTCGAGCAGCCGGCATACGGCACAACACGAACACGTGTACTCACAATGGCGTCGCAATTAGAACATCGGAAATCGAATTTGTCAGAAGAGCGGCCAGAACAACGGGAGGTGCAGGGTATGAGCGGTGGTGATGAACTGGTAGCTGAGTTAGAGCGGCTGCGTGATGAAGTGCAACGGTATCGCGCGTTGGCAGAGCAGGCGCAGGCCGAGTTGCGCCTGGCCCAACGCAAGCAAGCGTTGGCGGGCGTGCTTACGGAGGCGGACATCGCCGAACAAGAGCCGCTGCTGCGCGAGGTCTCGGATGATATTTTTGCGTTGTATCAGAAAGCCCTTCTCACCGTTGCCGAGCGTGCTGTTCAGCGCGCTCTTGCCGAAAAGCATGATGAGCGCGTGGGGGGTGATTTGCTGCAACGCGATTTGCAGCGAGAACAGCGCGAGTTGTCACGTGAACAACCGATTGCTGTAGCTAACGTCACTGATGAGTACGCGGCGCCCCGTGGCTACCCGCGTCCTTCGACGATAGCGCTCGATGAGACGGCGGTCTTGTTGGAAACACTTCGACGGCTCTCGTGATACGTTTGCGTGACGTGATACGTGATGTGATGACTGTACTGTACTACTGACACGGGAGGGACCAGGCGTATGGCTTATTTAGCACAGACGGTAGATAGTGTGGTTATTGGCGCGGTCGCCGAAACCGATTTGATTGTGGGCCGCCCCGTTCGATACGGTGGCGTGCATGCGGCATCGGGGTTGCCGCTTGTAGAGGCGGCGGCTGCAAGTGACACACGGGTGGGTGTGGTGTTGGCAGCTCCCGATCCGTTTCCCCGCCCGTTCGATGAACGTCAGTTGATTGCCGGCCCATATGCGGCGTTGTCGCCGTACACGTTAACGCCGGCGTGGTCTAATCCAGTACAGACAACCACAATGTACTACAGCGGGTTGTCGGTGATCGAGAACGCCACTATTCCGGCGGGTGCGCGATGTCAGTGGGTGCAGCGTGGTATTGTCACCATCGGCTCGTCTGCGTTTGACGGTGACGCATCGACGTATCAGATTGACGATGCGCTATATGTCAATGCGTCAGGCGTGTTTACCCGCACGTTGGGTACCAACGTTGTTGCGCGGGTGGTTTCGGTAGATACTGCTCATCAGCGACTGACCATTCGGCTGACTGCCGGGTAATACAGGAGGGACTACGTATGACGCAGGTGTTTTCAGATGCACTGGTTTTTGATGTACAGCGTGCTCAGGCGTCGGCGACGTTGCGTTCGCTCGCTCAGCGAGTTGCCAACGGGAATGGACGGAGCGCGCTAGCCGAAACCATTGTTCGCTCTATCGAGCCGGGACGGCTTACGCTGGATACGTTCGGCATTTTTATGGACGTGCGCCAGTTTAACCCCGGTGATGATGCCAAAATCACCATCCGCCGCGGTAAGTATCCCGTGCGCGCAATGGTACCTGGCACCAGCCACCTTGTGGATCGTGTCTACAAGCAGGAGAAGGTCGGTTTCATGTGGGACGCGCTCATTGCCGGCGCGCGTGCCAACATGCTTGAGCTGAACAACGGTGATATTGACAGTGTTGCACGTCTCCGGCGCGATTTGCGTGACGACCTGATTGACGCAATTGCTGCGAAGGTGTTTACATTGCTCACCACAACGTGGAGCACCGTTTCGACAACGAGCCATGTCGCCACGGTTTCGGGCGCGCTGAACAAGACAACGCTTGATACCATGTTCGACACCGTCATCGACTACGCCGGCTCGGTGCGGGCCATTATCGGCACGTATAAGGCACTGCGCCCGCTGTACCAGTTTGCCGGTTATCAGCTTGTCACGCTTACCGGCGGTGGTGAGACGGCTCTGCCCTTGCGTCAGTTGCAAGAGCGGATGGATACCAACACGGTAAGTATTTACCGTGGTACGCCTGTAGTCGAGCTGCGACAGCAGTACCGCAATGCACTCCCCAACCCTCGCGCGGGTCTCATTCCTGACAACGTGGTACTGGTGGTCGGTAATCAGGCCGGCACTATTGGCTTGATGGGCGGTGTCGAGTATCAGGATTACACCGATTTCACCAGGCAGCCGGCGGATTATGTCATTCACGCCTGGCAGCAGTACGGTATACTGATCGATGATCCGACGGCCATCGGTGTGATTACCATCACCCCGTAAGTGAGGGGGTTGTATGGAAGAACAGCCTGTAGAGCAACCCGTACAGCAACCCGTACAGCAGCCCGTACAGCAGCCCCTACATCTACAGCCTGAAGGGGCGGAGCCGGTGCAGCAATGCGGCAAACCGTGGTACCAGAGCGCGACCATCTGGTTAAACATACTCATGATTATTGCGCTGGTCATTCCCGAAATAATGCAGGTACCGGAGTTGCAAGCATATCAAGACGAGTTGGCGCTGATTGCCGCTATCTGTAACATCATTATTCGCGTCTATCGCACGAATACGGCCATTCAGCATTAACGAGAGACGCTCGTTGCCCCCGCATTTTGCAAAATGCGGGGGCTTCTCTATCTTTCTCACTTACAAACAGCAGACAACCGCGCTATAGTAAACCCGCGTTAGCGGGTGTTCTCTAACCATCTACAAGGTGATGTATGTACATCGGAGACAGCACCATCCCGTCATTCACCGTTGCCGATGATCGGCTGGATGCGGTTCTTGATCGATGTGTTGCAGAATATCGTGATCGCACGCCGCCGTGGGGGTTCAATGGGTTAGGTGAGATTGTCTACTTGCGTACATATGCGCGGTATGAGATAGAGCGCGCAACGGGGGCGACGTGGAGTGAGCGGGTACGTGCGCTTATCCGCGCAAACGAACCGTTACCGCCGTTGCGCTACGACGCACAGCAGTTGGAAACGTGGCCGGAAACCATCCGCCGCGTTATTCTCGGCGCGCAAGCCATCGGTGCGGGGTTTACCAAAGCAGAGGCGATGCGGCTCTTCGATCACATGTTTCATTTGCGCGCACTACCGGCGGGGCGTATGTTGTGGCAACTCGGTACGTCATTTGTTCAACGCAATGGGGCGAACTCGCTGCTCAATTGCGCCTATGTCGCCGTGCGCTCTCCTGAAGATTTCTGTTATCTCTTTGACAATCTCATGCTCGGCTGCGGGGTTGGCTTTAGCGTACAGGCCAGGCACATCTACGAACTACCTGCTGTGCGCGCTAACGTGCGGATCGAGCACCACGAAACCACCGATGCCGATTTCATCGTTCCCGATAGTCGTGAGGGGTGGACGGAGTTGGTACGGCGGGTGCTACATGCTTATTTTGTTACAGGGCAGGGGTTTACGTACTCAACGATCCTTATCCGTCCACACGGTGAACCGATTGCCGGATTTGGCGGTGTGGCAAGCGGGCCGGAACCGCTTATTCGTGGGATTACAAACGTGTGTACCATCCTTGATCGGCGGGCCGGTACAAAACTCACATCTATTGACGTGTTAGATATTGCCAACGTCCTTGGCGAGATTGTGGTGGCCGGCAATGTGCGCCGCTCTGCCGAGATTGCATTAGGTGATCCTGCCGACATCTCATTTCTCTATGCCAAACGGTGGGATTTAGGTACCATCCCAAATTGGCGAGCGATGAGTAATAACTCGGTGATCACGCCATCACTTGATGAGCTACATCCGGTATTTTGGGAAGGGTATTATGGCAACGGTGAGCCATACGGATTGGTGAATATTGACCTTGCCCGTTCGGTGGGGCGTCTCGGCGAGCCGATGCGGGATACTGCCGAGGGGATTAACCCGTGTGGCGAAATCCCGCTCGAAAGTTATGAGTTCTGCAACCTTGCCGAGATTGTCTTGCCCAACATCCGTAGTGAAAGTGAGTTGCGCGATTGTGCGTATCTGCTGTACAAGATCCAAAAGGCGATTACTCAGTTACCGTATATCGATCCGAAGAGCAACGAAGTGGTGCGGCGGAATGCGCGGATCGGATTGAGCTTAACAGGGGTATTACAGGCGCGGGAGAAGTGGGGATGGCTTGATCCGACGTATCGCTATTTGCGCGCCCTTGACGCGGCGTACAGTGCTAAACGCGGGTGGGCGGAAAGTATTCGCCTGACCACCATCAAGCCGTCGGGCACACTCTCCCTCCTTGCCGGTGTGACGCCGGGTGTGCATCCGGCATTTGCGCATCACTACATCCGCCGTGTAGCGATGAGTGCGTTATCCCCACTCGTTGCGTATTGTCGTGAGCGTGGATACCCGATTGAGTACCGCAAGCAGTTTGACGGTAGCTGTGATACGTCAACGGTTGTCGTATCATTTCCATGCCGTGTACCGACAACGACGCCAACGGCGGCGCAGTTTAGCGCTATCTCACAACTTGAAACGGTACGTACTATGCAAACGGTGTGGGCCGATAATTCGGTGAGCGTCACCGTGTACTACCGTGATCACGAGTTGCCGGATATTCAGGCGTGGCTCCGTGATCACTACACTACGTCGATTAAGGCAGTTTCTTTCTTGCGACACGTGGATCACGGCTTTGTACAAGCACCATATGAAGAGATTAATGAAGCGATGTATGAGCAGTTGCGTTCGCATATCCGCGACGCGCAATCGGTGACGAACGCGGCGCTGAACGACGTTGACCTTGCCGACTGTGAAAGTGGTGTATGCCCTATTCGGTAGGGTTGAGTTGCATTTATCACCAGTCCTATCGTGTTTTTTCCTCGCGTTTTTATCAGATATGAGTACCAGCATGGTACAGTTTATCTGGGAAACGCGGGGGCTTTCTTGTTGGTTTTGGGGTATATATGACAACATACGATGCCGAGTTTAGCAAGATTTTGGAAGAATATGAACGGGAATACGACCTTTCCACGCTTAACAGCGCGAATGACAGAATTGCCCTTGAGCAATTAATTGCCAATCAAGTTCTTATCCGCCGTTGGCAGCGCGAATTACTTACTGTTGACGACCCAACGGAGTTACAACGCCGCACGCAGGCGATTACGTCGCTTATCAAAAGTTGTCAAGAGATCGAGCGACAGTTAAAGATTGACCGCAAGACGCGGGTTGGAGATAACGATGTTTCGGTGGCGCAGTACATTGCCTCGTTGCAAGACCATGCAAAAAAGTTTCTTGATGAACGTATTCAGCGTGTGTACTGCCCGCGGTGTGGCGTGATGCTCTTCCGGTATGCGCCCGTTCACGATCATACGGCATTTATGATCGAAGTGACGTGTAGCGCGTGCGAAAAACCGGTACGTGTGCAACGTGCGGCAAAGGGTACGCTTGACGATTTACCACCGCATGATCGAGCATGGCGGTACCGTCATCCGGTAACGGTGACAACGGCGGGGCAAACGGTGTCCAATAACGCGCCGCCGGTGTTGGTTATCGGCGATGATCCGGTAAACAATGATGATCCAGTTAATGAAGGCGACGGCTCTGTCTCCGGCGAGACGGCACAACACGCCAACGAGCAACTCACTAGTTGATATAGTGTAGACGTGGTGGGCGTTGTACAGAGAAGCCTATGGCATTACAACAAAAACTTACTGACGGGGATAAAGCACTTATCGAAATCCTAAGCGATCCGGTGTGGTTTGGCGAGTTTATGCGCTCTACTCGCGACGGGCAGATGCGCAAACAACTCTGGCCAGCCAAACCGTTTACGTACCGTTGGTATCAAAAAGACGTTCTCACATTGCAACCTTCTGCTAATCCGCGCCTCATTCTGCGTGGGGGGCGAGCAATCGGAAAGTGTCAACCGGAAACAACACGCATTCTGACCACCGACGGGTGGAAAACTATCGGTGATCTTGTGCAAGCGCATCGACGGAATAAGTCGCGCGGTGTACTCGTTGAGCTGTACGCGATGAACGAGCAGGGCGCGTTGGTGCGTTCGCCGGCATACGTCGCTTATGACGGAGATCACGTTGTTTACGAGATTGTGACAAAAAGCGGGTATCGCACCAGCGCAACACGCGATCATCCATTCCTTACCCCGCAGGGGTATATGACGACAGAATTACTTCAGGCGGGGCAGCGTGTTGCTATTCTCGCAGCACAGCCCGATACGTGGTGTACGGGGAAGGTGACAACGGCGGATGAGTGGCGTTTGTTGGGGTATCTTGCACTTGTTGAACACAAGCGCAAACGCTCGCTGTTGGTGTGTGCGAACGAGCACGTGCTGAACGACATTAGTCGGTTGGCCTACCAACATAGCATGACGCCGCTGCGTGAAGCAGATACGCTTAATTTACTCCTGTGGTACCGTGACCGAGAAAAGCCGCCGCTCCACGGCACCCTCGCGGCGCTGTCCTACGATGTGGAACAAGTACCACAAGTGCTGCCGATGCGCAATTATCGCCGCCCGCACTATATGTATGAAGTGCCGGGGGTGTTAGTACGAGAATGTACTGAACACGTGATCGCCTTCTTAAGCGGGTTATTTGCACAGTGGGCCACGCTTGAAAAGACGAGTATTCGCCTCATCATTCCCGATCAGGCCAATGCCGACATCATTCGCGTACTGCTAGCACGGATCGGGGTATGGTGCCGGATTGAACCATACACACAAGCGCCGCGTCATATGATCATTACCATCGACCATCCGGTGGCGGTGGCCCGCTTTTATCGTACTGTTCCCCTTGCCGGTGTCGTAGTTAAACACGTCGATGAGCCGCCGGCTGATGATATGTTTAACGACACCATCGTCTTTGATGAAATTATCAGTATTACCGCGTTGCCCAAACCCGTTCCCGTATATGCGATTGACGTACCGCAACACCGCACGTATATTGCCGATTGGTTTATCAGCCACAACTCGGTTGTGTTAGAAGATAAAATCCTCTACACCGTGCTTAATCACGCAACCGAGTTACCGCAAACTAAGGAGCTGCTAATCCTTACGGCGAATGAGGCGCAGTTGGCCCCGCTGTGGGATCGGTTGATTGTGCGCTCTACAACGTCACCGATCCTCGCCCCCTTTTTGGAAAACCGCGTCAATCGACAAGCGGGTATTTTGGACTACCGATGGCCCGACGGTACGCGGGTACTTGTGCGCGCACGGATCGCCGGTAAGGATAACGCAAACCTTGTTGGCCTCCACGTACCCGTTATCGTGGTAGACGAAGCGCAACTTTTCCGCCTTGATGCCTGGACGCAAGCCAGCCACTGTTGGAACGACTGGGAACCAAATGCGCGAATCCTTGTCGCCGGCGTACCAAACGGGTTACGTACCAGCCTGCTGTACTATGCAACGCAGGCCTACGCAGGCTATTCACAGTACAAAGTACCGGCTCACAATAACCCGTATTACACGTGGGCCATGGACGTAGATAACTTACGTCGGTACGGTGGTGAAGAGAGTGACGAGTACCGGCAGTTGGTACTCGGCGAACACGGGCGTCCGTCATTTAGCGTTATTCAACGTGAACAGTTTCACACCGAGCCATTCTCATTCCGCGTGGATCGGTATACCAACGATCACGTGCGAGATGGTCTCGTGTGGGATACGATCCTCGATCCACCACAAGTAAACGGTGTCGTGCTGTTTGGTATCGATACCGGTTATGTTGACCCAACGGTCATTGTGGTGACGGTACGGGGAAATGATAACGTTTGGCGACACGTATACCGTGTTGTCTTACAGAAAATAGATTTTGATTTACAGCAACGCATCATTCACGAACTTATCCGTCATTACCAGCCGGCGCGGGTTGCCATTGACGCCGGCCCCGGCGGTGGTGGGCTACAAATCATCCACACTCTTTTGTACAACGACGCCTACCGTGGGTTTCGCTACCGTGACATTATCCTACCCGTTGTATTCAATGAGCGGGTGGCTACGGATATTGAAAACACAGCGCCAACAAAGACCATCGGTGCGTTGCACCTCATTCGGGCCATTCAAGACAAGCGCCTTGTCTTCTCTGATATTGACTTTGAGGCGGTGAGCGAGCTGGAGCGTATTACCAGGCGCTCTACGGCAAGTGGTGCCGATAGCTACTATATCCTCGGTGAAAGCGGTACCGGCGCGTCACCCAACGATCACATCTTTGCTGCATTTATCTGTTGGGCAATGGCCGAACGGCAATCCGAAATGCGCCTTTACCGACGATCATTACCAAAACCCGTTGGCGTCTTTCGTTCTCTACCGTCCACCGCCGGTGGTGCAGCAGGTGGTACGACACAAGGGGAGACTACATGATAACCGGAACATACACGTATGGCAGTGCGTATGGCAGCGCATACGGTGTTGGGCGCATGGTAGCCGTTGCCGGCGGGCCGGCCCCTATACCGAACATTGTTGCAGGTTTTGCTCTGGCAAGCGATCAACCAAAATCCTATCGCGAAATTGTGCAAGCATGTCGATGGTATTACCAGAATGACCCGCACATGAGTACGGTTATTCAACGGATTGCCGACCTTGCCGCGTCGGGGTTGGTCAATACCGATGTGGCCCTTTTTGGCGGCGATACGCCGGATAGTACAACGTATGACGTGTTTAATGCCGTGGCCGAGCGGATCAACGACATCATGCACGCCGTCATCATCGGGTATCTTGTTGACGGTATGGCGATCCCGCAGTACGAGCTACAGCGGGTGATGGGGACGCGCCTACCCAACGTGCGTACCCGCACACGATACGTTGTGCCGGCGTCGTTCTGGTTACGCGATCCGCTGCAATTCGACTTTTACCCGCCGGTGTTCGGCGCGCAGCCGATGGCTTATCTACGTATCCCGTCTGAAGATATTGCGTTTGTCGAGAGCAAAGGGACGTTCCCCGACGGGCGGCGTGATCCAGCTCGCTATCGGGAATTGGTAGAGCGGTTCCCTGATTATGTTGCCGCCATTCGCCGCGGGGAGACGGCGCTACCGTACAACGGATACATCATCTACCGTAACCTCTTACCACAGGCAACCTACCCACAGCCGTTCTTACAGCCCGTGCTCGGCGCGCTTGCTCGTAAGTACATGTTGCAACGGTTGGACACGGCTATTTCATCGCGTATGATTGAGGCATTCCGACACGCTAAAGTCGGCAACGATGCGTTCCCCGCGGATGATAGCGATATTGAGGCGTTAAAGGCAGAGTTGGAAAAGGCCAGTAACGAGAATGCGGTGTTTAACATTGTGACCAATCACACGGTGGAGATTTCATGGATATTACCCGATTACAAGGGACTACTCGATCCGGCCAAGTACGACACCGTGCATCGAGATATTCTCGTTGGGTTGGGATTTCCGCGTATCTTGTTAGTTGGCGAGACGGAGCGTAGCAACTCAGCAGACAACCAGTTTGCCGCGTTGGGCTTCTTAGCGCTCGTGCGCCACATCCAGCGTGATATGATCCAATGGGTATATCACGTGTACCGTGACGTGGCCGGCGCCAACGGATTTACCCGCGTACCCAAGCCGGAGTTCTTGCCGGTGCGCGTGGCCGATACGAACCAACTGCTACAGTACGCCGAGACAATGTTTAACATCGGTGTTATCTCGCGGGCCACGGTTGCCGGTTTGTACGGGGTTGATTATCGGAGCGAACGCTTGCGACGTGAGCAAGAAGATGCGCAATTGCTCGACGTGAGCAGTGAGCAGCGTAGTGAGCAGCGCAGTGAACAGAGCAATGAACAGCAAACCAACGCGCCGAACGATGCAGCCGATAGTGCGGATGCCGACGCCCCGTAATGCACGGTACGAGAGTGCGCGGTGGCGTTGGCTCCGGTGGAAACGGTACCAGAGGAAGTATGAGCGTCGAATGGATGGTTACAGTCATTACCGCTTTGATTTCGACAGCCGGCGCGGTGATTGCCGCATATTTCTCCTATCGTGCCGAGCGGCAGAAATCGGTATTACGACATAAAGTCGATGAGTGGCGCATTTTGCTTGATACGGCGGCAGCCAACATTCAACAGTTGCGTGATCGTGTGCAATATCTTGAACAGCAGTATGACGAACTCTCAAAAGTACTGAACGACGAACGCCGCACGTGGGCCAATGAGCGGATTGCCTTAGTTGCCGAATACGAGGGACGATTAACCGAACTGCACCGTGAGCTTGAGGATGTGACGCGCACGTTACGTCAAGAGGTGGCCACGTATCGTGATCGGTATAACGAACTCTTCTCTGAATACGCTGTCCTTAACGCGCGGTACCAACAATTATTAATTGAGTACGAAACACTTCAGAAGAAACTTCAACAGTTGAAAGATGAGAACGACGCGCTGCGCGGCTTGCTGCATAAACGCCGAAAAACCGATATTATCATCGAGGATGGCGCCGAGGAAAACGGTCTGCCGGAGACCTCTTCTACTTGATAACACAACACCCAAACACCCATCGGTTGATTGTCTATGGCCGAGTAACTAAGGAGGGATCATGACAACATACCCGATCACCTATGCCACGACCTACTGGACGGCGCGCAACCCCCGCCGTACCGTGACAAACTATATCGTCATCCACCATGCAGCGGCCAGCTATCGTCTCGGCGACGCCGTGCGTGCTATCTACAATTTTCATCGCGGTCGATGGCCGGCATACAACGCCGCCGGCTATCATATGATTTTGCAACGTGAGGTTGACGGATCGATCAGTATTAATCTTGTCAACGACCCGTGGATTATCGGCGCGGGTGTGGCCAATCATAACCATCATTCATTCCACATCTGTTTGGCCGATAATTTCATTGACACCATCCCTGACGAGGCGTGGCTTGCGGCAACCAAAGTAGCCGTTGCTTTTGCTAAGAACCTTTTTCCAACGGCGACGGTTGTTGGGCATCGCGAGTTGGGGCAAACCACCTGCCCTGGCAATCGGTGGTTTGAATGGAAACCCGCTCTTGCCGACATCCCGTCCCCGCTGGCGCTATGGGTGCAAACAACATTTGCGACCCCGCACGGCAACGCACAGAATGATGGTGCGCAAGGTAGTGAGCAGAACGAGGCGCAGAGCGGTGGGCGGGACGGTGTGCAGAACAACCAAAGCAGTGTGCAAGGTACCGTTGTTGCGTATCCCGAAACGACCCCGATCATCGGCGTACCAATCATCCCCCGTGAGCGGGCCATAAACGCCGCCGTCGGGTTACTCATCGCCCGCCCGTACCGCACGCTACCGTCGGAGACAATCCGACATATTGTCGAAACATATGCCGATGTCGGTACCGTTGTCGGCGTGGATTGGCTCTGTGCAATCGCGCAGATGATCCACGAGACGGGCAGCTTGACATCGTTCTGGTCACAACCGCCGCGCCACAACCTTGCCGGTATCGGTGTAACCGGCGCTGCAAGTGTGGCTCCGCGTGAAGACCCGTTATGGCAATACGACCCACAACGCAATAAGTGGGTGTACGGTGTATCATTTCCATCATACGAACATGCGGTTCGGGCGCATTTGGGGCGCTTATTGGCCTATGCGCTCCCCAAAGACCGCCGCTCTAATGAGCAGCAAGCATGTATCGACGAGGCGCTGTCGTATCGCGCATTACCACTTCAATTGCACGGAAGTGCACCGCGGTGGATTGATTTAAACGGAAAGTGGGCCGTGCCGGGGAAAACCTACGGGCAGCGGATTATCCAGATAGCAAATCAAATAATTAATTCCGTATAGCAGCATGTGACGTAGGAGTATGTCCTGTAGCAGTATGTTGCATAGCAGTATGTTGCATAGCAGTATGTCATATGTCAGCGCGCACTCATCCCGACCAACACGAGTACCGAACAATGCATGAGCACCGAACAACAACGTCAGTATCGGAGACGGTGTTGGTGCCGGCGGTTACGTGGATGGTTGTTCATCGTCACCGCATTCTCGTGGCCATCCGTGACACCATCCCGTCACTTCTTGTCATCCTTGTTGTCTGCGGCGCATTGATTGCCGTCGCCGTGCAATCCCCCAATGCAGCGCAAGTCATCGCCGTTCTCGCCGTCCTTATCATCGGCGTGACCTTTCTTATCGGTAGTGTGCTGTTTCATCTTGCCGATACTCTTTTCACACATACGCCACCTACCGATACTCTGCCCGTCGGTGCTGTGCCGGCAACCGGCACCCCGGTACCATCAGTCTCACTGTCACCGGTACATGCAGCTACACCTGCTGACGGAGCCGAACGCACACAACATAAGAAGGCAGCGGTATTAGGTGTTGTGCCCGACGCAGCAGACTTGTTTGTACCGATAGACGAGACACTGATCAGTTAGCTCAATGCCAACAGAATAGCGAGTGGGTTTACAATCAACCCACTCGCTGTATTTCTTGTCTATCTGCTGTATTCTTTATCTATTTATTCGGTAGCATCCTCGACCCGAAAGTCGAAGATACGCTCCCAATGTGGCAACGGGCGGCCCGGACGGATGGCGTCATAATAATCAAGCATATTGGGCGCAACCTCATCAACGCCCTGCTCGCCTACCACGTAGTACATAAAATCGCCTTTGGCATCCTCTGTCATCATCATGTGCCCTGCCCGTACCGTGACAAGATGTGTCTCGCTACCGACGCCGCCAAAGGCGACAACCGTTGTCGGATCGGTGGATGAAATACTCACACCGTGTACACAGATAAGCCACGGCAAATTGTCAATCAGGCGATGAACTGTATGCGCTACAAAGACATTCGCGCGCTCGGATCGACCAATTTGTACCGTGTCACCGTCTTCAATCGCGTCGGTGTAGATGACACTTACCCACCCGCACTGAATACGCCGGCAACTTAACCGCTTCGTAATCCGCACCCGCTCGCCGTTGAAATTGTAGACTTTGAACAACATTGTTTTCCTCCTTGTCGTTGCAGTTTATGCCAACAGTCGGTGATGGTTATTCCAACCGACTGTTAGTACATGCTTACTTACCGTTATTCCTCATCCGTGTTGTCTCCGACGCCGGCCTCGCTACCGGTGATAAACCATGTCGTGACTTCGGCCACCATCGGGTCAAAGCCAACGACGTTCAGCGTGTTTCGATCCGTCGCCTTGACCGTGTCATCTCCGTACCTCCTATTCATAGCGTATATCACGATACCGTGATGTCAACAAGCGCGGCGCTCCTCTCTTCTTCCTACGCAATTTGACGATACACACGTGACGATACACACGTGGTAACTCTGTAACCCTTTAGCACGTAGCTGTGTATTATGTGTTCTTGACATTGTTGGTCAACATACTCAGGTATATCAAGATACCGAAAAAAGCGGGGGAGCGCTCCCCCGCTTCTACTCATATACGTCTATATGTCTGTTTGTCATATATCGCACATGTATACACACAGAAACCAGGGGTCGGTAAAACGAACAAACGGCATTTTTCCTGGATAAAAAGCCCTGACATTTTCCGGCCCTGTTGTGTTCTCTGTTCAATCGCCGGCGCTTTTTGTTCTTTTTCTCTCATGTCGCATCTTGTCACTTCATCTGGTATTTCATCACTCTTTTCCTTATCGTATCTCACGCCATTCTTTTGTATCCTTTTCGTTTGCGTTCGCCCTCAATGCTTCGCCCCGCTTCTTCTTTTCCTTTTGTCTCACTTTCTCTATACACGGCATTTCATTATTCACCACGTTGCGCCCCCGCTTTTTTTCACCCCCGCTCTCTTCATCTTGTTTTCGTTGTTCTCTCTCTGCTTCTTCTCTCGTGTTCTCTTCTTGCATCTTACCGTTCACCACCGCGCCGCTTATTTCCTCCTGTTCAACACCGCCGGCGCCGCTCTGTACCCTCTCATTATCTTCTTTTTTTTCCTATCTCTCATCATCCCTCATACGTATTCCTTTATCTCGTCTCTTCCCCTCTTTCTTCGTTCTCTCTTTCATTTTTGCGTCATTCACCACACGCCTGCGCGCCTTCTCCATCACTCACTTTTTTTCTTGATCAACACCCGGCGGCCTATTATAGGGATCAACACTCATTCCCCTATTATAGGCCGCCACTTTTTGTTTTCTTTGTTTTGTCAATCCTTGCATCGTCACTCTTTGTCTTATCATTGTTTTTACTTGTTACTTTTTTTCTCTTATCTGTCACTTCTATCTATTATTTTGATACATCAGTGTTTGATATGTCACTATTCACTATTAACAACACGTGTATACACAGTACAGCGTTGTCACTATGTAACCGGATGGTTGCGAATGCAACCATCTGCATTTTTCCTACCGCCTGCACGACTGCCGTCAGTGGTAGAGATGGGAGTTGGGAAAGAGTGGGGATACGGCGCTAAAATAAAAATTTGAGGGGCAGCTTCGTTGCTGCCCCTCTTCCCTCCTTCTTGCTAGTTTATAAAGCCGCATATTCTTCGTAGTTGGCGATCGCATCCGCGATCGCCTCCCGTTTGGTGGGAAACGGACCGTTGTTGTCCGTTTCCCACACGACCCCAGCGGGCGTGGTCCCCCCCAGGAACCACACCCACTGGGCGCGGTTCTGGCGGGTCACCCAGATAGACCCGCCTTCCAGTCCTTCCAGTCTGGCCCGGTATTCACCGGGCCGGACTTTTTCGAACTTCATTGTTACCATCGTTGTCCTCCTTTTGTCTGACTTCGTTTCGTTGACTGTAGTATACCACGCGGCGGCGCGATTGTCAAGGGGTTTTGGCGAGATTTTTTGAGCAATTTTTTGTCAAGTAGTGTGCGCACTAAATAGCAAAATAGTCACAGTGAGAGAGAGTAAGTAGAGAATGTATACAGACTGCGCGTAAGTAGTGAGTGTAGAGAGAATACGCGCAGAGAGACTAGAGAGAGTTACATCAGCGCGCACACTACTTGACAAAAATTGCTCAAAAAATCTCGCAAAAAGCTCTTGACAAGATAGCGAGAGTGTGATATACTACAGTCAACGAGAAGTCAAAGAAAAGAAAGGAGACAAAAATGGACATCTACTTCTTCGAAGTGATCCTTGACGGATTCAACCAAGTCCTCTGCTCGCAGTGCGAGCAGGACTTGGTCACAGACCCCGAAATCGACATTATATTTGCCGGTCCATGCACCGAACCGGCAATCAGTTGCATGAGATGCGGTGTCAGTCGGAACACCGAAGCGCTCGAAGAGGATCGACGGTATAGCTAAAAAACACACATCCCCCCCCCCCACACCAGTGCGGTGTGGGGGGGTTTCTTTTTGCGCTGGTTGCGTCACAGCGCTGAGCGTACTAGTCAGTAGACGCTACCCGCGCTGAAAATCTCGCAAAAAGATCTTGACAAGATAGCGAGAGTGTGATATACCTACGTGTAGGTTGAAGGTAAGCGAAAGGAGGCAAAAATGAACATCCACTTCTTCGGCGTGATCCTTGACGGTTTCGGCCAGATCCTCTGCTCGCAGTGCGAGCAGGATCTGGCCGCCGACCCCGCGATCAACATCGTCTTTATCACCCCGGTGCATGGACCGACAATCAGCTGCGCGAGATGCGGTGTCAGGCCGACTGACACCGAGGAAACAGCGCTCGAAGAGGATCGACGGTATAGCTAAAAAACACACATCCCCCCCCCCACACCGCACTGGTGTGGGGGGTTTCTTTTTGCGCTGGTTGCGTCAAGTCGCGTTGGGCGACGACGCAAACAACGCTACATTTCGTTCTCTTTTTGCACGTCTTCGCACTCGAAGACGTGCAATATATCTGAACAAAAAAAACCCCCTACACCGCGCCGGTGTAGGGGGTTTGATTCTGGACTAGGCGCTGGCGGTTATCATCGAAGACGCAGTGCGTCGCAAAGGTCTTCGATGATTACAATTCGACTGGCGTAATCCTCCGCGATGTGGAGCTGGTCGAACACTTCTCGCTCGACCAGTTCTCCATTTCGGTAAACGAACACAACGAACGTATTGTTTTGCGGGTTGCGGCGAACGGTGGCCTTGTAATTCTTGTGGGTGAAGGTTACCGGGTTCATTTGATCCTCCTGTACTACACTGGTGTGGGGGATGTTGTGTTTTTTAGCTATACCGTCGAGCCTCAGCGCGCATCCACGCCTCTGCCTCATCCCTGTCCTCAAATCTCCACCACTCGCCAGGGAGTTCGACCCACTCCCCGGCGTCATTCAGGGTGCGTCCGTCAGCGAGCATTTGGTCACGCTCGCTGAAGGCTTCGACCTGCTCGATGCGCCATAAAGCTGGCGGTTCGAGCATGGACATGTACGTCGGACGATAAACATACCACACGAACTTCATCGTTGTCTCCTTTCTTGTGACTTCTTTCGTTGACTGTAGTATATCACACCCGCGCTGCAATTGACGGTGTGAAAAATGGTACAACAATCGGTGCAATATACAACCTGTAATCACCGTCCCTCTTAAGCAAGATTGCCTCGTCTGGTTGGTTATCAAGATATACAAAGTCTGTAAAGTACAAGAAACAATCTTCTTGGATGGGGATTGTCTCATAGACATGAATGATATTATCGCGCGTGTAAATAACCTTACTCACGCTGTACGCCCGATCATGCGGTACGTCGTGGTAGACAACAGGAATATACGGGCGCACATGTGTTTTGCCTTGTTCTACCGGCAGTGTAGTGTATAACCCGTCGCGACGTGTCCACACGATGACACGACAACACACGGCTTCGGGAAGTGGTCTTGAAAACGCGCTTACGTTAAGCATTGTAGTGTTCTTTCTTCTTGTTTAGTTCAGGGGGTACTCTTCCTGTTCAATACTCGTATCCTCAACGGCAGACACAACGATAACATCTGAATACCGCCGCGCCGAAAGACATACCGTGCCGATAACATCGACAACATCACCTGTGTACATTAGCACCGGCTGTGTTGTCGGCTCGCCGTTGCGATAGACCTCAACGGTCTCACCGTCGGCGGTTACAACAATCAACGTTGCAGAGTCATGTTCATTCATATCATCTCCGTACAGGGTGTAACACTCTTCCTGTGTTGGGCTGTTTACTACAAGTGTCCAATTAACGGTAGACATAAACCCTCCTTCTTCCTTAAAATGAATACTTTGTTGCATACGGCACAATATACATTCCGTCAACATCAACACAAATAAGTACCTCGCCTGATGGTGTTTTCACCCAAACATCTTGATAAACATCAAGAAAAAGGCGACGCGGTGGTTCGGTACATGCGTCAAGTAAGATATAATCCCCATTGCGCGCATCGTCGAGACAATGTAACCCGTCTTTGTCAATGCGATATATCATGCTGTACCTCCTTTATCAAGCGTGCCCGACGTTGACTGTTTCGCGGATTGAATTGACAATACGGTAGACACGACGCGCATACGGCGACATCATCAAACATATCATCGTACAACTTCTTTGCTAACGCAATTACGGTTGGGAGATACGCATTGAGCGTTTGCGTAGAGACAACATACTGTTGGTGAGTACGAAAATGATGCCAAATCACACCTTTTGGCTCTTTCTGAAACAGACACTGAAAAGCGTGAACGTAGAGCGAAAACTGAATGTTCTGTTCCAGATTACCAATCCGCTTTCCAGTTTTTATGTCAACGATATAATCATCAGTGGTAAGTAAATCAAAGCGCCCGTCGAGTTGAATATCGTCAACGAGCGGCACGCTGAAAGCGTACTCTACATGTGACGGCTCGTACAGAAACCACGGGAAACTTTCTAATAACAACTCGCCCAGCCCACGCAAAATGTCTGGCTGCTCGTAGACAATTGCGTTGGGGTTAGCATTTATATCCTCTTCAAATACGTGTTGAAACACACCAACTGGGTCACACCGTTCGGTGTAGTACTTCTCTACCGCTGCATGAACGGCTTTCCCAAAGATGAGCGCGGTTGTTTCCGGCTCGGTTTCCTCAAGAACGTACTTATGATAATAACGTTTTCTACATTCGCGATAGAGAGCCAGTTTTGTTGCCGATACGCTAAACATATATAACTCCTTTTACACAAATCACACGCATTGTACACCTCAAATCCTGCTTGTCAAGGAACGCGGCTTGTTCTTACAGCGCTCTGTCTGTTTCGATTTGTCATGTGTTTCGGAGAGACGCATTACGTCGTGCGCGGTTTTTTGTAGTTGCCCTCGCAATAGTTTTATTGTGTTGCTCATTGGCAACGGTGTACCCACAATACTGTGCATATGTAATGAGTGCAACTTCAACACGACTACAGTAATCGGCAACCCAATCTGGATCGTGATGCGTGAGAGGAAACCCGATGATTTCTCCTACCACCATCGGTAAACCAGCATTCCAGCATGTTTGTAATACGTCGTTCGGATGTTCGCCTTGTTCAAGCAGCCGTCGATGCTCTCTCAAACGTTCAATAAACGACCGCGTTGTCAACCCAATATATAATATCGGTTTACTCCATGACGGCTGGGGGATTACTATTGCGTAAACACCGCAGCGCCCTGATTGCACCGGCGTGAGTACGTGTAACATACGTGGTTCCTCAACACTCTCTACGTGGTACTGTTCTGTTCGGCAAGCTTTATCCAGTAGTGGCGGGCCAGTACTCCGTCGCTGTAAGCGTCAATAAACCACCGTTTGGCCTCGTGGACATGTAAACTACGCTCATTGACCAGCCCATATCCGACGGCAAACCATCGTGCCGTTCGCAAAAACCCCGTCAGTGCTGCGTATAAGTACGGTTGGGTACTACCGAAAGCGGTGAGCAACTCGTTGATGGTGTCGGCCTCGTCACTATCGTTCGTTACCATCATATCGGTGATAGGGTAACGTTGCATTGCCTCAAAGAGCGGTGCTCCTATCCACGCTGCCGCCGCTTCTTGTAACCGCTGCCGGTGACACTTCTTACTTTGCAACGTCACATATCGGCTGATCGGCGTCATCATAACCTGTTCGGGGGCAAGCGGGTAACGGTAGTTAGCTAATACGCGCCAAAGCTCATACGTTTGTTGTCGAATGGTACTATACGAACAAGACCGCACACTCGTCGGCAGAATATGAAGTTTCGTGTGGGCTGCGAGCGCAGGCCATTTTGGATGTGTCAACACAGGAGCGTAAAAGCGACGGGTTCGCAATTTGGGGCTGTTTGGTTGAATATACACATTGTACCACCGCACTTGCCACTGTTGAAATGTGTCAATATGATCGATGCGTGCAGCGTACCATAAGCAATGATGCGGTACCACACCGAACCATACATCATTTCCCTCGCGGCGTTGCACCTCTGCCGGCGTGAGATGCGTAGCAGAGAGATACGACGGAAGCGTATCATGGGCCAGTGCCTGTGTGCTCGTTATGCGAATGTGCAGCGGGCCGTGCGCATATTCAATACGCTTTGTTTTCCGTTGTGGAGGGTAAGTACGCGGATGACCGTAGTAGTGCGTGATAAGACCCTCTCGAACAACAGTTAAGATACCGTCGTATCCCGCCAGCCCTGACCACCATACATCGAAAGTACGTTTCGGTGTGAACGGTGCTATTGGCCCACTTGCGTCCTGTGCCTCCACTTTTCCCCGCTCCCAAATCGGCGTCTTGGCGTGCGTTATCATTGCATATTCTCGTGGTTCCCACTGTTCGCGTGCGGCTAGTTCGCGTGTGACCAGATTGTGATACGGTAATGGAGAGGTCATCATCGGGCACCTCTTTCACTCAGGATTTTTCTGATATATCAATGATAGACAAGACAATCATATATACGATAACAATGGTAAACCGTACCATCCGCCGATGTGGGTGTGGAGCGCTCTCCATTGCTGGTAGGCAACATAAGAGGCACGATGTGTCGGCGGTAAAAGGTCTTTCCAATCTTGGTACGTCATTGTTCGCGCCTTGTCGTACACCGTTTTCCAGACATTTGCGCGTTGGGCAGCGATGTGCAGACCTGTACGTGACAGTCTACCGGTCTTAATACAATCATATTGCCAAAACGCCAAGTCCACCGGCAGTTGGGCAGGGTTGGTTGGTAGTTTGTGGTGTTTGAGCAGCGGTTTGTCTAATGTAATCACCGACTGCCACGCCACGGTGTCGGCGGTGCGTTTAACAAGAAATGCCAGATGTTTTCGCAACGCGGCGCTGTATTTACCAAGCTGCGTCCATTGTTGGCCGGCCACTAATACCCGCACATTCATCTTGCGCACTTCAAACAAGCTCTGCACGAATGCATCAAGCGGGTTTTCTTTCTCATCACCCCACCGCGCATCAAGTTGCGCGATAAGTGCGCTTACTTCGTCCATAATCAACATCACCGGCGGCGGGGCGATGGAGAACTCAGGCGGCGGAATGCGGGCCTTGCTCAGCGTCGGCAACAATCGTAGGAAGGGCACCATGTGATCGGGTTCGGTGAGGATGGGAGCCAACAGCAGCGGCTCAATGAACGGATATGCTTGCGCGGCGAACGATTGTTGGTGTGGGTAGTGCGGATCGTACACGAGAAATCGACAACCCGTTGCCGCAAGAATAGAGGTAATATGCACCATCGCCGTTGTTTTACCACTACCCGCTGCGCCAAGTAGCGCCAGTCCCACCGATGTTTGCCAATCCCATGTCGCGGTATGTGCGTCCGTCTTGGAAACACCGACGGGCACTTTCGGGCGATACGTGAGAAGTGATGTGATGAATGTGGAAAACATAGGCGTGTTGTGGTAGATTTCCAATTCCTCATTATTGTTGCGTATTACGTAATGTCTGCTTCCATATGGATATACAACAACCGAGCTTGTACGCGGTGTTCGGAGAGCAGTCGTAGTACATTCTGTATATCGTCACGCCTCTGTACAATAATTATATGAAGATACATACCGTTATTATCTCGAACAATGGTGTGTTTAACAACAGAGCACGTAAGTGGTGGTAACTCCGCTTGCGATGTGTATAAATGGATGCGCGACATATCAACCTCCTTGTTCTGCATGTGTTGGCTTTTCTTTACACGGCCAAAAGATGTGCAATAATCAGTATTACACAGATGTTGTATCGTTGTAGAAAGGAGGTGGTCAACACGGACCACCGCGGACGACGAAGGGAAGGTCTTTCGGTTCAAAGATCTGGACGCTGCGGCTGCGCGGTTCCGCAGCGTCTTGGAAAAAGCGGGCGTTCTGCACTAATCGAACGCCCGCACCGAACGAGAAACCATAAGTCTGAAAGGAGGTCTCTATGAACACTGAATGGACCAGGTACAGCGACGATGTGTTCTATCGTCGCTTCTCTCCGCCGGTACTGTTGAGTACCGGCGAGGAGATCACACTAATTTTCGTTGATGTCGGCGAACAGGTGTTTGTGTACACCCTGGCGCCGGGGCAGGACGAACGAGATTCGAAGTGCGTCGCGAGAGTATACGTCAACGTTGACGTAACGAACGCACTCAATGCGGTAGACGTTCTGTTCAATCTACCGCCACCGTCAGCCTACTGAGTCGCATTCAGCCGCCAGTTGACAACTGGCGGCTTTTTGTATGTCTCTCTTTTCTTTGATGTATCAACTAGGAGAAGTGAAGATGTTAAGGTTCTTCTCTACAGAACTCGGCGACAACAGCGCGACGATCTGGGTGGATGACTGCGGTGTCCAGTATTCGGTCGCAACGCTGATCTACGACGAAGGTCGCTATCGGGTATACTTCGACGATCTGAATGAAGAAGAGACCTGCCGGTTGCTGAAATCGAAGAGTCTTGACGCAGCGCTTTACGAAGCAATTGCTGTCATCAAGCGAGAAGCGGCGCTTTCTCACAAATAAGGAAATCGCAGAAAGGAGTACAGCAATGTTCTACAGGATCACATTCAACAATCGGGACGCAGTGGCTGAAAGCGACGACGGGAAGTGCTGGTATATCCGCACTGGCTACAGTACCCACCAGGTTCCAACTGACCGCGGCTGCTACATAACCCCGTTCGGTGCTACGCCGATCATCGAAGACGCGCTGGCTTTGAATGGATATACCGTCAGAAGCATCAGCGTTGTTTCTGGGGAGAATATTTTTGGTTTTAAGGTCGCAGAAGGCAGTCCTCGGCGTTGGGAAGTTATTCGGAAGGAAGGTGATACTAAGAAAATCGTCGGTTATATTTATGAGACCGGAGAGCCGATTTTGACTTATCGGTACGAACCTACAGACACAAAGAAGAAAGAAGTTCGAAGTAATTCGCTTATGCGGCTTCTTGTCCAGCTTAAGCCGCGAAATTGGAAGTAGTTAATCGATATGAACCGGCCAGTTAAGGCTGGCCGTTTTCTGAATAGATGAAAACCCTCTTGACAACCAACGCCGTCTGTGCTATATTACCGTTGCTGGTTGCGGAATACGGCTTAGTGAATGGAGGTCAACAATGAAGGTTGTTCGTTCAGACGTTAAGTTGTGGATCGAAATCGAAGAAGACAATGACGGGATTGAGATCTCAATCCCGAATGTCGCCCGCTTTCACTACGGCTTCGCGAGGTACGAGATCGTAGCTGACGATTTGGAATACATTCTCAGCAAGGTGAATCACTACCTTGCTCTGCTGGCGAGCAACGCACTCGACGCCGAGCGGTACGCGAGGATGACCGGAAACCCGCGCTGGTTGGTGTACGACGCGGAAACCGGCAACTCGTATGAGACCCCTTTCTTCGTCGAGGGGGCTCCGATGGTCGAGTTCAAGGACGGAAAGTTTTTCTGGAAAAACCCAGGTGAGGCCGTATGATTACCGTTCACACAGGCGCCGGTGAAAGCCGAATTGTTCTGACCGATGAAGGTGTTGTCGCTATCTACGCCGGTGTTGATTACGATACACCGGCCCGCTCAAACGAACTGTGTGCAGCCCTAGACCTCATTGAGGTTATCGGTGTGTACGAAGGGCCGCTGATGGCCCTGACGGTCACAGAAACCCTACGGCCAAAACTGGCCGAGTTGGGGTACGAACTATAGGAGGGCGTATGAGAGCACTGGCGCGGGCGATCAGCCATCCGGCTGAGGTCGTTGTATCGAAAGACGGCGGGCTGTATCACTACACCGCCGCGTTCGAGGATATTATCCTCAGTGATACCGCGCAAACGATCACCGAAGCCGCCGAGAAAAGCGTTACCTTCGTCGCCCTCTGGGCGGCGCGGAAGGGATATACTGTCGGGGTTGTTCGTGATATAGCAGGTGCGCTGGCCGTCGCCGTCGCGTTGGAGACCGGCCAGCAGTCGAAAAAGGTTTACCGGGATTTAATCCAATAGAAAGGAGAAAGCAGATGCAGATCGAAATGCGAAACGACGGGTGGTACTTCCGGTTCACCCGAAGCGAGATCGGCTATTCAATTGTCTCTGAATGGTTCGGACCGTTCCCGACCAGAGAGCAAATGGTCGGTGCTATTTGGGGGTTGTATCACTACGGGTGGTGTTCCCTAACCGAAACCTTCACCGATAAAGAGGGAACGCGGTCGTATACGTTCGAGGAAGCGATTTATGAGAAGTTCGACGAGCCGGATATTTTGAAGGAGAAGTTATGAAGATAGCACCGGTTTGGCAACAGCAAGAGTACGGATACCGGATCGTTGTAGAAAGGAGGGAGCATATTGATGGTGGTAGAACTACGTAACAACGTGCAGCGTGTTTCCCTGGAACATACTGGTGGACTTGTCTCTGTATCGGTGTTCCAGGAGGACACATGCATTATGGCGATCACGATCTATCGCTGGCACTACGACCACTACTTACTGTTGCAGCAATGGGTGAAAGGAGCACACACGATAAGCGTGGATGGGTGTGTCGCATATACACGGGTGGATTGGGACGATGGCGGTTCCTGGAAACACGTTCGCGCCGGCAACGACTGGTATATCAGTACCAGCGCCCTGGTAGATCGGCTGGCGGCGTGGGCCAGCGGCGAAGCTGAGTTGCCATAGGAGCTAAAATCTGGTATTGAAAGATGTGTCAAATGATGTATAATTGTGTTCATGGAAAACACCTTAAGCACAGGCAAGGCAGCCAGGCTGCTGGGCATATCAGTCAAGACATTGCAGCGCTGGGAGCGTGAAGGTCGGCTGATCCCCGCCGCGCGCTCGCCCAGTAACCGCCGTCTTTATACCGAACGGCAATTGCGTGAATGTATAGGCTTGCGGTACGCAGGTGGCATGCCGACCTGTTACAGAAGGGTTTATGATCTCACGTCGAGCAACACGGATACATCTCCCGTAACACTCAAGGAAAGCTCCGCTTGCAAGCCGCACCGTGACAACGGCGGTTCTTGACATCGTGCGACACGGTGGTATAACTGGTGGTACGATGTCTGTATAAGGCAAGTAGTCTATGAAAAAGGAGGCTCAAATGCGACTTTACACAGTCAACGCTCACAAGGATGTCAAAGTGACTGCCGGATTTCCGGTGGTCTACGGCGACTGGCTACCGATACCGAGGTTTATCGTGCCCTTAGCAAAGGGTCATTTCTTAGAAGTCAGCGATGTATATGGTTTTAAGTTTCAGTATGATTTAGGGAACGGTGCGCGTATTGTTCTTGACGATAATACGCAGTTATTCATTGACCGCGGCGAGTTGGTGAGTGTGCCGTCAAAGCACGCGCTGATGGTGCAACCATCAAAAGATAGCTCGGACGATGCGTTAGTATTAGTTGAGTACGCATCAAGTGTCGAAGAAGAGCCACACAAAAAGACAACAAATGTGTATCTAGTGTGTGACGGCGAGCATCTCACGATTACTCCGTTTAGTAAAACAAAAGCCGAGCGTCTGGCCGTAATCAATAACGGCGGGCGGCTTGTTATCAGCGGTACCATCCCACAGCGAGAAGAGAAAGAGAAGAATTACAATATGGTGGTGCGTGCATTCCGTCACCGACAGAGAAAGTACTCTACACCACCGCCAACCGCGGTAACCGCTGACTAAACAGAGAAAAGAACAAGACCCTGCCCAGTTGAGCAGGGTCTTTTATTTATCTTCTGTTTCATCTTCTGAGAGAGAACACGCGAAACAACACACCCCGGCAAGCAACCGTACCAACTCGCAATACGACACGTCGTGATATGTTGTGCTACCATTATCTGTCGTTATAGTGACCGTGTGAAGAGTATATGTGTTGCGCGCGGTAAGGAGATATGCTGCCGAGGCCGTCTCACGGAGAACGGCGGCGGCAGGGGCTGTAACACACCACCGCCGCCCGTTGTCAGCAATCTCTATCTTTATCATTACACCACAACCTGTTTGAGCATCTGCTCGGCAAGAAAGTCGATCAAAATACACAAGCCAAAGGAAACCCAAACCGCCAACTCACCACCACCGAAATATCGCGCATAGATCGGCCCGACACTGAGAAAGGACAGCCACGCACTAAAGACTACCAACCCAAAATACACCCACCGATCCATCCCGACAAGCTCTTTCTTGCGGGCGTAGGCGAGTTGGCTGATGCTGAATACAATCTCAATCAGCACCGGCAAAATAAACCCACCCGGTTGTCGGATCGGCAAGAGTAATACGTCAACCAACTCGTACACCGGCTGCTGGGTTAAGACAATCATCTTGCAGGCTGCACTCCAGTACAACAGTACGGCAGCCACAATCCCGAACGCCGTTGTGTCTTTTAGTCGCATACATCCCCCTTTACCCTTTTCTTGCGCGGCTTTTTAACCGCAGACAATGACGTATCCGGCGCGCTGTTCAACATGTTCTCAGAACTTGTCGGTTGTTCAAACACAACGCCGGTTATATCTATGATTATATGATGCTCACGCAGGTAGTTAACAAGTGCGTAATAGATTTGTTGTAGCGTCACTTCTGATGAAAAATGGGTTTGTAAGCGGCGCAAATGCACTTTGTAATCAGGCAACTCGAATACGTAGTACAACACACAAAGCATTGGTAAGAGAAATGGGAATGATACGTACCCAACAACGCGGTCGTGATCCGCAGTTATGATAACGTCGCGCTTGTTGTAGATGGTGATCGTATGTTTCTTTACAGTGAATTGGTACATAACACACACTGTGGGATGTAGTGACTGTCCGTACATTTCGAAGTATAGTGTACTCGTAGCGTGAATGCAGTATGAAGGTATTTCTTGAAAAACACAATTATCAAAATATAATGGGTAACAGGATAACCGACAAAAGAAACAAAGGAGATTGTTGCGGATGTGTTCGAAACGTTTATCGCCACTGTCTTCCCCGCCTCGGATATTCCTGAGAACGCTGTGGTCATTCTTGACTATATGCGTTGCATTCGATAACCAGGGCGGCCCCACCGCTGAACGGGGGCCGTATGATACCGGCACCAACCCCGGCCACCACCAATCAGATTGAACATCGTCTTGCTCGCTTTCTTGATCGCTCTATTGGCTACTCTATTGGCTACTCTATTGGCCGCACCATTGTCTCGATAAACGCACTATCTTCGTCAGACAGCCCGTACGTTTGGTACAACAGGTCATCTGTCCACATGTAGCGAACGTCTTGCATGGGAACGAGACGGTACGCGCTTCGCTTTGCATGTTGTGTTGGCCTCGCCAGCAACACAAGAAACCGAACGAACCGGGTCGTAAGGTAGTGGGCGGCGGCTCGCGCTTCCTCGACGCACTGAAACGGCCCGATGCAGAGGTACGTTTCCGTGCACACACTCCCCGGCCCGGCAATAATAGGGCGGTTCAAGACGCGACACGGCGGTGCTGTGCTTGAGCTGTGGGTTGCACTGATAAACACGTTGTGTGCGTCGATCCACGCTTCGTTGCGCCGGATGCTGCTTCTTGCCGTATATCCGACGCTCCTGTACTGGTACACCGTGACCGCCCCGCTGAATGGTTCTGGCCGGCCACGGTAAAAGGTGCGTAATCCAAACGGGTTCGTTGAGCTCACGATGGTGGCAAATGAAGGCTCCCCCCGCCGGCGTACGTTTTCCACAACAGGAAGCGCCTGGTTGTACCGGATAAACATATCAAGGCCCGGCACCGGCAACGGGCGCGCGCACCTGATGAATTATTATTTGAACTGCTGCCGCCAGCGTTTGGCGTACCGCCAGTTTCTGGGCATGAGTCAGTGTCGCTGGAGCAGATGCACACGTTCATCGATCAGCTCCGG
>Ga0101943_1000514_pt1 | contig 60808 bp, 49 predicted proteins | sample DewCreD2012metaG_5_FD_75244 | JGI IMG/M metagenome (GOLD analysis project Ga0101943, IMG submission 75244) | Hot spring sediment bacterial and archeal communities from British Columbia, Canada, to study Microbial Dark Matter (Phase II) - Dewar... ... | reverse complement strand
TGTTCCCCTCATCGTCGGTTTCGCCAAAGCCTGTGACTTGTGCCGCGAATTGATGCCCCAGGAAAGCGAGCGCCTGCGGCAACTGCGCGAACGCCTCCGTAAAGGTATCATGGACAACCTCAGCGATACCTACCTGAATGGCCACCCGACCGAACGCTTGCCCAATAACCTCAATATCAGCTTCGCCTATGTGGAAGGAGAGGGGCTGATGATGGGGATCAAGGAGGTGGCGGTCTCCTCCGGTTCCGCGTGCACCAGTGCCAGTCTCGAACCGAGCTATGTCCTGCGGGCCTTGGGGGTTGGGGATGAGCTAGCCCACTCCAGCATCCGCTTTGGCCTTGGCCGCTTCAACACCGAGGAAGAAGTGGACTATGTCATCCAACTGGTGATTCGCGAAGTCAACCGCCTGCGGGAGATGTCCCCCCTCTACGAAATGGTACAACAGGGGATCGACTTGAAGAAAATCGAATGGGCAGCTCACTGAGAATGACGGGGTTGTGCCCAAAGCCTGGCCTGCATTCACCCTGAATTGAGAATTCACCCTGAATTGAGAAAGGAAACTTGGGAAAGGGAAACATACGTTGACCTCAAAAGACTTCCTATGATACTGTGCAAGGAGGGATGCTATGCCGTATAGCAATAAGATTCTCGACCACTACAACAACCCGCGGAACGTGGGGAGTTTTGACGCTTCCGACCCAAACGTTGGGACGGGTTTGGTCGGTGCGCCGGAATGCGGGGACGTGATGAAGTTGCAAATCAAGGTGAATCCGCAAACCGGCATCATCGAGGACGCCCGCTTCAAGACTTTCGGTTGTGGCTCGGCTATCGCGTCTAGCAGCTTGGCGACCGAGTGGCTTAAGGGGAAGACCCTCGAGGAAGCCATGGCGATCAAGAACACCCAGATCGTGGAAGAGTTAGCCTTGCCCCCGGTGAAAGTCCATTGCTCCGTATTGGCCGAGGATGCGATCAAAGCCGCCATCCGCAACTACATGGACAAACAAAAGAATCAGAATATTGCCAACAATGGCCACGATAGCCCCGATACGCCCTTGGATTCTCGTGCACCCTCGACCCCGGTCCTGACCGTCTCCCAAAGCTGAGGTGATAGCAGGAGGGAAACGCTGCACGGTCCGACTGGGAGGTATAATGGGATAGTATTACTTCCGCGAGTTCTTGATCCTTGACTGAAAGAGAAAGGAACGTAACCGATGGCGACAACAGCTTCTGCTGCCAATCTGGGCTTGAAAGACGCTCCGCCGGCGCCGACCATCACGGTCACGGAAAAGGCTGCTGAGGAGGTCAAACGCGTCATCGCGGAGATGGAAGCCGCTGGCCAAATCGAGCCGGGCACCAAGCTGTACCTGCGGGTGCGGGTCCAGGGAGGAGGATGCAGCGGCTTTCAGAACAAGCTCGATCTCGATACCAAATACGACGAAAAGCTGGACCACAAGTTTGAATTCTACGGTGTAGATGTCGTCGTTGATAAGCGCTCTATGCTCTACTTGGCCGGAGCGGTGGTTGATTACCATGTGGACCTGAACAAGAAAGGATTCACCATCCACAATCCCAACGCCAAGAGCACGTGCGGCTGCGGAAGCTCCTATAGCATGTGACCAGTCCGGTGCCACATCGACGGACCTCGGCCAAGCAGCCACGTGTGGTGAAACAACCGCTCGCCTTAAAGTCGGCGGAGGAACTATCTCTTTCATCCACCTTGGTGCCGGACGCCGGCGTAGCCGGCGTTTGCTTTTTTCCGGATGTTGTTTGCACCGGCGTGGGGGCTAGCGTATGAGCGATCACTTCGAGTTGTTGGGCTTACCGCGACGTTATGCTCTGGACCTACGTGCCCTGGAACAAGCCTATTTGCTCCGTTCGCGAGCTGTCCATCCGGACTTCCACACCACGGCGACGCCGGCAGAACAGGCAGCCAGTTTGGCATTGTCTGCGGCTCTCAATGCAGCCTACGCCACCTTGCGCGATCCGTTTCGCCGGGCGGATTACCTGTTGAATCTTTACGGTGGGCCGTCTGCGGAAGAGCACAAACAGATACCGCCTGAGTTCCTTGCCGAGATGTTAGAATGTCGCGAGCAACTGGAACAGGTCCGTCATAATCCTCAAGCCCTGGCGGACTTGGAGGCAGACTTCCGTCGTCGGCAGGACCAGGTGATTGAACAGCTTGCTGCCCTGTTTGCAGAATTGGAAAAGATTCCGGATCACGAACCCCAGCATCTGGACATCCGCCGTCGCATCCGCATGTTACTCAATGCGGCCCGGTATATCCAGGGTTTGCTCCGTGACCTGCACGCACCTGCCCCCTAATGCCGCCGGAGGATGACCACATGTACGACATGCAACAGTTGAAAAAGTTGAAGGTGATACGGCAGGCTGCCCCCGAAGCCTACGCCGCCTATGAATCCTTCACCAGTGCCGCAATGAAGGACGGTGCCATTCCGGCCAAATACAAGGAGTTGATGGCCTTGGCCGTCGCCATGACTACGCAGTGCCCCTATTGTATCGAGTACCACAGAAAACAGGCCCGGCAGTTAGGGTGCACCGACGCGGAAATCAGCGAAGCGGTGTTGGTTGCTGCTGCTCTGCGGGCAGGGGCTGCCGTTACCCATGGAACCCATGCCTTAGAATGACATGGAATTCAGGAGCCGCCAAGCGTGAAGAACTGATGGGTCGAGGGGTTGGCCAGCAATCGGCGGTTCCTTCCATCGCTGGTGAAGGGGCTTCCATGAGCGGCGAAGGTTAGAAGCCGTAGTGAAGGAAGCCAGAGCAAGGATCCACCCGCTGCCATCGATGGCCGCATTCCTTGCGGGCGCTTAGCTCAGCGGTAGAGCACTCCCCTTACACGGGAGGTGTCGCAGGTTCGAGTCCTGCAGCGCCCACCTACGGTTTGGTATCTTTATCCTTGCCCTGTATGATGCCCTCTCGATACTTCCCCCTACAATTCTCGCGATTGCTCCACAGGGCGCAGGTCCTGTTCAAGGGCGTGACAGATGCATGACATTTCAACATCAGGAGCACGGTCGTGAGAGGCCGATGAACGACTGGATCGCAACAGTGAATTCCAGCATCTCGATTTTGCCGCGGATGATCATTCAAGGTTTCGGATCGTGGGAGTGTCCCCATTGGCGTAGGCAGCGGGCGTGAAATGCCGCAAAAGTACCGCCGAAAATGGCTTCGCGGGCCTGGCGCATCAACCGTAGATAGAAGGCGAGATTGTGCAAGCTCAGCAGGATCGGGCCGAGCATTTCCTCGGCAGCAAAGAGATGATGGAGGTAGGCGCGGGAGAAGTGCTGGCAGCAGTAGCAATTGCAGGCGCTATCCAGAGGTGCGGGGTCTCGACGATGGCAGGCATTACGCAGGCGCAGGACGCCAGTGCTGGTGAAGGCTTGGGCATTGCGCCCATTGCGAGTGGGCAGAACACAATCGAACATATCGATGCCCGCAGCAATGCCAGCGAGTAGGTCCTCGGGACGGCCCACCCCCATGAGATAACGCGGCTTGTCGTGGGGGAGCAGGGAGGCGCACTCCGGCAAGGCTGCCTGCATTTGCGCCGCTGTCTCGCCGACGCTAAAGCCTCCCAATGCGTAGCCGGGGAAATCCATGGCGACGAGAGCCTCAGCACATTGCCGGCGCAATTCCTGGTCCAACCCTCCCTGCACGATGGCGAAAAGCGCTTGCTCCCGGCTTTGATGCCGTTTTTGGCAGCGTTCCGCCCAAGCGATGGTACGCCGGACCGCTTGCTGGAGTTGCTCACGATTGGCGTCGGCTGGAGGACATTCGTCCAGTACCATCGCAATGTCCGAGCCGAGGTTTTCCTGAATCTCCACCGCACGCTCAGGAGTGAGTTCCAGAATCGCACCGTCAATATGGCTGCGGAAGGTGGCCCCAACATCGCTGATGTGCACGAGCGTTGCCAGGCTGAAAACCTGGAATCCGCCGGAATCGGTTAGGATGGGTCCATCCCAGTGCATGAAGCGGTGTAAACCTCCCAGATCACGGATTAGGGCATCTCCAGGACGCAGGGCCAAATGATAAGTGTTGGCCAGAATCAGCGAGGCCCCGAGCGTTCGGACCTGCTCTGGTGTCAGTCCCTTGATCGTCGCCTGGGTTCCCACCGGCATGAACACCGGTGTTTCGACGGGTCCATGCGGAGTCAGAAGCCGTCCGGCACGGGCTGCTCCGTCCGTCCTTTCCACTCGAAACTGAATGCTCATGGAGTCATTGTAAAAACTCCCGCCGCCCCGCTCACCCTTGGAGGAGAGGGGGTAATGGGAGGATTCAGGACGAGGAGATCAACAGCATGCAGGTGAAGAAGTGGTATTCGCAGTCTTATGATGGGTAGCTTGCCCATCGTTTACCGGCGGCGCCGAACCAGACGGCGATAAACTCCCAACCCGGTCAATGCGATGCCCAAAACTCCAAGTGTCGCTGGCTCCGGCACTTCGGTGACCTGAAGCGACACGATACGAAAGTCATCCAATGTTCCCGCGGGGGAGATCACAAACTGCGTTCCTGTACGCTCAGTATCGGGAATACTGCTGATGAGATTGATTGTGAAAGAACCATTCGCGCCAAAGGGATTAAACGCGGAGACGTTGATGGGATTGCCGTTGACGCTTAAGGCAAAGGATTCATTTGCGGTACCAAGGAGTATGTCGAGAAAGTTTGTAGTTGCAGAAAAAGTAACACTGTCCAACCGCCAAGGACCATTCCCACTGAAGGTAAACTGGATGGCTTCGTTGGCACCGAGATTGTCGATTTGCGGGTCTGTGTCGGAGATTGGAATGTTGATTATTCCAATAAATGGTATAAAGAGGGGAAAAGTTCCGTCCCATGTAACACCGAGACCTAAGACACTGTCTTGGGTTATGTACGTATTGGTTATTGTTATCGGTGAGAATGGGCCAACCACAGGAATGGCCGTAAGAGTGGTACCTCCCTGAGTTTGGACGATGCTGGGGACGTTCCCAGATGCACCGGTGAAGGTGAATGTTATGGGGGAAGCATAGGCGGAGGCAGCGAGGTAACCGACGAGCAGCATGCTACCAAACAAAGGACGGGCGATCATGGGCGACTCCTTGTGAAGTAAAGGTGTCAATCTTGGGGTCTAAATACACCATGCTCATGGTAACTCGCCCAGTCAGGCCCGTCAATCTCGAAATAGAAACTTTTTTCCTAAATCGAAGGTTTAGTTTTGCTCTCAGAAGAAAATGGAGGCAAATTTCATGTTTAGCATCAAATAGGAGTTGATCTTTACTTTAGCCATAATATGTTGAACTCTCTAACTTGAATAGCGAGGGTAACGATGATGAGGAGCTGTTAGTTGCGTTTTGCCTCCCCATTTAGGAGGTCTGATGGGAGAGGGAAGGGGGCCACTAAGGATGCTATGGGCGGCTCAGATGTCCGCAGATTGGTCATGCTGGGTCAGTCGCCGCGGAGTTTGAGGTTGTATTGAGCGAGTTTTTCGCGGACTTCTTTGAGGGAAGTCTGGCCGAAGTTTTTGGCTTCGAGCAATTCGTCCGCACTGCGCTGGATCAACTCGCCCAAGGTGGTAATGCCCAAGCGGTTCATGCATTTGCGAGCGCGGACGGAAAGATTGAGTTCGGTCACGGGTTTGTTGAGGATGGCCTGTTCCTCTGGGGTGAGATATTGCTGGGGGGTGCGGTGGCGGGGGTCATACTGTTGTCCCTGTTCAAGGGATTGGCCGATCCGCAATCCCTTGCTGGCCATGATCTGGCGAATTTCTTGCAAAGAGGTTTCCCCGAAGTTTTTGCTGGCGAGGAGTTGGGCCTCGGTGACGCGGGTCAGATCGCCCAAGGTCTTGATATTGAGGCGTTTGAGGCAATTGCGGGCACGCACGGACAGCTCGAAGTCGGTGACGGGAATTTCTAGCACTTGGCGGAACTGCTGGCTCAGCTGGTCCTCCTCCGGGCTGAAGTACATGGACTGGGAGGCTTCCGCGTCCTTGAGGAAGAGCTTGGCGCGCGGATCACGCGGATCCATTTTGTAAAGTTGGCGGAAGCATGCCACCGCTTTGTCGTACTTCTCGTTGTCCTCGTAGAGGATGCCCAGGTTGTAGAGAACACCTTTGCCGATGGGGGGATACTTCAGGCAGCGTTCGTAGCAAGCGATGGCATCTTCATCGTTGCCTTGCTGGTCATGAATCCAACCGAGGCGGAATAGGGCACCTGCATGACGGGGGTCCAGTTCGACAGCCCGTTCGTAAGCGCGAGCTGCGCGCGCCCGATCCCCTTCCACCTCGGCAATGGCCCCCTCTTGGAAGTAATACTCGGCGTTGTGGGCGGCTGCATCTTTGAGTCGGGCCAGGATCGCCTTGGCTTCTCCGATTCGCCCTTGGAGGCGCAGCACTCCAGCTTTTTGCAACTGGGCTTGCTGAGCTGCGTAGCCGACCTTTTCTGCCCGATCGAAGGCCTTGAACGCCGCATCCAGATGATCGATCGTATCCGGCTCATCGCTATAGCTTTGCGCCTGGGCCAGGAACAAATGGGCCAGGCCGAGATAGTAGAAAGCCAGCGGTCCTTCGGTTTTGTTCAAATGCTCGATGGCCTGGCGCATGTGGCCGAGGTAGTAGTGGACGATTCCGAGTTTCAGGTGCAACTTCTTCTGTTGAGGAGCAGCGGCAGTCACCAGCCGTTTTTGCAAGGTGTCCGCAATGTCTTTCAGCACGCGGATCTGAGTGCTTCCTTGGGCCAATCCGTCGCGCAGGCGGCTGACCATTCCTCCCTCGAACTCCTCCCGTTCCAGGAGCAGTGCCCGCAAATCGATCATCGGCTCAGCAATAGTGACGGCCATGGCTTCCTCGTCGCTTTCCCTGTGGATACCTCACTCGCCCGAACCGGGCTGTTGGAACCCCTTATCTTCTATACCCCTTTACGGTCCGTGATGTGACTCAACCGGCACCCCGTTAGCGGAGCGGCAGGTTCCAACAGTCGCGGTCTGTTATCCGCAGCTACCATCAATATCTATCATCCGGCTGGCCCTTGCCGCGTGCCGGCGGATCACGCGAGAGCCTGCCCCTCACGAAAAGAGCATCGCCGGAGATGATGAATTGTAACCATTCGCTGGTCGTTTGGAAAGGGCAAGTCCCTGCTCGGACCGCGGATGCCAGAGTTAGAAGGGGAGAGTCAAGCGCTGCGTAAGGCCGACGATGTCAGTTGAGGGGAGAACAGGGCGGCTTGGGGGACGGCACGGCACACTGTTGCCACACCGTTTCCTGGTAGATTCCATTTCTGGAGTCATTGGCGTGGCGTAGGAGTCGGTGAAGCCAACGGCGGCTCGGGGCTGGAGGAGTTGGGCAGAGGGGGGAGGAAAATCTGGTCTGGAAGGGGAACTATCGACGGTAAGGCAGCGGCTATCGGTGGGGGTTGCAGGAGGCGAGGGGGTTCTCGCAGGACTGTTCGTATGGGGGGTTCCATCAGTTGGATGTTCCAAGTCGGGGGCGGCGGCGTGCGTGCCAAGGGGGGTTCCGGTGTTCCTCCGGTCCCTGCGGAGGGTGAAGAGGGGGAGGAAGCCTCGCTGGAGACGAGGGGGTACGACCAGAACGAGCGGGAGGAAGGCGAAAGCAGCGGCGGTAATGAAGACGCCCAGGGGAAAACCAGACGACGAGTGGATGGAAGAGGGGATAGGGCCTGTGTCTGATGCAAGGCGGCAGGCTGAGGAGCCAACGGCGGTTCCTCCGTTTGCCCGACGAATCCCCCAGCACCCTTGCTGCTGCGGTAGCCGAGCAAGTGGTAATTCCACAGGGCCTGCCGGGCCGCTTCCTGTACGGCGACCACAGGGTCTTGTTCCAAGGCTTCTTCCAACGCGAGACCGGCTTGGGCAAAGAGCACAGGGAATTGGCCGAGGGTTTCCGCCGCGGCCTGGCGAAGAGCCGGGGAAGGATCGTAGCGCAGGGCCGCCACCAGCGCCGGCAATACATCGGCATGAACGCGCGGGTCGGCCTCAGCTAGTCGCCGCAACGCCTCCAAGCGCAACGCCGGGTCCTTCTCCGAACGCAGTTTCTCGGCCCAATAGCGCACCCGTGCGGGTTCCAGCCGCGGAAGGCGAAACCAATCTTGCCAGCGCCACTGCCCGGTGGCCGACGATTGCCAGACCAGCCAAACCGTTACAATCCATAGACTCGTTCGAGTCGCCGCGTGCCATCGCTTAGGGCCAAGCATGAGAGAAGTCCCCACTGTCCATCCCGTCCTCGTGTATCTCCATTGTTCGACCGCTAGTCATGCGCGTGAGGCATTCCAAGCACATTTTCTCGCGCTGTCGGTCTCAGGCAGCCGCTAATGTTGGTGGAGAAATCGCGATCGTTACGACCTGGGAAAGTGATACAGAACCGCCGATTCCATCGGCCGTTGCAATTCCTGGATCCGATAGGCTTTGGAGGTACGGACAGGTGCTGCCCACGCGAAAAAGCCGTAGCCCCTTCGTTGGTTCTCGTTTACTAAATCGACGGCATGGGATGATTTTGGTGCGCAAGGCCCCTGAATATCCGAGCTGAAAGAGTCAAGTCCGAGGTTAAAACAAGGGTGGTCTAACAATTGGAAATGATTTTGGATGTGCGGAATCAAGGTCCAAAACCCCCTACGCCCGCCGGGGACATCGGCGCCGGAGGACGGCCCAGAAGCGTTTTTTCTTCTTTGGGAGGCGGCGGTTTGCGATAGGGGGTCATCTCCGGTTCGTTAAAGCGTTTCTCTTGGGGAGGCAGGGTGTATTCTTCGCGCAAGGTCGGTTTCATGTTGTACTTGTCGTGGTAGCAACCCAGCACTGCCAGGATGGCGGAGAGCCAGCCCACCCGACAGACGGCGATACGCCCAAACACGGTGATCCCTCCCCATCGAGGATGTAGATGCTGCGGCGGTATAAGAGACCTTACGCTGCTGTGCAAGAGGAACCGTTGAGGGGTGGAGGCGACATCGGGAATGGGAAGCGAAGCAAAGGTGGGGAAAACGGAAAGGGATGGTAGGGGAATGAGCGAATCTGGGGCATATACTGCCAGCAAGGGACCTCCCCAGGAGGGTGCAAGGGTGAAAAGAGGCGAGGCGGTCTTCCAGAAAACAGTAGTGCTGGTGGGAGCTGGGAACTCTCATCTTGTGTTCGTCCGGCGTTGGCGTATGCGACCGGTACCGGGCGTTGCCGTCATCTGGATCAATACCCAGGATACTATTCCTTACTCGGCGATGACACCGGCCTGTTTGAACGGGGAAGCTGCACGCGAAGAGATCACCATCGACTTGGTGCGGCTCGCCCGTTCGGCGGGTATTCGCTTGGTGGTTGGTGCCGCAGAGCGGATCGATCCTGTGGAGCGTCTCGTCCACGTGCCAGATCGGCCGCCGTTGCGGTTTGATGTCTTGTCCCTGAATGTCGGCTCAGTGTCTCGCCCTCTGGTGGATCCCGTGCAGTGGGAAGGCTCGATTCCCCTGCGGCCCTTGGGACGGCTGCTAGATCGCTGCGAGGCATGGATCGCGCGGCTGGAGAAACAACCGCGGCCATTCCACTGTGTGGTAGTCGGTGGCGGAGCGAGTGGTTGCGAGTTGTCCGCCGCTCTGGCCCGGCGCTGCGAGCATCTTCCTCGCTTTCGTTTGACCGTTGTGGAAGCCCATGAGCGGCTTTTGCCTCGCTTCCCTAGCTGGGCTTCTGCCAGATTTACTCAACGTTTGTCCGAAGCCGGTGTCACGGTTCTGACCCAGTGCCGCGTTGTGGGAGGAAGTCCTGGGCGGCTGGTCCTAGATGACGGCCAGGAGCTGGAGTGCGACGCCGCCATCTGGGCGACTCCTGGAGTAGCTCCCCCTTTGCTTCGCAACAGCGGGCTGCCTGTGGATGCCGAGGGTTTCCTCCGGGTCCATAGCACCTTGCAAGTCGAGCAATTTCCCCATCTTTTCGCGGCCGGGGATTGCATCACCCTGCTAGACCATCCGGAGCTGCCCCACAATGGGGTGTACGCCGTCCGACAGGGACCGGTGCTTTATGACAACATTCTGTCCTATCTCCAAAAGCGGCCCTTGCGCTCGTTCCGCCCCCAGCGTCGCTGTTTGTATCTGCTCAATCTTTCTAACGGCCAAGCGGTAGGTAGCTATGGCCGGTGGACGTTTTCCGGACGCTGGGTCCGCCGCTGGAAGGAGCGGATCGATCGCCGCTGGCTTATGTCCTTTGAACCGCCTGCTTCCATGGCAGCTTCTGCTGTGCCAGAGACGGAAGAATCGCCCCTGATGCGTTGTGGAGGGTGTGGCGCTAAGGTGCCGGGCCATGTTCTGCACAAGGTTCTCAGCCGGCTGGAGGTTCCCCGCGATCCGCGCATCCTGCTGGGGCTGTCCGAAGGCGAAGATGCTGCCGTATTGCAAGTCGTGCCGGATGGTCCCGTCCATGTGCAAACCGTGGACTATTTCCGGGCTTTTACGGATGATCCCTATCTGTTAGGCCAAGGCGCTGCGATCCACGCTCTGAGCGACCTGTATGCCATGAATGCGGTGCCGTTGGCTGCCTTGGCCATTGCGACACTTCCGTTTGCGCGTGGGCCGATCCAGGAACAGATGCTGCACGAACTCCTCGCGGGGGCGCAAAGCATCTTCACAGCCGAAGAGGTTGTCCTTGCGGGGGGACACACGACGGAAGGCCCTGAACTGGCATTGGGTTTTGCCCTCACTGGTTTGGCCCAGCCTTCGGCCTTGTTCCGCAAAAATGCCCTGCAAGTCGGGCATAATCTTGTCCTAACCAAACCGCTGGGGACAGGCGCTCTCTGGGCCGCCTGGATGCGATCCGCCTGTCCAGCACGCCATTGGCGAGAGTTGGTCCAGCACACCCTGCAATCCAACCGTGCCGCGGCTCGCATCGCTGCTGGACTGAATCTGAGAGCCTGCACCGACATCACCGGTTTCGGATTGGCGGGGCATCTCTTGGAAATGCTCGATGCCTCACGCCTTTCCGCACGGCTTTTCATCCACCGAGTTCCCTTGCTGGAAGGCTTTGAGATGGCTGTGCGACAAGGAATTGTCAGCACACTCCATGCCGACAACGCGAAATGGGAATGCCGGATTCATGGTTCCGCTCCCTTGCCGTCTTGGCTCTTTGATCCTCAGACCTGTGGGGGATTGCTTCTGGCCGTGCCTCCCGATCAGACGGACGACCTCCTCGCTCAGCTTCGCGCGGCCGGTTACCTGCACGCTGCCGTCATCGGCCAGACCATACCCCTGCAAGGAACTGCCCCTCACATCGAATTGCTGGCGTCGACCTAAGATTCGCCGTTGCCATTTTCCCCAGTCTGTCGCACAATCCCTCCAACCCTCGGCGATACTTCTCCGTCCTTCGTGTTCCTTATGACCCTTTGGGAGTTCTGCTATGCGACGATGTGTCATTCTCGTGTCTCCGGTACTGCTCGGAATCGCCATGTTGACTGCGGCGGCAACCTATGCCTTGCAAGTGCGGGAGTACAAAAGCGGCATCATTTGGCCGGAACCGCCTGTCGTGACCCCAGGACCGACGAATGCGGATCCCCCCTCCGACGCCATCGTTCTGTTCAATGGCAAGGACTTGTCCCAATGGATCGGCGGTGAAGATTGGGAAATCCGAGATGGCTATGCCATCGCCCGGAAACGTGGCATCACCACCAAACAAGCTTTTGGGGATATTCAACTCCACGTGGAATTCGCAACTCCAGAGAAAATCGAAGGGCGCGGCCAGGGACGGGGTAATAGTGGAATCTACCTGATGCAACGTTATGAGGTACAAATCCTTGATAGCTATAATAACCCGACGTATTTCGATGGGCAGTGTGCTGCTATCTACAAGCAGCAGCCGCCCATGGTCAACGCCTGCCGCAAACCCGGAGAATGGCAGACATACGACATTATTTTCACGGCTCCCCGTTTCGCCGACGATGGTAAGGTCCTCCGACCCGCTTATGTGACAGTCATTCATAATGGCATCTGTGTCCACAATCATTTCGAGTTATTAGGTGGCACATTTTATGACCGTCCTCCACAGTATAGTAAGCATCCTGAAAAACAGCCGATCCACATCCAATATCATGGCAATCCCGTTAAGTTCCGGAATATCTGGGTTCGTGAATTGAAGCCGATAGTGGGCAAGAAGCCGGAAAAGTCTAGCGATCCTTCCACGCCGGGGCGGAAATAGCCTCAGGTTTTCGGGGAGCTTCCATGATTCTCGCCGTGGGTGAAACCACACCTCTGCCGCCCCCGCAGAGGAGATGGCAGGGCTGGCTACTCGGCGTGACATATATGGCCCTGGCCGCTTCCGGTACCGTGGCGGGCTGCGGCCTGGCTGGGGGCGGATGGGATATTCACTCCTTCCGTCTCGCTGCTGTTTGTACCCTGCTTTTAGCGCCGGCCCTTCTGGTCAGTCGTCCGGATCTTTCTCGTCTCCAACGACTCGCAGCCGCCCTACTCGGCTTAATCCTGACTCTGGCCGCTTGGCTTTTCACCCCCGCCTGGCCTCAAGGTTCCAGCCTCTATCACGCCTGGACCACCCGCGAACAACTCCGGCAGCGATGGCAGCAGGCAGCCTTGGAAGACCTCAAGGCTGTCGATTATTACGCTCGGACGCTGAAAAGGCTTCAGGATGAATTTCCCTCCCTGGCCGCACCACTGGCAGAACAGTGGCAGCAATGGATCGAGGCGATATTATCCCGGATTCGGCAGCGTTTCGACTCAATCAGCACCGAGGATGTGCACGCGGCTCGTGTGGTGTATCTGCAATGTGCCCCATTGACCAAGCAGCTTCCCGCGACCCGCTCGGTGGTGGAGGAAGCCTGGCAAGCCTGGCTCAACCGCGCTGTTGCGGCCCGCATCGCAGAACTCAACCGCCTGTCCCCGGACCAATGGGAACGTTTGCGCAGCACGGCGTCCTTACGTCGGCAACTGGCCCAGTATCATGCCTCGGCCCGTAAGGACCTCATCGAAGCCGAGCAACGTTGGGTCCATCGCAGCCTCGACTATCATCTGGAGCAAGCCGAGCAGCACCTGCCCGCCCAGCCGCGCCTGACCCTTCAGCAGTGTCGCCAGCTCAAAGAACGCCTCCGGCATCTGCAACTCCTCCAGAATCCGCAGGAACCCTTCCTCAGATCGGCCCTGCAACGGGTTTTTGCACTGGCTCAAAGAGCGGCGGTCCAGGAAGTGATGCAACACATTCAAGCCCATCGTTATCTGCAAGCATACAGCGTCGCACGCCTCCATGCGATCGATTGGCTGCCTGTCGTTGTGACGTGGGATGCCCAATACCGCCAGCGGATCGAATCGTTGCGCGACACGACGCGCTATCTGGCATTGCTGGCGGAACGTGCGCCGGAAACTCTCCCGCCGCCTCGCCCGGCGGAGGACTTCGATGTCGCCCCGCCGCCCCGTCCGGATCAGAAATGACCGGCCGCTGGAGGCGGTATCAGAAATGACCGTCGCCGGAAGCGGTCCAATGTGTCCCAGCGTAGCCGCGCGTCGCTAATTGTTCGGAATGTTCAGGCTGCTCTGGCCAAGTGTCCGAGCGTTATCGCGGGATTTTCTCGTTGTAATGACACTGTCACGACCGGCAGGCCCAACTCGCGGGAATCCGCCACACCATAACGCCACGGTTGGAGCGGAAGGCAGCCCAAGATAAGACACGGCGATGCGGATACCGGTGGAACGAACAGAGACAGCCGTGGCCTCTGGTAGTGGATAGCCTTCCATGGCAGGCGGCGTCCATTGTACCAGACGCGAATACCCTCCAGATGCGGCGGCGCCGCGGAGGCAAGCAATTCTAGTTCAATCTTGCGGGGACACTCGCTGGGTGGAAGACGGAATACCGCGAGCGGACCGGTCCAGCAGAATGCTTGACCTTCCGCTCTTTCCTGCGCGTAAAGACCGCATTGAAGTTCCTCCGGCCAGGCGGCGGCTGGGAAACGGCATTCTGGAGGCATTTCTGCCGGCACCGGTGGATCGCGGAGCAAGTCGGCGAGCCGTAAGAACCGACTCCAGGACGGCCAAAGCTCACGATAGGCTGCTTCCAGTCGCGAACGGGAAAGCCAGCGCCACAGGTGGCAGCGCACGACGGCCCCTCGCCCTTGCCAGCGATAGCGAAAGAGGAGTCGATAACCGTGGTTCCACCAGAGGAGCCAGGCATATCGCAGCAACCGCAGTGTGATCCCATCCCTTTGCCAAAGCCCCCGGCCGACCAGGTCTCGCAGTAGAGTCTGTACCAGTTCCCGGAGCAAAGCCTCTTTATGAGCATCGCGTGGCAAGGGAAAAACGTAGCTGTGACCAGGTTGATCCGCCTGCCCGATCTCGCGGCGATAGCGGTTCTCTCCGCCGACATAGGCGAAGATGTCCGAGATGTAATCGCGCAGATTGCCGCGGAATATGTGTTGCATGATCAGTTTACTGGAATAGGCAATCGTATATCCTGCATCGCGCAATTGGGCAGCAAAGAGCATTTCGGCAAAGCGATCGTATTGATAAGGTAGTCCACCGAGTTGTAAATAAATGTCACGCCGCAGGGCCGTTCCCTGGACGTTGAATCGCCGCCATTCTCCGGGAGTACACACCAGCTTGCACCAGCCCTCTTCCCAAAGGCGGGCATCCATCTCGGCTAAGCGGTTCGGGCAAACAGGCCGGATATGAGCTGTGATCCCAGCACAAGGTAAATCCTCCCAGACAGTTTGTAATCGGTGCAAGAAGTCGGTAGCGGGGAGGCAATGGGCCTCGGTGAAGATCAGAACGTCCCCCGTGGCAGCCCGAGCAGCCAGATCGTACAGCCGGCTGAGATTGGCATTCGATTCCTGGAGAATATGCACGGTAGGCCAGCGTTGCCGCGCTTGGACAGCCGCCTTGACATCAGCGGTAACCAGGATCAACTCCACTTCCAGCGGCGATTGACCCTGTTGATTCTGCCAGGCTTGAATCGCTTGTCCTAAAGTATTGCGATCTCCTTCCAGAGGGAGCAGCACCGAGTAGCGGCAATGCCTCCCACGCACAAGGGACATCGCTTTCTCCTGAGGCGGTATGTTTGCCTTGGGTAAGTCCAGTCATGCTCACTGGAAATATCGGCGATGGAGGAAGGGGGACTGAACTGATACGCAGATACCTCTGGCGAGAAGGGTAAGGGGGCGGACGAAGGGCAGAGTCGAACCTGAGATGAGCAATTCCGCAGGCGAAATTTTTTTGACAATCTATCGATTTTTGTTCAGTTGTTCATCATGGGGCTAGTCGATCCGTAGAGAAGGTAAGGGCCAGGGTAAATCGAGTTCCCGTGCGGTCTGACCGATGAGGTCCCAGGTCCCCTCCGGAATGGGTATTCCTTGGCGCAGGCGTATGTTGCGCGTGTGGCGCTCCGGATCGCCAGGAAGGGTGATGGCCGAGACGCCGGCCGCCGTGGGGCAGGAGCGAACGTAAGCGGTCAAAGCATCGGTCTGCTGCAAGAAGTGCTCTAGACCGGCGAACCGTTGGGGTTGGAGCAGAATGAACAAGGCGGTATTGCCAGCGCCGTTGATCGGATAATTCGGGTTGCTGCAGGAACCGCCGGAAAGCCCGCCGCAGAGCAGATCGATGAGCAGCCCCAGGCCGAAGCCCTTGTATGCTTGACTTCCGCCAAAAGGAACCAAGCTGCCGCGCGGTTCCGTGTAGAGTACGGCTGGGTCCGTGGTTGGCTGGCCGCGGTGGTCGATGAGCCATCCTTCCGGACAGGCCTGTTGTTTCTGGAAGCACGCCCGCACTTTACCTTCGGCGGCGGCACTGGTGCTGAAGTCGAGAATGACAGGTTCGCTCGAAGTCGGTACGCCCATGCAAATAGGATTGGTGCTGATGCGTCCTTCCGTACCTCCAGGAGGAGCGACGCGCCGGCCTGCGCCGTGGGAGTTGACAGCGGCGACAAGGGCGAGACCACGCTGGACCGCCCATTCGGCATACTCTCCAAGCCGGCCAATGTGGCCACAATGCCGCAGGGTTCCGGCTGCCACCCCCAATACCTCCGCTTTGCTGGACAAACGCTCCAGCAAGCGGTAGGCTTGCACTTGGCCTAACCCCCATTGACCGTCAGCGGCTAGTACCGCTGGCGTTTCCTGAAGTACCTCCAGGGGGACGCCGACACGGTACACCCCTTGACGCAGATGGGTAATGTATTGGGGCACTCGCAACACCCCGTGTGAATCATGACCGCATAGGTTGGCCTCGACTAGACTGCGGGCTACAATCTCCGCTTCATCCACTGGTACGCCGGCAGCGCCGAAAAGAGTCCGGCAGAGGTCCAGTAACGCTTCGGAAGAAAGAATCGGCATAGGAAAAGTTCCCTGCGGCAGGATTTATTGGCACAGTACAATGTAGATATGATGATGGCAGCGCGAAGGAGCTAGTCATGAGCTTCGAAGTGCATCTCAGCCAGAAGCGAGCCGGCGACCGAATCGGCGATGTGTACGAATTGATCGACACAGGGGGCCGGTTCCGGGCCGAGGTCTGGCCTCATTGGGGCTTGAATTGTCTCCGCTGGCAAATCCGCCAAGAAGACGGCCATTGGGCCGACATCTTTTACGTTGCTCCCGATTGGGAGTATGAACCGATACCAACCCGCAGCGGCCACGCCGTGCTGTTCCCCTTTCCCGGCCGCATGCGCGAAGGCCGCTTTTCCTTCCAGGGTACGGAGTATCAATTGCCGCTCAACGATGCGACCCGGCGGCATGCCATCCACGGCTTCACGCCGCGCCATCGCTGGCGCATCGCTGACTGGAATGGCGAACGAGACTGCGCCTTCGTCACCGGCGAATGCATTCTGGCGGATGATATGCCGGAGGTTGTCCATCTCTGGCCCGCCAACTTCAAGATCCAGGTCACCTATCGCCTCCTGGCCCAACGCCTCCAGGTCGAAGCCTCAGTCAGCAACATCGACAGCAAACCGCTGCCCTTCGGCTTGGGTTATCACCCCTACTTCCGCCTACCCGGCGTCCAAGATGCCACGATCGACCAGCACATTTTGCACATTCCTGCCAGCAAAATCTGGCACTGTGATGATCTGCTGCCGACGGGAGAACGCCGGTCTCTTCCACCGGAATGGGATTTTCGCAAGCCAAAAAGTATTGGCGACACCCGCATGGACATCATTCTGACTGACCTGACTTCTTCACCAGCAAAAGACGGGCGTCGCACCTTAGCCCGTTTGAGCCATAGCGCAGCGTTAGGACAAGTCGAAATTCGCGCCGCGCCGGCCTTCCGGGAACTGGTGGTATTCACTCCGCCTCATCGCCAAGCCATCGCCCTGGAGCCGTACACCTGCGTGCCCGATGCTGCCAATCTTGCCTCTCGCGGCCTGGATACCGGCTGGCTGGTTCTCAAACCTGGCGACAAATGGGAAGGGGTGGTGGAATACCACTGGTCCCCCTCAGCCGTTTGAGCTGCCCCCTTCGCGCCGACGAAAGCGTTTCCAGGACAGGCAAAAATCGCCGATTCCCTCGGGCTTCTGGTGAAAAAGCCGCGGGGAATCATTTGCCTGGGCATTTCCCGCAAAGTATGGTTCAGTAGTCGGTCCCGGCGCTGTTGCGGACGTGAAGGTCGAGAATGACGCACCCAGTTATCGCATTGGGGAAATACCGCTTACACCGCTCCTTGGGGCAGGGGAGCAATGCGGAGGTCTTTCTGGCTGAATCGATGGAGGGCGGCCCCCCGGTCGTCGTCAAAAAAATCCACGCGCACATCACGTCCCACCCCAAGTTCCGTCAAATGTTCGATGCGGAGGTGCAGTGCCTGGCACGCCTCCGCCATCCCTACACCTTGCGATTGTATGAGGCCGGTATTGATGCCCATCTCGGACCCTGCCTGGTTATGGAATACGTCCCCGGTGTGACTCTGGAACAGTTGCTGAGGCGTCACCGCACTTTCGACCTGGAACGAGTCGGCAAGCTCCTGGGCTGTTTCTGCCACGCCTTACAACATGCCCATGATGCCGGGATCATCCACCGGGACCTCAAGCCGGCCAATCTCATGGTCCAGCGCGCCGGTACGATCCAGGAAAGCCTCAAGGTTATGGACTTCGGCTTTGCTGGCTTTGCCACGCGCCCTTTCATTCAACCGAAGGAATTGACAGGTTACGGCTCGGTTCAGGCCCTGGGTACGCCCTCCTACGTGAGTCCGGAAATGATCCGGGGTGATACCGTCGATGCCCGCAGCGATCTCTACTCCGTTGGAGTGATCCTCTTTGAAATGCTAACTGGCCATCTGCCCTTCCCCTATTCGGAAGTGTCCCAGGTTCTCGCGGCCCATGTCCGCCAGGCACCCCCGCGATTTGCTCAGTTGGGTATCCGCAGCCTTCCTCCTCAAGTTGAAGAGATCGTGCAATTGACCTTGTCGAAGTATCCGAATGAGCGTCCCCAAAGCGCGCGGGAATTGGCTGCCCTATTTAGTCAGGCCATCGGCTGGAACATCTGGGAAGCGACTCAGCCGCCCGATTGGGTGGACCCCCCCAAAACACCACCCCCCGCGGCGGGAGATAGCCGGGAACAGCGGCGGCCCCATCCGTATGAGGTGGTCCACCGCTTCACCGTCGAGATGCCCGAACGCATGGTAGCGGCCAAACTCCGCGGTTTCATGGACGATCTCCTCGGACTGGTCGTCACCAGTGAACCCGGCTTGATCATCCTCCGTCTGGGTGTGCCGGATGGCTATCAGAGCCAACCCACGAGCAGTAGCGGCTTGTTCCGGTGGTTTCAGAAAGGGCGGCCCCGCGTGGAACGGGACAACGAACCTATCGAAGTCGAACTGCGCTTGTACAAGCCTGATCCCCAGCAATCTCGCTTGGACATGACCCTTTACTATCGTCCGCTACCGGAATACCCGCCGCATTCGATGACGGTCTGGCGGCAGCGCTGTGACAAACTCAATGCTCTCATCCGCAAGTACTTGGGAGCCTGAGACCTCGCCGCTTGGTTGCGCCTGCTCCTTTCCCACGGCTGCCTGTCTGTCCCTGGTTTCATACACTGCCTTCAACCTCTCCCCCAAGTTCGACGGATGTGGCCATCTTTTTCACTTAGAAGGTTCGCAAACTCATGAAACGATTGGCGATTCTCACGGCGGGCGGCGATACTCCAGCACTCAATGCCACGATCTACGGGGCAGTGACGCGAGCCTGCCAGCACAAAATCGAGATGTACGGCATCATCAAGGGTTTCAGCGGTCTGCTCAATCCGCGTGTGCCTCATGTCCATCTCAATCCTCTTTTCACGCCCATTCCTGAACTCGATCCCACCCGGGGCGGGACCATTTTGGGGGCGTCGCGGGATTACGTCGATGTGGACGACAGCGAACAGATTGCCCGCATTGCCGAACGCCTCCATCGCCTCCGCATCGACGGACTCATCTGCATCGGCGGCGATGGCACCCTCAATGGCATGCAAGCCCTAAGTGACATCGTTCCGACAGTGCTGGCTCCCAAAACTATCGACAACGACCTGGGACTCAACTATCGCGGTGAGCCGGACGAATGGATCCGCCATGCACCCCACGAGACAGTGACCGATGCCATCATCAAGGACGGCTATCCTTATACCCGCAAACCTTCCCACCACCGTTTCGATCTCGACCAGATGGTCAACTATGTGACGCCGGGGTTCGCCACGGCCGTCTATGTCTCCGCCTCCGGCGTGCAGCGCATCCGGACCACCGCTGAGAGCCACCGCCGCATTGCCATCGTGGAAGTCATGGGGCGGCATTCTGGCTATCTCGCCTTGGGAGCCGCCTATGGCCAGCCGGATATTCTCCTAGTTCCGGAACATCGCTTGCAGATCGATATGCTCGTCGAACGGATCAAGGAAATTTACACCTTGCAGAAACATTGTGTTATCGTCTGCGGTGAAGGGATTGTCGATGAACATGGCCAAGAGTTAGGCGCTGAACATGCTAGCACCGACCCCGCGGGGAATAAAATCCTCAGTGGAGCCTCGGAAGCCCTCCGCGCCCTGCTCATCCAGCGGCTGGGTGACGACTACTTCACCAGCAAACGGCGAAATGAATCGGCTCGTGCCGCCATCTTCACCCGTAAATTGGGACACACGCAGCGGGGGGGCCGTCCTATCCTCTTTGACCGCTTCTATGCCGCTCAGCTTGGTGGACACGCGGTCGATATGCTCCTGCGCGGCATGGCGAATGCCGTGGCCATCCTCCAATACACCCGCCAGCGCGGCTTCTTCCTCAGTGAAGCCCAGGCGAATGACTTTCGCGACCGCTGGGGGTACATCCACGCCCGACTCATGCACCCCAGCTTCTATGACCCCCGCTCCCTTCGCCCCAGCCCCGTCGGTATCGATTACCTCCTTCCCATTTTCAACAATGCCCTGGCGCCGGATGATGTCGAAGTCCTCCGCACGGAACTCTTCGATCCCAGTCACTTGACCATGCCCTACCATTCCGTCAACGTCGATATTGACAAACGCATCCGCTACCTTTCCGAGTCCTAACCTCCTTCCTTTTCCGCCTAGGGCATAGTCTGGAGTGGTAAAAAAACGGGAATTTTTTCGGCTTCACAAGTTGTAAGTGGTGTACTTCCAGCTCGTTGTGTCATTGTCAGACCGCTCTTTTGCCAGGAAAATCGCTAACGCGATTTGACTTTTCCTGTTTTATGGTTCATGTTTACATTAGTACAAAATATCAGTACATGCGGGGAAGGCAAAACATGCCCTCCCGATAAAAAAACCGCGCCTCGTTGAATCGCATTTGCTGGGCAGGTTCAGGGAGCCAAGGGCGTAAGGAGGGTAGCGGCGATTGGAGTGGGGGGAGATGGTGGTGTAGTGGTGCGGAGGGGTGAGGGCGGTACAGTGGGGTTATGGGGTGCAAGCGACGGGAATGGAAGAAGCGAAGCGGATTAAAAGAACAAGGCCGGCGTGGAAAAAGCCGCCGGCCCGCAGGCTACCGACCCTTATTCGAGAACAATGGGTCGATCCTGCCTATCACGGTCACTTTTTCGCCAAGGCTTGTTCAGCCGCTTTGGCGATTTCCGAGGCTTTGGCCGCCGCGCTTTTCGTATCCCGGAAGGCGAAATTCTTGAAAATGTTTCCGCCCCGCGTGTAGATCAGCACGGTGACCGCTGCTTCCTTGTTGAGGTTGTAACGTTTGGGACCGTCTTTTTCGACAGACACGGTCAGGGGTGTCGTCAGTTTGTGGGTGGCTTGGAGTTTTTCGAAGTCGCTGGTTTCGACTCCGCTGACGCCCACGACAACCGTGCCGAGATCGGCGTGTGTCTTCTGAACCGCATCCACAGCCTTGACCAAACTGGCCAAGTCGTCATCGGCCTTTTGGGTGAAGATCATCACCACGGCAGGCCGACCCTCGCCGTTGTACTTTCATACATAGCACATGGTACGGCCTTTGTTTTCGCCGGTGACGACCTTGACGTCGAAAGCGCCACCGATGCGCTTGTCCGGTCCGGATTTGATATCATCCGCGACGGACGTGGCAGGCAGGGCGAGCGTGGCCAAGGCTAGCCCAAGCCCGAAGGTGACCCGCATGTCAACCTCCTTTCCCAATACGGACACAACATGAGGTGCTGGACCCGCTCCAACACCATCACCGGTTATTCTGCATTCCGGCGGAGAATTTGCAAGTGCAGGGGTGTAACAAATTTGGGGCCAGACCGGGACGGGGGCGGTTCAATACGGAACCTGGAAAGACGGCAGGTGTTTCCATCCGCGGAAACCGTGGGCGATCCAGATGGTCCAGCTTTGGAGCGGGATGCCCTCTTCGGAGTGGGTGAATCGCAACGGTGGCTCGACCTTCTCGAACGCGGGCAGTAGGTGGGGGCCGATATCTCCGACGATCAGAAAGGTCCGCCCACGGAAAAGTTCCGGGTCGGACACGGGGTTAGGTCTCCAAAAGTCGTACTGGCTGTGGCGATCGGAGCGGTTGGGGATGCCGATGGTGTAGGTATCGGGGTGGCCCTGGCAGTAGAAGCGCAGAATTCCCGGCTGGTTCCAGTAGGTGCCGCAAAGGATGGGAGCTTGGCCGTGGCGTTGGGCGATCTGTTCGCGGAGTTGGTCGAGGTAAGCAGCAAGGCTTTTCCAGCCTGCGAGTCGTGCGGTGGGGTCGAGCTTGCGGAGGGGGGTGGGCTGATGCGGGGATGGGGGGGGCAACCAGCGGGCGAGGAGGGGACGGTAGGTCTGGGGGAAGTGGAGCATCAGGACGGCTGCCAATCCGAGCGCCAGATTGACCGCAGCCAGACTGGCGAGCAAACGGGGATACGGTCCGCGAGTCAATTGATGATAGAACCACGCCACCGCGAGAATAAAACCCGCGATGTAAGTGGGAGCTGGCCAATTCGGTTGTCCTGGCTTGATCAAAGAGGCGGCGGCGAAGAATAGCCACAGGGGGACGGAAGTCCACCAGAGAAGCTGAAGGGGGTAATCCCGGCATCGGGAAGGCCGGAAAAACCATGCAGCCGCCAGAAAGGCCAACAGCCAGAAGCCGAAAAGGGTGCCCAATTGCCCTCCTAAAAACAACAGCAACCCGAAAGGCTGGCCACGGGAGGTCTGCTGTTGCCCCACTGCGGCGACCTGGCCCAAAACGTGGCGGAACGTCACCCAATCGTGCTGGGCGTTCCAGTAAAGAATGGGCAGTGAACCCATGACGACGCCCAGATAGAGTATGATCAGCCCACGGAAAGCATCGGGACGGCGGCGGTGACAAAGTACGAACAGTGTGATGGCAGCAGGAAATAGAAGCATCGTATACTTGGCGAGGATGCCAAGAGCGATGAAAATGGCGGCACCCCACCAGGCGAGCCGTCGGCCATCAAGAGCCTGGAGTACCATGAGTAGTGCCCAACACCAACACGCCAGAAATGGCGGATCAATGGTGATGAGCAAGGCACCAATGCGGACCAGCGGAACCATCAGGCTCACGAAGACGACCCACAGGGCCAGGCGCGGAAATTGGAAAACACGGCAGGTGAGGAGATAGCAGCCGGCCAGCACAGCCGCATGACAGAGCGCGGCGGGAAAACGGATAGCAGCCGCCCGATCCCCCGTCCAAGCCACGCTCCAGTCCCCTAGCAAAACGTCCGCCACCCGGATCAGCCAGGCGACCAGAGGCCCTTTGCTGTAATAGCTCCAATCCAAATGACGGGACCAATCCCAGTAGTGGGCTTCATCGGGCGTTAAATCATGAGCTGGGGTCCACCATTGGTACAGAACCGTTAGGAATGTCGAAAGGAAAATCAGACCGGCGGCTAGCCTGCCCGCTTGGCGAGAAAACCCAGGGGCAAAAGAAGGTCCGCCATCCGACAGGAAAGTGGAGGTGTATATCGAGTCTCGATGCGGCAGGTAAGGTCGTGAGAGTGGCACTCCGGCTGTCTCCAACCTGTGGATCATCGGGATAACGTGGCCGAATATCTGGCTGACACTCACCGGGGAACTCAGTTCACCCCACCGGTTTCCACCGCCTAGGCATGCGATCCCCGGTCACAACTGCACGCCATTACATGCCGCAAAATGCCTTGTCCGGTCAACCCCGATGTACGAGGCGACTTGGCCGAGAGCTGGAATGAGGACGGTTGACCCAAGGGGAAAACAACGCGGTGAGTGAGATCAGCAGAGAAGGTAATGCGGCCTCATCGACCGCCGTCCTTGACCGGCCGTAAAACGATGGACCGCAACTCGACTAGCGGACGGCTCGGTGGCCGCACGAGCTTGAGGGTGAGTGTGTGTCGGCCCGGTTGATCCACCTTCAGTTCTCCTACGACGTGAGGCTGATAGTCGTGCGTGCCGGCTGTCGCTTGGAGGGTGTGTTGTTGGCGCCAGGAATCGAGCGATACTTCCACCGAGGCACCGGCAGCATTGGAGTGGCAGCCGTAGACCAATTCCAGGCGGAAGCGGCCAGGCTGGATGGCGGTGAAATCCCAGCTTGCACTGTCTCCCGTTTGGACCCAATGACCGAGACTTTCCTGGTGGGGCAGCGGTTCAAAACGCCACTGTTGGCCGTGGATCAGAGCCGTGCGGGCGGGTAGCGTGATCGTACCGTTGGCATCGGGGGGATGCGGACGATACTGCGGATTGGGCCGCGGCATGCGAGCGTCAACCTGCTGGCGCCATTTTTCTAGTTCACTGGCGAGTTGACGCACTAAGTCCGGCTGCTCCGTTGCCAAATTCTTCTCCTCGGAGAGGTCGCGGCTCAAGTCGTACAACTCGTGGCGGCCAGTTTCGTAGTCTTCGACGAGTTTATAACGACCCCGGCGGATGGCACCTCCAGGGCGGGAACCTTGATTGGCATAGTGAGGATAGTGCCAGTAAATGGCTCGTTCCGATAGCGGCTTCCCATCCAACAGGGGCAATAATGACCGGCCGTCCGTTGGGGGGTCTGGGGGTTGGCGTCCCCCAGCGGCATCGAGAATCGTGTCGAACAGGTCGTTGCTGCAAGCAACCTCAGCACAGGTAGTACCCGGCTTGCCGCGACCCGGCCAGCGGATGATCAGAGGCACGCGCACGCCGCCTTCATAAAGGAATCCTTTCCCGGCACGCAGCGGGCCATTGTAGGTGGCACCGGTCGGTCCGCCTTCACGGGTAGCCAGACCGCCGTTATCGCTGGTGAACAACACGACCGTTTTGTCCGCCAGGCGGTGTTCCGCCAGCGCCGTGAGCACTTGTCCGACCGCATCGTCCATGCTTTCGACCATCGCGGCATAAACGGGATTGCTCTGGGTTCCCGGCCGCGGTTGGTTCGGATAGCGGCGGATACGCTCCGCAGGTGCTCGCAACGGCGTATGGACGGCGTAATGCGGCAGGTAGAGGAAAAACGGCCTGTCCTTGTGCGCGGAGATGAACCGGACGGCCTCCGCTGCCAACCGGTCCGTCAAATACTCCCCTTCCGGAGCCTCCTCCAAGCCAGGCATCACGCCCCCTTTGTTGCGGAAGGGGGCGAAATAACTTCGAGGCGTTCCCGTCTCATCACCGGCGACATTGATGTCGAAACCCTGTTCCTTCGGACCGAAACCTTTTCCCCCTAGATGCCACTTGCCGATGTGGGCCGTCACGTAGCCGCGACGCTTGAGCACTTCGGCAATGGTGACCGCCTCCAAAGGCAACTCTGTACGAATGGACGGACGCTGTAATCGTTGATCTGGTTGATCCTTTCGGCCCGGAATCCAGTCGGTGATATTCCAGCGTTGAGGATACTGCCCGGTTAGGATGCTCACCCGTGTCGGGGAACAGACGGGACAGACGGCGTAAAAGTCGGTGAAGCGGATCCCTTCCCGCGCCAAGCGATCAATATGGGGTGTACGGTAGAAGGTACTGCCATAACAACCGAGATCGCGTTGCCCCAGATCATCGATGACGAACAACACCACATTGAACAATTGCCGCTCTTCCCCGGCTGACACCGATCCACTGGCCAACAAAACGGTCGCCCATACCATCCCGCAAGTTGGATACCATAATCGATGCTTCATGGCATGTCTCACTGTTGGGTTCCATCCTCTTCGCTGCTTGCCAGTTCCTCATGTTATCCTCAGGAAGTCGCTCTTGCGAGTGAGAATCCCAGCAGCTTGACCAATCATCGCATTTCCGTCTAACACTCGCAATCCTCATCCTCCGCAGTATGGTGCAGTGGCGCCGGATTGATAAGGCCCCCAATTTTTTCTCCACAGACGAAAAAGCTCTGGCCGTGCGGCTTTGGGCTGCTTGTGCGAGAAATTCAGCGATTTTGCCCAGGCCCTGCGCAAAAATGGTCGAGGCGGATTGGGATGCTGAAAACCCGACGATATTCTTCTCGCCGTGACAACGGCTAGCAAAATAAGGCTTGTGTTCATCGATAGAGAGGGTGAAGGAGCGAAACCTGCCCTGTGGCACCGGTGTTGCATACCTTCAGAAGTGGTGGGGTCTGCGGACCGGAACCGGCAGTCTCACCCCCTACAGGTGCGAGCAACAGCTCAGACCTGTGGCTGTTCGACGCCAGGGAGATTCCTGGGAAGAACGAACAGAAGAAGCCCCCCTGACACGGAACGGCGGCGCAGCTCGACGATATGGCTAGCACCCCGTTCTCCTGCCTCTTCCCCGCAGCCTTCCAGTTTTGGGAAGCTGCGATGTTCTTAACCCTCGGTTCCGGCTTGGGAGAAACAACTGTGTTCCAAACGTTCCGCCTGGCCCGCTTGGCGGTGGGCATGAGCATACTTTTGGCTATGACAGCCTTCCGCCCTCCTGTTGTGGATCAACTTGTTGAGGACCTTCGGGAGTGGCCTTGCCTTCAGCAACAACTCCAGACGGAACAGCGCCGTACGGAAATACTCGACCACGCCAACCTCCGCCTCCGGCAACGCATCCTCCACAAAGAACACCTCGTCGCTCTCCTGATCGAAGGCGAATGCTCCCTCGCTCAGGTCACGGAGGAGTTCTGGCAGTCCATGCAATCCGATCCCGGTTATCTGACCGTCTTGCGCCATCACTATCCCGGCAGCAACGACTATGAAAAGACTCTGGCCAATGTCCTGCACCACGTGCAGTTTCAGGTGCAGCAACTACCTCCGGCGGAACAGGCTCGCGTTTGGAAGCGCTTGGAAGCCGAGCGGCAGCAACTTGTGTTGGGAAGGTATGCTTGGGAACATTGAGTCATGCAGAAGTGGCGCCTCGACTGAGGTGCCTCGTGGGGACACTTGAAACAGCAGGCGTCTTGAAAGCCTCGGAAGAACAATGGTCATGAAAGTTGAAAAAGCGTTGTTTCTGGATTCGGACTGTTCGGTGCTCTCTCTGGTTTCTCCTGAGCGGCAGCGAACTTTCTCATGAACGATCGTGAATTTTCCTCCCTCTCCGAAACATCTTGCCCTCTGCGGCCAGAGCCTTTGCCTGAGCGACGTGCCTCTCCCTGACTAGCAGCAAAGCCTCTCCGAACTCTTACGCCACCTTCACCGGCAGGCAGTAACCTCTCCTGCGGGAGAGATGCCTGAAAGGGCGTATTCCCCAGAGAGACTGCCGTTGCCCGACAGGAGGACTCACCATTGCAAGGCTTCTTCAAGATGCCGGGCTTGATGATCGGGATGGCCTTTGGAGTGTTGGCGATGCACTCCGTGTGGCACTGGGCATGCGAAAACTCTGAACGAGCAGAACCGCCGGAAACGATCACATTCTGCTTGCCCCGCAGGACGCAGCCTGGCCTAGATTGGGGCCAGATTCAGGAGCAAAGGCAGCACCTGGAGCGAACAAGGGTTCGGTTGCATCTCAGTTGTCAGGCCTTGGATCATATCACGGTGCGTTTGGTCGTCGGGGAAATTACCCTTCGGCAGGCTGTGGAGATGGCCGATCCCATACTCCGTCGCCGGCAGGGTTTCTTCACTTCCGTGGCATGGCAGTATAAGTTACTGTCCCATGAGCAGATAATTGCTCGCTTTCTCATCCAACGGGCCGAAATGATGTATGCGGCCGTCGATCCCAGTTTCTGGCACCCGGTGGCCCAGCGTCTGGAGCGCGAATACGCTGCTTTGGAGTGAACCGATGAGTGAAAAATCGGTCTTCCGCGACCACTCACATGTCGCACCGACAGTTGCAGGAGCCACTGAGCCGGATGGCAAAGGCAACCGATCCGTTCCCAGCGGTTAGCCTTCCGGTTCCTTCCTGGCGGTTGAGCCTTGAATCCCCCTAAGCCTATTGTGACACCACCGCTGTGATGCCGCGGTTCCCATCAGGAACCAGCAATGGCCAGAGCGGGGGAGGACGGCTCGTCTTGTTTTTCGCCGGGAGGTACGCGTACAGTTTTGATAAGTCAGCGGAGAAAATACGAACGGGGAGGGTCGGCAACTCCGAGTCTGTGTTTCATGGGAGGCAGGGCAGTAGGTGAATTCGCCACGCGGCAGGCCTTGGGATGCGCGGGAATTTTTTTGACCTGCTGACCTTCTCTAAAATGGGGGGAAGAGGGTAAACTTCTTTACACGCAACAGGGACAGAGGAACCAAGGGCCGGGTGGCGGCGCCTTTTCTCTTTCCCAGATTGATCCGAAATACAACATACTCTCAGGGGAGACAGAACCATGGCGGAGAAGGACAAGCTGCTGGACAACAAGGAGCTGCGGAACGCTCTCGCGGCGATCGAGAAGGAGTTCGGAAAAGGCTCGATCATGTCGTTGGGGGATATGACAGCGCAGGACGTGGAAGGGATTCCAACCGGTTCGCTGTCGCTGGATATTGCCCTGGGCGGGAAGGGTTTGCCGCGGGGCCGAGTCGTGGAGATTTTCGGAGCGGAGTCGAGCGGTAAGACGACGATTGCCCTGCATGCGGTGGCCAATGCCCAAAAGCAGGGAGGAGTGGCGGCGTATATCGACGCCGAGCATGCCCTGGACCCCAGTTGGGCCAAGCGGATTGGCGTTGATCTGGATGCCCTGCTGGTCTCGCAGCCTAGCTATGGGGAGGAAGCCCTGCGGATCGCCGAGATGCTAATCCGTTCCAATGCGGTGGATATTATCGTGGTCGATTCGGTGGCCGCTTTGGTACCGAAAAGCGAAATTCAGGATGGGGAGATCGGCGATGCCAAGGTGGGGCTGCAAGCCCGCTTGATGAGCCAGGCGATGCGGGTGCTCACGCCGATCATCAACAAGAGCCGGACCTGCCTGGTCTTCATTAACCAGATTCGCCAAAAGATCGGGGTGATGTACGGTGATCCGAATACGACGCCGGGCGGGTTGGCCCTCAAGTTCTATGCCAGCGTCCGCATGGAAGTCAAACGAGTGACAACACTCCGGCAAGATGAAGAGGCGATCGGGGCAGAAACTCGCGTTCGCGTGGTGAAAAATAAGGTGGCTCCGCCCTTCCGTACCGCAGAGTTCGACATTCTCTTCGATCGCGGGATCGATTGGCTCGGTGATCTCTTCCGCCTCGCGGTGGATGAGCAGATCATCGCCAAAAGCGGGGCACACTTCAGTTACAAGGGAGAACGGCTGGGCCACGGGAAGGAAGCGGCCTTGCAATTTTTGCGAGAACGTGAGGAACTGTGCGAAGAGATTCGCCAAGCGGTCCTGAGCAAGCATAAGCCCAAGAGCACCACGGACGCAGAATTGGCTCTGGAAGCGGAACGCGAAGAGGCCGAGGCGAAAGCTGCTTTGGAGGCACTGGAGCAGCAGGCTGAGGAACCGAAGCGCAAAGCCCGCTCGCGTACTGCCGTAGAAAACTGAAGCGTTTCACCTGTCCCCGGCGGTGCATACCAAATAACGCCTATTGAAAACACCCAACGGTTGGCTCTGCTCCCGCCTGCCGCATAGCCCAAGGAAGGGCAACTCCCATGTCTGAGCAACACCATGACTCCGCTCCTGGGTCCAGTGGCCGCACCATTGCGTGGGGGGCACTGGCCAACTGGGTCGCCTTCGCCGCCACCTTAGCCGTGGCTTTCTTTCTGGCTCCTTACCTGCTCCGCCGATTAGGGGAAACCCGCTATGGCGTGTGGTGTATGGTAGAAGCCCTGCTAGCGTACTTCACTCTCCTGGACCTAGGCCTAGCAGCTTGCCTCGTCCGCTACGTGGCCCGCTACCATGCGCTGAGCGCTCAGCAAGAATTGAGCCGCTATGCCGCTGCCGCCTTCTGGCTCTACTGCGGTGCCGCTGGGATTGTGCTGCTCGTGAGTCTGCCCTTGGGCTTGGTCCTCGCCCCCCTCCTCGAAAACCGGTTGGACCAGGCCGATCGACTCCTACCATTTCTGCTTCTGATGTTCGGTCAGTTTGCCTTCACGCTGCCCCTGAGTGTGTTTCCCACTTTACTGGATGGCTTGCAAAGGTTTGGGCAGAAGAGCGCTGTGCGGTTGGGCGCTCTTGTTCTGCGAGTCAGCGGTATCGTACTGGTGATGGAGACTGCACCGGGTTTGACGGGCCTGGCCGTTGTCTTGAGCCTGAGCCAGCTTGTGGAACACGGCGTGATGTGGTGGGTTGTGCGGCGTGATTTGCCGGGTTTGTCACTCTCCTGGCGCTGGGTGGATCGGACCACCCTGCGAGAGGTGCGCGGATACAGCCGCGATGCATTTCTGGCCATGGTCGCCGGGCGGTTGAGTGGGCAGAGCGGGCCGATCGTGGCGGGCCTGTTCCTCTCGGCGGCGGCTGTGGCTCATTACACCCTGGCGTATCGCCTGATCGACATGGGAAAGAACCTGCTGCGAGCGGCCACGACTACCTTGACACCTGCCATTAGCCAGCGGGAAGCCGTGAACGACCGCGAAGGCTTACGCCGCCTCTTCCTCGATGCGACGCGTGCAGTACTCTACATTGCCTTGCCAGTACACGGCGGACTGGTGTTCTTCGGCCATGCTTTCCTGAATCGCTGGCTTGGCTCTTCCAGCGTCGCCGATGCGAGTTATCCGGTGGTTCTCATTCTCTCCCTGACCCTTACCCTGGGTGTGGCCCAATCGGTGGCAGCTCGCGTGCTTTACGGTGTGGGACAGTTGCGCGGGTTTGCCCGATGGGCACTCCTGGAAGGCGCAGCGGTCCTCACCATCGGTCTGCTGGTGGCCTCCTTCTGGCATTTGATGGGACTGGCAGTTGCGGTTGCGATCCCGAATGTGCTCTTCTGCCTCTGGACCATTATGGCCGCCTGCCGCCATACTCATACGAACTGGGGGGAATACTGGCAGCGGAGTTGCAAGCGTCCCCTGGTGTGCGTCACTTTACCGCTTATCATTTGGTGGACTATAGGACCAATCCCCGCGGAATGGCAGGCTCTGATGATCGCTATCACTACTGGTTTGGTTCCCTACGCCCTGCTGGTCCTGCTTTGCGAAGGAAGCCTCTGGTCCTTTCGGTCCGGAAAACATGCAAGGCACGGTGTCCTGCGAAACTTGACCGCCGTGTTCCGTGGCCGCTCCTGATCCGCTCCGCCGCATCCTCTTGATTCCTTTTTGCCACCCTCTAGCGCCTAGTTCCACTCGATGGGCCAACAGTTGGAAATGTTTGAACCGTTGTGTTTTGGCCAGAAGGCGGATGGGAACAATTCATTCTGGCGAACTAACTCCCTGAAGAGGGTTGCGAGGCATGCCGTTCCTGACCTGCCAACGGAAAGCGGAGGAGGTGACTCGCCTTCGGATTACTCGCCTTCTGAAAAGAGGGAACGGAGGTGTTGCCGGAGTTGGTTTTCTGTGACGTCGCGGAGCAGCAGCGTTTTGTGCCGATGGGTTTGACCCCGGAGCAGGACGATTTGCGAACGGCGTAGATGCAGCCATTCAGCCAGAAAGGCCATCAGCGCGGCGTTGGCTCGTCCCTGTTGCGCGGGAGCAGTCAAGGCGATCCGCCACTTGCCGTCATGGATTCCCAGGAAGGCGTTTTGTTTGGCTCTCGGCTGGACCCAAATTTCCACGACGACTCCCTCCGGGTGATTGTGCACGGTCAGTGTTGTCATTGGTCGGCTCGTGAGAAAGGGGCGAGGCAGGGTCCGATGGGTCGGCATGGCTCTCCGACGGAGTTGGGCTGGCTTGGGATGGCCAAGGTACGAAGAACGATCCGCGGCAACGTTTGCAGATCAGGGGAAGGCCGGCCATCGCCTCCAGCACCTCGTAGGCGTGACCGCAGTGCGGACAACGGAAACGAATGACGCCCGCGCCCATGACGACCCGCCCTTGGGCTTTCTGATTCTCTAACCTTTAGTTTATCAGTCCTTCCCTGCACTCTGGGAGCACAAACTAACTCCCTCGGACATTTTTGCCTTGACAAGTCCCGAATTATGGTGCATACTTATGTACACATGATAATATGTTTACATTCGAGGGAATCGCGATGACTCAGAGGATGACCCCGCTCGAAATCCGCTATTTGCCGCTGAAAGAGTTGAAGGAGGCCCTTTACAATCCGCGGGCGGTCTTGCCGGAGACGTCGCGGGTTTACCACCGATTGCGCCGGAGTCTGCAGAGCTTCGGGCTGGTCGAACCCCTGGTTTGGAATGAAACAACCGGTCATGTGGTGGGAGGTCACTTCCGCCTACGTATTCTGCGGGAGCTGGGCGTAGAAGTCGTGCCCGTCTCGGTGGTGCACCTGACACCGGAACGGGAAAAAGCCCTTAACCTTGTCCTGAATAATCCAGAGGCTCAAGGCCGCTTCGATCCCAAACGCTTGCTGGCTGTGCTCCGCGAGTTGGAGCAGTTGCCAGAGCTGGAATTGACCGGTTTTACAACCGCGACTTTGCAGAACCTGGATTGGAGGCCTCAGCCTCTGAACATCGAGCCGATCTCAGCGGACAGGGAAGAGATTGAAGTCATTCTGTGCATACCCTCCCCACGCTGGCGGCAAGTTGAAGGGGAGCTGGACGCTCTCATCCGCCGGCATGATTTGCGTTGCCATGTTCTCCCTGCCGGTGTTAGCAACTCTTCGACAACGGCATTTCTCCGAGAAGGGGTGTGAACGGTTTATGCAGTACCGCGGTCAGTGGTGTGGGGGGGCGGCGGTTCATGGATGGCGGGCGAAGAAGGTCAAGCCTTGACGGGGTGTGGGTCCGATATGGGCGAGCAAATTGCATCCGAAAGCCTGAAGGATGGCGATAATGGTTTGTCCTTCGGCAGAATCGCGGCAATCGCACACCGGGCGGCCTTGATCCGCCACAAAACAACGCTGGCCCGTGGTGACGACGCGTAAATTGCGCGGATCAAAAACTCGGACATGGGTATGCAACGGGAGGCGATGGGCGATTTGCTCCTGGCGGAAGAGCAACGTGGCCGGACCGTAACGGGCAATGGCGGTGAATTGCCCCTCACGGAGCAGGCGGAGGGCATCAGCCGCATGGCTTTCCGCGGGGCCGAATTGGCCAAGCACATAATCGTCGGCGGTCACGATCTGCCATTGTCCGCCTTGCTTGCGCAGGCTCAAACTGCGGGGATCAAAACGGTGGAGCAGACCCACGTATCCCACTCCCGGTACGGCCAAGCCGATCGGATTGAGGGCATCACTCTGGAGTTGCAGATGCTGGCGGCGCAGCGGTTCCGGCAGGCCCTCTCGTCCCTCCTCGGTGGCGGCAAACAGACAGCGAAAAACAGGACGGCGCCTGCCCACAATCCCCAAGCGATTCAGGCCATGCCGCCGGATGGCTGCCAGCGCCTGCTCACCCGCTGCTTGCTGATCGGCGAAGTTGATCAGCAGATTGTGATCATCCCGCAGGACCCACACACCGTGGATTTGTTCCAGGCGGATCGTTCGCAGATCGATGGGCAGGATGGCATGCAATCCGGTGCCGCTCATCAAGGGCCGGTGGGTATCGAGCTGGTGGGTCAGGAAGGAACTGCCGGATCGCGGATCGCCTGATCCCGTGCGGCCCAACATCAGCGGCGGCTGACCGTTGACTAGACCGTATTCGACAATTGGGTGCGGCGAACCGATAAGGAACCATTCCTCCGGCCGCTGATCGCGCAAGGTGGTTAGCACGGCGCGGGCGCTTTCTTCGTCGTCGGCGAAATCCCGGAACAGACGATGGCCCGCCCAGATTTGCCAGCTTGCAGAATCTGCTCCGGTGACCAAGCGTTTCAAAGTCAGCTCCGCCACTTTTAAAGGCATCCGTTGGTTACTCACCGCCACAGTGTCCGATCGAAGGGATGGAGCCGTTCCCGGCCCTGCTGGAGATGAAGTTGCTGGAGAAGCAATGACTTTCCCCGGTTGAACGGGAGCGGCTGGCGGTTCCGATAATGGAGGGGAAACAGCCGGTCGTCTCGGGAACGTGGCGGGCGGTGGCAGCGACTGTTGGGCCGTCGCCAGGGCCAGGACCATCATGGTCGTTCCTACCGCCGGGACCAAAAGCCAGCGTCCCATGCCTTGCCCTCCTGCTGGATGGATTCGGCGGGGACGGGGCATAGCAATGTCGGCGGCTGCTGTCACTACCACCTGGCGGGTAGCCGATTATTTTTTCTCCGTCTTTTTTTCCGGGGCGGGCTGAGATGGATAGACTTCCAGGCGGAGGTCTTTGAAACGGATTTCCATAGGTCCGCCGCTGTGAATTTGTAGCCCGATGACTCCCCGGCGTGCGAGTTTGTCATCGGTGTAGTCAGTGCACAATTGGCCGTTGATCCAGATGCGAACGCGGGGGCCGATGGCTTCGATGACGTAGTCGTTCCAGTCCTCCGGCTTGACGTATTTTTCTCCTCCTTCCTTGGCAAGTAAACCTCGCCCGCTTTCCTCATAGAGTTTACCCCACCAGCCAGCGCCGATGTCGGCTTGCGGCCCGCGCATCTCGCCATCCGGCAGGAGGACGCTGCGGAATTGAATACCGCTGTTCTCCTTATTGGGCACCAGTTTGACCTTGAGGGACAGCTTGAAGTCTTCCACAGCCAGTTGCGATACGAGGAAATTGTTGCGCTTCAAGCCCGTTTTTGTTCGGCCCACGATGGCCCCTTCCTCCACCGTCCAGAGGGTGCGGTCGCCGTCCCAGCCGGTCAGGTCCTTGCCATTGAAGAAATCCTTGGCATTGTCGGGTGTGGCGAGCATGGGCACCTGTTGGGTCGTTTGCAAATAGGCGATGAGGCAGCGGAACTCCCATTCGCTCAGTTGCCGCAGGATGTCATCCGGCATCATCGACTGCTCGGAGGGCTTGCGCTCTACGATGTCTGCCACGGGAAGCGTGAGCAGTTCGCGTTCAGTTTGGATCGTCAGAACACCGTTATTCTCTGTCTTGATAATACCGATGATAGTGCGATCGTCGCTGGTGACGATGCGCGTGGCGGCGTATTCCTTGGGGATAACCGCACTGGGATCGAGGATGTTTTCCAGGAGATAATCCAGGCTGGAGCGGTTTGCCCCCGTGATTTCCGGTCCGACCTGTCCGCCAACTCCGTAGAGGACGTGGCACTGCTGGCAGGTTTTGGCGAAGATCGCACGCCCCAGGATGGGATCGCCAGGCGGCGAGGCGTTGAGCCGAGCACGCCATTGTGCGATGAGCGCTTTGCGCTCGGCTGGCGAATCGCGGACGATGCCCCACAACTCGGCGATTTGGCGGTCTAAGGATGCGTCCTTATAGCTGCGAAGCTGGCGGATGATTTCCGCTGGGACATCGCTGGCAGGAATTTTGCGTGCGGCGATGGCAGCCATCAACTCCCTGGCGAAACTGAGGCGGGAGGCCAGAGTGGCGAGGACTTCACGCTTTTCGGCCAGAGTCAAGCGGGGATAGTGCAGGAGCAAGACGGCAGGCGTTTGGGGATGATCCCAGGCAGCCAAGGCCCGGATGGCACTGGCTCGCAAAGATGGTTCCGCCACGGCCGCATGCAACAGAGGAATGGCTTCGGCATCTCTAGCATCGACCAAAGCCGTCAGAGCGGACAGGCGTGCGCCGGCGTCCGCCTGTGGGTCGGCCAACACTTTCCGCAGGAGGGTGAGGGCGGATTTGTCTCCGAAGGTGGCAGCCAATGCCAGGGCTTGTTGCCGCACGGCGCTGTCGCGCGCCCGCAAGAGCAGTTCCAAGGCTTGAGGCCACCCCTCCGGCATAGGAAGTTGCCGCTTGCCCCGTGCTGCTTCCTGCAAACCGCGGAGATATGCCCCGCGCTGCTCCTCTCCCGGTGCTTGGACCAGATGCTGCACGAGCAGGCGTAAGGCTTCCGGAGTGCCCAGGGCACCAACACGGCGGGCGGCACATTCCTGGACGAAGGGGATTTTTCCTTCCGCTGCCAACCGTAGGCCATCCGCCGGCTGTCGTGCGACGTAGGGTTCCAAAGCGTACCAGTACAGGTAAGGCAGGTTCGGGTCGCTGGCATCCTCCGCGTGGGCTAGCCAACGTGGCATCAAACGGGGTAGGGCGGGCACATATCGGGAGGGATCGCGCAGCACCACTGAGACCAGAGCACGCCGCACGATGGGGGAGGTTTCTTGGGGACCGTACAGATCGTTGAGGTCGCCGCTCGTCAACCATGCGGGTAGGCCGTTTTCACAAGCCAGCAGGATGGCCCATGCCCGGATGTGGGGGTCGGCATCCTGCAAGGCTTGCTTGAGCAGCGGGCATCCATCCGGGTGGACCTGGTGCAGCGTCCACCAGGCACGCAGTCGGATGGTTGGCTCAGGATGCCGGCTGGCTAGCGCGACCAAATGCCGATAGGCTTGCTCCTCCAGCAAGCAATCTTCCGGGCAGGCGGGTCGGTCCGCTTGCAGGCTTCGCTGATAGGCTCGCTCTTGCAACAAGCGGCGAGCCATCCGGGCATACCAGTCGTTGCTGTGTTCCTGATATTGCACGAGTTGCAGGTCGCTGCAACGGGACAGGTCCAAACCCACTACCGGGCGGGTTCCCTGATAGCTGATCTTGTAAATGCGTCCGTTCGTGCGGTCCCATTTCTCCGGTTGCGGCAAGTGGCAAATCTGCTTGTCGTACCAATCGAGCAGGTAGGCATTGCCATCCGGCCCGCTCTTGATGGCGACGGGGATGAACCAGCGATCGTGGGAGAGCAGAAAGTCCGGCTGACGATTGGCAACATAGCCGCTGCCCTTGGGGGTGATTATGTCCACATTGAGCCGGTGGCCGTGCAGATTGCCCATGAACAATTTGCCCCAGTATTCTTTCGGCCACGCGCCGCCCTGGTAGCACATCAGGCCGCAATGGGCATGTCCGCCGCCGGCGCTATCGGAGCGGTTGTTTCCTCCATGAGGAGTGGGACCAACGTAGTGCCGATGCACGGCGATGGTTTTAATGTCGTCGTAAGTGTAAGGGTTGAAGTGCGTCCCTGCCTGGCGGTGATAGCGACCCCCTAAGACGATGTGCCACATGTGCGGAATGACGCAGGCTTCACAAAAGAAATCTCCCCAAGCGTTGTAATCCAATCCCCAGGGATTGCTGGTTCCGTGGGCCACGACCTCGAAAACATGGCGGGTTGGATGGTAGCGCCAGATGCCGGCGTTGATTGGAATGCGATCTTTATCCGGGGTGCCGGGTTTGCCCACGCGGGAATGAGTGAAGACACCGTGGCAGCCGTAGAGCCAGCCATCTGGTCCCCAAATGAAACTGTTGAGCGTTTCGTGGGTATCCTGCCAACCCCAGCCATCTAGCAGGATTTGCGGCGGACCATCGGGCTTGTCGTCACCGTCCTTGTCCGGGATGAATAGCAGATACGGGGCAGCACCGACCCAGACTCCACCGAATCCCACCTCGATCCCCGACGCCAAATTCAACCCTTCTAGGAAAACTGTCCGTTTGTCGTATTTGCCATCTCCATTCGTATCCTCGAAGATAATGATTTTGTCCCCGACGGCTGGCTTGCCTGGCTGGACCGGGATCAGCGGACCCTTTTCCGGCTGGCGTTGAGGATAGGTATAGGCCTCGATCACCCACAGCCGGCCGCGATGGTCCAGGCAAAAAGCGATCGGTTGATGGACATCCGGTTCCCCGGCAAAGAGCGTTACGGAGAAACCGGGCGGTACTGTCATCACCTGAGCTGCCTGTTGGGGGGGCAGGCCGGCATATTTGTACTGATCCGGTGGCGGTAGAGGGTGGTGCTTTGGACGTTCGGGGAAGTTCGGCTTCTGGTCATGAAAGCGGAAATCGTCGAAATTGATGTGCCCCCAATGGCCGCTGTGCCGATCTACCAGGCGGATGCGAATGTCCTGGCCCACATATTGGGACAGGTCCACCACCACCCGCCGCATATCTTCTTCTTCCAAACCGGATACGCGCAGGATGACATTCGGACCGCAGAGGATTTCCACACAGGTTTCTGGCCAGGGTCCGCCACCGACTAGGAAGCTAGCCCAGCGATGGGTCACTCGGAAGGGGACGCTGGTGAGCGTACCTGTGGGTTTGTCGCCGTACTTCTCGTATCCGCCGATCCAGTATTCCCCCTGATGCCGGCTGCGCATGTCTCCCCGGCGGCGGCGTACCGTATCCCCGCGAATCGGCTGATCCCGGAAAGCCTCTCCTTCGGCCGTCCAATCTCGCAGATCGCCAGTCTCAAAGTCCAGATTCAAGGGACGGCCATCGGCCGCACGCGGCAGGTGCCCCACCTCGTTATTTCCCGCAGACCCATCGCTGGACTGAGCGGGAGCGAGCAACGCCAATGAGAGGATCCACGGACTCATGCATTACCCTCCGTACGGCTTTATGACTCCTGGGTCGGCCCATGATTTCCTGCTCGCGCCCCTGGGGTATTCCTGTCCTCATTTCAACTCGGCGCGGCCCGGCGGGCCTCCATAGAATATCCCACTGGCATACGATTGCTACAAATATTGCTTCATGAAAAGGGTCATTCTTCCCAGGTCCTGACACCGGCGGTGGCAGTTTTTCCTGGGAATTCCTCGGTCGCGGCAGAGGTCGGCCTGGGGCAGCAGGACCTGTTCGGCCAGCGCTGCATCCAAACTTTCCCCTGTCGTGACATCACTTCCTAAGATAATAGGGTTTTCTCGTCATGGGGAGTGTTGTTACCTGGATCCGCGGAGAACACCCGCTGTCGGGGGATGTGGCGATCATTCCTGGCGGAACGTCTCCCCAAGGGGGATGAATCCCTCACCGTGTCCAGGACTCTCTAAAACAATAGGGGAAGCCGGACAGGGGAAGGGAAGTTAGGCTATTCCTGTTCCTAGGTAGCTAGCGGCGCTGAGGCGCGGGAACAAAAACCAAAAGAATGAGCTAGTGGGAAACGAGGCGGTGGATTCCCAAGTCACGGGGTAGAGGAACATGTCCAGTCCCGAAGAAGCCTTGCGGGTGCTCATCATCGACGATGATGAATTGCTCGCGGAGACTTTGGCGGAAAGCTTAGAGCGTCGCGGTCATAATTGCACCATCTGTTGTAGCGGCCGTGCGGGTCTGGCCCGTCTGGAAGCGGAAGTGTTCGACATCGTGCTGACGGACCTGAAGATGGCGGAAGTGGATGGGCTAGAAGTCGTGCGGCGTTGCAAGCAATTGCAGGCGGAAACCGAAGTCTTCGTCATTACGGGCTATGGCGATGTCCGCACCGCAGTGGAGGCGATGAAACTCGGGGCGGCCCATTACTTGCAGAAGCCGATCGATCTGGCCGAGCTGCGGGCCGTGGTCGATCATGCCGCTGAACGGATTCGCACCGTGCGGGAGTTGCGCCGGCAGTTGGATGAAAAATTTGGCTTTGAGGGAGTCGTAGGAAACAGCCCCAAAATGCAAAAGGTGCTACAGCATCTCAAAGCCTATGCTCCCACTTCCGCTTCCGTGCTGATTCTGGGGGAAAACGGTACGGGTAAGGAACTCGTGGCACGTGCCCTGCACGCGAACAGCCCCCGGCGGGGCAAGCCCTTCGTGGCCATGAATTGCGCTGCTTTGAACGAGAATCTGCTCGATGATGAGATGTTCGGTCACGAAGACGGGGCCTTCACCGGTGCCAAAGGACCTCGCAAAGGACGCTTTGAATATGCCCACACCGGCACCTTGTTCCTGGATGAAATCGGCGATATGCCCCTATCTTTGCAGGCGAAATTGCTGCGCGTCCTGGAAAACGGCGAGGTGGTGCGCATCGGGGCTAATACGCCAATCCGCGTCGATGTTCGGATCATCGCCGCCACCAACAAGGACTTGCAGCAGGAAGTGGAAGCCGGACGCTTCCGTCGGGACCTTTACTTCCGCCTGCGCGTCGGCACCATTCGCCTGCCCAGCTTGCGGGAACGCAAGGAGGATATTCCCCTCTTGGGTGCCCATTTCCTCAAGGAACTCAGCAAGCGTCATGGCAAACCGCTTCCCAAAGTGGCTCCCGCCGTCTGGAAGGCCTTTGAGAACCACGACTGGCCGGGTAATGTCCGGGAACTGAAGAACCTCCTAGAAAATATGCTCCTTCTGGACCAAGATGGCGAATTGACCCTCGACGATCTCCCCGATGATTGCGGAATCAAGCCGGCAGGTCTCGTCCGCAATTCTCTGGCTGCGTGTGGAACCGATGCCCTGATTGGGCGGCCCTTGGAAGAGGTCGAGCGCTACTACATCCTCAAGGCTTTGGAACTGACCCAGGGAAACCGGGAGGAAACCGCCCGCCTCCTTGGCATCGGCGAACGCACACTCTACCGCAAACTCCAGCAATGGAAGCTGGCCGAGAAGAAAACAACCTCCGCCGCCGAGTTGTGACTGAAAACAGATGTGAATGGATAATGCATTTTCCATACGAGAGGATGCCTTTTCTCATCGGGGATGCTTCGAGGCCGTTGTAGAGCACGTTCTGCCGGAATGGACCCAGCAGCGGCAGAGAACAGTTGGCGGCAGGGAGTCAATTACGGAAATTATTAGGATTCAGGCTTCCCAGCAGAGAGTTGGTACGGTCGTGGAAACTGTGATGTCCGCGTGATGATCCCATCCATGAATCGCATCGAGTTATTGCCGCCGGAAGTGGTGACGAAAATTGCCGCCGGGGAAGTGATCGAGCGGCCGGCTTCGGTGGTCAAAGAGTTGCTGGAAAACTCTGTCGACGCTGGAGCCAGCCGGATTGATGTAGCCATCGAAGGCGGCGGCACAGAATTGATCCAAGTGGTGGATGATGGGACGGGCATTGCGGCGGAGGACTTGCCACTAGCCTTTGCCACTCACGCAACCAGCAAGTTGCGAACTGTAGAAGACCTCTTTGCCATTCGTACGCTGGGCTTTCGAGGCGAGGCGTTAGCCTCGATTGGCGGTGTGGCGCAAGTGCTGCTCCAATCCCGAGCAGCGGGTGTGGAGAGCGGAGCAGAAATCCAGTGTTGGGGCGGCCAACTCTCCGAGGTACGGCCGTGGAACGGAGCTGTGGGGACGCGCGTGGAAGTTCGCCACCTGTTCTATAACGTCCCCGTGCGGAAAAAATTTCTCAAAAGTGTGGCCACGGAAGTGGGACACATCTGCGAGGCGGTCATCCGCTTGGCCCTCGCCTGCCCCCACCTTCACCTAACGCTCCGGCACAACGGCAAGCTCATTTACGATCTTCCCGCCACCGTGGGAATCCCCGAACGAATTGGTTTGTTTTTCGGAGCGGATGTGCGCGATGCCCTCTACGAAGTGGATTCCACAGCAGGACCGATCCGCCTGTGGGGCTATATCGCGGATCCAAGGGTTGATCGCGGCCACGCCAGAATGCAGTATTTGTTCCTCAATGGTCGTTGGTTCCGGGATCGGATGATCACCCACGCCTTGCAAGAGGCCTATCGCGGACTGCTGCTGTCCGGCCGCTATCCCGTAGCCTTTCTGTTCCTGACTGTGCCGCCGCAGCAGGTGGACGTGAATGTGCACCCTACCAAAGCGGAAGTCCGCTTCCAGGACAGTTCGCTAATCTACTCCTTGATCCGTAGCACCATTCAGCGACGCTTGCGCCAGGCCAATTTGGTGCCCGATTGGCAATGGCCCGATGAAGGACCGCCCCCTCCTCCCGCGCCGACGCCTCCAGCGGTTACTGGATCAATAGCGTCGCCGCCAGCTTCCGCTTCGCCGCAGTCTGCTGGTGGATTGTCACCTCGCTATCAGCAAGCCATGCAAACGGTGGCTCCGTGGGAAGCTGCGACTCGTGCAGGGCCGCCTGCGGGTCCGACGGTACCCCTGGCTGGTGTAGCCGACTCGAATCCCGTGGAATCAGGCGAAGGACATGCGTCGCCAGCTCCCTCGCTTTTCCCCTCGGGCCAAGAAGAATCTTCTCCTCATGAGCGAATGCCTCACGCTCCCCCTTCCTCTTGGGAGGCCAAGTTGGGGTCCGCCCCCTTCTCGGTGGGGCTGACTATTTCTCCCGCACCGCCAGCGGCTCCTTCGGCGGCCGCGCCGAGTCCAGGACCGTCCCCAGAAACTGTCCGCGAGGCTGAAGAGGAACAGATCGGTCCGGCTTTGCAAATCCAGGACACTTATATCGTTCAGGAAACGGCTCAAGGGATGTTGGTGATCGACCAGCATGCCTTGCACGAACGGATTCTCTTCGAGCAATTGCGTCAGCGAATTCTGCAAGGTTCGCTGGAGGTGCAGCCTCTGTTGGTACCGGAGCCAATCGAACTCACTCCGACCGAGGCAGCCCAGTTGCTATCGGTTGCCGACATTCTCCGCACCTTGGGGCTAGACATCGTTCCCTTTGGTGGTAACACCGCATTGATCCAGAGCTATCCTGCCCTATTGTCGCGCCGGTCGCCGCAGGAGATTGTCCGTGGCATACTGGACTATCTCCTCGCGCACGATCAGCTTCCCAGCCGGGAAGTTCTGCTCTATGATCTGCTGGCGACAATGGCCTGTAAGGCGGCTATCAAGGCCGGGGATCGCCTCAGTCCCGAAGAAATCGCAGCTTTGCTCCGCTTGCGCCGCTGGGCCGAAAAGTCCCACCACTGCCCCCACGGACGGCCCACTACCTTGCTCATCAGTCGTTCCGACCTTGATCGCCAATTCCGGCGAACCTGAAAGGGACGCCTTGAAGGGCACACAGACCTGAGAGGGATACCTCTGAAGAGCACACACAGACCGATGAGACTATGCTGAAGATTTGAGGAGGATCACAACGCATCAGAGGTCACGATGCTAAGTGGGCAGAGCCGGGATCGAACCGGCGACCTAGCGATTTTCAGTCGCTCGCTCTACCAACTGAGCTATCTGCCCAACCGAGTGGTTCAGGTAGTGTTTTATAAGTCTTTCCTGCGGGCGAGTCAACTATGGAACGGATCCGCCCCATGTTTTTGCAGGTCCAATGAAGGACATCCCAAGGAATCCTATCGCCGCCTGCTTCCTTAGCAAAGTAACGCTGGGAAGAGTTGGAACGGGTAGTGCGGGGATAGGGAAAGCGTTCAATCTCCCGCCGCGGGGTGAAAGGCACGAGCTAGCTGGACGAGTAGGACTAGCACGCTGGCCAAGGTGGAGGAAAGCAACCAGGCGCTGAGGGTTTGTGGCTGGCCAAGGAATGTCAGCAGATCGGCACTCCAGAGGCGGCGCTGGGTTGTGGGAGCGTCATCGCGGCAGCGCAAGCGTCTCTCATCTGGAGTGGGCTGAAGTGCCTCCGGCGGGGCCAATTGACCGGTGGTTACTTCCGGCTCCTGCACGGAATATGGGGTATCATCCTCATCCTGATCCTCGAGACGAGCAGTGCGGAGTGGTGCGGGCTGTTCCCGGCGGGAACGGCGTGTTCGTGTGCTCTCTTTTGGGTTCGAGACTGTCCGACGGCGGGGTGGCGCCTCTGCGGGTGAGAAGCGGGAGGATCGGGTGGATTGGCCGGATTCTGACCCCGGAGATGGGGTCAACTCCGAAGATGGAGAATCTTCCTCCGTGTCGATTTCGGCCATGAGGCGGCGGGTGGCAGGGGCGGCCTGAAAGGTTTCACGGCTTTCTTCCTGGAGTGCGTAGCCGCTGATCGCCCCATCAAGAGGCGTTTGGATCGGCGGCAGGTCTGCGATGCGGGGAGGCGGAGGAGCCTTGTTCAGACACGCTTGGGCAGCGGCGGGCAGGTCCACTGGAGTCGGGCGGCGCTTTTTCTTACGCCGCCGTTCCAGCAACGGTTCGACAACAGCCAGGACATAAGCCAAGCGTCCCAACAGGCGGGCATACAAAAACACGCCCAGGGTCAACAAGAACGCTGCCGCGACCGCTATTGGTAGAGAACCTCTTCGCAAGAATGAGCCATACCAGGCAACCGTCAGCAATCCTAGCACGGGAAGACTCAGCAAATAGAAACCAAAGACCAACTGGGGTTTGCGGGCCATGCGGTTGAGTGCGGACAAACTCAGCGGATACCACGGTGATGGGGCAGACAGAGAAGATAATTGCGCGATGGGGAACAGGACCCATAAGGCCAAAGCCACAAGCAGCCAGCGTTCCGTTGATGCCGGTGCCATCAGACTCACGCCGATGTAGACAGGTGCATAGCACAGCCCTAGCAGCCAGGCCACATACCACGCCTTCCAGAAGAACTCCAGGAACGTTTCCCGCATCCAGGTGACTTCCCGTCCCCCGGCGGCTGTGCTCTCCAGGATGGTCAAATAATGATGAGCAACAAAGCCAACCAGGAGGATTCCCGCCATCACACAGCCGGCGAGAGCGGGCACAAAAATCAATGCGTCCAGATTGAGGCCCATAGGAAAACCCTGATCCGATGGGCAAGTTGGCCACCGTTGACCAATGTGGCTCGTCCTTGCCAAAAGAGCTGATACTGTGGATTTACTATATCAGCTCGATACTGCCTCGGGTTGTCAAATTACAGTGTGCCTCTAAGCTCTGAGCGGGGATTGTTGCAAGACATAGTTCTTCCCGATGCCAGGATGATAACGCCGTAGGAAGAGAGCGGCCTATTCGCGACTCTGACCTGATGACAATCGTCACTGCCGGGTAAAGAATGGTATAATAGCACTCTTACCATCCGAGTGGGGGGTGAGGTCTTAAGCGCACAGTAAATTACGTCAGCAATTTGGCATGCTGGTTCCGGGACCTGGATGACAGGTCAACGGAGAACGGGCGATCGAAGCTCTTAGGACACTGTTGGGGTGAGGGGCGTGATACTATGGCAGTCGGTCGTTGGGGTGTGGGTTTTTTAGGAGCGGGCCAGATGGCGACAGCTTTGGCCAGCGCCTGGCGCCGTACAGAATGTCTGGACCTATCACGCAGTTGGGCCTGGGATATCCAGGCGGCGGCTCGCGAGCAGTTCGCGCAACGCATTGGGTTGCCGCTGGCTGCCTCCAATCGTGAAGTGGCCTCCCGCTGCGAGTTGCTCCTTCTGGCGGTGAAACCGGGGGATGTCGAGGCGGTTCTCGAAGAGATCCGGCCGGTGCTTCGTCCAGAGCACCTATTCGTGTCGATAGCAGCCGGAGTGCGTTTGCAAACTCTTCAGGACGGCTTGGGAGGACATCGCCGGATCGTACGGGTCATGCCGAATACCGGCTGCCTCGTCGGTTGCGGGGCCTCGGGCATAAGCGCAGCTCCGGAGGTGACACCTAGGGAAGTGGAGCAGGTGGAGGGGTTATTTCGAGCCGTTGGCTACGTGTGTCGCGTGCCGGAGACTCTGTTGGATGCGGTGACGGGTCTAAGTGGTAGCGGGCCGGCCTTTGTGGCCCTCATCGTGGAAGCCTTGGCGGATGGAGGGGTGTTGAGCGGTTTGCCGCGGAACCTGGCTTTGGAACTGGCGGCCCATACGGTCCTGGGGACAGCACGGCTGATCCTGGAAGACGGACGACATCCTGCCCAGATCAAGGATGCCGTGGCGAGTCCCGGTGGAACTACCATCGCGGGCTTGCATGTGCTGGAAAAAGCGGGAGTCCGGGGCGTCCTCCAGCAAGCGGTTTGGATGGCCACGTGCCGGGCTAAGGAGCTGGCCGAGGGGGGGCAAAATCCCTCCACCGCCGAGGGCTGCTTCTCCAAGAAGTGAGAAGCGTCAGGGGGAAACCGGCGATCGTGAAGTCCTCCGTTCCAACGGCGTGATCGGGCCGATGGGCAGAATAGGCATAGAGACTATGAAGGACGAATTGATCCTGATTCTGGATTTTGGTTCGCAGTTCGCCCAGTTGATTGCCCGGCGGGTACGGGAGCAGAACGTTTTTTGCCAGTTGGTCCGGCATGATTTACCGTTGGAGCGGGTCTTGGAACTACGCCCGCGGGGGATCATCTTGTCGGGTGGTCCGGCGAGTGTCAACGAGCCGGGGGCGCCGCGGTGCGATCCGCGCCTTTGGGAATCCGGGATTCCGATTTTGGGCATCTGCTATGGTATGCAGTTAGCAGTGGCGGCCTTCGGCGGCCAAGTAGTGGCTGGGAAAAGCCGCGAATATGGCCGAGCTACGCTGACAGTCCTGGACCGCAATACGCTCTTCCAGGGCTATCCGCTAGAATCCACCGTTTGGATGAGTCATGGGGATAGCGTCAGTGACAGCGCGGGAGAGTTTGAAATCCTGGCCAGTACGGAGCAGTGTCCTTTAGCCGCCGTCAAGCACCGCCGCTGGCCGATCTTCGGCCTGCAATTCCATCCGGAGGTGAGCCATACGCCTCACGGCGGCCAGATTCTAGCCAACTTTCTCCGGGATGTGTGCGGTTGCAGCGGCCGCTGGAAAATGCAAGCGTTCGTGGAGCAAACAGTGGCTCGGCTGCGGGAGCAGATCGGCGACAGCCGGGTCATCTGCGGGTTGTCCGGGGGTGTGGATTCGAGTGTGTGTGCCGCGCTGCTGCTCAAGGCGGTAGGTCCTCAGGTGGCGTGCATCTATGTGGATACTGGCCTGATGCGCGAAGGGGAAACGGAACTGGTGCGCCATACCTTCCGGGACTGGTTTCGGGCGGATCTCCATGTCGTGGAAGCAGGCCAACGGTTCCTTGCCGCTCTCAAGGGGGTGGAGGACCCGCAGGAGAAGCGGCGCATTATCGGCAATCTGTTCATCGAGGTCTTCCGGCAGGAGGCCCGGCAAATCCCCAATGCCCGTTTCCTGGCGCAGGGCACGCTGTACCCGGATGTCATCGAAAGCGGCGGGAGTGCCGATGGCCCCGCGGCCACGATCAAGCTCCATCACAACGTCGGTGGCTTGCCCCAAGAGCTGGGATTTGAGTTGATTGAACCTTTGCGGGACCTGTTCAAGGATGAAGTCCGCAAACTGGGGCTGGAGTTGGGCTTGCCTGAGGAAGTCGTGTGGCGTCATCCGTTTCCTGGCCCAGGATTGGCGGTCCGCTGCCTCGGTGAGGTAACTGAGGAGAAGCTGGCCATTCTTCGCAAAGCCGATGCAATCTTCCTTGAGGAATTACACAAAAGCGGCTGGTATCGCCGAACGTCCCAAGCGTTTGCGGTGCTCTTGCCCGTGCGTTCGGTGGGAGTGATGGGGGATGGTCGAACCTATGAGAATGTCATATGCTTGCGCTGCGTGCAAACTGATGATTTCATGACGGCGGATTGGTCCCGCCTTCCGGAGGATCTGCTTGCCCGTGTCGCCACGAACATCATCAATAAGGTGAAGGGGATCAACCGCGTGGTCTATGATATCAGCAGTAAACCGCCAGCGACGATCGAATGGGAGTGAGGGGGCGGTGCTGGTTGGGGAGGCAGGTATGCGTGTGGATATTTGCTCGCGGGAAGACATGGAAACCCAGGCTCTGCTCTTGCAGGCTTTAGCCGAAATTGGAGCGATCCCGGATCAAGGAGCGATCCTAGACCTCCCCTTAGGTCAAGGACTGCACCGCTTCATCGCTCCAGATGGCATGCTGACCGTTTTCGCCGACGCGTGGGGAGTAGACTTGGAAGGACCGGATGATTTGGTTCAGCGCGTCCAAATGGCCATGGCCAAGGCCTAGCGGATCGTCTGTGCCTGAGAACGTCCGTTAGTCCAGCTAATGGCTGGCTTGCGGCACCACGGCATCGGCCGTTCCTGGCATTGCCATCGACTCTTGCTGAGGAGTTCTGCACAATGATGGCCCTCCCGACTGTGATCACCGGCCTTTTGCTCATCCTTGTGGGTCTGGTTGGTTACTTCGGCGCCGAACCGAATCCCCAGACAGGCAAAGTCAGCCCGACAGCGTTGATTCCGGCAGCGTTCGGGATTGTCCTGGTGATTCTGGGAGGGTTGGCTTTTTCCGACAAACTCCGCAAACACGCGATGCACCTGGCGGCGTTGGTCGGCGTGCTCGGCGTCATCGGCGGTTTCATGCCCATCCTCCGGCAGATCAACAATACAGGCACGTTCGATCCTTTCAAAAAGTCGGCGGTCGCCGGGGAGTTGATGATCCTCATCTGCGCCGTCTTTGTTGGTTTGTGCGTGCGATCCTTTGTACTGGCCCGACTCAGCCGCCAGGCAAAGAACACTTCGCAGAGTGATCTTACCCCATCGGCCTAGGTCTTCAGTTTTTTCTGTGACTCAGGGCCTGGTGACGAGAGCGGCAATGAGAAGCGGGATTGGAGGGAAGGCGAGGATGAGACAATACGGAATGAGAGCGCCAACCCGCTCTGTTTCTGTGCCGACCGTCAATTTCGCTTAGGTTCGGTTCATCCCGTTGAATGCTGATTCCAGCGCGGCATGGTATTACGTGGGAAGCTGTCGCAGGCGGTGAGGGGCTGTCGCAAAACGCTACAGTCCGCTCTTCATGGGGAGAAGATTTTGCTATTTTCTGAATGGAAGCGGCACGGGATTTCGTGCTTGCGAAAAGTGGAACGGTTGGTATATCTTCTCCATCACGGACGCAAAAACCATCGCCCATCTCTGGGTAAACAACTGCAGGAGGCAGTTGGCATGAGCAGGACGCTCACCGTATTCCAAGGGGCTTGGGCGTCGGTTCGGCAGGCTGTTCGAGCGGGCCGTCGGACCGACGCTCTACGTTTATTGCGGCGGTATTTGCATCTGCCGAGCTTGTCCGTGCAGCAGCGTGCGCGAGCGGAAGCCTTAACAGGGCATCTATATCTCTCTTTGGGAGAGTATGCCCGTGCCCGATGGCATCTTCGCCGAGCGGTCATGCTCTGCCCGACAAAGAGCCGGTGGCAGTATTTGTTGGGGTGCGCCTGGGCAGAGGATCCTGTCGGAGGCCATGATCGTGCTGCCCGCTGGTTCTGGCGCGCTTGGCGGCGGAGACCCCAGCACCCGCTCTATCGTTCCGCCTTGGGCGAGGCCTTGATCGGGATGGGGAAGGTCCGCCGCGGCGCCCGTTTGTTGCTTCGAGCTGCTCGGCAAGCCCCAGGAAGCCTGCCGATTTTGCAACGGCTGGTTCGCGGGATGATCCGGGCCGGACGCCCCTCACTGGCCCTGCGCGTGGTATGTGCTGCACGCTTCTTGTGCCGCACACCGATGGCTGGGCAACATGTGGAGGAATGGATTCGCCAACTGCGCTTTGAACAGGCCCGGCGGCATCAACCGCTGTTGCGAAGTGCCATGCGCTATTCCTTGCCTTTTCCCCTCCGGGCGGGCTAAATCGTCTTTCAGATCAGTCAGGAGTGAATGACCCGATCGGGCACAGGACGCGGAATCGCAGCATACTTGGGTCTTGCGAGCGGCCGAATGGCGGCGGGCACTGATTCCGTCGGCTAGCCTTCGGCTAGCCTGCTGCTTGTTGTAGATACCCTGAAAAGATCAGCGCTCCAGAGCGAATGCGTCATACCACTGGGCTGCATCGAAGGTGGGGCCTTCGACGCAAACGCGGCGATAGTCCCATCCTTGTTCCGTTCGGATGCGAGTGACGCAACTGAAGCAGGCTCCGAGTCCGCAGGCCATGGGAGTTTCCAACGAGACAAAGCAGGGGCGTTGCCATTGGGCAGCCAGGCGTGCGAGGGAGTGGAGCATTGGTTCAGGCCCGCAGCCGAGGAGAGGCCCCGGCGGCTGCTCGGCCATAAGGCGGTCGAGAATCGACCCATGCCAGCCCACCGTTCCGTCGTCGCTCGCCAGCAACACTTCCGCACCGGCTGCCTCAAAGTCGGCCAGTCCGGCTACACGGGCCGCGGTCCGGACGCCGTAGTAGAGCAGCACTCTCGATACGCGTTGTTGAGGGGGATCACCGCCATATCCTTGGCGTCCGAGCAAATGGCGGGTATAGGCGGGAAAAGGGGTGTGGCCAATGCCACCGGCCACGAGCACTACCTGTTCCACACCGCTGAAATTCGGGAAAGGCTGGCCCAGAGGTCCCCATATCTCTAAGCAGCTTCCTGCGCTCAACTGGCTCAGCCGGCCTGTCATCTGACCGACCACTAGATAGACGATATCAAGCCCCCAAGGTTGTTTCTGTCCGTCGACAAGGATGTCGTAAAGGGCGAAAGGCCGGCCCAGGAGCGGGTCATTGCCCTCCGGCAAACGGAGCATCACGAACTGGCCTGGCCGAATCCGGCGAGCGATTTCCGGGCATTCCAGGCGCAGACGATACGTCCGCTCAGCGAGCGGTTCCTGGAGAAACACACGGGCACGGCGGTGGTGGGGCATAACTATTTCCCCGGATGAGCAGGATATTTGAGCAAGATATTGTCGCCTGAGTCGGGGAGGTTTGATCCAGGGTCTCACATCACGACGGGGAGGTTTGAATCAACTCTTGCTTCAGGAGGTTGCCGGTGGTTGGGGATGAGGAGGCGATCGACGGCGGGCGTTCAGGCGTGCCCGTTGCTCAACCAGTTTTTGGCGTGCCCTCTCGACCCATTGACGCAGGGCGGTTAGTTCCTTCGCCGTCAGGGGTCGGGATTTTCCTTTCTTGAGGCGTCCAAGGCGAACCGGGCCAATAGCAATTCGTTTCAGGCGCATCACCTTATGCCCCAATCGGGCCAACATCCGGCGGATTTCTCGATTCTTGCCTTCACACAGGACGATCCGCAGCCAGGTGCTATTCCCCTGCTGCCAGAGTGTGTGGACACTTTTGGCGCGTACCTTGCCATCGCTTAGCCAGATGCCCTCGGTCAGGCGCTGCAATTCCTCCCGGCTGGGCTTGCCAGCTACCTGGACCAAGTAGGTCTTGGGGATGCCATAGCGGGGATGCATCAGGGCGGCGGCCAGCGCACCATCGTTGGTCATCAACAACAATCCTTCGCTGGCTTCATCGAGCCGGCCCACCGTGTAGACTCGTTCCTGCACATGGGGGAGCAGATCGATGGCCCGTGGGCGTCCCGCTGGGTCATAATTGGTACAAAGCACCCCCGCCGGTTTGTGCAACAGCCAGTACACGGGCCGCTCAGGACGCACCGGCTGCTCATCTACAGCTACGCGATGCACCAGAGGATCAATCTTCGTGCCCAAAGCGGTGACCACGACACCGTCCACAGTGACACGACCGGCGGCGATCAATTCGTCACAGTAACGGCGAGACCCCACGCCCGCGTGGGCCAGATATTTGTTGAGGCGCTCCATGCTGGTATTTTAGCAACTTTTCCCAAACCTTGCGCGGCCCTAATTGATGAACGTCGGTTTCCAAACCGGTCAGAAAGGGATGGACTAGCCTTTCTAGGGCTGGGAACAGTTTGGTGCGGCACGGGGATATTGACGGAAAAGTACCCCACCGGCAAGCACAACAGCGGCGAGTACCATGTTATGCGGGGTGGGGCAGCTTCAGAAAAGCGATCCAACCGGGCAGAACTCAGCTTTCGGATGTGTTTGGCTAGGCCAGTTGGCGCCACGGTTCCCGCCGTTCACGACTGAGCATCTTGTTGGCCTGCTCATCATCGAAGCGGTGGGCTTGGGGGTCCCACTTGAGCTTCTTGCCCAAGCGCAGGGCAATCGCGGCAATGTGGCAGACGATCACTGAGCCAGCGCCGACATCCACATCGCAGATCGGTTTTTGCCGGGACTGGACGCACTCCAGGAAGTTGGTCATGTGATTGGTGGGCCGGCTGGGATAGAGTGCGGGCACCTCTTTGAGCGGCTCGAACAGTTTCTTGTCCGAGGCCACGAGGAAGCCGCGGCTCACGAAGAGGGTGCCTTCTGTGCCGACGACCAGGACGCCATTTTCACCTGGACTAATGGAGCGTTCCTTACCGTTGGCATCGACCAACCCTTTGACTTCCCGGCCGGCGCCGTGGCTGACTTCCACCGGGACGCCGTTGGCGTAGGTCAGGCGAACTTTGAAGGTTGGGTGGCAGTTGTAACCATCGCCGCCGTCATAAGGTTTAGTCGATTCGATGTGTTCCACCAAAACAGGGCCGCTGCCATCCATGCCGAGCATCCATTGGGCGATGTCGATGTGGTGGGCACCCCAGTCGGTCATCTTGCCGCCGCTATATTCGTACCACCAGCGGAAGTTGTAGTGACAATTGGTTTTGTCCTTATCCTGGCGGTAGGGCACTTTGGGTGTGGGGCCGAGCCAAAAGTCCCAATCCAGCTCCTTGGGGGGATCGACAGCCGGGATAGGACCGCTGGTGGGGTTGGTGCCGATGCGGCATTCCATGTGGGTGATTTTGCCCAGCCGTCCGGCCCGCACCAATTCGGTGGCCAAGCGGAAGCGGCCGGCCATTTCGCAACGCTGCTGGCTGCCTGTTTGCAATACTCGCTGGGTCTGGTGAGTCACTTTTTGAAGCGCCAAAGCCTCTTCGACGGTCAGAGTCAGGGGCTTTTCGCAGTAAACATCTTTGCCGTTCTTCAAGGCTGTGATCGCTTGCAAGGCATGCCAGTGGTCCGGTGTGGCGATGATCACGATGTCCACATTCTTGTCGGCGCACAATTCCCGGAAATCTTTGTAGGGTTTGACGTTGAAGCCATCCTTCTTGTACTGGGCGACGGCGTAGTCCAGGTGGCGACCATCCACGTCGCAAACGGCGGTGAAGCGGACGTGTTTGTGGCGCTTCGCCTCGGCGTAGAGAGCATTTGAGCGTCGGGGGTTCGGTCCGACACCAATGACGCCGATGTTGACTGTCTGATTTGGGGAGACAGTTGGGGGTTGTTGGGCGGCGCGAGCCTGATCGGCAAAGTACTCGCGGGCATGCCAGGCAGGCAAGCCGGCAGCGGTCAGCGCCGCGATCGAACGAGCCATGAAACCTCGGCGGGAAAGCGTGCCTCGTTGCAGCATAGCGGGGTCCCTTTCAATTGGCAGATGCACACCGAAATTCCGGGAAAGAGCCTGCAAAACGATCTTGCAGCTCATCCGATGGTGTATGATAGCACAAGTGGAGTGAGAATAGGAAAAACAAAATGACTCGCGTCGGCCCTCGCCCTGCCGCTACAACCTGAAAGGAGACTGAATCTATGGATCTGCTGGAGCGTTTTTTCGGGCGGGGTCAGCATCGGGATGGTGGGCCGCCGGTGGCCAATCCGCTGCTGGTCGATCCCCTGTCGGTGCAAGTCCTCTTCGCCGCTCACCCCTTGGTCCTGCCTGTCGAGCCAATCCAAGCCGCCCTGCGGGCTTACCATCCGGAGTTGTCTGCCGCGACGGTGGAGCTGGCAGAGCTGCCCGCTCAGGATGCCCCAACCCAAGCCCAAGGCAGCCCCTCGGCGGTGGTGGGCCTATTAGCCTGGAAAGACCACGTCATCAAACTGGTCGGCTTCAATGCGCCGATGCCGGCCAGTGCAGTGGAGCGGTGCGTCGCCCCAGCCCATTACCCCGCGGAGATCAAACAGCAAGCCTTTCAGCATGCTACCCATGTTCTGCTTTATTACGCCGGTTATGAGCCGAATCCGTTGGAGCAGTACGTGGCTCTGGTCGCTGCTACGGCAGCTCTGGTTCCCCATGGAGCGATCGTGGCCCTCAATGAACAAGCCCGTACCTCCGTGCCCGCATGGGTCTTTTTGCCCAACGAAGAGGATCGAGGCGACACCCTCTCGGCGATGCGCTCATTGCCGCTGCCCTTCTTCTATGCGGGATTTGTCAAGATGGAAGTGGCCGGGGAGGAAGGGGTTTGGATGCGGACCTACGGCTGCCACAGCTTCGGCCTGCCGGATCTGGCCATGCGGACCGAAGGCCATCACCGCGGCTCGGCTACTTTCAGCCTCTTTAGCAACATGCTGGACTACTTGCGCTACGAAAAGCAGACTTTTGCTGCCGGTGATACCATCGGGACGAGTGAAGGGGATTACCTCCGCCTCCGCCTGCGGAACTCAGACGAATGGTTCCTCGACGGGGATGAGCCTTTATTTGTCCTGGAACCTCTGCCTCCGGAAGAGTTGGCCGCTCTGCAACGCTCCACGCCGGAGTGAAATTGACGGGAAAGTGTCATTGCTTCGCTCCCATCACGTTTTTATTCCAGCCGGTAGGGCTTTGACGAGGATCGCGGTTTGGGGAAGCGACCTATGAGGAAGTTTCTCTGCTGCCTGTTGTCAGAGACAGGGGAAGCCTCCCATCTCCGGCGACAGAGAGCGTTCCTGTTCCTATTCGCGTTCATTTCCGTAGCGTACCGGTTGGCATACCGCCTCTTCGCGTTGTGCGGTGTCGTCGTAGGGTTATTGTTGGGACTGGCGGATGGGGGTGCGGTCCAAGCGGGGGTTCATTATTCTGCGGAAAAATATGCTCCCCTGCCGAGCCGTTGGCGCGGATTTTTACTCGATCACCGTGCATTGCGAACGATTGCGGTTGAGCGCCCGGCGGACGGCGGGTTTTCCCCGTTGCGTCAGGAGTATGTCACCGCCGCGGTTCATTATCAGCGCCTGGCGCGGCAGCGTCCGCTGACTGCTCACGAGAGTGCCGATTACGGGGCGGTCCTGATCCGTTTGGGCCGCTGGAACGAGGCCCTGGCGGTGCTGGCGCCCGCAGCACGCCGCTGGCCAGATCACTTTGCCTTGCATGCTAATCTCGGCACCGCCTGGCAATTGCAGGGGGAATGGGACCGAGCTGTCGAGGCTTTGCAGGAGGCCGTTCGGCTCGCACCTCCCGCCTGGAAACGTTACGAAGAATATCATTTGAAACTGGTCCGTTTGCGCCGGGCAGAGAAAAGAGGCACCACGGCACGGGGCGTCGATGATCTCTTCGGCGTGTCCTGGGACGGGCCGGCGGGACCCTGGCCGGAGCAGCGTCGGCAGGCTCTTCCGCCCGATGCGGTAGCGATTGCTCAGCAACTGGCATTGTGGCTGCCCCAGGATGGCCGCTTGCTCTGGCTGCTGGCCGAATTGGCGAATGCGGACGGCGAGGTGATTGTAGCGGCAGCCATGCTCGATGGCTGTGTCACGGAGTTTGGCCTCAATTCCCCGGCATTGAGAGCACGCCGCCTATTGTTCCGCGCTGAAGCTGAAAAGCTCCGCCAGCATGCCAAACATCAGTCCCGGTTTCGCCCCCGTTCCTCCCGACCATTACTCCAAACCTTCGATGAGCAACTTCTTCCGCCTCCCCGATCTGATGGCCCCACGCCGCTTCCGTGGCCCCTTCTCGCTGCGACGTCGTTCGGCGATCGTGGAACCATCCACTTCCCCGACTACCTTCGCCGTCTGGATGGCCGGCTCGTCAGCCTCAACGGCTTTATGCATCCCCTGGGGGATCAGCCCCAGCCGCAGGAATTCCTCCTGTTGGAGTATCCGGTGGGGTGCTGGTTCTGCGAAACGCCGGAGCCGAACGGACTGGTGTATGTCCGCCTGGCGGATGGCCGACAGATCGACAAGCGCCGGGACTTGATTCTCGTCACCGGTCGGTTACGCCTCAATCATGACAATCCCGAAGCGTTCCTGTTCACTCTGGAAGAGGCTGTCGTCGCTCAACCCCAATAAGCTTCAAGGACAGTGAAACTGGAGGCAGAACGTTTGGAGGTGGAGCAGCACCGCCTCATCGCCGCTTGCACTTCTTGAGGCCACGCAACTTGTACAAGCGTGCTTTGCGCCGCTTTTTGTGGCGATTGCGGACACTCTTCGGTTTGTGCAAAATGCCCATGACTGATGCCCTCCTCGATGGCAGGTATCTCTCCAATGTCCGGGAGAGCCGCTGACGGCGAAACAGATGTCAACGGCTTGGATGGTGAGGGAAACATTAGAGCGCTGGGGTTTCACTTTCAAGCGGGCGGTCTGGAGGAAGCCAGGGTCTGCGGGGAATGGTTTGGTTGCAGTTTTGAGGGGTGTTGGCGACGTTGGGACCCGATTCTCACGGTTTTTTGCTTCGCAGGAGCAATCGCCTCCGGTATCCTGACTGCTACAATCTGATCCTTGGTTTGGGAAAGGATTCGTCGGAGAAGAAGCATCTTTACACTGAAGGACACGGAGGAAGCGGGGACTTGGACGCGAACCGGGAGAAAGCCATGCGACATTTCCGAACGCTGTCCTGTGTCGCACTGCTGCTGGGCTTGGGATGGGTTATTGATCAGAGCCGGTCGGTAGCAGATGGAGTGGAAGGGGGATCGGAGTTGCCGATCGCACCGGTTCCGCGCCGAGCGGCTTCGAGCTGGACAGCCCAGGACCTGCAAGCGCTGGCGCTGCGGTCTGTTGGCCCTGCCTTGCAGCCGGGCCGGATCGGAGACATCGTCATTCATCCCCGCCAACCCAGCATCTGGTATGTAGCCGTGGCTTCCGGCGGTGTCTGGAAAACGACCAACCGCGGCATCACTTGGACTCCCATCTTCGATCAGCAGGGTTCCTACTCAATAGGCTGCTTGGCGGTAGATCCCCATAATCCAGAGATCATCTGGGTGGGAACGGGTGAAAACCAGTCCCAGCGCAGTGTGGGATTTGGCGATGGCGTGTACAAATCGACGGATGGGGGGAAAACCTGGCAGCCTATGGGCTTGAAACATTCGGAGCACATCGCCCGAATTCTGATCGATCCGCGGGATTCGCAGACGGTTTACGTGGCATCCCAGGGGCCGCTGTGGGCTTCGGGCGGCGAGCGGGGCTTATACCGTTCCCGTGATGGGGGAAAAACCTGGTCTGCCGTTTTGACCATCAGTCCGGAGACGGGGATCACCGACGTAGTTATGGATCCAAGCAATCCGGATGTGCTCTATGCGGCTTCTTATCAGCGGAGGCGGCACGTAGGGGTGCTTGTGGGGGGCGGTCCAGAAAGTGCTATTTTCAAATCGACGGATGGCGGGCAAACGTGGCGGCGCTTGACCAAGGGATTGCCGCAAGGAGACCTAGGCCGGATCGCCTTGGCGGTGTCGCCTCAAAGGCCAAATGTGGTTTATGCCCACATTCAGACGGCCGCGAAGGAGCGCGGGGCGTTCTATCGCTCCGAAGATGGGGGAGAGACATGGGAACGGCGCGGAGCCGCCCCCGTCCAAACCGGGGAATACTACGGCGAAATCTTCACCGATCCGCACCGCTTTGATCGCCTTTACATCATGGATACGGTGGTCCAGATGACCGATGATGGTGGGAAAACATTCACACGCCTGCGCTGGCCGGTCCATGTGGATCACCATGCCCTCGCCTTTGATCCTACGGACCCGAATCACTGGTTGAGCGGCAATGACGGCGGTTTGTACGAAACATACGACGGCGGCCAAACCTGGCGGCATTTCACGAATATGCCCACGACTCAGTACTACCGCGTGGCGGTGGACGACGCCGTGCCATTTTACAACATCTACGCCGGCTCCCAAGATAACGGCACTCATGGCGGCCCGGCACGTACGGCCTACCGGGTCGGTATCCGCAACGCCGATTGGGGGGTTTATGGTGGGGGAGATGGCATGCAACCCCGCGTGGAACCTGGCAACCCGAATATCGTTTACATCAGTTCCCAGTACGGGGCACTGGTTCGTATCGATAAAACAACAGGACGGTCCGTCCCGATCAAACCTCGCTTGGTTTCCCCGAAGGACAAGCAACCTCCCAAAAAGAAGGAGACATCCGATAAGAAGGAAGCGGACCCGAAGTCCGGCGGGGGAAAGGACGAGTCTGGAACAGAGGCGGATACGTTGCCGAAAGGCGCGAAAGTCGAGGAGCAGGATGAGTCCACACAACCGCCGGCTACTAAAGGGGGAGGAGATAACCTCCGCTGGGGTTGGGATGCCCCCTTGTTGATTAGCCCGCACTCGGCGACCCGCTTGTACATGGCGGCGAACCGGGTGTTCCAAAGCGACGATCGGGGGACGACCTGGAAAGTCATCAGTCCGGATCTGACCCGCCAGCTCGATCCCCTCAAAGTGCCCCTCATGGGGAAACTCTGGGGTAAGGATGCTGTCTCGCGCGATGCGTTTACCACACCTTTGAGCATCATCACAGCTTTGGACGAATCTCCTGTCCAGGCGGGATTGCTGGCCGTGGGGACCGATGACGGCTTGGTCCAAATTAGCGAGAATAACGGCCAGTCGTGGCGCAGGATTGAACATTTTCCCGGCGTCCCACCCGGCACCTACGTCTCCGATGTCTTTTTCTCCCCGCGGGAGCGTTCGACCTTATACGTCACCTTCAACAACTGGCAATATGGCGACTTCCGTCCCTATGTACTCAAAACTGTGGATTTGGGCCAAAGCTGGACGAATATCACCGGCAATCTTCCCGACCGGCATGTGGTCTGGTCGATTGTGGCCGATCGCGTGCATCCGGACCTTCTCTTTGTGGGAACAGAGTTTGGACTGTTCGTGACGCTGGATGGCGGCGAGCAGTGGCAACGGGTTCCCGGGGCGCCGCCGATTCCTTTCCGGGATTTGGCGGTCCAAGAACGCGAGGGGGATCTGGTGTGCGCCACCTTTGGGCGAGGGATTTACATTCTGGATCACTACGCGGCGCTCCGTGGCTGGACGAGCGAAGCCCGGGCGGCTGCCGCTGTGCTTTTGCCCATCCGTGATACCTGGCGGGTAACGGAGTTGCCATTTGCTCGCGGCGGTGGAGGTTTTGCCGCTCCGAATCCGCCAGCGGGGGCTATCATCACCTACTATTTGCGGGAAAGTGTGCCGGAAAAAGACCGCCTGGTTGTGCGTATCCGCGATGCGCAAGGCCGACTCGTGCGTGATGTACCGGCGCGGGGGACAGCGGGACTGCACCGTCTCTTTTGGGATTTGCGTGGCCCAGGTAGTGGAAAGGGACCGATGACAGCAGCCTTGTCCCCCGCGGGTGCCTACTCAGCGCAACTTGTCCGCTTGCGAGGAAACATGGCGGAAGCCTTAACCCCTGAACAGCCTTTTCGCTTACTTTCCCCGCCCGAAGGGAGTGGGATAGCACCGTCTCCCCGCGAGAAGAAACCGGCTGAGGATGCCCAATCCTCTCAGTCAGAAAAGTCGACGGTTGTTTCTGGTGTTTGCAGTTCCAAATGATGCCTCTGTTCCTCCGCATAGTCCCTCCAGGGTATGTTTCGCCGGTTGCCTTATCTTCGCGGCTTTACACGACTTGAGGGATGGGGAACGGGATTGCAGAGGGTTCAGGGATAAAACGGCCTTCCCTCAGACGGTTCTTTTTGGCATTTTCCCGCCGTGATGCGAGCCATGCGACAAAGTTCCGAACGTTGGCCAGAAGCTTTCCGCTGGTTGGCCCGTCTCTCAAGGCGCGGGGTCAGCCGGCGTCGGTGGTTTCAGCTTGCCGGGGGTTGCGTGCTGGCCGCCTTCGGATATGAGGCGGGCCGAGTGCTGATCGGTTCCAATGTGCACACCGTGATCCCTGGTCGGGTCTATCGCTCGGCCCAGTTGTCCCAGGTTCAATTGGAACGATTGATTGCTGAGAAGGGCCTGCGAACGGTGGTGAACCTGCGCGGCTGCTGCCCAGAGACGGAGTGGTATCAGGCCGATGCGCGGGCGACCTGTCGGATGGGGATCTGCCAGGAGGACCTGACTTTTTCTGCCAAGCGCTATCCGCATCCGGGTGAAGTGCAACGGCTGGTGCAAGTCCTGGATCAAGCGGCATATCCGCTGCTATTCCACTGTGCCCGCGGAGCAGATCGGACCGGCCTCGCGAGTACCCTGGCCCTTCTGCTCCTGACGGATAGCGATTTGAAAACCGCGCGCCGCCAGCTCTGGCCACGCTATGGCCACTTTGCGGTGGGGCGGACAGCCGTCCTGGATCGCTTCTTCGACTACTACCAGAACTGGCTGGCCGAACGGGAGTGGGAGCATAGTCCCTCCCGCTTGCGGGAATGGATCGCTGGACATTATTGCCCCGGTCCGTTTCGTGCAGAGATCCGCTTGCTCCATCCCCAGCCTCTGCGTTGGCCGGCTGGGCGAGGTCAGGTGATGGCGGTCCGGGTGATCAATCGAGCTATCGAGCCGTGGCAGTTTGTCCCCGGTGGCAGTGGCGGAGTGCAGTTGCGGTATTCTCTTTTCGCCCATGGCAGCGGGCAGTTGGTATTCCGGGATCATGCGGGGCGTTTCCGCCGCCGAGTCGAACCAGGCCAGGAATTGATCCTCCATTTGGGATTTCCCCCCTTGCCTCCCGGACGCTACCTCTTCCACGCTGATCTGCTGGATATGCAGCCGATTGACCTGCTCGACAGCGATTTCGCCCAATACGGCTCGGAGCCTTTACAAACCACGCTGACTGTGACGTGAATGTCTTCAGCCGCACGGACTGTCACATAAACGATGGCAAGGTGTTTGTGACGCCGATGGTCCGGAAAGGAGGAAGCTGCTGGAAGGGGGTAAGATTGGCCACCTGCTTGGGATTGGCCAACCGCTTGAGTCCTACGGCTTCTGCAAGCCGGTAGCAACTCGGCCTGGCTCCGATTAGGCCTCCAGGGAAGAAATCTGCGGAGGAAACCATGGGATTGCTGTCTATCGTCGTGCCGTTGAAGGACGAACAGCCGAATGTGCGCCCGCTATACGAGCGGGTCCGTGAAGCTCTGGCCGGAATCGGGCCTTGGGAACTTGTGCTGGTGGATGATGGCAGCCAAGACGGGACGTTCGCCGAATTGGAGCGTTTGGCGGTCCAGGATGAGCGGGTGAAAGTGGTGCGTTTGCGGCGGAATTTCGGCCAGAGTGCAGCGATGCAGGCGGGATTAGATGCCGCGGAAGGCGACATTCTGGTGACGATGGATGGAGATTTGCAGAATGATCCCGCGGATATACCCCGCATGATGGGTCTTTTAGGTCAGGGGTACGATGTGGTGCTGGGCCAACGGTTGCATCGACACGACGGTTTGCTTCTGCGGAAGGTGCCGAGTTGGATTGCCAACTGGCTAATTCGGCGTGTCCTAGGGGTGCCGTTTCGCGACTTCGGTTGCACTTTGCGGATCATGCGGCGCGAGGTAGTGAAGGGCATCACTCTGTATGGGGAGATGCACCGTTTTCTCACCGCCTTGCTGGTATTGCAAGGGGCGAAGGTGGCGCAAATCCCTGTGCAGCATCATCCCCGTCGGGCTGGCCGTTCCAAATACACCCTCTCGCGCACCTTGCGGGTACTCCTGGACTTGCTCACTGTCAAGTTTCAAGGAAGTTACCAGACTCGCCCGATGCACCTGTTCGGGACTCTGGGTCTGATCTGTCTACTCTTGGGTGCGGTGGGTGTGATGGCGGCGGCGGTCATGAAGTATACGACCGGACCGGGGATGACCGCTAACCCTCTTTTTCTGCTGGGAGCCGTCACCGGCCTCATCGGCATACAATTTCTGTCCCTGGGACTAATGGGCGAGGTTCTCACGCGGGTGTACTTTGAAAGCCAGGGGAAACGTCCCTACATTGTCCGCGAGTGCCGCAATCTCCGTTCTTGCTCCCAAAGGAACCACGACCCGCAACGCCAGGCTGCTTGAAGGGGAAACATGGGTTGGGGAAAGGTTTACTCCGCTGGGCGCCCAGGGATAGTTGGGC
>Ga0101943_1000505_pt1 | contig 61559 bp, 53 predicted proteins | sample DewCreD2012metaG_5_FD_75244 | JGI IMG/M metagenome (GOLD analysis project Ga0101943, IMG submission 75244) | Hot spring sediment bacterial and archeal communities from British Columbia, Canada, to study Microbial Dark Matter (Phase II) - Dewar... ... | reverse complement strand
CTGCCTTGCAGCTGGCGGGCAGCTATCTCTGGCAACATGCGGGCGAACAAGCTATCGGCGCGGGCGAGCGCCTGTTTCAGATTCTCGCGCTCCGTTTCCGCCTGACGCAGTTCAGCCGTGCGCGCCGCTAACTGCTCATCCAGCCGCCTGAGCTGCGCCGCAATCTGGTCGGGCACAGTTGGCGAAAGGTACAGCCCGCCAATCAGTAGACCGACCCCGATGCCTAACAGCACGGCTGAAAGACTTGCTACATGGTATCGCCAATCGCTCATAACTTTTGGGGGCGAGGCACTGTCCCTACCCAAACCAGACGCGCCACCAGGTGCGAACCAGCTTCACCAGGAATCGCCCGGTGGGCGAGAGGGCAATCGCCACCACGATCGGTACCGACGCCGCCAGAAAGAGCCATGCAAGTTCGCCAATTGGGCGTCGATGCTGGAACAAGCGACTGACCCCCTTTGCATCCACCAGGCGCGAGCCAACTTTGAGGCGCGTGAGCATCGTGGACGCCATGCCCGCACGCCCCTTCTCCAGAAACTCCTCCGGGCTGAAATGGCTCCCCACCGCCACAATCAGTTCGGCACCCGATTCGTAGGCAAGCAACATTGCCACATCCTCACTGGTGCCCGGCGCACGCAGCAGATGCGCAGGCAAACCGAGCTGCTGACAGCGCTCCCAGCCGGGCGATGGACGTTCCGAGTCTAAATAGCCATGCACCACAAGCTCCGCGCCACAGCGCAGGGCACGCTCCGAAACGCTGTCCATATCCCCAATAATCAAATGCGGTTTCAGCCCCCGCTGTATCAGGGCGTCGGCAGCACCGTCCACGGCAATCAGCACAGGGCGCGCCTCGCGCAGATAGATGCGCAGGGCATCCAGATCGCGCTCATAGTTGGGACCGCGCACCACCACCACCACATGCTTGCCGCGGAGATTCGTGCGCAGGCGCGGCAAGGGCAATGGCTCCAGCAAGAGATGCCATTCGCGCTGCATATAAGCAAGCGTGTTGGCGGCAAACGCATGGAGCTCCTCGCGCAAGCGGTCGCGTGCTGCCTCAAGCTCGCGCTGCACTTGCTCCAGCTGCAGCCAGATGCCCTGCGCCTCTATGCCGTTCTCGGCGATCACCCGATTGCCAATAATTCGCACCTGTTGCCCTTCTGAAACCGATTCAAAGAAGGCGCGCCCTACCCTGTCCAGAACAGGGATACCTGCCTGAAGCAGCACCAGTGCGCCGTAGGTGGGAAATCTGCCCGTGAAGGAGGGGTCTGCGTTAATCACAGCGCGAGGCGCACGTTCAATCAGCGCGCGTGCCGCCAGCACATCGATATCGCGATGAGCAATCACAGCGATTTCGCCCTTGCGCAGACGCTGCACCAACCGCTTCGTGCGCTCATCGACACGGATACGCCCACTGATTTCTGTAAATGCCACAACCGCTTTGTCGGTTGCAAAGACTTTCATTGGTGACTCTGCATAAGTATACCCTTCTTGCTGCTCAATCTTCCGTTCCCAGCAAGAAGGGGCGATCCTGTGTGTCTGCCTCTCCTGTGGGTCTCTCTGGGTAAACTCTCTAAACGATGCGACTGGGAATTTTCAGGGACTGGCTGAAGCGTGTGGGCGCGGCGTTGAGCCGTCGCGGGCTGGACGAGGAGCTACTTGCCGAGCTGGAAGAGACGCTGATTACCGCCGATGTGAATGTGTACGCGGTAGAACAGCTGATTGAGCGTCTGCGCGAGGGGGCGCGCGCGCAGCGATTGCAGGAATTTGAGCAGGTGCATGCATTGCTGCGCCAGATACTACGCGAGTGGCTGGGTGAGCCGGAACCGCTGCGCGAGCACCCGATGCCACCAACGCTCTATCTGTTTGTAGGAGTGAACGGTGTCGGCAAGACCACCACCATCGCGAAGGTCGCCTATCGGCTGCAACAGCAGGGCAAGCGCGTGCTGCTTGCGGCCGGCGACACCTTCCGCGCCGCCGCCATCGATCAGCTGCAAATCTGGGCAGAGCGACTGGGTGCGAACATTGTGAAGCATCGCGAGGGAGCAGACCCGTCCGCGGTGGTGTTTGATGCGGTGCAGGCGGCGCGAGCGCGAGGCATCGATTTTGTGCTTGCCGATACCGCCGGACGCCAGCATACCGCCACACGCCTGATGGAAGAGTTGAAAAAAGTTTATCGCGTCTCGGAAAAGGCGTTAGGGCGACCTGCTGACGAGGTGCTGCTGGTCATCGACGCGGTCGCGGGGCAGAACGCTATTCGTCAGGCGGAGGAGTTCGCCCGTGCCCTGCCCCTGACCGGCATCGTGCTGGCTAAACTGGACAGCACCAGCCGCGGCGGCGCAATCCTAACGATCCGCCAGCAGCTCGGTATCCCCATCAAACTCATCGGCACGGGGGAAAAGGCGGAACATCTTCAGCCTTTTGACCCCGACGCCTTTATCGAGGGCTTGCTGGACTGAACTGATAACAGACGGAGGTTAGAATGGAGAAAGCGACGAATGTGATCGTGATTGCAACGCGGCGCAGTCCCGATTCGGTGGACATCGCCCGTTATTACGCGGAAAAGCGCGGGCTACCCCCTACGCATCTCTGCCTCATCGACTGCGTGCCCCAGGAGGAGGTCAGCCTCGCAGCCTATCGCGATACCATCGAAAAGCCCGTCTATGAGCACCTGAACAAACACAACTTGACCCTCCGTGTCGACTTTCTGGTGCTGACGAAGGGTGTCCCGATCCGCATCCGCGAGGGAGGCTTCTCGGTCGATTCGGCATTGATGTGCGCCCCGCTGAAACTGCCCTTTTTGCGGGAAAAGGGGCGCGTGCACGAAAATCCCTATTTTGGCGTGGCGGAACCCTTCTCGCGGCGACGATACGGCTTCTATCTTGCCACCCGACTGGATGGCTACCTTCTGGCGCACATCAAAGCGCTGGTGGACAACAGCCTCAAGGCGAAGCCTGCCAAAGGCATCTTCGTACTGGATATCGATCCGCGCCGCGATAAGAGCGGGTATCAACTCATCAACGACAGCATGCGCCAGGCAGCAACCCTGCTTAAAAAGCGTGGATTCGAAGTGCTGCTGGACGAGCGGAACGAGTTCATTGGCGCAGTGCGCGAGGTGATGGGCTACTATTCGTGGGGCAGCAACGATGGCAGCTTTAACACCGCCAGCTATCGCAGCCTGCATTTTCGCCCGGGCGCAATCGCCGAGACCGCCGTCTCCACCAGCGCACGAACCTTCAACTATACCCAGGACGGTCAGTCGCTGATTGCCGACCTGATTGCGCTGGGCGTGACGGGCGTCAAGGGCTATGTCTCGGAGCCGTATGCCGTCGCACTCTGTCGGGCGCACCTACTGTTTGATCACTACACGCGCGGGCGCAACCTTGCCGAGAGCTTCTGGTCCGCCTCACCGTTCCTGCAATGGAAAGATCTGGTAGTGGGCGATCCATTGTGTGCCCCCTATAGAGCGAATGGTAAATAGCGGGTTGCTGCCTTAACTCTCGCCCCGCAGGCGACGCAGTTCCGCCTCCAGTTCCGCTACGCGCTGTGCCATCTGCTCGCGCAGAAGCCGCTCCCGTTCAGCGCGTTGACGCTCCTGCTCGGCGCGTTGACGCTCCTTTTCTATCGCTTGCTCCAACGCCTCGCGTAACTCTAAATACGCTGCGAAGCGATTGCCCTCTGTATCGTACACGCCGGGGTCCGCCTCTTCCCCACGCTCAAATCGAATCCCCAGGCGCGGGCTGACCCAGCCCTCCATCTCGGGAATCTCTACGAGCTTGCCCCCTTGGCGGTAGAAACCCTTCCATCGTCCCGTGTCAGGATTGTAAATGTAGTATTCCTCCACGCCATACTGCTCATAAAACTCTTTTTTATCTTTCGCTAATTCCTGCTCCGTGTTACTTTCCGAAACCACCTCGAAAACCACCTGGGGCGCAATGTTCGCTTCTTCCCACTGCTTATACGAACGGCGGTGTCCTTTGGGGCGTCCGAACACAACCATCACATCGGGCGCGTGGCGAATGTCAGGTCTGCCCTTGACAGGATACCAAAACAGGTCGATGGCGATGAACACATCCTCGCGATGACGAAACATCGCCTCGAGGTTCTCTTTGAGCGTTATCATCACCTGTGCCTGGATCGTGTTACTTGCCATCGGCTGACCGTCGGTTTCTGGATAGTCCAGATCGGGCGGTGGCAAAGTGCTTCGCATGCCTATCACCTGTCGGACTATTATACCCCTTCTTTGCCAAAAAAATTGCAGGAATGAGACCCCTGCTTGTCGAACCTCCCCTTTACAGGGAGGCGATAAGCGTGGAAGAGCCGATCAAGCGTTCCGACGCTGTGGAAAAAGAGTACACGCAGGCAGTCATCTATGGGATCGTTGGGCTGGTCGCCTTGCTGCTCGCATGGTTGTTCTGGCGATATGGGGGTATGTTCTACTCCTTCTCGTGGGGTTTCGGGCTGATCTGGCTCGGCTCGTGGGCATACGCGGGCTGGTCTCTCTATAAAACGCGCGACATTCCTGCTTACCCTGTGAGCTGTCCCTACTGCCAGAAGGAAAATGTGTTTACCGCGCCTCCGCAGAGCGACTTCACCTGTGAGCACTGCCTGCGGCGCGTACCCGTTGAAAACGGGCGCGTGCTGGAAGTGATTGCGGTGCGTTGCCCGCATTGCGGCGCGACGGAGCAGGTCTCCTCTAAAGCGAGGGTCGCCATCTGCGAGCATTGCCAGCGCGAGTTCAGCGTGGTGGGCACCGGACACACCCAGCCGGCGATGCCCCTGCCCCAGGACGCCCCCACACCCTACGAACTGGTGCTGCTCGGCGTGGACCGACTGAAAGAGGAGCAGGCGATTGCCCATCTGGAGTCGTTTTTGACCCTCACTCGTTCCGATGTGAAGAAGCTGCTCCAGAGCGTGCCTGTGGTCATTCTTACCAACCTGCCGCGCCGTAAAGCGGAGATGCTGGTCAAAGACCTGCAACAGTGGGGCATTCACACCGAAATGCGTGCCATCGAAGACCCCAATCGTATACCCACTCCATGGTAGAATCACTGGGTAAGATAACAGGACAGGGCGCAACTCGATGGAGATGGCTCATGGGGCTTTCACGAGGTCATCGGGCAACTTTCCGCCGGTTCAGAAGAGGATAGTGTCAAGATGCCGATAATTTTAACATACTGATGCCGACAATCTACGATAACATCGAACGGAAGCTGATCAAAGGCTTGCGCGATTTATTGCCTGATGCCTACGCCGCGGCGTTTTGCGTGGGCTACCTGAACCTGCGCGGGTGGGATCAGATTGCCGACTTTGTCCAGAAGTTGCCCGGCGGAAGCGAGGATCGCGCATGCCGCGTGCTGGTCGGCATGCACCGCCCACCAGAAGAGGAGATGAGGGCACTTGCCCGCCTTCGTGACGATGCACCGTACCTCGATGGACCCACCGTCGCTCGCCTAAAGCGCAAGATTACCGAAAGTTTCCGACAGCAACTTGAAGTCGGTGTGCCCTCTGACCAAGCGGAGCGTGCCCTGCGCCAATTAGCCGCCCAACTGCGCGCCCGTAAGGTCTTTCTGAAGGCGTTTCTTCCGTATCCCCTACACGCGAAGCTCTACCTCGTCCAGCGTCAAGACTCCGCAACGCCTCTTATCGGCTTTGTAGGTAGTAGCAACCTGACTTTAGCGGGGCTCTCGCAGCAAGGCGAGCTGAATGTGGATGTAGTCGAGCAGGACGCTGCGCAGAAACTTCTAAACTGGTTCAACGCGCGTTGGAACGACTCGCAGGCGCTTGATCTCACGGACACGCTTGCAGAGCTAATTGAGAAGAGTTGGGCATGCGCCGAAGGTGTGCGCCCCTATCTGGTTTATCTCAAAATGGCACATTATCTTTCGGAGGAAGCCCGTGAAGGCGAGCGCGAGTTTCGAGTGCCGCGCATCTTCCAAGAGAAAGGCACACCCCTGCTCGATTTTCAGGAACGGGCGGTCTCGCTGGCGGCGCATACCTTGTACCGTCGAGGCGGTGTGCTGCTCGGCGATGTGGTGGGGCTGGGCAAAACGCTGATGGCGACTGCCATCGCCCGCGTGTTTCAAGAGGACAACCAGAGCAACACGCTCGTCATCTGCCCGCCTAAGCTCGCGCCGATGTGGGAACAGTATCTTGAAACCTATGAGATTCACGGGCGCGTGTTGTCGCTGGGGCAAGTGCCCGAGGTGCTGGGGCGACCCGATGCCCCACGCTACCGCTTGCTCATCATCGACGAGAGCCACAACCTGCGCAACCGTGAAGGCAAACGCTATCGGGCTATTCGAGAGTACATCGAACGCAACGAGCCGCGTGTGCTCCTGCTCACCGCCACACCCTATAACAAACAGTACGCCGACCTCAGCAACCAACTCCGACTTTTTGTGGACGAGAACCAGGATCTCCACGTACGCCCTGAAAGGTTCTTCCAAGACTGGGCAGCAAGCGGGAAAACCGAGGCGGATTTTATCGCGCGGTTCCAGACCTCCCCGCGCTCGCTGCGTGCCTTCGAGCAGAGCCCCTTCCCCGACGATTGGCGCGATCTGATGCGCCTATTTCTCGTGCGCCGCACGCGCCAGTTCATCATCCGACACTATGCCCAGTTCGACGAGCAGAAACGACGCTACTTCGTGAGGCTCAACGGCAATCCCACCTATTTCCCGATTCGCCAACCCAAGCGACTGGAGTTTCCCATCAATGACCAAGACCCCAACGACCAGTATGCACGCCTGTTCAGCGATGCGGTGGTTCAGATTATCGAACAGTTGGAACTGCCCCGCTACGGCTTGGCAGGCTACCTTATCGCCAATGCAGACCGCCTTGCGAACGAGCAGGAGAAACGCCTCTTGGAGAATCTCAATCGCGCAGGACGACGCCTGATTGGCTTTTGCCGCACCAACCTCTTCAAGCGATTGGAATCGAGCGGACACAGTTTCCTCGTTTCCGTGGAGCGGCACATCCTGCGCAACCTCGTCACTCTGTACGCACTCGAAAACAACTTGCCCATCCCCATCGGCACCCAAGACGCCGCCCTGCTTGACACGGCAATGAGCGATAGTGATGCAGAATTCGTAGACATCGAGCAAAACGACACAGACGCCACTGAAGAGGCAACCACCGACCCCATCGCAGCGAACCACAGCCCGACCACCTTAGACGCCTACCGCCAACGCGCCGAACAGGTGTACCAGACCTATCGCACGCAACAGCGCAACCGATTCCAGTGGCTTGACCCGAAGTTTTTCCATCCCGATTTGAAACAAGCACTCGAAGACGATATCAATCTTCTACTGAATGTACTCAAACTGGCAGGCGCTTGGAACCCCAGCCGTGATGCCAAACTCAATGCGCTCGAGCAACTGCTCACGCAACGGCATCCGCGCGACAAGGTTCTTGTCTTCACGCAGTTCGCCGATACCGCCGTGTATCTCGGCGAGCAACTGCAAGAGCGCGGGTTGTGCGACCTTGCCGTCGTTACAGCAGACAGCGCAAACCCCTTCGCGCTCGCACGCCGATTTAGCCCCAAAAGCAACGGCGGACTGCAACACGGCGAACAAGAGCTGCGCATCCTCATCACCACCGATGTATTAGCCGAAGGGCAAAACCTGCAGGACTGCCACATCATCGTCAACTACGACCTCCCGTGGGCAATCATTCGCCTCATCCAGCGGGCAGGGCGGGTTGATCGCATCGGTCAAGAGCATGACACTATCGCAGTCTATTCGTTTCTGCCCGCCGATGGCGTGGAGCGTATCATCCGCTTGCGCGATCGACTCTTCCATCGTCTCCAACAGAATCAGGAAGTGATCGGCACGGACGAGATCTTCTTCGGAGAGGAAGGCGAGATCAGGCTGCGCGACCTCTACACGGAGAAAGCCGGAACGCTGGATGACGATTCGTCCGATGAAGATATCGACCTGGCGAGCCTCGCGCTTCAGGTGTGGAACAGTGCTTCGGAGGCGGATCGCAAAGCGGCGGCGCTCCCACCCATTATTTCAGCCACGCGCGCGCTCGCCGACACCGCCGACTCGACGCCGGGGGTCATCACCTACCTGCGCTACCCCGATGGCACCGATGCGCTGGTGCGCGTGGACGCACACGGCAATCTGGTCTCGCAGTCGCTTTCCGCCATCTTCCGCGCCGCCGCATGCGCACCCGATACCCCACCCCTGCCACGCGCCGAGAACCACCACGAGTTGGTGGCTCGATGCGTGGAAATCGCCACCGCAGAACAAGAAGCTCTGGGTGGGCAGCTCGGCTCGCTGCGCAGTGTGCGCCGAAAACTCTACGAGCGCCTCAAGCAGTACCGAGACAAACTGCAACAACAACCCACGCTCTTCACCAAAGAAACGACGGAACAACTTGATCGCGTACTTGACCTCATCTGGCAATACCCCCTCAAAGAATCTGCCCGTGATGCCATCAGCCGCCAGATGCGCCTGGGCATCACCGACGAGGCGCTGCTGGAGTTAGTCGTGCACCGAGCGATGAACGACAATCTGTGCGAGATCACAGAAGAAACCACCCCTGACCACGCCGAGCCGCAAATCGTCTGCTCCATGGGCTTGGTACGGGCTACAGAAACAATGGAGGGATAATCGGAGGAGAAACATGAGTGAGACTCTACGCAGGATTGAGGCACACCTGACCAGCGGAAACTTCGCACAAAGCTTGACAGAGCTTTTCTGTCGGACTCTCTACTGGGGGGCGCCGCGGGGGCTGACGCCGCGCGTGCTTGAAGTGGGCGCACCCGTCAACGCCACCTTGACGATTTATCCTGTGGCGCAACTTTCGGGGCTGCCTGTGCTGCGCGTGGACTGGCACGAGGATCGCCTGCCGGGCATCACCGCGCGACGCGCCGTGCAAAAAGCGCTCAAGCCTCTGCACGCCGAACACCTGCTCTGCTACATCACCCGCAACGGACAACAAGTCGCCTTTACCTGGGCGCGACAGCGACCCGACGGCAAAACCGAACTGCGCACCATGCCTTACGAGGTCGGCTCGCCCGCCCGTACCACCCTCGAGCGCCTGGCGGAACTCGCGTTTCGCCTCGACGAACTCGAATCCGGTGAACCCTCCATTACGGTGGTCACCGACAAGCTCAACCGCGCCTTCGATGTCGAAGCGGTCACCAAACGGTTCTTCGAGGATTAAAAAAAGGTCTTCTCCCATCTGCAAGCGCTCCTGTACCAAACCACCCAAGACAAGGTCTGGGCGCACGACTATGCCCTGCAACTGCTCAATCGCTTGCTCTTCCTCTACTTCATCCAACGCAAACGCTGGCTCGGCAACAACCCGAACTTCCTCGCTGATTTCTGGCGCGCCTACAAAGCCTCCGGACAGCCTCAAGACACCTTCTTCGAGCGCTGGCTCTCGGTGCTCTTCTTCGAGGCGTTCAACAACCGATTCCACGGCGGGCATACCCAGTTCCCCGAAGCGATCCGCAACGCCCTTGCCCTGGCGCCCTACCTCAACGGCGGTCTCTTTTCCCGCAACCGCCTCGATAATGCCCATGACCCCAAACTGCCCGATGCGTTCTTCGCCCTGCTCTTTGACCACTTCGACGGCACAAGCCCTGGCTTCCTGGAACGCTACAACTTCACCATCACCGAATCCACTCCGCTGGATCTCGAGGTCGCCGTAGACCCCGAAATGATCGGCAAAGTGTACGAATCCCTCGTGAACATCACCTTCGAGGGGATCACCGAGGAAGACCAGCGCGGCACGGCAGGCATCTTCTACACCCCGCGCGTGGAGATTGACCTCATGTGCCGGCTGAGCCTCGTGGATGCCCTCGCGAACCGCCTCGGCGAGGATAAAAAACCGCTGCTCTACGACGCCATCTTCGCCTACGACCCCGCCGAAAAAGAAGCCGCCGACAACGCTTTGACACAGCATAACCTCTGGCCCACGCTCAATCAGCATTTGCGCGAGCTCACTGTGTGCGACCCCGCCTGTGGCAGCGGTTCCTTCCTCGTGGGCATGCTCCTGGTGCTCGACGACCTGCAAGAGCGCGCCAACGCCCAACTCGGACTCGAAGAGACCCCTTACGAACGCCGACGACGTATCATCGGCAATCAGCTCTACGGCGTGGATGTGATGGACTGGGCGGTGCATGTGGCTGAACTCCGACTCTGGCTGCAGCTCGTGGTCGAAACCGAACTCCAGCCCGCAGAACTGCGCCTCCGCCCGCTACTGCCCAACTTGTCCTTCAAAATCCGCCGCGGCGACAGCCTCGTGCAGGAGATCGGCGACGTCAACCTTGGCTTGCACCGCCAGCACCTGGATATCCCTTCCTCCCTCAAAGGCAAACTCACCCAGCTCAAGGGCAAAAAACTTCGCTTCTACCAGGGCGAGGAGAGCCTCCGGGAGGAAGCAATCAAACAGGAAGAGCTTCTCCTCTTCCGCGAAATCCTCGAGCAAAAGGTGCACACGCTCCAGAACGAAATAGCCACCTTGAACCGACAGCTTACTGCGCTGCATGCGCAAACGGAACTCCCCGGTATGGAACAACGGAGCGAACGGCGAACGCCACCCCCTGCTGAACAGGCACTTCGTGCTCAGCTCGAGGAGAAACACGCGGACCTGGAGCGGTTACGCCAGGCGCTGGACGCCCTTCGCACCACCCAGGATGTTCCCTTTATCTGGGACATCGCTTTCGTGGAAATCTTCGAGGGCGAGAGCGCCGGCTTCGACATTGTCATCGGCAACCCGCCCTATGTGCGCCAGGAACGGATCACCCCGCCCAACCTCGACCCCAAAGACTTCGGCGGTGAGAACGCCGACCACTAGAAGGAGCAGAAGAAGGTGTACAAAGCCAAACTGCAGGAGTCCGTCGCGGCCGCCTGGCCGAAATTCTTCCGCTACAAGCCTGGCTCGCACGACTTCCGCAAGCTGGACGGCAAGGCGGACCTCTACATCTACTTCTACCTGCACGGTCTTTCGCTGCTCAACGCACGCGGGAGCTTCTGCTTCATCACCTCCAACTCCTGGCTCGATGTGGGCTACGGCGCAGACCTGCAGGAGTTCCTCTTGAAGCACAGCCATGTGAAGCTCATCCTCGATAACGAGAAGAAGCGCTCCTTTGCCCAGGCCGATGTGAACACGATCATTGCGCTGCTTGCCCCACCCGACGACCGCAGCGAAACCGGTCTGGACAAGGTAGCCCGCTTCGTCATGTTCAAAGCCCCGTTCGAGGAGATCCTCAACGCTGGCACCTTCAAGGCAATAGAAACCGCCACCGAACGCCAGAGCACGGACAAGTGGCGCATCTGCGTGTTATCCCAACGCCAACTGCTCGAAGCAGGGCTCGATACCGGCGAAGACGAGGGGGAGGAGAGCCCCGCGCCCAAGAAAAAAACCAGCGGACCCCTCATCAAAACCGACCGCTACCTCGGCAACAAGTGGGGCGGCAAGTACCTGCGCGCCCCCGACATTTATTTCCAAATCTTGGATAAGAACCGTGAGCATTTACGGAGGCTCGGAGCAGTTTGTCGTGTTGAGGGTTACATCCACGACAACAACACTGGGCATGCATTTCCGAAGGTTCATTTCATCAAATCGGTAAAGGATACCGATAGGATTGCGATAGCGCGAAATTCAGCCGGGGTAATCCTCTACGGCGTCAAAACAACGGGTAACTCCAGACTTGTTGCTCCGATTTTGTTTCCCCGCACGTTAGGTGAGCGACATGTGATCATCTGGAATCCTGAGGGTGTTCTGGGCAAAGAGTTCTACAAGGTTTTGCCGAAAGACGCCGATTTTGCCGTTTCTGTGGCCGCACAACTGAACAGCACGTTCGGCATTCTTCAGCGTGAACTTATAGGGTTGGTGAACCTCGGTGAAGGTGGGCTGAAATTCTCCGCTAACGACGTGAAATTGTTTGTCCTTTCAACAGTAATTGCGCCCTCGCAAATCAGGTATTCTTTCTTCGCAGTTGCAAATCGACCGGCCTTGCCGATTATGGAAGAAATCCACCAGCCCGACCGCCGTGCTCTGGACGAGGTGGTGTTCGATGTGCTGGGGCTGACGGCGGGCGAGCGGGAGGCAGTGTATGAGGCGGTGGTGGAGCTGGTGCGGGCACGGTTGGAGAAGGCAAGGAGTGTGTAGCCATGGCATACCAAACACCAAAACTGAAGGCTGTCTCCAAAGCGAAACATAGGATCCTTGAGAAGTACTTCCCTGCCTGGGCGAGGATTCTGGGCTCAAGACATGAGAAACTTGCGTATGTGGACTGCTTCGCCGGTTCCGGGCAGTATGCAGATGGTGAAGAGGGCTCCCCTCTTCTTATTCTCGGAGAAGCGCGGAAACTGGTGGGCAACCCAAAGTTCCGTTCCAGGATCCTTGCTATCTTTGTCGAAGAGAACAGCCAGGCTGCTCGTGAATTGCAATCTCGCATCCCGACCGACTTGCCGGACTCGGTGAAAGCGTTTGTGTTCCATGAAGATGCCCATAACTTTGTTCCTGAACTTCTGCAGGCACTTCCTGAAAATCTGCCAGCCTTCGTCTTCGTTGATCCCTATGGTCGTCCGCTTAACATTCCGTTGATGAATCAACTTCTGCAACGACCAAAGACCGAAATCTTCCTGACTCTCATGTGGTATGCAATCAACATGCATCTTAGCAACCCCAAAACCGAAGAGACCATTACGCGGATGTTCGGCGACAAGGAATGGAAACAGCAACCATTTATGAGCCAGAGCTGCTGGGATCGAGAAACGGGCTTCGTGGATTCCTTTCTTGGCCGATTGAACGCTGGGTTTAAGTTGAAGTTCAGGATTCGTTTTAGCCCGGAAGATAAGGTGCCCGGTGGTGACGACAGGACAAAGTATTACCTTGTCCACCTTTCGAACCATGCCAAAGCGGCGCTTTTGATGAAGGAAGTCATGTATCCTTTGGGCGATGAATTGGGCACCTTTGATTATTCCGCAACCGCGCAGCAGCGTTTGTTCTCCGAAACTCCCACGACGGAGGATCTGATACAGCGATTGAGGGAGAATTTCGCAGGACAAAAGGTCACCTTTGACGAGCTGCGCGAGAAAACCTGGGATTGGCCCTTCATCGAGAAACATTATCGAGAGGCAGTGAAGACTTTGGAGGGCAAGTGGGAAGTTCGGATCGAGCGCATAGAATCCAAGAAAATTGGTCTGAAAGGGAAGGATCGTATTACCTTTGGAGGAGGATCATAGCATGGCGGGAACGACAAAAATCGAGTGGACGCAAAGGGTTTGGAATCCGATCACTGGGTGCACGAAGGTAAGCCCAGGATGTAAGCATTGTTATGCCGAAAGGTTCGCTCGCCGTCTCCAAAGGATGGGAAATCCCCGATATCGCCATGGATTTCGAGTAACACTTCATCCAGACCTTTTGGAGCTGCCCTTGCGTTGGCAGAAACCCTCGATGATCTTTGTCAATTCAATGTCCGATCTTTTCCACCAGGTGGTCCCTGACGAGTTTATCCGACGAGTTTTTGAGGTAATGGCGAAGGCAAAGCAGCATATTTTCCAAGTTTTGACAAAGCGGTCAGAAAGGCTTTTAGAGCTCGCGCCGCAGCTCCCTTGGTCTGAGAATATTTGGATGGGAGTGAGCGTGGAAACCATGAAATATTACACGCGCATTGAGCATCTTCAGCAAGTGCCGGCTCAAGTACGGTTTCTCTCGTGCGAACCCCTGCTGGGTCCTTTAGAGGATTTGCCCCTTGATGGAGTACACTGGGTTATCGTTGGCGGTGAATCAGGACCCGGTGCACGGCCGATGAAAGAAGAATGGGTGCGTTCTATTCGGGACCAATGCCAAAGCCGAGGAGTGCCGTTCTTTTTCAAGCAGTGGGGCGGAGTACAGAAATGGCGGAATGGACGGGTATTGGATGGTCAAATCTACAACCAAATGCCGTATCTGTTGAATGATTAAGAATCACAATGATGTGGTGATTAACGCTCTACGCAGGACACCCGGTGCCCCCGTCTGGCAACGCAACTATTACGAACACATTATTCGTAGCGAAGAATCGCTGCAGCGCATTCGCGACTACATCGTCATCAATCCTTTGCGCTGGCATCTGGACCGGGAAAATCCGTATCGATCCGGCACCAATCCAGAGGAGGCGGCTTGGTACGGGTAAACGCGGGGAATTGGGAGGACAGATGGGGTGGATAAACGCGGGGGATCGGACAAACAGATGAGGCGGATAAACGGGCAGGGACAACGCATGCGTTGCCCCCGCAATCGATTTGCCCCTACAATCTGTTTGCCCCATAGCTGCATTATAGGAATCCGCTTGCCCCGTGTCGAATCGGGGGGCTATGAAGACGGTACGAATTGGGTTTGTGGGTACGGGCGGGATTGCCCAAACGCATTTGGATGCCCTTTCCCAAATCGAAGGGGTGGAACTGGTCGCCTTTTGCGATGTCGATGCTTCTCGCGCAGAAGCGGCGGCGACACGCTTCGACGGACGCGCCTATACCGATTATGCCACGATGCTGCGCGAGCAATCGCTGGACGCGCTCTATGTGTGCGTCCCACCGCATGCGCACGAGGGCGCGGAGGAGCTTGCCGCCGAGAAGGGCATCCACCTCTTTGTGGAGAAACCTGTGGCGCGCACGCTGGAGCGCGCCCGCCAAATCGAAACCGCCATCCAGAAAGCGGGCGTCATCAGCAGTGTGGGCTATCACTTTCGGTACTATGGTGCGACGGAGCGCGCCCGCGAACGACTGCAGGGACTACCCATCGGCATGGCAATCGGTTACTGGCACGGCGGCATGCCCGGCGTCGCTTGGTGGCGTCAGCACGCACTTTCGGGCGGGCAGTTGGTGGAGCAGACCACCCATATCGTGGACCTGGCACGCTATCTGGTGGGCGAGATCGTGGAGGTGCATGCCTACTTTGCGCAGGGTGTCGTGCCCCTGCCTTATCCTGACAGCGATGTCAGCGAGGCAGGCGTGGCCGCACTGCGCTTCGCGAATGGCGCGGTGGGTGTGATTACCACCACCTGCATGCTGAACACGCCGGGCGAGGGTGCTCTCAAAATCTACACCCCCGACCGCATTCTCGAAATCGGCTGGGGCAAGCTGATCGAAACGGAGGCGAACCGCCGCGAGGAGTACAGCTCCCGCGACAATCCCTATCTGAATGAGGATCGCGCCTTTATCGAAGCAATACGCACGGGCGACCGCAGCCTGATTCGTTCGCCCTATTCCGACGCGGTGCGCACACTCGCAGTGACCCTCGCAGCGGATGAATCGGCGCGTATCGGCACGCCGGTGCAGGTCAGCATTGATAAAGGGAGCGCGTATAATATAAGCGGGTGAGACGCTGGTGAACGCGCTGCTGGTTGTGCTGGGTGTGGCGGTGTTGCTGGGGCTGGCATATCGCTTCTATGGGCGTTTTCTGGTGCGAGCGGTGTTCCCACTGGATGATTCGCAGCCCACCCCTGCCCATACCATGCGGGATGAGTTGGACTTCGTGCCTACGCCGCCCGTGGTGCTATTCGGGCATCACTTCGCCTCCATTGCTGGGCTGGGCCCCCTGCTTGGACCGGCGATTGCAGTCATCTGGGGCTGGGTGCCAGCCTTGCTGTGGATCCTGCTGGGTTGCATTCTGATTGGTGCGGTGCATGATCTGGGCTGCCTGTACAGTTCCATTCGCAATCGGGCGCGCACCGTTGCCGATATCGCCTATGATGTGGTGGGAGCGCGGGCAAGGGTGCTGTTTCTGCTTTTCAGCATCTTTGCAATTGGGTTGGCGATGGGGGTGTTCGTCATTAATATTGCCAATCTATTCGCGCCCGGCGCGGGCGGCGCGGAGGGGGGTCATGTGCCCGAAGCGGTACTACCCAGCATCATGCTGATTGTGATTGCCGTGGTGACGGGGCTTCTGTTCTATCGGCGGCGAGTGCCACTGGGCTGGTTGACGCTCGGTGGGGTAATACTGAGTCTCCTCTTTGTGTGGCTTGGCGTGCGCATGCCGATTACCGCACTTGGCAGCTTTGAGCTGACGGCTGATTTCTGGACGATTCTGCTGCTGGTGTATGCATTTCTTGCATCGGTGTTGCCCGTATGGTTGCTGTTGCAGCCGCGCGACTATCTGAATTCGTTCCAGCTCTTTCTGGGGATGGGATTGCTGTTTGCTGGCGTGCTGATTGGTCATCCCACCATCACCGCTCCTGCGTTCCACTTTGAGGTGAAAAATCTGCAGCCGCTGTTTCCGATTCTATTCATTACGGTGGCGTGTGGGGCGGTGTCGGGATTCCATTCACTGGTTGCGTCGGGCACCACCTCGCGCCAGCTGGCTCGTGAGTCGCATGCGCTGCCAATTGGCTACGGCGCGATGTTGACGGAGGGCTTGCTGGCAACGCTTGCCCTGATGGCGGTCGCGGCGGGGCTGGGCGCGGAGTGGGGCACGCGCTACAGCGACTGGCTTATCGCGGGCAAAAATGCGCTGGCGAACTTCGTGCATGGTGCGGGCACGATCGTGAGCATGACAGGGGTTCCGCTGGATGTGGCAAAGGTGTTCGTGGCGACCGTCGCGATCGGCTTCGCACTCACTACGCTGGACACAGGCGCTCGCCTCGTCCGCTACAACACACAGGAGTTGAGCCGTGCGTTGCGCCTGCCCGCGCTGGACAATCCCTATTTGGCGACGGCGGTTGCAATCGGCATTATCGGCTTTTTCGCGCTGCTGCGTGCTCCTGACCCCACCACAGGTCAGATGAAGTCGGTGGGCACGATTTTATGGGGGCTGTTCGGCGCGTCTAATCAGCTGTTGGCGGCGCTGGCGTTGCTGGTGGTCTCACTCTATCTGCGCGCGCTGGGGCGTCCGACCCTCTATACCCTGCTGCCGATGGCGTTTATGCTGGTGGTGACCATCTCGGCGCTGGTGCTGGGGATGCAGAGCTTCTGGGCGCAGGGCAACTGGCTGCTGCTCGGCTTCAGCAGCGTGATTCTGCTGCTGGCGGTGTGGCTGGTGGGCGAGGCGTTGCTGGCGTGGCAGCGTGGCGGCGCAGCCGTGCGCGTGGAAGGTCCCGGCGGTGGGAGTAGCTAAGGTTTTAGCCCGATCACCCACACCGGGCACGGCAGCACGCGCCGATAGACCTCCAGATCGCGCTGCACCTTGCTTAAATGAGGCAAGTTTCTCCCCTGAACGCTATCATCGCAGACGATTTCCACCGCGACATCGATCACTTCGAGATTATACGCCAACAGGAACTTGAGAAAGTCGTTATAGCAGTCGGCAGGGTCCGAGAGTTGAATCTCGATAGCCACCTTATCCTTTTTCAGGTCGAAGCGCAGATGGCGGTGACTGGGCGTGATGGTTTGTTCGCGTTGCCAGCCCCTCTGCACCAAAAGCCCCGTTAGCCGTTGAGCTGGCGTGGGATTGTTGCCACGCCCTAAAGGGGTGTCCAGTTCGGAGATAGCTTCGGTAATCTCCTGCAGCTGTTGCGGGAAATGCTCTTTCAGGATGGTTTTGGCAAACTTGAAGTCATACTCCGAATAGTTCATTGCCTCGCCTCCCCTACAAGGTTTTTGCCCTCGCAAAGAGCGGCTTGCAGGGCTTCGGCGAAGCGCATGTTTCCCTCCGGGGTGCCCGTGTTCACCCGAATGAAGGTGGGCATGCCAAAAATATCGCCTGTGCGCACCAGCACGCCACGATGCAGTAACGCCTGAAACACCGCACGGCTGTCCCTGCCTGTGTCGATCATTACAAAGTTCGCCCACGATGGAATGTAGCGCAGACCGAGCTGCTCGCACAGCTGATAGAGATAATTCAATCCTTGACGGTTCAGCTCGCGCGTACGCTGCACATGCTCCTGATCGGTCAGCGCAGCAGCAGCAGCCACCTGCGCAACGGCATTCACATTAAACGGCTCGCGCACCCGCTCCAGCGGCTCCAGAATCTCGGCACGCGCCACCGCATAGCCGATGCGCAACCCTGCCAACCCATACGCTTTGGAGAAGGTGCGCAGCACGATCACATTATAGCCTGCGCGCACATAGGTCAGCCCGTCGGGATAGTCGGGATGATCCACATACTCGAAGTAGGCCTCGTCCAGCACGACCAGCACATGGGGCGGCAGTGCCTTCAGCAGGCGTTCCACTTCGTCCCGATAGACCAGCGTGCCGGTAGGGTTGTTCGGGTTCGCAATAAAGAGCAGCTTGGTGCGCTCGTTCACATGCGCCTGCATTGCGGGCAGGTCGTGCCGATAGTCGGGTGTGAGCGGCACGCGATGCAGCGTCGCGTTATTGAGCAGCGCCGCCGCGTCATAACGGACAAAGGAAGGATGCGCCACTATCACCTCATCACCCGGCTCCAGATAAGCCAGCCCCAGAAAATGAATAAGTTCATCTGAACCGTTGCCAAAGGCGAAGTGGTCAGGTGGCAGCTGATAGAAGGCGGCAAGCGCGTGGCGCAAGTGCTGGCAATAGCCATCGGGATAGAGGTGGATCGATGGCAGGAACTGCTGAATTGCCTGCAGGGCACGCGGCGAGGGACCCAGCGGATTCTCGTTCGCAGAGAGGCGCACAATCTCGTCCAGCCCCAGCTCGCGCTTCAACTCCTCCAGCGACTTGCCAGGCTGATACGGCTCCAGCTGCAACACATTGGGACGAGCACGCATAGCGGGAGTATACCCCCTGTGGCCTGGGGTTCACTCTACATACCCTGCCATTCATTCCTCTATCAGGCGGTGATAGCGTCCCATCCAGTAGGGGAGCAGGAACGCCGTGCCATCATCCTCATGCCTGCCAAGCGGATCGCCCCCATCGAGGCGATAGGGGTTGCCGTTCCAGCGCATCACGGTTCGCTCGCTGTAGGGCACAATCGCTACCGATTGTGCCTCGCCGAACCGTCCTCTGCTCGTGTCCAGTTGAATATCCAACCGATGGCTGTTGCGACACTCCCAGTTGCGCAGGTCCCAGGGCCACTCTTGCAGGGTCTGCACCGAGGCTTCGACATCGCACGGCTTGCCCGTCACCGCCCCATAGATAAAGTTGAACAGCGGGCTGCGCTCCGGACGCTCAATTTGCCAGCTTCGCTCCAAACTCATCAGCCACAGACGCCGAAAGTCGGGGTTCGTCTCGTACAGCAAAAGTGGATAGTAACAGAGGAACGCCAACTGGTCATCCGAGTGATTGATTTCGTAAGGAGGCAGCATTTTTTGCGTGATGGCGTTCAGCAGGTAGTGGTGCTTCTCGATGAGCTGTTCATACGCCTGCTGGTACTTGGTGTCACCCGTGATGTGATGGGCGACTTTCAAGTGGGACAGAATGGAGAGCGCGTTCAACCCGCGCTCCTCCTCCCAGATGGGGTCGTCATTCAGCGATTCGGGGTTGAAAATCGCCCAGCGGGTTGGCTTGCCATCCTTATCGATTAGCCGCCAGTTGTTCTGCATCAGATGGTCGTTAACGCGCTGCACAGTGCCCCGAATCTGCTGCTTCTCCTGCTCATCCGCGCACAGGTCATAATAGATCGCCCAGATGAAGTAGTGCCCGTCCAGCTCATCGGAGCTGGTGTCTCCCTTCCAGATATAGTTCGGGTCGACAGGCGATTCGTGCCACTCGCCCGAGGACTGGTGGTAGCGCGTTTCGCTTTTATGAATGATGCTACGGGCGGGGAAGCCGGGAATGCCGGGGAGCCGTTCGAGGTCGAGCAGGGCGCGCATGGAGCGTCGGGCGCGTTCGCGGGCATCGGAATCTTTCGTCGTGGCATATTGGAACACCTGTGCCGCACAGTAGAGCGCGGTCCATAGCCCGTCGTTATCGCTTGCCTCAATTTTCCAGCTGTCAAGGTCGTTCGGGTCGTCCCAGTCGCAGTTGGTGACGAAGTCATTCCGGTTATGGCGCAGGGCGATTAGCTTCTCATAATGCTGCGCCTTCTCACGCAGGGTCATATTGACCGATTCGATACAAGCGATGCCTCCATTCGTGGCAACCCATGCTTGGTTCCGCGAGTCGATGGCAATAGCGTACACCTGATTGCCCGGAAGCCAGCGCTTGCCCCAGAAGTAGCTCCATTTGCCGTCGCGCAGTCGGCATACCCCTTCAGGCGTGCCTGCCCAGAGATCGCCGTTCGGGGCGATGGCGAGGCAGCGGATAGGTGCATAGGGCGGGACAAGCTCGATCTGCGCTGGCGTGGCGACTGCGCTCCCGGAGGCGACGGCGGCTTCCCGCGAGAGCCACCAACCGTCTCCATCGCCCAGAATCAGTCCCGACCGCGCGCCAATCCACAGGTGCCCAACGGGATCGCTGACGGCACAGAACCACATATCGTCATAATAGCGCCCACGATTGTCGCGAATGCCCACTTTCACCCAGTCAGGCGATTGGTCGGGTTGTGCCGTGAGGTGATATAGCCCACGCTCCAGCTCGCCCTCTGCAAAGGCGAACACCCGTCCGCGTGTGTCCTGATGGAACCATCGAAACTGCCGGTTAGCGGGCGCATCGTAGCGTTCCTTGATGGCGCCGTTTTCATAGCGCAGGAGCCGAGCTGGGGTCAGCAGCCACACGCCACCCTCGCGTGCCATCTGCAGCCCGATAAGCTCTGCGTCAGCGGTGTAGAGGGTATGCACTTCACCCCCTCCTGAAAAGTGCAGCAGTTCACGCTCGGTGATGCCGTAGGCGCCACCTGCATCGTCCGCAATCAACCCTCGCACGGCCTTGGGGGCAACCGTGTGCCATCGTGGCGGCTCCTCAAGGGTCGCCACGGCGACGCCTTTCGGTGTGCCGGCCCACAGCCTTTGTCCCGAAATCACCAGCGTATGGACAGGTACATCGGGCAAGCCATGCTGCACCGTGTATTGCGCACTCCTGTCTTGCAGAAAAGACCGAAGTTTATAGGTGCTTGTCTGCATCGCTAACCCCGCACTCAATGTGAGTTCCATCAGCATCGGTTTTTCACACATCCTTTATGTGGGAGTAGGGGCAGGCACACAGGTCTGCTCCCCTACTTTCCCGTCAAGCCGCGTCTCAGCCAATCTCCCGGATATGCTTTGGTGGCTCCGCGTTCAGCGATTCACAGCCCGACTCGGTGATGACATACACATTTTCGATGCGCACACCGAACCGCCCGGGCAGGTAGATGCCTGGCTCGATGGTGAAACAGTGTCCCACTTCCAGCGGGGCTTCGTTGCCTTCTACGATATAGGGTGGTTCGTGGACCGATAGCCCGATGCCGTGCCCTGTGCGATGCACAAAGTAATCGCCGTAGCCCGCTTTTTCGATCACGCGCCGTGCCACCCGGTCCACTTCCTGTGCGGGCACCCCCGGCTTTGCCGTTTCGCGCGCTGCCATGTGTGCCTCATACACCACAGCATAAATCTTTTTGGCCTCCTCCGGCGCGGGCCCCACACTCACCACGCGCGTGATGTCGTTGCAGTAGCCCTCGTAAGTACCGCCGTAGTCGATAACGATTACATCCCCAGTTTGCAGGGGGCGATGCCCGGTGGTGTAATGTGGTTTGGAGCTGTTCTCGCCAGCAGCCACGATAGGGATGCCGAAGGCGAGATGAGACCCCATGTCATAGAGGGCACGCTGGATGGCTAAGGCGACCGCCCACTCACTGACGCCGGGCATGCAACGCTCCAGCCCGGATGCCAGCGCCTCGTCGGTCAGTTGGGCAGCCTGGCGCAGGCGTTCGATCTCCAGCGCATCTTTGCGGGCACGCACCTCCGCCATAATTTCGCCTCCGCGTCGGAACAGCGCGGCGGGTAGCACCTCCTGCAAAATGAGCAAAAAAATCGCGGGCATCTCGTCGTCGACGGCGATAACGGCGGTCTCTAAATTCTGTGCGCGAGCACACTGCTCCAACTGCTTCAGGGGACCTTCCGAATCGTGCCATACATAGCGTACCTGCCAGCCGGCGGGGTTCATCTCCGCGCTTTCTGCGCTTAATGCCGGCATGAACCAGCACGGCTCGCCTGCCTGGGGCACCAATAGGAACATCAATCGCTCCAGCGGCGGCTCGCTGAACCCGCTCAGATAGAGCATATTGACGGGCGTTGCTGCGATATAGGCATCCACACCGTGCTTGAGCAGCGCCTGTTGCAGCTTGGCCACACGCTGATGCAATAGCTCCTGTTCCGACATATCAGCCACCTCCGATGGAAATGCCCAGCCAGTCGCTGAGCAGGTAGTAGATGCGCCCGATGAGCAGCGCCATACGCGCCATCACCGTGTTGCCGAACATTGCACCCAGCCCAATCATCAGGAACCACCGTCCCGCCGTGGCGACCCGCTTGACAGGACCTCGATGCTCAAACGAGAAGGTGAAGTAGGTCAGCACCGCCAGCAAAAAGACGATAAAGATCCAGTTATTGATCACATTCGAAATGACCAGATTCGGATTAGCACTCGTAAGCCAGAGCGGCTTGGAAAGCGTGCTATTAAGCTGGGGTAGATAGCGCGAGGCGAACTCTTGGAAAAAGAGTCCGGCTGAGGCGCCAATAAGTATCCCGATGATAATGCGACTCAGCCAGCCGTATCGCTCACTATAGATGAAGTAAAGATACAACCCGAATGGCACAACAAACACCCATGGCCATTCACCGTGCAACAGCGGGTCAATCCAGTATTTATGAATAATATCCACCAGGAGCGGACCCAGTGAATAACCTGCTGCCAACCCGATATAAAGATGTTCAAAAAAGCGATAGAAGGGGTTTTCGCGATACAGGATGGAATAAATAGCCAGCGTGCAAATAACACCCATCCACACGCTCAACCGATCCCAACTGAATGGTAGGAATTGCTGTAGCCATTCCATGCTTATCATGCCTCCCGTGATAGTCGCTGCATAAATAGAGCCAAATTGCCCAGCAGAATGGTCAGAATAATCAGCACATGGGAAAACTGGATGCCGTTGATGAATCGGGTGCCCAATCCCACGATACCCAGCAGCTGCTCATACTCTTGCGCGCCCTTCGCTCCTGTAATCATTCCCTCAATTTGTCCCGAATCGAGAAAAGTATAGGCTTCGGCAGCCATTACGGAAGTCGGGCAATACAGCACAATCAGGTTCTTGGGGCGATACGAAATCCAGTAGGGTACGGTGCTTGATGGTGTGACATCGATGACCATTTTGTAATCCTTGAGCGATTTGACCCCCTTGAGCACCTCCAGTTGACTGGCGGGTGTCCCTTTGACATCCTGCTTCACTGTGGCGGGTAGATCGTTGGTCATACCCTTGATGGCGACGATTAGATCAGTATAGAAGCCGAAATGGACCCAGTCTTTGCCGTATTCATATCCGAACTCTTTGGCCAAGCGGTTGGCAAGGCGCAGCGAGATGTCGCGGGATTGTGCTTCGACCGACATGAGGGTGAAACGCACCTTCTTGCGCATCAGATGCCGCAGCACCGCCTCCAGCTGGGGCTGGTTCTCTGCGATGGTGCTCGCACTCCAGTTGGACGAAACCATCACAATATCACCCGGCTGCAATCGCTCGATCGCATCATAGAACTTGCGCACAGGCGGGCTGATGACCGCCGGTAGCCGCACTGGCAGCAACAAAAAAACTATAATGCTGACGAACAAGGTGAGATACAGCCATCGCCTGTCAATCGCCAGCATGCGTTCCCACACGGTTAGCGGTCTCATTTCCTGCATAGGAATTGCCTCCTCAGGTGATACCACGCTCCAGGCTCAGCCATAGCCGGATCGCCATTGCCAAGCCACCAATCCCCACGCCGAATTCTATAGCACGCTGCACGGGCGCATTCAGTTGCTTTAATATCCAGTCGGCGATCTCGGGCAAGCGCAAACTATACAGAATTGCCTCCAGTGAGAAAGGATGGGCATTTGGAGGGACCTCCCGCGGCAATCCGAACAGTTGCTCGCTCATATATGCACCCAGGGGCACAATACCTATCATCACGACCATTGCGGTGAACATGAGAATGCTCGCTTCAATCGAGCGGATGCGAAATGCACGATAAGCCGCAGAGTAAATATAAAACGCGATAATAGAAAACATCGCCGCGTCCAGCTGAATCAGGGTGTAATCGAAAAGAAGCGAAAAACCTCTATCCAGTAAAGGGGTGCGGGCGAGGATCCGTTTTTCGGCAAGGGTGTTCCAGATACTGAAGGTCGCCATCGTCACAAACGCGATCAGCAACACCACGCTGTAGCCCCACTGTCCGCGCTTCTGAACCACATTCCGCAGATGCAGGCGCACCAGCCCATAAGTGCCTAACCCCAAAGCAAGGCTGCCGATAATTTGCAGCGCATTTTGCGCCGGCTGGATGCCCGGCGTGAGATAATTTTTGTCATCCTGAGTGAGGGGCATGAAGAACTCCGCTGCAAAAAAGGCACCTACCAGAAAAGTGACCACTGCAATCAGAGCGCGTCGCCCACGCGGTGGTAGGGTCTGCAATACAGGGATTAGCCCAAAAGCCAGCACGAAGGCGCCGAGCACTATCAGCGCCATCGAAACTTTTCCACTCAAAGTGGTCGTATCGATCTGCCACATCGTCTATCGCCCTCCCAAAACCGCGTTCCAGAAGGTATCCCAGCCTCCTGGCATACCAAGCAGCTTAATAAAGGGATGATCAACCCCTTTCAGCGTAGCAAACACCGCGCCCACGGCGATCGTCAAGGCAAAAAGAAACTTGGCAATATCCTGTCCGACAAGACTGCCCAGCAAGACAGGCTCACGGCTCAGGTATGCGCTGGTTGCATAGAACTCGTCACCAATAATCGTGTAATCGCATGCGGCAACGAAGAAAGGCACCTGCGTGAAGCTGGTCGTGCCCGCAATTTGGATCGCCCCCACAATGTTGCCCGTTTCGGCAAAAATAAGCGATTCGGCATAGAATTCACCAAACATGAAGCTCGCTGCCACGCGCTCACGCTGAATCAATCCCGCTACGCCTGATGCAAAAGCGAACTGGCGGTCAGATAGGAAGCGTACATTATCGGGATCGTACAGATCGGGGCGCCCTGCTTCATTATAAGCATCATGGATCGCCTCCTGCGCCACGGCATACACAGTGGGATTCGCAGTTAAGAGGCGCATCGGTGTGGCAAATTTGGCGATCTGTTTTGTGATATATTTGAATATTGTGAGCGCCTGTACCGCCACCACACCAAACGCGGTCAAGCCCGGAATCATCGTGACGGGACGCCCCATCTCTGTGGAGCGCCCGATGGCTTCGTCGATGGCATCCAGCCCCGGAATGCGCCGGATGTAGAGCTGCGCTCCGCCCCTCGCGCGAAAGATGTTCAGCAGCACCGCCATCGCAATGATGGCGATTATAATTGCCGAGAACCAGTTGTCCGCCGCGTGTTGATAGGACATTCAGTTTCGACCTCCTGTTTGAGGCTGCGCTTTTGTCCCTGTGCGCCGCTCCTCCTCCAGCTCCTCGATGCGCTCGATGAGACGGTCCCAGTTTTCCCGTTCGCTCATGAGCTGCGTGTACTCGTCGACGCGCTGGAAGCCGAACAGGGCGACCAGGAACGGCGAGAAGACGATTCCCGCCTGCGAGCCGACGAACGCCAGCGGGCAGTGCAGTTCCAGAAAGAGCACCGCAGGCGCAGCCAACCCGCGTTCCACCACGAACCGTGCCAGCGCCTCGATAAGCTCCTCTTTGCGCTCCTCGCTCAGCGGCTCTTTCCAGAACTCACGCATGCCTGTTCACTCCTGATTTTTTCGGACTGGTCAGCCCCGTGGGGCAGGCGTTTTTTGCCTTTCTTTTTGCCTGCTCGGACGCTGGCCTCGCAATAGCGTTCCACCAGGGGGCGTATCTCTTCTGCGTGGTCGCCGTACCACAGAAACACGCCGCGAAAGGCGTCCAGACGGCTTGGCTGTGCGAAGGGGCTAAGCAGCACGCCCTGTTCGCCCCATACCACACGCTTCACCTTCTCCCAGCGCATCACGCGCGGCGACCAGCCCTTTTGACGCACACCGTCCGTACTGATTTCATACCGAATCGGTAGCAGGTAGTCGGCTGTTGCCGAAAAGACCATCCAGAACGCGGCGAGGGCAAACAGCCAGTGTCCCATCAGCCACAGCCCCAACACTGGGGCGCCGACCAGCACCAGCAGCACCACAGGCAGCCGATCAGGCTGCTGTCGCGCCAGATGCACCCGCCACTGATAGACCTCCGCCACCGATTGCCTGTTCTGCACCATTCGCTCCCTATTTCTACGACGCAGCCGCCTCTCCTGCTCGACGCTCCCGAAAGAGCAGCGCAAACACAATCCCCGCCAGAATGGTGATGACTGTCGGGACGGCAAAAACCAGCGTGTAGTTCGTCACGCTGTTCACCGTAAAGATATCCTTCAACCAGCCCGCGAAGAAGTAGCCGATAAACATCCCCAATCCCAATACCGACACATTAATCAGCGATTGCGCCGACGCTCGAATATCGCGCGGAGCAACCATATCGGTATAAATGAACGCCACGACAAAGAAAAACACATAGCAAAAGCCATGCAGCGCGAGTGCGGCTACCGCCAGCCAGACTATCCATGGTACCTGCTGATGGAACGCCCAAGCAAAAGCAAAAATGGCATAGCGCACTGGCCAAGCAAAGATACCCAGCAAGAGCAATCGACGCACTCCCCAGATGGGCAGCACTACTGGCAACAGGAACGCAATCGTGAAAATCTCGGCAATCTGGGCGATGTTCATCCAGCCAGGTACCGTTTTCTCCGTAATGCCAACTACACCGCCAGCAGACTGAAGAAACGGAGAGGTCAATTGATAGTAAAGCGGCAGCTCGGTGGCAACTATCATGGCGATAATAAAAAACACTAAATAATTTCTATCGCGCAACAGCACAAGTGCCTCCCGAAACGCCAGGGGATCACTGGCTGCCTCACGGGTCGGCGGTGTGTGAGGCAAAGCAAGACTTGCAAGAGCCATCACCAGCGATAATACACCAGCAATGACGAAAAGATCAATTACCGGCCAATGCTCTGAGCTATAGCGAGTGCGCAAAAAGGACACGATAAAGTTTGCCACAATCCACCCAATGGTGCCCCACACCCGAATCGGGCCGAACTCCACCTCTGGGTTTCTCAGGTTGCGGAATGCCACCGAGTTTGACAGCGCGAGTGTGGGCGCGTAAAATAGCCCATAGCCGAACATCAGCAGGGTCAACGGCAGCAGGGTTTTCTGGAAGGCGAGCCCGATTAGCAAGAGACTGCCCAGCAGATGGAACAACACCAACACTTTCTGTGCTGGCATAAATCGGTCGGCAATCTGCCCTGCTGTGAAGGGCACGATCAGGCTCATAAGAGGGATGGCATTATAAATCAGTGACACAGCCAGCCCGCTGAAACGCATTTTGTCAAGGTAAGCTGATAAACTAACTGCCCATGCACCCCAAATGGCATACTGCAGGAACATCATTACCGCCAGCATTGGTTGCTCCTGCAGCACGCGCCACGCAATCGCAAAAGTGTTTTCCCTTCGCATCTCCATTGTTGCTCGCCTCCTTGCTCCGATTCGAGTCAGGTGATTAAGTGCGCTCTCGCTCGCCTTTCTCCTGCTGGGCGACTCGCTCTTCGGGTGAACGCACAAACAGGATGTATGCGAGCAGGAGCACAAGCGCCGCCGTGCCCCAGGCGAATTTTGCCCAGTTGGGAAAGGCATAGAACGAGAAAAAGGCTTCGGTAAAGGCTGCCAGCAGAATCAGTGGGATGGAGCCGCCCAGCAGCCAGATAGCGTCGCGCCCCGCTTCATGCAGGGCATCGATTCGTGTCAGGTCGCCTGGCATTAGCAACACCCGTCCCAACAGCAGTCCACCCCCGCCACACAGAAAAATCGCGCCGATTTCAGGCACGCCATGCGGATAGATCGACACAAGAAAGAAACCGAGCTTGCCCACACGCGCCATCTCCGCCGCGAAGATGCCCAATAGAAAGCCGTTGCTCCACAACAGATAGACCGTGGGAATGCCCAGAAAGAAGCCTAGCCCGAACGCCAGCATCGCGACGCGCGTGTTGTTCAGAAAATAGAAGCTGGACATCACGGCGGCGAACCCTGTCTGCCCGGGCGCATACTGTTGCCCGCTTTTCCAGTGCTCCAGCACGGGCACCCAGTTGGGGTCAATCAGGCGTGTGCTCCACGATGGGTCACTCATAATCAAGCCGAAAGAGACCGCCGCGCCCATGAGCGTGATGAGAACGCTCATCGCCACCACGCGCCAGTGCTTGCGCACCATCGCGGGAAAGGTGTAGAATAGCCTTCCAAGCCCCTCACGCAGGCGAGCCCGTGGCGCACGATAGAACACGCCGTGCGCCTGCCCCAGCAGGCTGTTGAGGTAATCGATGACGGGTGGATCCGCGCCCTGCAGGCGAGCATACGCAAGGTCGGTCGCTACCTGTCGATAGAGCCGCCCCAGCTCGTTCAGTTCCTCACGGGTGAGCGCGTGCGCTCCACCCCAGCGCACCGCTCGCACCATCTGCTCGAACCGTTCCCAGCGCGCCCGACGATGCTCCACAAACTGACGAACATTCACACCAAGAGAAGTTCGCCCCGTCGCTCGCTTTTTCCTGCCCCAGGACAAGAGTAGGGGCGTGGTGATCGTGCCCCTCCTGAATCGACATACCGGCAGGATTTTCGAACTGCGGGACAAAATAAAGGAGCACTTGAAACGGCAGCAATGTCCACTGTCCAAAAACTCAACAAGGAGGTTCACCATGAGACGAATTTCTGGTGGTATTATCCTACTGCTCGCTGTGAGTCTGGCATGGAGCCAGGTACAGCGGATAGAGCTAACGGTGCGCCGCGAAAAGGTGACTATCGTTCGCGACTCCTACGGCGTGCCCCATGTACTGGCGAACTCGCTCTATGGACTGTTCTATGGTAACGGGTACGCGATTGCGCAGGATCGACTCTGGCAGATGGAGCGGTATCGGCGTCAGGCACGGGGTGAACTGGCAGAGATAATGGGACCCTCCGCGTTGGAGCAGGATAAAGCCGCGCGGATCCAGGGCTACACGGAAGAGGAGATGCAACGCCAGATTGCCCGCCTTGCTCCTGAACTCCAGGAGGCGCTGAAGGGCTATGTTGACGGTGTGAACGCATGGATCGAGGAGGCGAAGCGCGCGGGCAAGCTGCCACCCGGCTATGCCGAAACGGGGATTGAGCCGCGCCCCTGGCGAGCTACCGATACGGTGGCAATCGGTGTCATGATGTCGCGTCGATTCGGTGGGTTGATGGCAGCGGGCGACCTGCGCAACTACACCCTGCTGCAATACCTGCGCCTGCGCAACAAAGAAAATGCCGAAGTCTGGGCAAATGATCTGCTCTGGCTGCAGGACCCGAACTCGCCCACGACGGTGCCCCCCGAAGACGACCTGCGCAAAGCGCATCGGGTAGACCCCAAAGCCGCGCTGGAGCGGTTCAAACGACACGCAGCCCAGCTGCCCAACATTGGACTGGAGGTGCTGTTGCCCACGCTGCGCTTGGCATCGGGTGAAGCACAACGGGAGTTCGCGCAACGGCACGGACTCTACACCCATTTCGGCAGCTACGCGATAGCAATTGCTCCGAAAAGGTCCGCCACAGGCAACGCGCTCTTTGTGGGGGCGCCGCAGATGGGTTTCAGCCTGCCCCATATCGCCGCCGAGGTGCATCTTTCAGGCGCAGGGATTAACGCGCTCGGCATGTGCTTCCCCGGCATCCTGGGCGTGCTGATTGGCGCCAACGATTACCTCGCATGGACCTTCACCTCAGGCGTTGCCGATTTCGCCGACGCCTTCATCGAGAAGCTGAGCCCTGACAACCCGGAGGAATACTGGTACAAGGGTAAATGGGTGCCGTTCGAAAAGCGCACCGAAACGATCCGGGTCAAAGGGCAAGATCCGGTGCAGCTCACTATCTATCGCAGTGTACACGGACCCGTCGTGGCGATTGATCGGCACAACAATGTGGCAATCGCATGGTCGCTCAGCTTCTGGGATAAGGAGCTGGAGGCCATTAACGCCTACTACGGCATCTTGCGGGCACGCTCGGTTGCCGATTTCGAACGCGCCTGCTCCCATATCGTGGCGTCTTTTAATGCCTTTTGTGCGACGCGCGCGGGTGACATCGCCTACTTTTACTGCGGGCGCCCGCCCATTCGCGCAGATGGCGTTGACCCACGCCTGCCTGTGTGGGGCACCGGTGAATACGATTGGAAAGGCATCATGCCCTTTGAACAGATGCCGCGTGTAATCAACCCGAAGCGCGGGTTTATTGTCAACTGGAACAATAAACCTGCTGTCTGGTGGGAGAACGGCGACACGCCCGCATGGGGCGCGATTTTCCGCGTGCATCGGCTGATCGAGCTTGCCACTCGCAAACCGCTGCTGACCCTCGATGATGTGAAGGCGATGATTGTCGATATCGCCATGTACGACGAGGATGCCGCCCTGCTCAAGCCCGCGATGTTGGCGATCGTGAAGCGAAATCTGAACCTCACGCCCGAGATGCAGCAGGCGATTCGGGTGCTGGCGGCATGGGACAACTACGAACGCGAAGGGAGCACAGGCAAGGTCATTTGGGACGCCTGGCTGGACGCTGTGCGCAATCGCGTGTTCGGGGATGATCTGGGCAACTTTTTTGACCCGAACCTGTTTCGGCTGGCGATCCAGCCGAGTTATATTCTCTACGCCCTTCAGGGCAGCAAAGCGGTGGTGCCACGCCTCTTTGACTACTTCAACGGTAAACCCAAAGAGCAGGTGCTTGCGATCGCCTTAGCGGACGCGCTCACGCAGCTGAAACAGCGATATGGGGCAAACATGAGCCACTGGCGCTACAGCGCACCACGCATGAACTGGGATCGCTTGCCCGGCGTGCCCTACACCGACCGCGGCTCCTACATTCAAGTGATCGAGCTGAGCAATCCGATTGTCGGCGAGAATGTGCTGCCACCGGGGCAGAGCGAGGACCCGAACTCACCTCATTTCAGCGACCAGCGCGACCTTGCCAGCTGGTGGCTGTTTAAGCCGATGGTGCTGGACCCTGGTCGGTGGGAACGGTAAGGGGAAGCTCGTGTGTTCATTTTAGCCTCGTCATACGCTTCCCTCTCCCCTTTGGGGAGAGGGTCAGGGTGAGGGGATCCGCGTATTCTCTTCTCAACAGGGGGAGCGCGGAACCCTTCACGGAAGCCTTCTTGCACGAACAGATGCGTACATGCACCATTTGACCTGTGGATCTATCTGAAGAGGTGGGATACCCCTAATCTGTGTGGATCAGAAGGCATTAAGGGGCAAATTTCCACTTTCGTATACCAAAAAATGGTATACGAAAGTGGAAACCCCTTGACTTGACCACGCGCGATGGGGTATGGTGCTTGAAGCACCATTCCAGATAGAGGAGGTATGAGGAGAATGCGGGGCTTGAGAGCAAGCAACATGGGAACCGTTGTCGCGGTTAGCTTGAGGAAGTTCGGGCGAGGCTTTTTTAAGCTTGTCTGCTGGTTATCTGTACTTATTAGTACAGGTACAATGTCTGCTGAAGCCCAGACCACATACCGTGCTCGCGTACTGCCGCTTCCCTCCGGCTATGAAGTGTTTCCAGTCAGGATACACCCAGAGGGTTGGTACGGTTTAGGTATTTATAGAGGACGCTGCGTGGTCAACCTTTATAATCCATCTACCTATGAAATTCGTCCGGCGTTATATACAGGATCCGGATGGTTTTTCTTTTCCTCGTCATGCTTTGACGCGATATTTGGCACTAACATGTGGGGAGATAACTCACTTACCTGCGGCTTTGGAATGAGCCCTCATTGTGGCTGTAATGACTATTCACCGCACGCGCTTCTCCTGCACCCGCACACCGTAGACTTGCATCCCTGTGGTGTTGGGGCATGCGACGGTGAGATTACTGCCTATGTCTATAGCGCTGCACTTCGGGTTAGGGGTAATCTGCAAGTCGGCTATGCTCATAAGGATATATGCACGAAATATCGTGCCATGCTTTGGTTTAGTAGCGCGGCAAGCTATATCGATTTACATCCTTCCGATGATTACGAAGAAAGCAAGGCATTAGGTCTTAGTCAAGATGGGCGTATCCAAGTTGGATATATCCGTGATGTAGTGCCCTTTCAGGCAGAGTACATCAAAGCGACATTATGGTATAGTTCACCTACCAACTTTCGGTTTCTCCCTCCGGACTCTCTAAAATCGATTGCTTTTAACGCTTGGAATCGCGATATCGTCGGTTGTATTGCAATAGAACTTCCAGATACTTATCATGCTATTTTATGGAAAGATGATGGAATGAACTTTATAGACCTGCATCCTAGTCATATGGGGTTTTCTTCGTCAGTAGCGTTATCCGTCGCAAACAACACTCAGGTAGGATATGCAGTAACTCCCGAAGGTGCCTATAAAGCTATCCGTTGGCTTGGCACCCCGACATCTGCGATGGATCTGAATAACTTTTTACCATCTCAATATCGACTCTGGAATGCCGTTGCGGTAGAAATTGATCCTCAAGGGAATATTATTGGCTATATATGGACCGGAAATATCTACAAGGTGGTGATATGGACCCCATTAGCTACAATTCCTATAGCCGAATAAAAGTTAGAAAGAGGGTAGCTGGGTAGCAGCTACCCTCTTAGAATCACCAGCAGTTGATATCCGCTATGCAGGTTCCGGGCACCCCATGGAAGTCACCAAAGTTCGGCACACCGCCCGGATGCGCGACACATTCGAAATGCTCTTCGCGGGTTGGAAATTCGGTAAAGCCACAGCTACGCCGTGTGGCAGGGGGCACATGGTTGGTCCAGCTGTAGTAGGTAGGGCGGGCGTAAATGCTGGGGCAATCGCTGCCTGGCGGAGGGGCACATCCGGGGATAATGCGTCCACCTGTTGGCAAGCCATTGTATCGAGACCATTTCACATGCCCATCGATATAAGCCACGGACAATCCTTCTGTATGGCGGGGCCAAACCTCCCATTTGTACCAGTAGTCAATCCACGCGCGCCACTCTGTACGGTTATAGCCCCTTGGGAAGTAACCATCAGCATAGGCGATAGTCTCAGCAGGTTGGGGCACACCAGATTCTGTCACCGCGTTATAGCAACGTGCCACTAAGTTACCTGGGGGATTAACGCAGGCATTGCGTTCACGATAACCAAGCATCACGCTGAACAATCCCAGATTGAAGGTATAGGCATTATAGCGGAAGGTACCTGCAGGACGACAGCTGCTGCACCGCACGCGGATTGCGGAGAACAGGCTACGTCCATTTGCTCAAGCAAACAGCCTGTCGACCTTTTTCGCGTGCTTGCGCGAACACGGGGAACAGGATCGCCGCCAGAATAGCGATGATCGCGATTACGACCAGCAACTCGATCAGCGTAAAGCCCTTGCGAATGCGCATTTAGGGACCTCCTCATCCTATATTATACACTATCTCGACAACGATTGCAAATCCGGGCGAGGGTATTTGCCTCCTCCCCCATACCCTCTCCCCTGCGGGAAGAGGGTGTTTTGGCTCTTCTTATCGGATAGAGACAAGGGCGGCGCTGCCAGGGTGTTACGAACAGCCTTCTACCCACTTGACTCGGGTCAAGGAGGCAGGGTAGCTCTGCCACCTGCCTCGATTTCGAAGGATCCGAGCAGGTTATCCGAACCGTCCGCGGATGTAGTCCTCGGTCTCGCGCTTATCGGGCACAGTGAAGATTTTCTCGGTGGTGTTGAACTCGTGCAGGACGCCATTGAGGAAGAAGCCTGTATAATCGGAGATTCGGGCGGCTTGCTGCATGCCGTGTGTGACGATAACGATTGTATACTCCGATTTGAGTTCGGTGAGCAGTTCCTCGATGTAAAAGGTGGCTGTTGGGTCCAGGGCGGAGGTCGGCTCGTCCATCAGGATCACTTCAGGGTTCACCGCCAGCACGCGCGCGATGCAGAGCCGCTGCTGCTGCCCCCCAGAAAGCGCAAGTCCCGACTGGCGCAGCTTGTCTTTCACCTCGTTCCAGAGGGCGGCGCGCTTCAGGCTCTGCTCTACAATTTCATCCAGCACGCGCCGATCACGGATGCCATGCATGCGCGGACCGTAGGCCACATTATCGTAGATGCTCATCGGGAAGGGGTTCGGTTTCTGGAACACCATGCCGACCCGCTTGCGCAGGTCGACCACATCCACATCGGGGTCATAAATGTTTTTGCCATCCAGAATGGCCTCGCCCGTTATTCGGGCCCCTTCGATCAGGTCGTTCATGCGGTTGAGACAGCGCAGGAAGGTGCTTTTGCCGCAGCCTGAGGGACCGATCAACGCGGTGATGCTGTTGGTCTTTATTTCGATATCGACATCTTTGAGAGCGTGGAAGCTGCCATAGTAGACATTTAGCCCCCGCGTGATGATTCGCGCCGGCGGCCCCGATTTCGCTGCGCGCTCCCTCTGCAACAGTTCCGTGCTGATACCGTCCACCGTACCGCATGATACCTGACCCAATGTTAAGCGCGTGTTAAGGCCTCCTTGAGAGGGAGTTTCGGGGGTGAGAGCGAATCGAGTTTCTATGCACAGGCAAACGGTTTGGTGTCGCTGGATGGTCGCGGCAGGGCTGGCAGGGGCGATTAGCGCACCTTGTGCGCAGAGCATCGGCAAAATGGGCAACGCTCGATGGGATACAACACCCCTGCATGACCCTATGCGCCCCGTTATGGAGATTGGGCAGACCTACGCTGTGTTGCAATACTTCACCACGGCGCCGTGCGAAACGCGGGTGCAGATACGCGCTGGTAATCTCCCTGCGGTCGCGTGGCGACCGCCGGAGCGCAGGCAGAACCTCTGGCAGGCAGCGGGCGTGCGTATTGTGCGGGGTGAGCCGGGCACCCGTACCTATCACCGCATCCGCATCGATCGGCTCCGACCGGGCACCCGATACTACTATCGCATTTACGATCCGGGCGCAACCCCCACGCGCGAGGAACGCAAGTGGGGCGCGGAGCCACCATGGCGACGCGAGTATGCGTTTGCAACGCTTGCTCCGCGTGGCTATAAGACCATTATTCACCTACCCGTGAAGGTGTTGATTATGCCGAATGTGGTGAATGTGGCGTCTGCTTACGCGGATCCAAACCGTCCTGCGCCGCCACCTCCTGCCCTGACAAAGGAACAGATCGAGCGCATCAAGCAGGAGTACGCCACCGCCGCGCGCTACTTCTGGGTCAACAGCGGCATGCGCCTGTGGGTCGATTTCCACCTCTTTGTGGACGAGCGGTGGCAACGCTGGGGCGAGGAGCCGCCAAACGCGCAAGGGTTCTATAAAGGGCTGCCACCTTGTCGCAGCTATGCGGGCGTCGATTTCGCGCCGCCTGGTGGGGGCGCGTTCACGATTCTGGACACGCGCGACCCGCAACGGGTCAATCACCAGCCGGTGTACGAGGAGTTGCCTTACGCAGGGCAGATTGAGCAGGCGTATCCACGCCGTTGGGATGCCCAGAAGCGTGAATGGGTCTTCTACAACAGCGGGGGTGGCACCTTCGGCGTGGATGGCTTCCCTGACGGCATCCCTGCCCGTTCCCAGTTTCTGGGCGGGGGCGATACTGCCTGGCTCGCCACACACGAATTCCACCATCAGATGGAATCGTACGGCGCGTTCTCGTTGAGCCATCGCGAGGATGAGCGGATTGTGTTCAATCACCCGGAGCCGCGCTATCGGCGGGTCAATCCTGACGGCTCCGTCTCGATGAACCCGTGGAACACGGCAGGACGGCACGGCGAACACTGGAATGTGATGGCGTACTGGGATCGGACGCTTAGCGACGCGCAGTGGCTGCGGTTCTACTTTGGTGAGGTGATCACCGTGCGCGACGCCGATGGTGACGGCTTCCCTGACGATGACCCACGCCTGCCGCTGGACGAGAAGCGCTTCGGCACCGACCCGCGCCGACCGATGACCGACGGGCAATTGACCGACCTGCGCAAGGCGATGCTCAGCACATGGGCACCCACTCCGCTGCAGTTCACTTTCAACAAGCCGCCCTTTCAAGCCTATCACCCAGACCCACGCCATCCCGACAGCGACCGTGACGGGCTACCAGACGGCGTAGACCCTTATCCACTCTACCCATGGACACCGTTCGTGTGGTTTATGCGCGCCATGGTGGACGGCAGCGACGAGGAGTGGGCAGCCGTTCCACCAACAGGCGAGCGCGAATGGCAGGGGCTAAAGCTCCTTTTCAAACACGCTCACGATAACGATGCCTATTATGGGTATTTCCGCATCACAGGTGACTGGCGTCGCCTGTATGTGGTGCTGGATGGCGAGGGGAAAGGCGTCTTTTCGGGCGAAGGTGTGGTTGGCTTCGAGGTCCTGAACGGGTCGCAAGTGGAGTTGCGTCCCACGGGCTGGGGTGCGCCGGGCCTCCAGTGGAAAGCAACGCGGCAGCGCGACCGTTCCACGATCATCGAGTTCAGCCTCCCGAATGGCGGCGAAGGCAAGTGGTACTGGCATCGTGGAGGACGCGAGATTGGGGTCGCTGTCGAGGTGTGGGACAGCCAGAATCGGGGCTACTCGCTCTATGAACCCTATGACCTGTTCTACTGCCGGATGCTGGAGCCTGTGGGACAACTGTCGCCCCCCTCCAACGCGCCTGCCGAGCTGACACCAGAGCGTGCAACACGCATTTTCACGCCCGCCAATCTAAATGGGTTGAAAATCGGCGATGGCTGGCGTGTGGAAAACGGTGCATGGGTGTATGAGGGGCATGCCGAATCGCTGCTGCTCATCGACGGACTGAACGCCCGCGCGTTCGACCTCTGGATGGAGTTTGAAGCGCAGCAGGACGGGATTTTAGCGGCGTTCCTTCCGACCACGACCGAGATGAGCGCCGGGCGCGACTATGTGGTGTTCGTGGGCGGTTATGGCAACACCGTCACGCGTTTCCGCCTGTTCGGGCGGGAGGAAAGCGATAGCGAGGTGATGATGACGCCCGGACGGCATCGACTGCAGCTCTCGCGACGAGATGGGCAGGTCTGGGCGCTGTTCGATGGCAAACCGATTCTCTGGGCGCGCGACCCGAACCCCGACCAGCCAGTTGGTACGCTTGCCGTGATTGGTGGCTACAACGGCAAGCAGCGCGTCTATTCAATCCGCTATCGGGTGGAGCCATGAGTGGACGGCGCAGCGAATGGTGGGTTGGTCTGCTTGGCGGGTTGATCCTGGCGTTTCTCTTTCTTTACAATCGCCAACCCTATACCGTCTACACACTGCACTGGCTGGGGCTGGAGGCAAAAAATGCGTCTCTGCGCAGCTGGGAAGAGTATTTTGTGGTCAATACGGCGATGTTGCTATGGCTTCCTGTGCTGATTATGGCGTTCGTTGGCAGGGGTGAGCTAAGCCAGTACGGACTGGCACGGGGAGACGGTGCCCGCGGTGCGTTGTTCGCTTTTCTCATGTATGTGCCCATGGTGGTGGTGCTCTGGTTTGCCTCTCAACGCGCTGATTTCCAGCAGTACTATCCATTGGATAAGCGCATTCTGCACGATGCCGCCTACGCCATCTACTTTGAGCTGGCTTATGGCTACTATCTCTTCTGCTGGGAGTTTTTCTTTCGTGGCTTTTTAACCTTCGGGCTGTATCGCTGGATTGGCTGGTGGGGTGTCGGCTTGCAAGCCGTTGCGTTCGGATTGATGCACATGGGCAAGCCTATCCCCGAACTGATTAGCTCGTTTGGCGCGGCGGTGATTCTGAGCTGGGTCGCGCTGCGGGTGAAATCGTTTCTGCCCTGCTTCTGGACACACTGGGCGGTGTCTATGACGCTCGACCTGATGCTGATCTATCGGGCACGCGGATGAATCACTCAGAGGCACTTTGCAGGCTAATCAAGGTCGTCAGAGCGAGTGCACCAGCCAGGTGCAGTGCTCGCTTCCGTTGGGCAGGCGCAAGCGGAGCTGGAAATCTGGCTCCACCTGTAAGGCTGTTCCCACTGGCTGACCCGGCAAATCCAGAATCTGATAAGGGCGACCGGGCGTGGCGTCTCTCGCCTGCCATAAGGTATGCAACGCCGTGGTACCCGACTCTGCAATCTGCGCCGTCAACTCCTGCATGCGTTTACCAATCCCTTCAATCAAGCGGGTGCGTATCACCCGATCCCGTTCGAAACAGGGAGGCTGCGAGGAGACCCCTTCACTGCATAATCCCTGCCAGATGGAGATGGCACTTTCGCGCAGCGGCTCAGGAAACTCGCGCTGTGCCAAGTTGACCCCAATGCCCACAATAGCGGTCTCCTCCACTATTTCCACCAGAATGCCGCCCAGCTTGCGTCCCCCCAATATCAGGTCGTTGGGATATTTGAGCAGAATCTGCAGGGGTGGGAAGACCTGCTCCAGTGTTTCTGCAGTAGCAATTGCCGCTGCGGTGCCGAGCAATCCGGGGGGATTTGGAAGCATCACATCCCACAGGAGCAGGGAGACCAGCAGGCTTGCTCCTGGCTCATCATACCAGTGTGTGCCGCGTCGCCCGCGCCCTGCGGTCTGATGCTCGGCACAGATGGCGTCCCAGACACGCTCGCCCCGCTGAACCTGCTCGATGGCGACCCGTTGCGTGCTGTCCACCTCGTCCAGAAAAAGCACCCGCATCGACCGCCATTTTACCGCACCTTAACCTTGCCTTAACCACCGAGATTGGGTATGATTAAATCGGGTTCCACCCCAGAAAAGGAGGCTGATGATGATGCGGATCGGTGTGATTTTGGCAGCAACGGCAGTCGCCTTTGCGGCGAGCCACGCCCAGCAGGTGCTGGGCAACAACAAGGGCAAGGTGCGCGCGACCAATGCGCTTGCCGGTATCGGCATAGCCGAGAACCCGCTTGAATGGAGCCGACGCGACTTTCAAGACACCACGAACTTGGAGTCTTTTGGCTTCTGGCCCGCGTACACAATCCAGAACAACTTCTTCGCCCCCGATTTCGGTCAGGGCGATGATACGGGCGATGTGACCATCACCAGCGTCGCATCACTGGTCACCGTGGGCTGGCCCGGCACATTCACTATCCCGCGCTCTCTGTTTCGTCAGGGCGGCGCCTACACGAATAACAGCACAGCAGGCAACCACAATCCTGTGGGCACCGTCTGGATTAAATACGAGCTGGACGATAGCAACCCAAGTGGCTGGAATGTGCGCAAGATTCAGGTGTTCGCCTGGGATGTGCGCGATGTGATTCACAAGTCCACGGGAACCAAGGCACGCCCCTTCTCGGATACTGCTGCACCCTATCGCATCGATGTGTATGTTGCCCGCGTGGACAGCAATCCGAGCGCCAGCCCTGATGGCAACCCCGACTGGACATTCGTAGGCACGCTCAGCGTGGCAAACGGCACCATCCCGCTGGTCTGCCGCTGGGATGCCAGCACGGGCAACACCTTCGGGGAGTGCCCGCAAGCGTTCATCGACTTCATCAGCGGCAATAACCCGGCAGGCATCGCTTTCTACCAGAACCCGACCCACGACATATGGTACTCCACTCTGAATGTGTCGGGGCAGAGTGGCATTCGTTATGTGGCGCTGGTCATCCCGCAGGGCAATCAATACGGTCAGGACCCTGACCTGAACGCGAGCAGTCGCACCAGCTCCAGCCTGCGCTACACCAACATCACCGATGTGCGGGTGTTTGCTGGGGTCGCTGGGGATGTGGACGGCAACGGCTGTGTGGACGATGCGGACCTGCTGGCAGTGTTGTTCGCTTTTGGTTGCAGCTCGGGCTGCGGCGCGGAGGATGTGAACGGCGACGGCGTGGTGGATGACGCCGACTTGTTGGAGGTACTGTTCGCCTTCGGGCAAGGTTGCTAACAAAGCGACACGCGGAGACATCCCCTCTCCCCTTGGCGGGGAGAGGGGATGTGCCTCCTTAATCTCCGCTGTCGCTGAAGAACACTTCCACAGGGATCAGCCCCATCTGCGCTGCGCGACGGAACGCTTTCACCCGGTTGTTCACATTGAGCTTCTCATAGATGTTTGCCAGATGGAAGTCCACCGTGCGCTTGCTGACAAACAGCGCGTCCGCCACCTCTTGCGAGGAGCGTCCCTGTGCGATGAGGCTCAACACCTCAATCTCGCGCTTCGTTAGCCGAACGGGTTTCTGCGATTGCCAGTTCCTTTGGCTCATAGCCTCTCTCCTCCAGTCCGTTGTGTGGGTATCCGCCGCCCGCAAGAAGCTTATTCCACACCATCCCCACCGTTTTCACATGGGCAGGACTTGACTCCAGTGGCTCTTTTGGAGTATAATTTGTTATGGAGAGTGATTATCCGATGGAGATGCTGAGGATGAACCACCTGATTGATGGGCTGAAGCGGGCAGGATTGCGCCTGACGCCGCAGCGCGTCGCTATCTGCCGCCTGCTTGCCGAGAGCAAGGATCACCCGACCGCCGCGATGATTTACCACGCCCTGCTGCCTCAATTCCCGACCTTGAGCCTGGCAACAGTGTACAAGACGCTCGATGTGCTAAAGCGGCTGGGACTGGTGCATGCGCTGGGTGACGCGGGCGATGGCTGCGAACATTACGATGCGGATCTCACTCCCCATATCAACCTGGTCTGCATGCGCTGTCATCGAGTAAGCGACTATGAGGACGAGTCTATCCAGCAAGTGGAGCAACGGGTTGCTGCCCGTTCAGGTTACGAGATTCAGGGGGCGCGCATCGTCTACTACGGGCTGTGTCCCACCTGTCGCAACGGCGGGAATGGGCGAGTCCGTGTGGAACCAAGTTCAGGAGGTGCGCGGTGAGTCTGCTTCGTTGGCTGCGGAAACGAATCGCCGAGTCCGACTCCTGCTCCGATGCGATGGCGCGCATGATGGCGCAGCAGCCCGCCCTGCACCGCATCCGCTACGATTACACGCGCGACACCGTGGAAGTGGAGTATGAGACGGATCGCATGAATGTGGCCAAGGCACAAGAGGTTATCGAGCCCCTGTTGCAAGAGCTGGGCGAACGCATTCCGACCTGTGCCTTGCGTGACCCACAAGGGGGCATCTGCGAGGACTGCCCCAGTGTGCAGCAGCACGGGAAACGGTGGCGCATCAACGGCTCACTCTATCACGCCCGGTTCAACGGGCAGGTGCTGACCGTGGAGCGAGCGGGGCCTGTGCTCTCTCCTGCCGCGCCTGTGGACCGCTTCATTCGCCGTGTGAAAGCCATCGAGCGGCCTGCCCCGCTGTGGCGCAGTCGCGCCTTCTGGGAGCCGGTGTTGACTGGTGTGAACCTGCTGATGCTGGTGCTGGGTGGACTGGCGAACTCCTGGGGCGCAGCTACCCTGACAACGGTTGCGTACATAATGGCTTATCTGGCGGGCGGCTACTACGGTGCGCTGGACGGCTTTCAAACCCTGCGCGAGCGACGGCTGGATGTCAACCTGCTGATGATTATGGCAGCGGTCGGCGCTGCCATTGTAGGTGAGGCAGCGGAAGGGGGCATCCTGCTGTTCCTGTTCTCGCTCTCCAACACGCTGCAGAGTTTCGCGCTGATGCGCAGTCGTCGCGCGGTGCGTGCCCTGATGGCGCTGCAGCCCGAACTTGCCACCCGCCTTACCGAGCAAGGGGAACAGGTCGTGCCGGTGGAGGAACTCAGTCCTGGTGAGCGTGTGCTGGTGCGCCCCGGCGGGCGAATCCCGACGGATGGCATCGTATTGCGTGGTGAGTCGCATGTCGATCAATCGCCTATCACGGGCGAATCGGTGCCTGTGCATAAAACGGTCGGAGCGCAAGTGTTCGCCGGCACCGTCAACACCAGCGGTGTGCTGGAGATAGAGGTATCACACCCTGCAAGCGAAACGCTGCTGCATCGCATCTTGCGTCTGGTGGAGGAGGCACAGGAGCAGAAGGCACGCACCCAGCGTTGGCTGGAGCAGTTCGAGCAGCGTTACGCGTTTGTCGTAATCGGTGGCTCCGCACTGGTCGCCTTCGGATTGCCCCTGCTCGGCTGGGCGTTCCACGATGCCTTCTACCGCGCCATGACCCTGCTGGTCGTCGCTTCACCCTGTGCGTTGGTCATCAGCACGCCCGCCACCTTGCTCTCCGCCATTGCGAATGCCGCGCGACACGGCATCCTGTTCAAGGGTGGAGAACCTATCGAACGGCTTGCAGGCGTCCGTGCCATTGCCATCGACAAGACCGGCACGCTCACCGAGGGCAAACTTGTGTTCACGGAGCTTGTCCCTATCGGGGAAACGCCCGAATCGGAACTGTGGCAGTGCATAGTCGATGTCGAAACATTGTCGGAACATCCGCTGGCACTGGTCAAAGAGGCACAGAGCCGAGGCTTCCGTCCCCAGCCGGTGGAGTGGTTCGAAGCGTTGCCGGGCAGAGGGGTACGCGCCCTGTGTGGGGGTCAACAAGTGTTGATAGGCAACCTACGTCTGTTCGGAGACGAAACAGTTATTCCGCAAGAGGTGCGCCAGATCGTGCAGTCGCTGCGGGAGCAGGGCAAGACCGCCATGCTGATCGCCACAGCACCCCCAGCCTACTTACCCTCTCGCCGCTGGGGAGAGGGTCAGGACGAGGGAGCAATCCCCTCGCCCCAGTGGGGCGAGGGTCATGGTGAGGGGCAAAAGCTGCGCTTTCTTGGGGTGGCAGCGGTCGCCGATCAGGTGCGTCCAACCGCTGCGCCTGCCGTACGGCAGCTGAAAGCTCTGGGTATCCCATGCGTTGCTATGCTCACTGGCGACGCGGAACCTATCGCGCGTGCGATTGCCCAGCAGACGGGCATCGATCGCGTCTATGCCGACCTGCTGCCCGATGAAAAGCTGCAGGTGCTGCGCCAGCTTGCGCAAGCATGCGGTCCGGTGGCGATGGTGGGTGATGGGGTGAACGACGCGCCTGCGCTTGCCGCCGCTGAAGTGGGCATTGCAATGGGCGCGGGCACCGATGTCGCGCTGGAGACCGCCGATGTCGCCCTGGTCGGCAACGACCTGACCAACCTGCCCTACGCTGTTGCGCTGAGCCGATACGCCATGCAGGTGCTGAAACAGAACCTCATCTTTGCCACCGCCGTGATTGGGGTGCTGGTCGTTCTCACTTTCACGGCGGGACTGCGCCTGCCATTCGGTGTGGTCGGACATGAGGGCAGTACTCTGCTGGTTGTGCTGAACGGGTTGCGCTTGCTTGCTTTTCGTCCAGAGCGGGTATACTCTTAACCAGCCGCGGGGGGTGCTGCCATTCGGGCGGCTGAGATCTTCCTCTGGGAGAAACCCCTGGAACCTGATCCGGGTAATACCGGCGGAGGGAACGCGGTAAGGGTGGCAAAAGTAGGGGCGCCTCTTTGTGTGCGCCCATTAGGGGCAGACACGCAGGTATGCCCCTACGGGGTCCGCTCTTATCTCGCTTTGTCCCGCCCGATTCCCCCGCGCAAGGAGGAACCAACCATGAGCCGAGCAGAATATGTACGGGGTCGGACGGGCGTCGTGACCCAAATGCACTATGCCCGACAGGGCATTATCACCGAGGAGATGCGCTTCTGTGCGGAGCGCGAGCAAGTGGACCCGGAGTTTGTGCGTCAGGAGGTCGCACGCGGGCGCGCGATCATCCCCGCGAACATTCACCACACCAGCCTGCAGCCAACGGTCATCGGCAAGCGATTCCGAACCAAAATCAACGCGAACATCGGCAGCTCGCCTCTCAGCGCAAGCATCGAGGAGGAGCTGGAAAAGCTCCGAACCGCCATCCGCTGGGGCGCAGATACCGTGATGGACCTTTCCACCGGTGGCAACCTGGACGCCATTCGGCAGGCGATTATCGAGCACTCGCCCGTGCCTGTCGGTACCGTGCCCGTGTATCAACTGCTGACCCAGGTGCGCTCGGTGGCGGAGCTGACCGAAGCGGACTTCCTGGACATCGTGGAGCACCACGCGCAGCAGGGCGTCGACTTTATGACCATCCATGCGGGCGTGCTGCGCCGCTATATTCCGCTGACCGAGAATCGCATCACGGGCATCGTCAGTCGTGGTGGCGCCATCATGGCGGAGTGGTGCCTGATCCATCATAAGGAAAACCCTTACTACACCCACTTCGACCACCTGCTGGATATCTGCCAGCGCTACGATGTGACGATCAGTCTGGGGGACGGCTTGCGTCCGGGCTGTTTGGCAGACGCAAACGACGCCGCGCAACTGGCGGAGCTACGCACCCTGGCAGAACTGGTCAAACGCGCCTGGGCAAAAGAGGTGCAGGTGATGGTCGAAGGTCCCGGACACATCCCGCTGCACCTGCTGGAGGAGAATGTACGTATTCAGCAGGAGTGGTGCAACGAGGCGCCCTTTTATACGCTGGGACCGTTGGTGACCGATATTGCGCCGGGTTATGACCACATCACTTCAGCGATTGGCGCGGCGATTGTTGCGTGGCACGGCACCGCGCTGCTGTGCTATGTGACACCGAAGGAGCATCTCGGTTTGCCCAATGCCGAGGATGTGAAGCAGGGGCTAATCGCCTACCGCATCGCGGCGCACGCTGCCGACATTGCGAAGGGTATCCCGGGCGCACGCGATTGGGATGACGCACTCTCGCAGGCACGATTCGAGTTCGACTGGAACCGCCAGTTCGAGCTTTCGTTGGACCCGGAGACCGCGCGTGCGATGCATGACGAGACGCTGCCGAAGGAGGCGCACAAGTTCGCGCCGTTCTGCAGTATGTGCGGACCGCGCTTCTGCCCGATGGCAACCACACAGCGTCTGCGAGAACTGATCGCCGAAAGGGGGGATTAAGGGAACCTATCGCAAAATGGACGCAATGGGGCGGTTAAGCGCGTCCAGCACGGCGGCGGCGACGGAACGGGGCGCGTCTTCGCGTAGAAACGCGCTGCCTACCAGCTCCTGACGCGCCTCACTCGATTCCCAGAGCAACATCGCGCTGACAATCGTGTGGTCACTATCGACGGTGGTCTCGGCGAGGTCGAGAAGCGTGATGGTGAGGTCAGCAGGCAGCAATCGGCGCAGGGCATTGAGGGTTGCCTCCGCCACGAGGCGGTTGAGATTCGCCTCGCCTTCCGCCGCACCGCTCAGTGGCACGCCCTCCACCTGCAGGTAGACCCGTGCGCGGGCGCGTCGTCCTTCCCGCTCATAGCTGACTGTCTGGATGCGGATGCGCCGTTCAGCAGGACGCGCCTCGGGCACCATCTGCATCGGCAACGCAAGTTGCGTGCCTGTCGCCCGCCCCTGCGCGCCCTTCATCAGCAAGCATTCCTGACTGGCGAGGTTGATTAGATTATCCACGGTCGCAGCGTAGTGCACATGCTCGCGCTCGCGCGTGCGCTTGCCGCCTTGATAACCGTAGGAAACTGTGATGGGCATGTCTACATCGGGCAGCTGGATAGCCGCAATCTGGCGACTGATATGGTGTGCCAGCAGTCCCGCTTCCTCGCGTCGACGCAGCGTGGCGATGGCAAACTCATCGCCGCCCCAACGACAGACCACCTCGCTCTCCGGGTCGGTCTCCGCAAGCAGCACCTGCGCTACTCGTCGCAGCACCTCATCCCCTACCAGATGCCCGTAGCGCTTATTGAACAGCCCAAAGTTGTCCAGATCGAAAAAGAGGATGGTGATTTCACGCCCAGCGGCGAGCTGTTCAATGCTCCACTCGCGCAGCCTATCTGACCAGGGTAGCCCCGTCATGGGGTCGTAGCTGCGCCCAATCTCCGGCAACAGGTCAAACACACTGAGCAGCCCGACGAGCTGCCCCTCCTGCGACACGGGCAGAATGGTCTGGCGGTGCTGTGTGAACCATTCGGCAGCGACTTTGAGCGGCGTCTCTGGTGAAAGTACCAGGATCTCGGTCTGCATGATGCTCTGCACGGGCTGGTCAAGGCGTGCACCAAGCAGATGCGTCGCTTCGACCACACCGCGTACCTCTCCCCCTTCGATCACGGGCAACCCACTCAGCCCGTGTCCACGCAGCAGGATCAGGGCGGTCTCTACTGTATGTTCAGGATTGACCCAGACCCGCACCGGTCTCACCAGATGAGCAATCGTTCGCATAGGCGGCTCGCGCTCGGTGCGCGGCGCAGTCAGGTGGTTCACTCCTTTGCTATGGAAGGGGGACTGCCCTTCCACCACCGCCAGTGCCCGCGAGTTCACTGCTTCGCCTCCTTGCTCCAGCGTTCCATGATACACCCTTTCAAACGCCGGTCTCCTCTGCAAAAATACGGGATTTGGACTCTATGTCCTGTCAGGGAGTGTCCGCTACACAAAGTATACCGAACAGCGGGTTCCGAAAGGTCGTTTGTCCCCGATTAACTCCCCAGAGAAGGCAACGGCGGGGTGTAAAGGGGCAAAAAAATCGTCCCGAAACCCCTCGAAAATCCCCGAAAAACCCCTGATTTGCCTTTTCCCCCCTTGACAAATGCCCTCTCGCTGTGCTATAATATAGACGCTAATCGGTTAACGGCACTCGGTTAGCCTCTATGCACCGTGCCGATTGGTTCCAAATCCAACGAACGGAGGTAAAAGCGATGAAGCGATGGCTGATGGTACTGATGGCAAGCGCCGCCATGTCGATGTGGGCAGGCGCTCAGGATGTGTGGGTGCGCCCGTACTTCTTTGCGGACGACCCCTTCTCGAACTTCGCCGCGTCCTTTGCGAACGGCTGTCTGACCATTTCGGATGGCTCGTTCGACTGTGATCACCCAGCTTGTCCCGGCGGGGACGACTGCTCCTGCGGCTGGGCCAATCGCCATGTCTGGTTCATTACTTTGGACGGCATTAGCCCTGCTGTGTTCGACCCCGATTCGAACGGCAGCACCTTGGAACTTGAGGTAACCCTCACGATCAACCCAGCGATGCAATCCTCGCGCACCATCGAAACGGGCATCTTTGTGGTGGAGCGACCATTCCCGCGCTATCCGGTCAGTGTCAATAACCAGTGCGGTTGGTGGGCGGACGGGCAGTTCATGGTCGCGAACGAGAACGGAGGCGGTAGTGGTGGCGAGATTGCGGCGTTCGGTGGGCGTCTGCCTTTCTGGAATGGGAACGGCATACGCTACACCGGTGGCGCAGTAACCATTGTGTTCCGCTATGACGGCAGTCAGAAGAAGGTGCAGTATGCCATTAAGGACGCCAACAATAACGAGATCGCCAACAGTGGCTGGCTCACTCCCGGCGACGCCGCCAGCACTTTTAACTGCGGTCCGCACGGGCTGCGTTTCTTCTCCATCGGCGGTTATGTGCAGTACAACGCCGTCAACAGTGGCAACAACCCCGGTGGCTCCGTGCAGTTCTGCCGTATCAAGCTCAACGGCAAGACCGTAGTGGGTCAGAGTGTAGGCGATGTCGATGTTGACGGCGATGTTGACGACGCGGACCTGCTCACGGTGCTGTTCAACTTTGGTGCAGGCGGGTAAGTCCAGACCGTGCCCGAAGGGGAGCCTCCCAAACGGGAGGCTCCCACTTCCCAGTAAGGAGGTAGGAGTGGCAGAATGAATCGGCGCAGAGTGACGCTGGAGGATGTGGCAAGGCGTGCGGGCGTGTCGAAGGTGACGGTCTCGAACATTTTGAATAACCGCCCGACGGCGGTACCCATTAGCGAGGCGACGCGCCAGCGCGTGCTTGCCGTCGTGCGGGAGCTGGGCTACTATCCGAATGCGGTTGCCCGGGCACTGGTGCGCCGATGCACCGACACAATCGCTGTCGTGCTGCAGTTTCCCGCCATCTTTCAGGGCTGGTCCGGCTTCACCAACGAATTGATGCACGGCGTGTCGGATAAGGCGATTGAGCTGGGCTACGATATCCTGATGCACACGCGGACGCAGCCCTCGGTGGAAGCGGAAGCGCAGACCCTGATGGACGGGCGCGTGGATGGTGTGTTGCTCCTGCGCGACTACGACGACCCACTGACCGATCTGCTCACAGAGCGCGGCTTTCCCCATGTGCTGTTCTTCACGCGCAGCCACCGTGATGATGTGTACTGGGTGGATTGCGATAATGTTGCGGGTGCGCGCCTGGCGGTGGAGCATCTGATTCGGCTGGGGCATCGGCGCATTGCGCACCTTGCAGGTTCCCCCTCTGCCTGTAGTGCCCGCGACCGTCTGCAAGGCTATTGTCAGACGATGGCAGCGCATGGCTTGCCCGTGCACGACGAGTGGATTATTCCTGCCCATCACGGCGGCGCGGATTTGACCCCCCTTGCTGACCTCCTGAGTCGACCCGACCGTCCCACTGCACTTTTCGCTTGGAGCGACGAGGTGGCGATCCGCGCCCTGAGCCTTTGCAGCGAGCTGGGCATCAAAGTGCCTGACGATTTTGCCATTGTGGGCTACGATTCGACGCCCATTTGCGAGCATACCCATCCCCCGTTGACCAGCGTGCGCCAGCCCATCTATCAGATGGCGGCGGACGCGCTGGAGATGCTGGTCAAACTCATCCGTAACGAGCGCGTAGAGCCTCGCACCCGCCTCTATACTCCCACGCTGGACATCCGCGCCTCGTGCGGTGCATCGAGGGAGGCACTCCCATGAAAAATGAAATCGATCCCAAAATCGCTTGGGGCATTATTGTGGTGATGGTGATACTCGTGGTGGTGGTATACTACTTTTTCTTCCGCACCCCTACCGGTGAGCTGAGCGCGAAGGAGGCAGGGCTGGGTAGGCCATTGCGCCCCGGTGAACTGCCTCCAGGCACACCTCCTCCGCCATGGGCACCGCCTCCTGGCACCACCCCACAAACGCAGCCACAGCCTTCACCGCCCAATTCAAGATAGGAGGTCCGAACATGAAAACACAAGCAAAGAGCACTGGCTTTACCCTGATTGAGCTACTGGTCGTGATTGCGATTATCGCCATCTTAGCGGCGATTCTGTTCCCCGTGTTTGCTCAGGCGCGTGAAGCGGCACGCCTGACCCAGTGTGTTAGCAACTTGAAACAGATATGGCAAGCCATGCAGATGTATGTTGACGACCATGATGAGACCATGCCACCTCGGCGCGGATTCCTGCCCGGGTTTAACGAAAACCTCTGTCTTACATGGAAACATCTTATCCTCCCTTACCACAAAAACGCCGAACTGTTCCGCTGTCCGACCAACCCCGCGTCGAGGGTGCCCGATCAAGCTGCCGATCCTTCTACTTGCCCATCTAACCTGCAAATGCAACCGCGCTTTATGCGGGGGTACTTCTACCATCACGCCTTCTTCAAGTCGAGTTTCCAAGCAGGTTCTGCTGGCTGGTGGGCAGGTGCGGGATATCGATACTCGCAAATCACTCATCCCGCAACTGCCATCGTTATCGGCGAAAACAAGGACATCTTCCCTGACTACGGCCAATGGATCTCCTTTTTCCGCCGCGGGCAATGGGATCAGATGCCATATAGCAACTGGGGCGCAAATCATCGGGGCAGCGACCTGCAAAGCAACCTTGTCTTCGCAGATGGGCATGCTAAATACACCCACTGGAATGCAACATGCCCCGTTGTCAATGCCGAAAATAACACAAACATGTGGCAATACAACCCGTGCAATCCGAACGACATCACCGGAGGTAATCCCGACATTCGATGGCTTAACTCTTTCTGTTACACCCTGTTGAACCGCGCACCCAGTAATACGCCACCATGTTTTTAGGGTTGCGCCCAAGGATTAATCTCCTTGAGCAAAGCGAACACGGGGCTTGTTCCTGCAGGTCGCGTACTGCACGAACCACGCCAAAGCCTGTGCTTGCAGCAAGCAGCAGGGCTTGCCGCAAGCGGTATTCTAAAGCGTACTGATGGACACAAAGAGCCTGCGGGAGCAGCTGGCGCGGCGCGCGTTTGATTATTTCTGGCACGAGGCGCACCCCGACACGGGGTTCGTCAAGGACCGTGCGAGCAACCATGAGCGCGATGCGCTGGTGGTTTCGAGCGTTGCGGCGAGCGGTTATGCGCTGGCAAGCCTGCCCATCGCGGTGCGGCGTGGCTGGCTGGAGAAATCTCGGGCGATCCAGCGTGCCGAGCAGATGATCGAATCGCACCTGCAGCTACCGCACCAGCGCGGCTGGCTCTATCACTTCATTCACTGGGCGACGGGCGAGCGACACTGGAACTGCGAAATCTCCTCCATCGACACGGGGCTGCTCGTGATGGGCGCACTGGTCGCCGCTGAGGGGTTGGACAGCCCCTCCGTGCGCAAAGGGGCGCAGACCCTCTATGAACGGCTCGATTTCTCGTGGATGCTGACCGATGGTGGCGCGAAGCCCACCGAGAAAACGCTTGCGATGGGCTGGAAACCCGAAACGGGCTTCCTTAAGAACCGCTGGGACCACTACGCCGAGATGATGTTTCTCTATCTGCTGGGGCTTGGCTCGCCCACCGCGCCCCTGCCTGCCGAGTGCTGGGATGCATGGTATCGCCCGCTGCTGCGCTATCAGCGCTATGCGCTGCTGTTCGGCGGACCGCTGTTCCTGCACCAGATGAGCCATGTCTATGTGGACTTTCGAGGCAAGCGTGACCGACTGGGCTATAACTACTGGATCGCCTCGCGCAATGCGACGCTGGCACAGCGTGCCTTCTGTATCGACATGGCGTGCCGCTACAAAACCTACCACGAGGATGTGTGGGGTCTAACTGCGTCCGATGGTCCCGACGGCTATCGGGGCTACGGCGCGCCAGGCGATATCGAGCATGACGGCACAGTCGCACCTACTGCCCCCATCACTTCGGTGATTTTCACGCCGAATGAGAGTCTGCGTGCTCTCAAAGCGATTTATGACCGTTATCACTCCCGGCTCTGGGGGCGCTACGGTTTCGGCAACGCCTTCAATCTGGAGCGCGATTGGTGGGACCGTGAGGTGGTGGGCATTGATCTGGGCATGATGCTGCTCGCGCTGGAGAACTACGAGAGCGGCTCTATCTGGGAGCTAACGGGTCGGATTCCTGCGATTCAGAAGGGACTGAGGCAGGCGGGCTTTCGAACAGTTTCCGAGCAAGAGGAGCTTGCGCCGCTGCGCCTGCCCTGATTTACAATCGCCCCTCCCGCACGATAATCTCGCCTGCTTGTACCTCCACCTCGATCTGCCCCAGACGCCAGAGTTCGAGCATGGCGAGGAAGTAGACGAGCAGATCGAGAACGGAGCGGGCTGCATGGGCAAGCGTTTCGAAAGGCAGGGGCGCCCCTGCACGCTGCAGGTGCTGCTGAATCTCCACCATGCGGGCGTGGATGGAGAAATATCGCCTTTCCGGGATGGCGTCTGGCATGGGCGCAACGCGCTGCAACAGGCGACGCAGCGCGCGCCAGAGCTGGTCGGGCAACCCCGTGCCCCATGGCAGCACCGTTTCATAGGCGGTTAGATCAGGGGGTATTGCGCGATAAAAGCACTGGGATTGTGCCGCCTCACACGCCCGCAGATAATCGATCAGGGGCAGATAGCGTTCAGGCATGCTGAGGGGAACAGGCTCGGCATCCTCTGCTGGCTCGGGCGCAGGCGGTTCGGGCATGAGCAGCCGTTCAGCCTTGCGCTCCGTCAGATAGGCAAGCACCGCTAACGCATCGGCTGCCTCATCCAGATCGCCCACCGTCCGCCAGTAGTCATAGCACGCCTGTGCGATCGGCGCGAGTGCGACCTCCAGCACATCCAGTTTCTGTCGACGAATGAGCGTAATAAGCCAGCCGAGCGTGCCTGAACCGAGCGGCAGTTGGAGCGGCACGCGTGGCGGCGACCACTCCGGCGAACCGATATAGAAACGGCGCATTACTGCGCCTTATCATACCTGACGCTGCTCAACAGCCACTGCCGAAGTTGAACAGCACCTCCATCAGGTCGGCATCGTCCACCATGCCGCTATGATCGAGGTCTTCGGGCAAGTCTGTACCCGCCTGACCGAAGGCGAACAGTACGCGCAGCAGGTCCCTATCATTCACACAGCCGTCCCGGGTGACATCGCCATGCAGTGGGCTGCGCTGTTCGGGCGTGAGCTGGGCGATCCAGTGCTCGACTTCGGGCGAGAGCTGCCCTGTGCCGGCGAGCGCGACCGTGGGCTGGATCCAGCCATCGTGCACCATCGGCAATGGCTTGACGCCTTGTCCTCCTGTACCGTCGGTTGCACCTGCACCGGGACTGCCGTTCGCCAGCAGGATGGTTCCCGCCACAGTGGCATCATGGGCGTCGCCATCGCCGTTCGGGTCCGGGTCCACAATGCTCAACACATTCGCGTGCTGGTTAGTCACATAAGCGTAGTAGCCGCCGCCCAGTTTCGCGCCCCAGTTCACGCCGTGGGTGCCGCGCGGCGTGCCTAGAAAGGCGACCACCTCGTCCGTGCGCGTATCGATCACCGCCACATGATCCGCGCTGCCGGTGCGATTCCTCGCGACGGTAGTGAGTGAAAGCACCGCGCATACGACAAACCGCTCGTCAGGGCTGACCGGTGTCTGGATAGGCACCTGCAGTGTATGGAACAGGTTGTAGCCCGTGCGTCCATCAGGCGTAAGCGTCACCGAGATATTCTTGAGCAGGCGCATGTTGTCCACATCGACCACTGTTACCATGCCGGAGACCACATTCGCCACATAGGCTTTATGCATCCCGTTCACATGGCATTCACCTGCTGCCAGCGGCATCAGCAGTGCGGCGCGCAGCGGGTCAGTGGGATCATAGGTGAATTCGCGCAGCACTGTGCCGCTGAGCGTATCGATAATGCTGATTGAGCCGGCCACGCCGAGTCCTTTGAACACATTGGGCACGATAGTGCGTCTGCCGTTGCCACAAGTGAGCTAGTGCCCGTGCGGATGGTTTCTGTTTTCGCCGGTGGGTTCACTGTCCATAATGCGTAGCCGCTCGCCAATGTCAGCAACTTTGACCATGTTATTCTCTGCGCTGAGCGGAATAACCAGCCAGCCTCGCTGTGGTGAATCGCGTGTGGGAATGGTGATGATGTGGGTGGGGGCTTCACCCACCGTGATCGTGTCGCGGATAGTCCCGGAGGCACGGTCGATTTTGTTGATCCATTTGCCGAACCAGTTTGAGTTATAGATGGTGCTGAGTGTGAAGTCTGCCCACATATTGTGCGGGTTGTTCCAGCGTCCGCCTGCACCCAGTCCGTTGATTTCGCGCTCCACACGGAAGGTCGCGGCATCCAGCACAGTAATCGTGCCTGGCTTGGGCACACCATGCTCGTCCGTTTGACCGGGCACGCGCTCAAACTGGGTGTCGATCCAGATCTCTCCAATGCCAGGCACTGCGGGTCGATGCTCCGCTGAAGCATCACGCAGATCCCACTTGGCTGCCTTCGCCTCATCGGTTGGCGCGATGGTGGGCATCACCGAAAGCACTGCCAGTGCAGAGAGCGAATCGAGACCCAGATGGTGCAGGAACGGCAGTGCACTCGCCGACACCGGTGGGATCTCGCCATGCGCGTTGCGTACGGCGACTACCCCTGTCATATAGGGATGAACCTTGCACGCAAACAGATAGACGCCCGGCACATCGAACTCCACCGAGAGCTGGCCGTTCTGCGGATGATCTTGGTCCATCGTGATCCTGGACTCGGGCGGTTTGATCAGCAGGGTGACTGTATGGCGTGTGTTGGTGCAGCAGTTGCCGATGACGAAGTCCACGCGATCGCCAGGGTCTACAATTGTGACGGACGTGCCGGTGCGCTCACTGCGGAACCAGTTGCCCGGTTCATCACTCAGGTGCATTACATCGGTGCTATCACTCCCTCCGGGCGACACCGTGAGCCATGACACAGCCACTAATCCAACCCATTTCCAAAAGCGATTCATTGTTCTGTCCTCCTTGTGAGGGATGCCCCCCATCGAGAGGAACGAATAGCGCGGGAAAGGGTTCCCCATTATTCCTGCTCAAGGGTTCGGGTCAGCTCGGCGGCTTCGGCTTCCGCGGCGTCCGTTTCCTGATAAAGTTGCTCCAGTGTCAGGCGGCGAGCGCGTGCGAGCCGGTTCTCGCGCTTGATAAACTGCTCCATTGCATACTGCACAAACTTTTCCTTTTGCAGTCCGAACGGCATGTTCGGCTCGTAGGGTTCAAAGCTCTCCTGCACCACACCAAGCGCATAGGGCAACAGTTCGTTCATCTTATTCTGGATAGCGTTCCACACTGGGTCGCCATGCTCTGCGATTAGGCGTGAAAGCAGATAGATTCCGAACGCGATATGACGCGCCTCGTCCTGCATCATCTTGTGGATGCCCTGCACCAGTCCGGGCATCACCTGCTGCTGCTTGTAGGCAGAGAAGAAGCCGTAGTAGCCGGTTTCGGCTAGCACGCCTTCCACAATCATGTTGTACACGACCGCTGCCTCCGCTTGGGCAATTGGCGAGGCGTCATCGTTCAGTCGATACATCGCCTGTGGCAATGCCTCGTAGAAAATCGTCCGATATGAGGGCGTGTGATAGCGCGCCAGATCCTCGTCTTGCACGCCTGCTACCTCGCGCAGGAAGCGGTTTATGAATTCCACATGCTTTGCCTCTTCGAACAGGAATGAGGTGAGGAAAATCTCCTCTTCGAGGCGTCCTTCACGGGCGATGACCTGAATGAGTGGTAGTAGGTCAAGCGTCACGCTCTCCTCGCCCGCTTGAAAAAGCGAAAGAATGCGCAAGGTAGCGTCCTTCTGCTCGGCGGTGAAGGTCTGCCAGTCTGCTAGATCGCGCGTGAGGTCTATCGCCGTCGGGTCCCAGATGCCCAGTTTTTTGGCTTTCTGGAACATTTTCATGGCGGGATGCTCACAGTTCAGCCTGCGCCCGCTGGTCGTGATGAAATGTGTATGCCCTACTGTTGCACTCATCGTATTCACCCTGTGTCTTTGCTTCGGTGCATGAGTCAAAAATTCCTGCTGCAAGGGCAACCCCACTCCCTGCCATACTTTATCTCTTCGGAAATCTATCCTCTCAGCTGCTCGGTGCGTGTTTTGAGGCGGGTGTAGCGTTCTAATAGCTCGCGCTCCTGCTCGCGCGTTTCCTGCACCACTTCGGGTTTGGCGCGTTCAAGAAACTGCGGATTGCGCAGGCGTGCTTGCACGCGACGCAGTTCTGCCTCCACCTTTGCCAGTTCCCTCTGCAGGCGTTCCTGCTCGCGCTCGACATCGATCACACCCTCGATGGGCAGGTAGACCTCTGCGCCGTCGGTTGGGTTCATCAGTGCGCGGTCTGTGGGCACACCCCAGCACACTTCACGGCACCATGCCAGATGCTCAATCATTGCCTGATGGCGTTGTAGCCGTTCGCGACTGACGGGGTCGGTCGGGTTCAGCCATACATGGGGGATCTCCACGCCGGGCGTGATTTTGACCTCTGCACGCAGATTGCGGATGGCGCGGATCGTTTCGAACACCTGCGCGATTTCCGCCTCGGACTCGGGGTCTATCGCTGTCGGGTCAACTTGTGGGAAGGGTGCACGGGTCAGCGCCTCGCCTTCCGACGCCATGCCGAGCGCCTGCCAGAGTTCCTCTGTAATATGCGGCATATAGGGGTGCAGCAAACGCAGGATCTGATCAAATAGATAGACCAGCATTGCTTGCGTCTGCGGGCGTCGGGCAGTATCCTGCAGGCGTGGCTTTACCGCCTCGATGTACCAGTCGCATACTTCGTTCCAGATAAACTCATAAAGCGCGTTCGCGCCGTTGTCGAAGCAGTAGTTGCGCAGGGCGTTCTCTACCGTTTCGATAGTGCGCTGCAGACGGCTCAACACCCAGTGGTCCAGTGTGTCGGAGGGTCTTGGTGGTTGAGGGTGGGTGATGGGCGCGTCCAGGTTCATCAACAGGAAACGGGTGGCGTTCCATACCTTGTTGGCGAAGTTGCGAGCGTTCACTACGCGCTCCTCGTAGAAGCGCATCGATTGCTGCATGCCCGCCTGCTGCAACAAGGACCAGCGCAGGGCATCCGTGCCGTATTTCTCGATGAGTTCCAGCGGGTCAACCCCCGTGCCGAGCGACTTGGACATTCGTTTGCCCTCTTTGTTCAGCACCGTTGCGTGAATATAGACTTCATGGAAGGGCACCTCGCCCATGAAGTAGAGCCCTGTCATAATCATGCGAGCAACCCATAGATAGAGGATTTCCTGCGCCGTAATCAGCACGCTGGTCGGATAGAACAGGCGTAGCTCCTCTGTCTGGCGGGGCCAGCCCAGCACTGTGTGGGGCCAGATGGCGGAGGAGAACCATGTGTCCAGCACATCGGGGTCACGCACGAGGCGCGTACTGCCGCAGCGTGGGCATCGGTCAGGAGCCGTTTTTTGCACGATGGGGTCCTCGCGTCGCAACAGACGAGCATTTTCCCCTTCCACGATGAAATTTTCAGGGTGGCAATCCACGCAGTACCATGCGGGAATCTGATGCCCCCACCAGAGCTGTCGTGAGATGCACCAGTCGCGAATGTTTTCCATCCAGTTCAGGTACATCTCAGTGTAGCGTTCGGGAATGAAGCGTACCCTCCCCTGCTTCACCACCTCGATCGCCGGCTTGGCAATGGGTTCCATGCGGCAGAACCACTGCTCGCTGAGTAGTGGTTCGATGACTGTGTGGCAGCGTTCGCAACGGGCGAGCGGCACAAGGTAGTCCTCCACCCGCTCCAGATAGCCCGCCTCTTGCAGGTCCTGCACGATCAGGTGACGCACCTCAAAACGGTCTTTGCCATGATATTTTTGCAGGTAGGGGTTGTCGTGCGCGTTCAACTCCTCGCGCAGGTATTCCGTATTGATGGTTGCATCCTCATTAATGACGAGGGGTCGAGGCAGGTTATGTCGCTGTCCTATCTCGAAATCGTTCGGATCGTGTGCAGGCGTCACCTTAACTGCCCCTGTGCCGAACGCTGGGTCGGGATAGGGGTCGGCGAGAAGGGGTATTTGCCGATCCACCAGTGGCAGGCGCAGCATTTTGCCCACCAGGTTCTGATACCGTTCATCCCCTGGGTTGACCGCCACCGCCACATCGCCCAGCATCGTTTCGGGGCGTGTGGTGGCGACCACCAGATAGCCTTCCCCCTCCGCAAAAGGATAGCGGATGTGATACAGTTTGCCCGGCTCCTCCACGCGCTCCACCTCGATATCGGAGATGGCGGTCCGACAGCGTGGGCACCAGTTGATTACCCGCTCGCCAATATAAAGATGCCCATCCTGCCACCAGCGAATGAACACCTCCAGCACCGCGTCGGCGTATTCAGGGTCAAGCGTGAAGCGGGTATAGCGCCAGTCATAGGAGCAGCCGAGCCGTCGGAACTGATGTAGAATCGTGTTGCCGTACTGCTCGCGCCACTGCCACACCCGCTCCAGAAACTTCTCACGTCCCAGCTGATGACGGGTGAGACCCTCTTTGAGCAGCTCGCGCTCCACCACATTCTGCGTAGCAATGCCTGCGTGGTCGGTGCCGGGGATGCACAGCACGTTGTAACCCTGCATCCGTTTCCAGCGGAGCAGCACATCGTGAATCGCGTTATTGAGTGCGTGTCCCATGTGGAGCGACCCGGTGATGTTGGGTGGTGGGACGGTGATGCAATAGCGCGGGCGTCCATCGTCGGCGATTACCGCCTCGAAGTCGCCTCGTTCCAGCCACCACTGATATCGCCTCAGTTCTACCTGATGCGGATCATACACTTTGGGTATCTCGTAGCCCATCGCTTGTCCGCTCCTTCAAGCGTACAGAATTGTACCTGATACGGTCTTCTCTTCACCCCGTGAGGCTGTGCAAGAAGTTGCAGGTGCAGGCATAGAAAGGTTCCATCTGAGCTGATGGAGGCGGGGGGAATTGAACCCCCCAGCACCGCCCACTTGCCCAGCCTCCACAAACCGCGTCCGCCTCCCTTTCTCGCGCGACGCTGCCCCGACGGGCAAGGACGCGCACGCAATAGCCCGGTTTCGCGTTCCTCCTTCCCGCCCCAGGCAGGGCGTCAGGAGCCAGTCGGTCCTTTGCCCAACCCCCTGTGCCCGAACCGACAGGGGCTGCAGGGGCCGCTGCCCCAAAGAGGGCAGCGGGTGTGTTGCCGTGTTTCAGGCGCCAACGCAGGTTGGCGTTTTGTGCCAGTTGCCGTTGTTTAGTGAGGGTGACGGCACCTCGTGTTTTGGCTGGGCGTTTGGCGGTGCTGTCCGTTTTTGCCGCCTCCGTGTTGTGTGTGCGTATGGTTTTTGGTGCACCGATAGGTTGGGACTTGGGGATGTGGTTTTGTCAACCCTTTGGACAGGTCGGACGGGTCGGACGGGTTGGACGGGTCGGACACTTCATGGTTGTCGCCGAAAGAGGGGAGAGGCTTTGCGAGAAGCGACTGTGATTAGCTGCCCCAGTTGCGCGGCAGGAAGAGCTGGATGTAGCGCTGGATGGCGTAGCGGTCGGTCATGCCCGCGATATAGTCGCACACGGCTTGTGCCTGCGCCTCGACGGTCTGCTCGCGTGGGCGGAAGGTGGCGGGCAAGGCGTCGGGGTGCTCCATGTAATATTCAAACAGCTGATGGATGATTGTGCGCATCTTTTCGCGTTCCGTTAGCACGCGGGGGTGATGATAGAGTCGCTCGAACATGAACTCCTTCATGCGGTTCATTGCTTGGAGCATAGGGGCACTGAGCTGCACAGTGGGTTTGCCATCGCTCTGCTCCACCACATCCATCACCATGCGGGCGATGCGCTGGCTGTGGGTGTGTCCCAGAAACTCGATCAGGTCATGGGGCAGGTCCGCGGGGGTTAGCAAGCTGGCGCGCATGCCATCGTCCAGGTCATGGTTGAGATAGGCGATGCGGTCGGCGATGCGCACGACGGTCGCTTCGAGGGTGGTGGTCTTTTCACTTTCGGCGTGGCTGAGGTCGGCGCGCCCTTTGGAGTGTCCGATAATGCCTTCGCGCACCTCATGGGTCAGGTTCAGCCCCTGTCCATCTTTTTCCAGCACATCGACCACGCGCAGGCTCTGCTCATAGTGGCGGAAGCCCCGATTGGGCAGGTAGCGTCGCACGATGGCGTCCAGCGCCTCCTCGCCGGTATGTCCGAAGGGCGGATGTCCGAGGTCATGCGCGAGGGCAATGGCTTCGGTTAGATCCTCGTTCAGGCGCAGGGCGCGGCTGATGGTGCGAGCAATCTGTGCCACTTCCAATGTATGGGTCAGGCGGGTGCGGTAATGGTCCTCTTCGGGGTCCAGGAACACCTGAGTTTTGTGCTTCAGTCGGCGGAACGCTTTGCTGTGGATGATGCGGTCGCGGTCGCGCTGAAAGGCGGTGCGCACGGGGTCGGGCGGTTCCGGGATGGGGCGCCCGCGCGATTCGGCACTTTTGGCCGCATACGGGGCGAGTGTGTCGCGTTCCAGTTGTTCCAGCCGTTCTCGAATGGTCATGGCTCAGTACTGGATCAGGGTATACACCTCGTAGCCGCGCAGGTTCTTGCGTCCGCCCAGAAAGGTCAGCTCGATCAGGAACACGAAGCCTGCCACCGTGCCTTTCAGCCGCTCGATCAATCGCGCCGATGCCGCCGCCGTGCCACCCGTTGCTAACAGATCGTCCACCACCACCACGCGTTGCCCTGGCTCGATGGCATCCACATGAATTTCGACGGTGTTGGTACCGTATTCCAGAGCATACTCCTCCGCGATTTTCTCGCCGGGCAGCTTCCCCAGTTTGCGAATAGGCACAAATCCCAGCCCCAAATTGACCGCGATTGGCAACCCAAATACAAACCCGCGCGATTCGATACCTGCAATCACATCGGGCTTCAGTGAGCGTGCGTGCTCGGTCATCAGATCGATCACTTCGCGCAACGCCTGTGGGTGCTTCAATACGGGCGTGATGTCTTTGAAGATGATGCCCGGCTCAGGAAAGTTCGGTATATCACGCACTAACTGCGCCGCCAGCAGTTCTGCCATCGTTTGACCTCCTTATGAATCGGAAACACTGAAGGATTATACCATGAAATGGCGTAGATTCGGGTATCATGCGTAGCACATGGAGGTTCGCAATGCGAGTGAACAGGATGGTATTCTGGGGTATGGCGCTTTTTGGTTCTCTGGCGTTCGGGATGGCTCAAGTGGAGCCACGCGGTGAGAACCCTTCGATCCGTGTGAACACTCTCTTCGGTAGCACGGGGCTGATCACCGTGCCCACCTCGACCACCACGCGCGTCGAGCGGTTCCAACTGGGCACCGCCTTCGGACACAATGTGCGCACCGTCTCGCTCAACTGGGGTGTTTTCGAAGGCATCGAGATTGGGGGCACGGTCGTTGACCGCACCGGTGCCGATAACAAGATTATTGGCACGGCGAAGGTTACCATCATCCCGCAGAACTTCAACTGGCTGGAGTTGGGTTTCGGCACGATTGACCCCTTCAACGCGATTGACCGCACCTTTTATGGGGTAGCCAGCGTGAATGTGCGCGTGCCGACTGCTGCGGAAGAGCGCGTGGTGGGGCTGCGCCTGCATCTGGGTTATGGCACCGGGCTGTTCCGTGAGAAGCTCATCGGCGGTGCGGAGATATTCCTTGACCAGCGGTTCAGCGCGATTGTGGAGTATAATGGCGTAGATACCAACGCGGCGTTGCGCTATGTGCATGACCAATCGCTGCGGCTGCAATTAGGCACGCAGGCGAAGGTCATCTATTTTAGCGCCACCTACGGGCTGAGCTTCTGAACGCCAAGAACCGTCGAGGAATGAGGTGATAGCCATCCGAAAGCTCAAACTGGGCTTACCAAAGGGCAGTCTGCAGGAGGCGACCTTTGCCCTGTTCCGCAAGGCGGGCTGGGATTTCCGCATCCCAGCTGGGCGTTCCTACGAACCCATCTCCGACGATGCCGAGTTGGAGACGGTGCTGTTACGTCCGCAGGAGATCCCGCTCTATGTGCAGGACGGTATCCTGGATGCTGGCATCACAGGCTACGACTGGATTCAGGACTGCAACGTTGATGTGCATCAAGTGCTGGAACTGCCCTACTCCAAGCAGACGCGCAATCCCATTCGTGTGGTGCTTGCGGTGCATAACGACGCGCCCTTTCAGCAGGTGGAGGACCTACAGGGCAAGCGCATTGCCACCGAGTATGTGCGCCTCACTGAACGCTACCTGCGGGAGCGTGGAGTTCAGGCGCAGGTGGAGTTCTCCTGGGGTGCGTGTGAGGTCAAGGTGCCCCACCTGGTCGATGCGATTGTGGTCAACACGGAGACGGGCAGCTCTCTCAAAGCGCACAATCTGCGCATTCTCGAGGTAATTCTCCTCTCCACCACACGCCTGATTGCCCATCACGGCGCGTGGCAGGACCCCTTCAAGCGGGAAAAGATCGAAAGCATCGCCCTGATGTTGCAGGGTGCGCTTAATGCGGACCGCCTTGTCGGGCTGAAGATGAATGTGCATGAGAGTTGTCTGGACGCGGTGCTTCAGGTGCTGCCCGCCTTACGCAAGCCCACCCTTTCGCCCCTCAGCGACAAGGGCTGGTACGCTGTGGAGACCATTATCGACGAATCGGTCGTGCGCGACTTAATCCCGCGTTTGCGCAGGGCGGGTGCCGAGGGGCTGGTGGAGTATCCTCTGAACAAAGTGATTCCCTGACCCTGCGTGGAGGGGAGCGGATGCCGTGCGATGATTGGCTGGCTGAGCGGGATCTTGCGGGGCGTTGAGGGCGAGCGGCTCCTGGTGGAGACGCATGGGGTCGGCTACGAGGTGCGCGTGCCTGCCAGCGTGCGTGAACAGCTGCCTGCTCTCGGTGAACCCATCAGCCTCATCATCCGCACCCTGTTCAGCGAGGAGG